>Ga0114938_1001068_pt1 | contig 19489 bp, 24 predicted proteins | sample AshMeaBigSpring_FD_88675 | JGI IMG/M metagenome (GOLD analysis project Ga0114938, IMG submission 88675) | Groundwater microbial communities from Big Spring, Nevada to study Microbial Dark Matter (Phase II) - Ash Meadows Big Spring | ecosystem: Environmental > Aquatic > Deep subsurface >...
CCTCTCGATGTCCGAGGGTGCGCTCCTCGCCGTCGGCCTCTGCAGGTTGAAGAGCTTCTCCCGCGCCTCGCGGCAGTCGGGGCTCATCGACTGGAAAAGATCGCTCGCCCGCCTCCTCTGTGAGGCAAGCACCTCGGGATCGTCGCTGCACGATGCGTCGCGTTCTCGCGACAGCCGCTCGATCTCCGCGGGCCGGTTGCGATCATCGAGGTAGTACCGCTCGTCGCCTGGGCCGGCCTTGTAGACCTTCCAGTCCCCTGCCAGCACCTGGAGCTGGTACAGCGAATCGACGCACGTTACGTCGCTGTCGGCGTCGAGCGCGGCCGCCGCAGCCGCCGCAAGTCCGACCGCTGCGAGCACCGACAACGAACGGCTGCAAGACCTTGCCACGATCGCCCTCCTCAGCAACGAGTAACGGCCATATGCTTGGCCCGCGCGATCCCTGCCGCAATACGGCATTATCACGTCATGCTCCTCGCCTACACCCGCGCCGTCAGCCCCACGCTGGCCGACTGCGAGATCACCCATCTCGAGCGGGAGCCGCTGGACGTGAACCGCGCAATGCAGGAGCACGCGGCGTACGAAGCCGTGCTCTCGCGGCTCGGCGCCACGGTGCTGCACCTGCCGCCCGCGCCGGCCCTTCCCGACGCGGTGTTCGTCGAGGACACGGCCATCGTCCTCGACGAAATCGCCGTCATCACCCGTCCGGGAGCACCGTCGCGACGGGCGGAGACTGCATCCACCGCCGCTGCCCTCGCCTCGCACAGACCTCTCGTCCAGATCCAGGCGCCGGGCACGCTCGATGGCGGCGACGTGCTGGTCGCCGAGCGTCGGCTCTACGTCGGTCAATCGACCCGGACCAATCGCGCAGCGGTCGAGCAGCTTGCGGCGACCCTGCGGCCGCTCGACTACGAAGTGGTCGCGGTCACTTTCGCGGGGTGTCTGCACCTCAAGTCCGGTGTCACGCGAGTGGCCGATGGACTACTGCTGATCAACCCCGACTGGGTCGACCCGGCCATCTTCCGCGGGCACCGTGCAGTCGTCGTCGACCCTGCGGAGCCTCATGCGGCCAATGCGCTGGCGCTCGGCGGCACGGTGATCCACCCGGCGCATCACCCGCGGACCCGTGCGCGGCTCGAGGCCGAGGGTCTGCGCGTCGAGCCGCTGCAGATGACCGAGCTGGCCAAGGCCGAGGCCGGCGTGACCTGCTGCAGCCTGATCCTGCGAACACCGTAGCGAAGGAACCGAAGGGACGGCGCCACACGCGCCGTCCCTCGAACGACCCATCAATAGGTCGTGGTCCTGAAGATCGCCCCGTAGTATGGGGTAGGCACGGCGCCCGGCCAGAAGTTGGACGCAGTCGAGAAGAACGTCGCCCACTCCGGCCCGGCCCACGCATCGTAGTTGCCGCGCGGCTGCACACTGGGCCCGTTGCCCTCCAGGCCGTTCTCGCCGACCGACAACCGGGTGGTCGTGGTGACGCAGGTCGGCGTATCGTGGCAGACACCGCGCATGAAGACGTCCGCGACCCCGTTGGCGTCGTCCGGCACCACCCCGTCGGCCGCCGTGGCGAACATGACGACCTCCCCGTCCCAGCGCATGTGGCCGGGCTCGCTCGAGGGCTTGCCGATGATCTGCGCCCCAGTGCTGGTGAGCGAGACCCGCTGGGTCGAAGGCGTGCATCCAGGATAGCCACGGCACGTGTCACGCATGAACACGTCGGCAACGCCGTTGGTGTCGCCGGCGACGAGGTTGGCCGCGGAAGAAGCGAATGCCACGTAGCGCCCACCGAAGCTGACCGCCAGCGGCCCGCCGGGGCTCCGCGCCGTCGAACCGCTGTCTCCGTCCGCCTGAGAGCCATCCGGCGCCACCGAGATCCGCAACGTCGCCGGCGTGCAACCGGCGAGCAACTCGCCGGTCCAGTAGTCCAGGCACGTATCACGCACGAAGACGTCCCACGCATCGTTCGTGTCGTTCGGCACGAGGTTCGACGCTTTCGATGCGAAGACGGCATGCCGTCCCAGGAACGACGGGCCGCCGTTGAGGCTCGGGCCGTTGGGCGGTGAGCCGTCCGGCGCCACGGTGACCGGCACCGGCTTTCCGGCCATTGGCGCAGTCGAGACGACGAAGACCAGCGCATTGCTAGTCCCGCCGCCGGGCGCGGGGTTGGTCACCGTCACCGGCACGCTGACGGGGTTCGCCACGTCGGCGGCGGTGATCGCTGCCCTGACCTGCGTGGCGCTCACGAAGGTCGTGACGCGGTCCTCGCCGTTCCACTCGAGGGTCGCGCCTTGCACGAATCCCGTACCGGTCACGAGGAGGTCGAACGCGGGATGGCCCGCGGCGACTCCCGGCGGTTCAAGGACCGTGATCGCGGGCACGGGCGCGACCGGATCGATGGTGAACGCGAGCGGCGACGACGTGCCGCCGCCGGGCTCCGGGCTCGCCACCGTGACCTGGGCGGTGCCAGTGCTGGCGATGTCGCTCGCCGGGATGACGGCCGTGAGCTGGGTTGCGCTGACGAAGGTCGTCGAGCGCCCTGCGCCGTTCCAGCGCACTACGGACCCGGTGACGAAACCCGTGCCCGTGGCCGTCAGCGTGAAATCCACGCCGCCGGCCACGACCGAGACCGGTGCCACGGAGGTCAGGACGGGCACTGGGTTACTGGACTTCCTGTTGTTGTCGTCGCCGCAACCGGCGACGAGACCGAAGACTGAGACCAGAAGCACGATGAAGAACTGGGTGATCCGCCACGATAGCGGAGATGCGCGCGTCTTCCCCGACATAGGCCCTCCTTGGCGGGGCCCGCGCAGCACTCGACGCTGGCGGAGCCCGCGTCTTGATATGGAAAGTCTCCTCCCGATCCATCGCTCGCACAATCCGAGAAAATCGTTAATCGCGCATGGAGCGAGTCCGGAATCGCAACAGGCCCAGGACGCAGGTGGCTTATCCGCAGGATCACGCCCTCGCGCTCACCCTCGGATGGTCGAAGAGAACAGCTGGATCACAGCCACGCCGGCCATGATCAGGCCGATGCCGATGATCGCGGCGGCATCGAGCCGCTGCTTGAACAGCACCCAGCCGATGGCGGAGATGAGCACGATGCCGACGCCGGACCAGATGGCATACGCGACGCCCACCGGGACCGCGCGCAGCGCGAGCGACAGGAAATAGAACGACACGCCGTAGGCCACGACGACGACCGCGCTCGGCACCCACACCGTGAACCCGTTCGAGGCCTTGAGGGCCGAGGTCCCGACCACCTCCGCGAGGATCGCGATCGCCAGATAGATGAACGGCATGGCGTGCCCTCCCTGTGGCGCACGCCGCGATTATGCCGCGAGCAGGCTCCCCACCGCCCGCAGCCGCTCCACGCCGCGCACTTCCTGTGGAAACAGCGGGATTTCGACGATCGGCATGCTGCCGTAACGAGTCCGAAGCCGCGCCAGGTGCCGCTGCTGCTGGGCCCGCTTCTGCTCGAGGAACGGCGAGTCGGCCACCTGCACCACGTTGTTGACCACCAGCCGCGAGATGCGCAGGTCGTAGCGCGCGAGCTCCTCGACCACGTCGTCGAGCTGCAGCACCGCGAGCGCCTCGGGAATCGTCACCATCGAGAACGCGACCTCGCGCCGCAGGAATTGCATGCACACGTCCGCGAGCTCACGCCACCGGCCGATGATCTCGATCACCGGTTCCCGGCGCTCGCCGGTCGTGCGCAGGTGCGAGTAGATGCGCGGCGCGGCGCGCAGGTGCTCGGCCAGCAGCTGCGGCATACCGAGCAGCGCGAGGGTCTGGCCGAGCGGCGCCGTGTCCCACACCACGTGCCGGTAGCGCGACTCGAGCGCGAGGCGGCGGATGTAGTCCACCATGAACTCCTCGTTCAGGCCGGGCAGCACGGCGGTCACGAACTCGACGAACGCGGGGTAATCGATGTCCACGAAGCTCGAGAACACGCCGTAGACGTCGCGCCCGAAGCGCTCGTCCCACATCGCGCGCACGTCCTTGAGGCCGAGCTCGGTGACGTGCAGGCGTGGCAACACCTCCCGCTCGCGATGCTCGCCCTCGATTTCGAAGATGTGCGAGAGCGACGGCGTGGGGTCGGTGGAGACCACGAGGCTCGGCTCGTCGCGCTCGGCGAGCGCAAGTGCCGTGGCCGCGGAGCACGTCGTCTTGCCGACGCCACCCTTGCCGAGGAAGACCTCGATCCGCGTAGCCGTCATCCCGTCCTCACCCGCCTGCCCGCAATGAGAGCCGTAATGTACCCGGATGCGCTCTGCCGGTCGCGTGCGCCCCACGGCCGGTCGCAAGCCGCTTGCAGACCCCGCCGGTCGGCGCACAATGCACCTTCCGGAGGACGGGAGGAGACGGCATGGCTGCGCAACCATACAAGGCCGGCTGCGTCTGCGGCGCGGTGCAACTCGAGGTCAGCGGCGAACCGGCGGTGCAGGCCTACTGCCACTGCGAATCGTGCCGCACCTGGCTCGGCGCGCCGGTGCACGCGGCCACCCTGTGGCCGGCGCCCAACGTCAAGGTCGTGAAGGGCGCGGACAACCTCGGCCTCTACAAGAGAACCGAGAACAGCCACCGGCAGTTCTGCAAGAGCTGCGGCTCGCCGGTCATGGTCGGGCACCCTGCGATGGGCCTCGCCGACCTGCCGGCGGTGTCGGTGCGCGGGCTGCATTACCAGCCGACCGTGCACGTGAACTACGGCGAGAAAGTCATGTCGGTCCGTGACGGCCTGCCGAAATTCAAGGACTTCCCCAAGGAGTTCGGCGGCTCCGGCGAGATGCTGCCCGAGTAGCGACGCTGTGAGAGCGAGGAGACCAGTGCGCCGACGAGTTCACCGGGCACGGCACCACGCGTGGCCGACGGCGGCTGCCGCGGCGGCGCTCGCCCTGCCTCCCGGCGCGGCCTGGAGTACCGACGTGCCGCCGGGTGCAGCGCCCCCGGCCCAGGCCGTCGAGGAGGTCGTGGTCGAGGCGCCGGAACCGCGCTACGTCGCGCCTACCACGCGCGACCGCATCGGCCGCATCTGGGCGCCCGTGCTGATCAACGGCCAAGGGCCCTACCGGCTCGTGCTCGACACCGGCGCGAGCCGGTCTGCACTCGTCCAGCGCGTCGTGGACGACCTCGGCGTGCCCGTCGAGCGCGACGCGGTGCGCTTGCGCGGCGTCACCGGCACGGCCATCGCCCCGGCCGTCCGCCTCGCGAAGATGGAGTTCGGCGAGCTGGTGGTGGAAAACACGCGCGTGCCGATCGTCGCTGACGCCTTCGGTGGCGCCGACGGCGTGCTGGGCGGCGATGGACTCGAGAACAAGCGCATCACCATCGAGTTCCGCAAGGATCGCATCAGCGTCATGCGGTCACACCGCAAGCCTGCCCCGCCGGGCCACGCCGTAGTGCGATTCAAGTACGCTCCGGAGCGCGGCATGCGCGTGCCGGTGCAGGTGGGGCCAGTGAAGGCGGTCGGGCTGATCGACACCGGTGCCCAGGTGACCGTCGGCAACCTCGCGTTGCGCGAGGCATTGGCCCGCCGGCAGGGCCAGCGCAACCAGTACGACGACGTGGTGATCGGCATCACCGAGGACATCCAGACGGCGACGCTGGTGCGGATCCCGAGCATCACGGCCGGACAGATGATCGTGCGCAATGCGCCCGTGCGCTTCACCGACCTGCACATCTTCGACCACTGGAAGCTGACGTCGCAGCCCACGTTGCTGATCGGCATGGACGTGCTCGGCACGCTCGACACGCTCGTGATCGACTATTCGCGCAGCGAACTGCAGCTGCGCACGCGCTGAGCGGGGCGACGGAACACTCGTCCCTAGCCCGTCGGGATGACCTCGCCGGTCATCACTGCCCCCGACGGCGGCCGGAACAGCGTTTTCGCCGTGCGCCCCACCTTGCGGCACACGGCCGCATCCAGTGAGCCCCCCACCACGCCGCCGAACACCGGCACCGCGCGCGGGAACCTGAGCGCCACGCGTGCCCCGACTTGAGCGGCGAGTTTCGCCGCGATCCGCTTGTTGACCTCGACGAGCAGCCGGCCCGGAATCTGCTCCACCGCACGCTGCGTGAGCTTGTCACCCACCTTGAGCCCGAGGTCCTTCATGGCTTCCTTCGCCACGTCGCCCGCGAGGCTGAGCAGGATCTTCGTGCGCACTCGCTCCGCGTCGAGATCGTGCCCATAGATGCGGGCGATCGCCGCGGCCATGCGCGCCTGCAACACCCAGGACGCCGCGAGCGCCGACGGGATCGCCATCGGCAGCGTGACGAACCCGCCGAGACCCGTCACGAACCCGGTGGTGAAGTTCTTGGCCGCCTCCCAATTGACCAGCGTCGCGACGCGCGCGTCGTCGTCGCGGTACTTGCCATCGTCGAGATACTCGGACGCGAGGCTCTCGGCGCTCGAGAGCGGGCCGATGCCGCGAATGCCCTGCTCGAGCAGGTACGTCGCGAGCTTGCCGGCCGGCGCATCGGCGGACTGCTGTCCAGTCATGGCGGCCTCACCGTGCAGGACGCATGCCTGACGGCTCCGGCGGATCGAGGGATGCGCACCCGTCGGGTTCCACGGTCCAATTCATCACCGCGACGACCGCCACTGCCGTCATTCGCATGGTCATCGTCGTCACCTGTGAGGCGGCCTGCCCCAGCCGAGTTCGCGCCACACGCGGTCCTGGAACGGCGTGCGGATCTGCGCGGGCATGCGATCGAAGTAATCCTTCGCATCGTGTGCGCGCCCCGAGGCCACGAGGCCGTGAAGGAACGAGAGTCGCTGTTCCTCACTGGGATACCCCGGGGAACGGTCCGGCAGGTTCGGCTGGATGTTACGCCAAACCGCGCCGTCGAGACCCTTGGCCTCGACCCACGTCGCGATGACGGCCTCGATGCCGACCGGCTCGCGCATCGACTCTTCGCGCGACCACTGGCCGATCTCCTGGGTGCCTACGCCCTCGCGCACGGCGAGGTCGGCCGCGGTCGCCAGCATCGAGCGCTTCTGGCTGAGCGTCCAGAAGGTCGGCTGAGGCGGAGCGCCCGCGACGAGCACCGGGACGATCCGCGGCGGATCCGCAAACCGCGCGAACTCGAGAGGCAGGCGCGGGCCGTCCGGCTGCCACTCCGGCAGGACGTCCAAGCCGCGCCGGTCCCAGATCAGGTAGCCCCAGCCGATGATCGCGACCTTCAACTCTCACCCCTGCGTCCCGCGGTCGGACAGCAAACTGCAGCGTATACCTGTACCAAGCAATCGCTGGCATGCGTGGAAACCCTGATGGGCACCGCCACGCATGGACCGCCCGACTGGACCCGGCGTACAGTCGTGCGGTGCGCACGCTCGAACCGGAACTCCGCGCCCTGCATGCCGAAGGCCTGGTCGACGACGTCGCGGCGGCCCGCGCCCTGGCGCGCGATCGCGGCCATGTGTTCACGCTGTACGCCGAATTGCGCGCCACGCTGTACGCGGGCGTGCTGCTCGTGATGGCCGGCGTGGGTATCGTACTCGCGCGCAACCTCGACCGGATCGGCCCGCTCGCCATCGTGCTGGCGTTGGCACTGCTCGCCATCGCGTGCGCGGTGCCCGCCCTGCGCGCGAAGTCCGCCGGCCGCGCACTCCCGGTCGCGGGAGAGTACCTGCTGCTGCTCGCCGTCCTGCTCGTGAGCGCCGACCTCGCCTACGCGGAACGGCAGTTCGAGCTGCTCGGCCCGCTGTGGTCCTGGCACCTGCTGGTGCTCGCGGTCGTCCATGCCGCGATCGCCTACGCATTCGGCTCGTCGCTGGTGCTCGCCGCTTCACTCACCGCGCTCGCAGGCTGGTTCGGCGTCGGTGGCGCGCCCGGCAGCGTACCGCTCTTTTCTCACTCCACGCCGTCGCTCGGCACCCGGGCCCTTGCCTGCGCCCTGGTGATCGCGGCGTGGCGGTACGCCGACCGGCGCGCACGACCGGAGTCGCGCTTTGGCGACGTCTTCGATCACTTTGCGGCGAACCTCGCGTTCTGGGGCGCGATCGCCTGGTGCCTCGAATGGCCGTGGCTCGCCGCCGGTCTGCCCCTACTCGCGGCACTCAGCTACGCATCGGTGCGGCAGGGTCTCGACACCGGTCGCGAAGCTTTCCTCGTCTACGGCACGTTGTACGCGGCAATGGGGCTCTGCGCCGCAGCGCTGCCGCTCATCCACGGCTCCACCCCGTCGCTCGGCTTCGTGCTGATCGTCGTGTGCGGGGCAGCTGCCGCCTTGTGGTGGTTGCGCCGGCGCCTGCGGGAGCCTGACGCATGAGCCGCTGGCGACCGTCGCCGGAAGAGGAACGCTGGCTCGCGGCGGCCTCGGCGCTCGGCGCAGCGGCGCCACGCGCGGCCCTGGCAGAACGCACCGGCGGCTGGCGCGGCATTGGACTGCTCGCGCGCGTCGCGCTCTTCGCGCTCGGCGTCGTCGCGGCTGCGCTGCTGTTCGGAGTCCTCGGCTTCGGCAGCCATGACATGCTGCTCGTCGCGGGGTTGGTCGCAACGCTGGCCGCCGAGTGGCTCACCGTGCGTAAGCGGCTGTACGCGTCAGGCAGCGAAGAAGGCCTGACCGTGGCCGGGTTCCTGATGATCGGATTGTGGATCGCAATGGAGCTGCTGCCGTCACCCGACGGCGGCCACGCGAACTTGCACTCGCTCGTGATGATCGCCGCAGTCGGCGCGGCGGGCCTGCGACGCCTCAATTCGTTCGTCACCACGTGCGCGGTCGTCGGCTTCGTCTACTGGATTGACTCGACCGGACTCGCGAACGCGCTGGACGTCGCCATCGGCCGTGGCGTGACAGCGTTCCTGGTCGGCTGCACGCTGGCGGCCCTCGCGCTGGCGCTTGGCGCCCGTGAGTATCGCCGGCCATCACACGACCGCATGCTCGACTGGATGGTGGCGACGTTGCCGATCGCTGCCTACGCACAGTTCCCGCGGGTCGCGTCGTTGGACGCTGCGGCCGTCGCAGCCAGCGCCGGCTCGACCCGGATCGGGGTCGTCGCGCTGCTACTCGTGCTCGGCACATTCATGCTTAGAGCCGGGCTGAAGCGACGACGGCACGCGCCGCTCTGGGGCTTGCTGGGCTGCGTGATTGCGCTCGCAATCGAGCTGCGCGCCGCCGTGCCGGTCGCGCCGGAGACCTGGCTGATCGCCTGGGGCCTCGTTGCACTCGTCGCGGGCGTCACGCTCGATCGCTACCTTCGCGAGCCGCGCAACGGCTTGACGTCGATGCCGTTGACGAAGGGCGAAGGTCCGCTCGACCTCCTGCAGGTCGCCGGCAGCGCCTTGCTTGCACATCGCGCCGTCCCCGAGGCCCCACCCGCCGAGGTCGGTCTCGAAGGCGGCGGCGGCAAGTTCGGTGGCGGCGGCGCCAGCGGGCGCTACTAGCGATCCGACCGGAGGAAATCGCGATGCTCACCGCCATCACCCTGCTGCTCGTCTATCAGCTGGTGGGCGAGGTCGTCGTCGTCGCGCTGGAGCTGCCGATCCCGGGACCGGTCGTCGGCATGGGGCTGCTGTTCGTGACGCTGGTCACCCGGGGCCGAGTGAACGGGGACTTACGGGAGACCGCGAGCGGCCTGCTGCGCCACCTGTCGTTGCTGTTCGTGCCGGCCGGCGTCGGTGTCATGGCCCACCTCGGCCGCTTGCAGCACGAGTGGCTGCCGATCGCCGTCTCGCTGGTGGTGAGCACGCTCGTCACCATCTCCGTCACTGCGTTCGTGCTGCGCGCGCTGCTCGCGCGCCGAAGCCGGGGAGAGTGAACGTGACCGCCCCGCTCGCCGACATCTGGGTGTACCTGCAGGCCACGCCGCTGCTGTTCCTCACGCTCACGCTGCTCGTGTACCAGGCTGCGTACTGGGTCTACCGCCGCGCCAACTTCCACCCGCTCCTCAATCCGGTGGCGTGCTCGATCGTGGCGCTGGTGCTGGTGCTGCGATGGACCGGCACGCCGTACGAGACGTATTTCGGCGGTGCGCAGTTCGTGCATTTCCTGCTCGGCCCGGCCACCGTGGCGCTCGCCGTGCCGCTCTACGCGCAATGGGACAAGCTCAAACGTGCGCTCCTGCCGATCGGCGCGGCGCTGCTCGCCGGCGCCGTCACCGCGCTGGTCTCCGCCGTGGGTATTGCATGGGCGCTGGGCGCGAGCGAACTCACGCTTTTGTCGATCGCGCCGAAATCCGTCACCACGCCGATCGCCATGGGCATCGTCGAGCGCCTCGGCGGCCTGCCTTCGCTCACGGCGGTGCTCGTCGTCACCACGGGCATCATCGGTGCGATCGGTGGCAAGTACGTGCTCGACGCGCTTGGCGTCACCGACCACGGCGTGCGCGGCTTCGCACTCGGCACCGCGGCGCACGGCATCGGCACTGCGCGTGCGTTTCAGGAAAGCGAGGAAGCAGGCGCTTTCTCCGGACTCGCCATGGGGTTGAGCGGTCTCGTGACGGCGGTGCTGTTCCCGCTCGGCGTGTGGCTGGTGCGCGCGCTATCGTCATAGATCGAAGCCATCTTCACAAGAGGTATTTTCCATTGGATTTGACGATCAGCAGACGGCATCGTTAGCCCTCAACGGCCCACCTTCGACGAAGGAGATTCCGCATGGCCAAGAAGACCCAGGCTTCCGGATCGATCAACATCGGCATCAGTGCGCCAGAGCGCGCGAAGATCGCGCAGGGCCTGTCGGCGCTGCTCGCCGACAGCTACACGCTCTACCTGATGACGCACAATTTCCACTGGAACGTCACGGGGAGGCAGTTCAACAGCCTGCACCAGATGTTCATGGACCAGTACACCGAGCAATGGAACGCCCTCGACACGATCGCCGAGCGCATTCGCGCGCTGGGCCATCCGGCGCCCGGCACCTACAGCGAGTTCGCCCGCCTCGGCTCGATCAAGGAGGTGGCCGGCGTGCCGAAGGCGATGGACATGGTGCGCCACCTGGTGAAGGCGCAGGAAGCCACTGCGCGCACGGCGCGCAGCCTGTTCCCGGTGGTCGAAGCCGCCGGCGACCAGCCGAGCGCCGACCTGCTCACGCAGCGCCTCGAGGTGCACGAGAAGACTGCGTGGATGCTGCGCAGCATCCTGGAGGACTGAGCGAGGCCGCTGACCTTGCGAGGACGGTAGCGGCCGGTCCTCCCGCGACCGCGGCGGCGCGCACTCGAGCGGCGTTGGGCCTAAACTGCGCGCATGGCAACCAAGCCCAGCTCGCGGTTGCGCATCGTGCGCGACGTGATCGTGTTCCAGGTCAAGTGTGCCTTCGAGGCCTTCCTCGACCTCACGCTCATCCCGGTGTCGCTCGTGGCGGCCGGGGCCGACCTGGTGCTGGGCAACTGGCGGCGGCCGCGCATTTTCCACGCCGTGCTGCGTTTCGGCGAGCGCTGCGAGCGGCGCATCGACCTCTGGGGCGTGGGCAAGGATGCAGAGGTCGCGGACGCCGAGGTCGACGCGGTGATGCGCAGCATCGAGACACTGATGCGCAGCCCGGGCACCGGGCCGCAGAAAGTCCGCGAGCTCAGGCGCTGGGCTGCGACCAAGCTTGCGCCGGGCGGCGCAGATGCGCCGCCGCTTGCGAAACGCGGCGACGACGGCGCGGCCTGATCGCGACCCACGATGTCCCAACCAAACGACCTGCCTGATGGGCTCCGAGGTGAACCGATCGCCGAGGCGCTGCACGCAGAGGGCCAGCCGATCACCAGGGCTGCGTGGCTCGTGGCGGCCTACGGGACGAGCAACGAGACCGTCCTGACGTTCGACAAGGAAACCCGGGAGTGGGTGAACCGTCACTTCCCGCGCGATCCGCACGAACCGGTGGCGTGAACCTCGACCCACGCCACCTTGCCCGAGCCGGCCGGTTGGCAAGGGATTCACCCCACTCCCGATGCACAGCCCCAACGCCGGCGATCGCTGCGATTGGCAGGCTGGCCAATCGTTATAACCGAAGTTAAACTTGTCGTCTGACAAGGTTGGAGTGTGGAGCCATGGCCGCCAAGCTGAAGATCCGCAAGATCGGCAACTCCGTGGGCCTGATCCTGCCCAAGGAGGTCGTGGAGCAACTGCGCGTCGGCGAGGACGACACCGTCCACTACGTCGTCGATTCAGACGGACTGCACGTAACGCCGTTCGACCCCGACTTCGACGCCGCGATGGAGGCGTTCGAGCAGACGCGGCGCAAGTATCGCAACGCGCTCCGGGCCCTCGCGAAGTAGCGGGGCGCGCTCGTCGTGCCGAACAAAGATCCCACCTGCGTTCCCCCGCGTGCGGTCATCGCGATCCAGGCCGAACTGATCACCGAGCACGGCGGCCTTGCCGGGCCACCGCGCCACGGCGACCTCGAAGCCGCGCTCGGCCGGCCGGTGAATCTCCACGCGTATTCGCAGTCTCCTCCCACGCTGCCACGGCTCGCGGCGGCCTACGGTTTTGCGCTTGCACGCGCCCATTGCTTCCCGGATGGCAACAAGCGCGTCGCACTCGGCGCCATCGACGTCTTCCTGCGCATGAACGGCCTGGCACTGACCTCGGACGAGCTGGATGCCGTCTCCACCATCCAGTCACTCGCCGCCGGCGAACTCACCGAAGACGAACTCGCCGACTGGATCGCCGCGAACTCCGCAAAGCACCGCCGATGACCACCCGCAAGCGCGTCGATCCCGATCACGCCCGCCTCGACCGCGTCGTCGCCGAGGCGCGTCGCGCGCGCGCGGAGCGCGAACAGGGTTATCGCGCGCAGGCGCTCAAGCTCTACCCGTGGATCTGCGGCCGCTGCGCCCGCGAGTTCGACCACACGAACGTGCACGAACTCACGGTCCACCACAAGAACCACGACCACGACTACAACCCGCCGGACGGCAGCAACTGGGAGCTGCTCTGCCTCTATTGTCACGACAACGAGCACCAGCGCCAGCTCGACACGCGTCCGCTCACCGGCGACGGCGCGACATCCCCGGGCGCCACTCACACGCCGTTCGCGGATCTCGCGGCGCTGCTGAAAGACCGCGATTGATAGCGCGAGCCTGCCGTCTTCGCGCCTTCTACGGATTGCGCTCTCGCCTCGTGCAACGGGCGTACGTAGAACCTGAACTGTCGCGCCGCCGCTGACGCGTGTACAAAGAAATTGAGCCCCGAGCGACGGTGCCTGCTGGCCGCCGACCGCACGAGGCCCGGGCGGTCCGGACTGCAGGTTTCTCTCCTGCTGGAGGTTCACCGCCGCGACGGGTGCCGGGACGGGCCGACAGATGAACGACTCTGTCGCCGTCGGCCAGACGCCCCGGCCGCACGAGCCAGCACCGAGGCCGAGCGCTCCAGCAAAGCGCTCGGCCCGCGCGTTTCAGATCCCGACCACCTTCAGCAGCCCGTCCGTGATTCCCTCGAGCCCGCGTCCGGTGATGCCGGAGCGTTTGCCGAGGTACGGCATCTCTTCGTACACGCAGTAACCCGGCGCGCCGGTGAAGCTGTCGTTGAACAGGCCATTCACGCCCATGACGTAGGCGCTGAAAGTCTCGGAGCGTCGCGGCCGATACTCCAGGTTCGCGCTGAAGCCCATGGTCGCGTTCTGGTCAATGGCGCGTCCCGTACCTGCCGGCTCGAGGCGCACGCCACGGCACCCCTGCACCAGCAGCTTGCCCGGCCCTTCGAACACCAGGTAGCGGAATTGCAGCGTGATCCAGGCACTCAGGCCGAACACCCAGCGGCGCCGGATGCGGATGGGGCTGCCGCTCCGTTGCACCACGCCGACCAGGCTGCGCGGCTGCAGCACCAGCGCATCGCCCGCGTGCAGCGTGATCACGCCGATCTCCGCCAGTGCGTCGTTGCGGCTCGAGACCACGAGGGGCTCGCGACTCACCGACCGCACGCGAGTCAGCGCCACCATGCCCGCGGCAACGCTGGTGAACGGATAGCGCAGGTCGAGCAGCCACTTCGTGCTCTTGTGGCTGTGGCTCGTGGAGCCCTGCAGGAAATCCGGATGGACGAGCAGTTCCTCGCCCTCGTCGAGCACGATGTCCTGCGACACTGCCGAAATCTTGCACCGTGACGGCTCGCCCGGCGATGCAGGGCCCTGCGTGCCGCCCATGCGAAGGCGGATCGGCGGTCGCCGCTCGACGATCGGCGCGAGCAGCCAATACCACATCGCCTTGATGCCCACCGGCGCGAGCGTCACGAGGATCAGGATGCCGAACGCCTGGAGGAACGTGCGCCGGACGGACGTCAGCACCCGCTGCACTTCCTGCTCCGCGGACTCGACCGCCGACTTCTTCGCCGCGATCAGTTCACCGAGCGGGCCCAGCACGGCCTGCCTGGCCGACGCGATGCCCTGCAGATAGGAGTCGGGCAGCTTGCGCGCCTCGGCGAGGTCGGCCTGGGCTTTGTCGTAAGCGGCATGGGCGCGATCGCAGGCCTGCGCCCATCGATCGACGATGCCATCGATCTCGTCCAACTGCCCGCGAACGCCAATCACGGGCACACGCGACAAGATCGGATTGTCTGCAACGAACCGGTTGCGGCTGGATTGCGCAGCCGCATGGCCTGCGCAGTCACTTTTCCACTGCCTGAACGCCTGCCGCCGGCGGCCTTCCGCACTGGCCACCGCCGCTCTCGTGGCCGCCATGGAATCCTTGAGCTGCTTCAGCGCATCCCGCTCGGCCTTGGCAAGCTGCAGATCGAGTTCGTGCTGCAGGTCGTCCTCGAGCCCCTCGCCAGTCACGACCGCCACGGCCTTGCGCCACGCCGGCAGACGGCTGCCCTCCAGGAGCCTGATGCGCGCGTCGAGTTCCGCGATGCGAGCGTCGATGGCCTGTTCGCTGCCCTCCCGAAGGCGCTCGAGCCGATCGCGGACGTCCCGCTCCGAGTCGCCGGCCGTGATCTCGAGACGTTGCTTGCCACCCTCGAGCCGCTCGACCAGTTCACGGTCCGGCAGCAGTCCCTTCGTGAGTGCCGCCAGCATCAGCGACTCGTCGCGGTAGGCGTCCCACACGACGAGCGCCAGGAGAATGACCAGGAACACGAGCACGCGGCCCGCGATCCAGCTGGCGGATGACCTGATGGGATGGTGCATGGCGTTGCGAGGTCAGCGCGCGGCCTGCGGCCTCGTCACCCGGGGCTACGGCTGCTGGACACAGTTGGCCTGCGCCCAGCGCAGGTTGATGCCGAGCCGCCGGGCCGCCGGGTCGGCCCAGCCGTAGCTCACCGCGCGCTGCGGGTCGGCGGCGCCTTCATCGTGCATGTACAGCACCAGGGAGTCCCGGTTCGTGCCCGACGGCCACACCACGCGACGGATCTTGAGCCCCACGCGCGCGGCGCGCGCATCACTCTTCACCCACACGATTTCACCGCCGTCGTGCACCGGGATGCCGAAATGCGTTGCGTAGGCATCCGCCGCGTCGTCCGCCGCGCCCTCGCGCTTGACGAACAACCAGCAACTGAACGGGTTGACCTTGCGGAGCTTGTTCGGAATGCCGGCCTTGTTGCCGTAGACATGGCCGCCTTCGGCATCGACCGCGCGGTCGTAGATCCAGATCTCGTCGTCGTCGAGATAGAGGTCGTCGGACACCACGATCGTCTTGCCCGACCGCTCCGACTTGAAGGTGCAGGCGCCGGGCTTCATCTCGCCCAGGAACGCGTCACCGCGCCGCCGCCAGTACACCTCGCAGCCCGGTGGGCTGCGCGTCACCGCCGGTGCCAGCTCGCGCAGCTTCGACGGGTCACGATGCGCACCCACCAGCGACTTGGGCTCAGGCGGGATGTGGATCGTGAGCTTGATCGCCTGCTCCTGCTCGTCGAGCGAGAACGAGTACAGCCGCTGCCGGTAGATCTTCGCGGGATCGCCGTCGAGGTACTGCTCGACGTAGAACACGTGCTCGCCGAACGCCGGCAGGTCGACGCGCTTGAAGATCGAGTGGATGCGCTCGGGCACGGCATCTTTCGGGATGCCGAGTTCGTCGGCGAACGCGACCTGCTCGCCGCTGTCGAACTCGCCCTCGAACCATCCGAGGAACGTCCGGAAATCCTTCTCCTGCACCGCCCGTGGCGGCGGGGGCTCCTGCACGCCCTGTCCCCAGGCCGTCGCGACGGCCAACGAGCCCGCCAGGGCGAGCCTTGCGGTCGCGCCCCCGCGCCCCGACCGCATCAGCGGCCCCGCTCTGCCTGCTTGGCCCGCTTTTCCGCGCGCTTCTCTTCCTTGCTCTTCAGCGGCTTTTTCTTCGTCTCTTTCTTCCGTTCCATTCCTTTCGACATGACGACTGCTCCGTTCGCGGGATCATCCCCACACCCGCGAATGTAACCCCGGAACCCGGGCGGGGAGAATACCGGCGACGCCGACGCCCTCAGGGCTGGATCGAATAGACGAACGAGGCCTTCGGCGCGCGCAGCCAGCGCTCCTGGATGACGCCCCGCAAGCCCGCCCACGCGCCGCCGTCCGTGACCCACTCGTCGCGGGTCTTCTCGGCGAGCGCGCGGTCGCTGCGTGACTTGATGCCGAACACGAGGCGCGACAGGTCATCGACCGCGGCCGGCCACTTCGCGAGGTCGACGTCGAAGCAGCCCGTGTCGGAGCCGTTCGCCGCCTTCTCGGTCGCCCTCCACTGCAGCACGCCGCGCTGGTTCAGGTATCCCATCTGGATGGCGGCCAGCTGCGAGTAGGCCTTCGGCTTGCCGCGGGCATCGAGCATGCCCTGCGCGATGTGGCCGAACGCCCAGAGCACGTCCCGGATGTGGGCCGCGTCGGCGTCCGGCCTGCTCAGCAGTCCGCGTGCGACGAGCCAGTCCGCGTAATACAAGGCGGCCGTCTGCGCCTTCAGTTCCTCGAGGGTCGAGGCGAGCGCGCCACCGAACACCTGGTCGTCGGTCTTGCCATCCACACGGTACCCGTGCGCCGGGCCAAGGTTGTGCGCGGCCTCGTGAAGAACGGTGGACAGCGTCATGTGGCGTGCCGCCGGGTCGACGCGATCGGCCGTCGCCTTGCAGAACACCGCGTGCGCCTGCTCCATCAAGGCCGCGTCGCTGTCGGGGTCGGTGTAGAGGTTGGTCATCGCCACCGTCCGGCCACCCGACTCCGCCACCGGGCCCCAGTTCGGCAGCGACTGGCCGATGGTCGCGCCGAGCGCCGAGCGGCTGTCGCCCGCATTCAGCACGATGTCGATGAAGTCCGGCAGCGCGAACCCCACCTCGCGGGGCGCGTAAGGCGGGCCCGCGAGCGACGCGATGGCGGCCTCCATGTCGTCCTTGACGGGCTCGAGCCGCCTCTGCCACTCGAGCGACTCCTGGTTGATGAGCGCGAAGGTCATGTGGAAGTTGGCCTTGCGCGAGCAGGGCTCCGCATAGACCTCGTCCGGCCCGACGCGCAGGTACCACCGGGAATTGGTCGCGGTCATCGCCTTCCAGGCGACGTCGGCCTTGAACCAGTCGTCGTCGAGGAACGCCTGCGCGGCCGCCTCGAGATACGCCTTGAACGCCGCCTCGGAGGGATCACCCGCCAGCAGGCCGGCCGCCGCGCGCAACTCCGCGCTCACGGCCTTCATGTCCTCGGCGTACGCGACGTGGTAAGGCACGGCGACGAGCTCGTCGCTGGCCGGGTCGCCCTTCGCGCGACCGCCCGGCTTGTGGCGCACGACCGAGAACTGGTTGAACAGCGCGTCGGCATCGGCGCGCTTCTCGAGCACCGCGCAGAACTCCGGGTCGGACTGGATGGACGGCGGATACATCCCCGACACGCGCTTCGGTCGGGAGCCAAGCGCGTTGCAGGCGGGATCGTTCTCCGTCTTCGGCGCCTCGCAGAACGGGCCTTGGTTGCGGAAGAAGAGCGCACGGGACAACGTGTCGTCGGCAGGGATCCTGGCGTCGAGACCGAACACACCGTTCTGCTTCGCGTACAACCGCTCGACGATGCGAGCCACCTTCTCGAGGTGACCGACGAGCTGGACGTCGCGCGGGGCCGTGAGAGTCGTCAGCACCAGCGTCGGACGTCCCTGCGCCAGCTCGGTCTGCACCGCCTGGCGCCGGGAGCGCTCGGACGCACCCAAGCCGTCGAACGAGACTGTGGCCGCGATCCGCGCGAACGCATCTGCGAATGCCGGCGTGAAGCGCCCGCCTGCGACATAGCGATCGAGGCGTGCGTCGCCCGGGCCCCAAGTCACCGCGAGCTCGTCCGGGTCGATCGCACCGTCTCCATCCACGTCGCGGATCCAGAACAGCGGCTCGTTGCGTTCGACCGCCTGCTGGTTGAACTGCAACCGTGGAACGCTCGAGTAGTCGGCTTTCGCACCCTCGGCTGCAGCCGCCGCCCCGACACTCATTGACGGCGTGGACGCGATGGCCAGCACGATCAGGCAGGTGTGAACACTCGTCGGGCGCACGGTGGGCTCCGGAAGCATGGATGACGGGATGCTAGCAGACTGCACCCGGCTCCCGGACGAATGCCTCCTTACGAGCGCGTCGCCGTCACCCCGAGCAGCGCACCATCGTCATCGACGTCGCCCGCAAGCTCGATCGGCTGGCAGCACACGTGGCAATCCTCGATGTAGCGGAACGCCCCGGCCGACCAATCGATCGCTGTCTCGAAGGATTCGCCGCAGTACGGGCACTGCACCGTTACGAATGGCGTCAGGCCGGGTGACGACCCTGCTCCGGGTTCGAAGACGGGCTCGAGGCCGTAGAGCGCGTCGATTGCCTCGGGGTCCAGCGAGATGCCTGATACGGCCGGCGAAGGCGACTTCGGTTTCATGAAGTTCCGTTCAGGCTGCCCGATGGAACCTGAGCCGCACGCGCACACCGAGTGCTGCCAGGATTCGCAGCAACAGGTCCGTGGACACGCCGTCCAGATTCCCATTGAGTATCGCTGTGACTCTAGGCCTCGACGCACCCGCAAGTCGCGCAAGCTGCGCGTGCGTCAGCCCTGACCTGCGAGTCTCGAGCGCGATCCGCTCAGCCAACTCGAACTGGATCTCCATTGCCGCGCGGTCCGCCTCCGTGAGGCCGAGAGCCTCGGCAAGCTCCTTCGAGTTACGTGCGACGAGGGTCTTGTTCGTGGTCATGGTGCCGCGATTGTCTCAGATCCGGGACACCTATGGCAGGCGCCAGGCTCACTTCGATCAAGGTGCGAGGCGCTCCTTTGCCTCGTGCAGCAACCTCGTCGCCGCTTCGATTCACGCTGCAACGGAGGCTTCATCGATGTCCTTGCCCGTGTAGTCGGTCAGGTTTCGCTTGCGGCGCAGGGCATCGAGAACAGCCACACGTCGTTGGTCAACGCCAAGCGTCAGCGTGAGCGTCTGGATGATCGTCACGTGATGACCGGGGCGGTACGTGTCCGGTCGGTAGCCCTGCGCCATGAGCGCAGCAAGCCCGGTCTGCGTGATCGAGCGGTAGGCGGCATCGAAACGAGTCTCGGGGCTGATTGAACGTACGCGCGCATCGGCGATGCAGCGCTCCGCAGCGGCAAGCAGCCGGGCGATCTCGCCGTCGTCAGCTTGATGCTCCTTCAGTTGCCCGATCCTGGACAGGTTCGC
>Ga0114938_1001069_pt1 | contig 19478 bp, 14 predicted proteins | sample AshMeaBigSpring_FD_88675 | JGI IMG/M metagenome (GOLD analysis project Ga0114938, IMG submission 88675) | Groundwater microbial communities from Big Spring, Nevada to study Microbial Dark Matter (Phase II) - Ash Meadows Big Spring | ecosystem: Environmental > Aquatic > Deep subsurface >...
AGTTCGTTTTATGAAGGAGATGAGACACAGAGCCACGACCTTATTTTTTATTTCCCATTGATGCATTGGAGTGAATTTTTGATAGGGAATTTAGCCGGTTTGTTTTTTTTAAAAGGTATACGAATACGTAATTACGATTTAGCAATTGTAGCCTTACTATCAATCCTAACCATCCTTTTGTATGCCAATTTTGAAATTAATTACCACAATGGTTTATTAGCCATAGTATTCGTACCGTTAATATTGTTTATTTCTGCCAATAATGGTTTGTTGACAAAACTCACAATAACTAAATCCGCTGTGTATCTAGGTGAGATAAGTTATGGTGTTTATATATTGCAAAAACCAATCTACGCTTGGGTAAATTGGTTTTTGCAAGTTTTGGATATACATGATTTATCCGTTACGTTTTATACTTCATTGATCGTGCTTTTATTGGTTTCGGCACTAAGTTACAGCTATTTCGAAACCCCAATTCGGAAATATATTACGAGTAAATTAAACAATTGATATCATCGTTTCCAAAATGCAGGGCTGAAAATCAAAAATACGGTATAAAGTTCAAGACGGCCTGCAAGCATCATGAGTGATAGAAACCATTTGCTGAATTCTGGTATGTCGTGAAAGTTTCCTGCAGGTCCTACAAGTCCTAAGCCTGGCCCAACACCACCTAAGCAAGTAACCATACCCCCAACCGATTCAAGAAAACCCATACCCGAAATGGCTAAAACAAGTACTCCAAAAACTGCTACTATGATGTAGAAGAGCGTAAATGCTAATACACGTGTAAGAATATCTTCTTGAACTAAATGACCGTTGTAGCGAACAGGTATAATGGCTTTGGGGTGAATAAGTCGTTTAAACTCGTAGTAAATTGTTTTAAGCGAAATAACTACACGTATCATTTTTATACCACCACTTGTTGATCCAGCCGAAGCTCCAGTCATCATAACCACAATTAGAATGACCCATGTTAATGGTTTCCAAATCATGTAATCTGCGGTACAAAATCCAGTTGTTGTCATGAGTGACGAGACGGTGAAAAGTGAATCGCGCCATGCTTTTTCGAAAGTGGCAAATGTATTTACTTGGCCAAAATCAATGAGCGAAAGAGCAATAATAAATGCAAAAGCAAAAAGAGCTATGAGGTAATAACGTAGCTCTTCGTTTTCTTTTATACGATCCATTTTCTTTACAAAAGCAAAATAATAAAGACTGAAATTGACGCCCGAAAGTGTCATAAACAGAATGATGATGTATTGAATATATGGTGAATTCCAGTATGCAATGCTGGCTTGTTTGGTCGAGAAACCGCCTGTTGCAATGGTCGCAAATGAATGATTTACTGCATCGAACCAATTCATGCCACCAAACCGCAATAAGATAGTTTCGGTAGCCGTAAGTATCACATAAATTAAGAAAAGGCGTTTAGCTGTTTCGTTAATCTTGGGATGAATTTTATCTTTGGTTGGCCCTGTAGTTTCGGCAGCAAAAAGTTGGGTGCCACTAGTGCCAAAAACAGGTAAAATAGCTAACGAGATAACAATAATACCCAAACCACCAACCCAGTGAGTTAAGCTTCGCCAAAACAGCATTCCATGCGATAGTTCTTCGATGTTGTTCAATATTGAAGCTCCTGTTGTTGTAAAGCCTGATATTGTTTCGAAAAATGCATTTGTAAATGAAGGAATACTACCGCTCAACCAATAGGGCAGAAGGCCTATAAGTGAAAAAACAATCCAAGTAAATGTAACAATTACCGACCCTTCGCGCTTACCAATAGTTGGTAAGGCATTTCGTCCAAGTGCAAAAGCAATTCCCGAAATTAGGAAACTTATTAGAGATGAAATTAAAAAGTAACTGGTGTCATTCTCATTATATATAAATGGTATAATACACATGAATAACAATAATATGGCTTCGACAAATAATAAGCGAGCCATAACACCAGATACTAATCGGAAATTAAATTCTTTGTTCATTGATAATTTGCATCTATAAAAATGTACTAATCTACCTGTGTTTATTTACGTTCTATTTCGCGAAGATTTTCCAATTTCTTTTTGGCTAAGAAACCATAAATATCTTCTTGATGTTCAACAACACGTCCACCACCAAACTCATATACTTTCTCAACTAATCCATCCAAAAAGTCACGGTCGTGCGATACTACCAACATGGTGCCATCGTAATCTTTAAGCGCTTGTTTCAAAATATCCTTGGTTCGCATGTCGAGGTGATTCGTTGGCTCATCGAGAATAAGTAAGTTCACTGGCTCGAGCAGTAATTTAAGCAGAGCTAAACGTGTTCGCTCACCTCCCGATAGCACTTTAACTTTTTTAAATGCCTCGTCGCCTCCAAACATAAATGCACCGAGTAGATCCTTAATTTTGGTGCGTATATCACCTACAGCTATGTCGTCGATAGTTTGGTGTACTGTCAGATTATCGTCGAGTAAAGCAGCTTGGTTCTGAGCAAAGTAGCCAATTTTTACATTGTGACCTAATGTGAGTGTGCCTTCGTGCTCTATTTCGTTCATAATACACTTAACAAGTGTCGATTTTCCTTGACCATTTTTGCCAACAAAAGCAATTTTCTCGCCACGTTCAATCATAAAATTGGCATGTTGAAAAACCATTTTGCTTTCGTAGCTTTTGCCAACCATATCAGCCGTTACAGGATAATTTCCCGAACGGGGCGATGGTGGAAATTTTAAGCGCAAGCGCGATGTATCCTCTTCGTCAATTTCGACAGGTACAATCTTTTCAAGCATTTTTACACGGCTCTGAACCTGAAGCGTTTTGGAGTATGTACCCTTAAAACGTTCAATGAACTCCATGTTTTCGGCTATCATTTTTTGTTGCTCATCGTACTGTTTTTGTTGTTGCTCTCTACGCTCTTTACGAAGTTCAAGATAGTGAGAGTATTTCGCTTTGTAGTCGTAAATGCGTCCCATAGTTACTTCGATGGTACGAGTGGTAATATTATCAACAAAGGCACGGTCGTGACTGATAACAACCACCGCTTTAGCCGAATTAATTAAAAATTCTTCCAACCATTGTATCGATTCAATGTCGAGGTGATTGGTAGGCTCATCGAGTAAAATTACGTCGGGGCGGCGAAGAAGAATTTTAGCTAATTCAATACGCATACGCCAGCCACCACTAAACTCCGAAGTGGTGCGTTGAAAATCGTCGCGCGAAAAGCCCAGTCCAAGTAAGGTTTTTTCAATGTCGGCATCGTAATTAATTTCTTCAATGCTGTAAAACTGCTCACTTAAAGCCGAAACTTTTTCAATAAGTTCCATATAACTATCCGATTCATAATCGGTGCGAGTACTTAGTTCAAGATTGAGTGCTTCAATCTCTTTTTCCATATCGTGGATTTCGGAGAAGGCTTGAGCAGTTTCCTCAAATACAGTGCGTGTGTCGTTGGTTAGTAAGTGTTGTGGTAAGTAGGCAACAACAGTACCTTTTGGATACGAAACTTTTCCTTTGTTTGGGTCGCGAGTGCCGGCTAAAATTTTCAATAAGGTCGATTTTCCAGCCCCGTTTTTACCCATTAAGGCTATGCGGTCTTTTTCATTAATTACAAACGAAACATCTTCGAAAAGGGTTTTCCCATTAAATTCAACAGTAAGTGAGTCAGCTGATAACATAAATATTTTTAGTTGTTTTTTTAATATAAAATCTTGTTAAGTCGGTTGCCCGCTTTTACAATATACACTGTGTTTTTGTTTAGGTATTCTTTTATGTTTACCTTAAAATCAGTAGGTTTAAAACTTGTAAGTAATTGTCCAGCTATATTATATAGGTAGATCTGATCATTCAAATTTTCTGGGTAAACAAAAGTGTCGCCATTACTGAATATATCAACACGAAGCTTTACAGTATTATTATAAGCAAGCAATTTAGTCGTAATTTTGTTCGAGTAGGCAGTTTGATTTCCATAATCGTCTACGGCTTTTAGCATGTAAACATAATTTTGGTCGGGCACTAAGTTTGTTAAGGTATCAGAGGTCGAATATACCACTTTGTCTTTGCAATGATAATTCAATTTAACATCATAGTTCGCCTTTATATCATCAATAGCTATACTTGCGTTAGCGCCTGTGTTTGTTAATTTAAACTGTGTGAAATTTTTGTCAGCAATAGCAGGTGCAGTGATTGTTTTTGATGTAAAGCCAGGTATCACAATATTGTCAATTGTTTCCCATGCAATTCCATTATGGCCCTCGAGTTTTAAGTTACCACTATTTGAATCGATAGTTTTTAGCAAAAAGCTAAACTCAGCTACAGTTTCGGGATATATATTTGTGCTTAAAGTTTCGCCATTGTATTTAAATAGCAGGGCCTTATTTGTTTCGGTATCGATAGTTGTGGTGTTCGAAATTGTAGTTTGCCAGCCTGAAGGTAATGTCAATCCGTTGTCGAAATGCTCTGTTTCGTTCGAACTACCGGCTATTGTATAGTATGCAGTGAGCAGGTAATTTTTGGCATTGTTTGATTCGTCCCAGTTTGCAATCATACTTCTGTTTGTTACTTCGGTTGCTTGCGTAGCCACGGGCGGTAAAAATGCCGTTGATCCACCTCTGTATTTAAATGTGACATCTTGATTATCGACGCTTATCTGAGTGATAGTTTTATCGAGCAATGTACCATTCCAGAGTTTAGGTTGAAAAGAGCCTGAAGTGAATGCCGAACCAGGAGTCGATGTATTGCCTACAAGTGGTTGCAAATATACTCGCATGTGACTTTCGGGAGTTTGTGCATCACCACTGTAGTTATTTGGTGAATTAGCTTCCCATGCAGCCTGGTCGAAGTCGATATGCCAAATAAGCATTCCGCTACCTGGCAGAAAGCTGTCAAACCCTGATTTAATACGGTTTTCTATCAAAAAAAATTCCTTTGGTTGAGGGTTTGCACCATCAAAATTGTGTGCGTCAGTTTGCGAAATTAAAAAAGCTCTGTTCGAACTTTGGAGTGGTTTAAGACGAATGTTAGTAGGATTAGTCAATTGAGTTGGAGTAATCCAATTGAGTGCAAAACGATCGTACGACGAGTACAAAGGGGGTGTGCGACCTTGATTTAGGTAGGCTCCACCATCCATAATGCTCCAGTTGTTTAATGTGTTTTTGTTTGAAGTGGTATGGTAATAATCGACTAAACCGAGAACATGACCAAATTCATGAGTGAAAGTACCAATACCGCACATGCTTGTTCCACTCGAACTTCTAAGTTCAGATGTACATGCATAGTCGAAAATTACCTTTCCGTCAAATCTTGTTTGCGAGTCGTTTAATGACCATCGATGTGGCCAAATGGTATTTTTTTCGGCTCCTTCTGCTTCGTTGTGCCCAGCGTAGTAAATAAAAATATTATCAACAAAACCATTATTATCCACATCATATTGTGCAAAGTTAACGCCAGCAGCATCGGCTTTAGCACAAGCATCAATCACCATCTGTTGTGGGTTTTGATCGTCGCCAGAGCTATTGTTTTTTCCGTAATACTCCATGGTTTGTGGGAGGGTATATGGACCTACTACATCGAATTGCGGTGTAAATTGATTCATCGACGAAGCCATAAAATAGTCACGTGCCGATCCTGTACCACCATTTTGTGAATATCCTTCCTGGTTTAATAAATTATTAAATGCACTTTGCGATGTTGGAGTTACAAAGCTTTTATCCGAAAAATTGACTAAAATAACCAATGAGCGAACCGTACCTGTAGTAGGGAAACTGTTTGCTTGCGTTATTTTAAGGCTCGAGGCTGCTTTTTGCCTTACTTTTAGCTTGTGTAAGTTCGATAAATTGTCCGAAATATTAGACGTGTTAAGTGATTCAATCAGCTTAATATCATCCGAATTACGGTCGTTTATATTTTTGGCAATTTTGTTAGTTGCAACAATACTATTATTTTCAATGACAGCATAATTATAAAAACCGCTTACATCCTTTGTTATTAGAATGCCATCTTCAGTTGTTTGGTATTTAAAATGTTCATCACCCCCCAATCGAATAGACAAGGTTGAACCATCAGGCTGAGTAACAGTAATGGGGTAGGGGTATGCTTTTACTGCATATAACTGGTTGTTAATGAGTAAAAGCAGAATGATTATGGCTGAAATTATTTTTCTCATTTTATGCAAGTTACAAAAACCATGTTGGCAGTTTTATATTAGTCAACAAAAATACATGATTTTTGTTGATCTGACAACAAGTCAACTTCATTGCTCGGGTCTAGGGCGTTCTAAGTAGAATACTCATTTGATAAAAACAAAGTACACAGCAAGAATCAGGCAAGCAAACGCAGCCAAGTGATTCCATTGCAGACCACCAGTTTTAAATACAACTGATGAGAATAATACAAATACAACCAGGGTGATAACTTCCTGTATTACTTTTAGTTGTAGTAGTGTGAAAGGCCCGCCATTGCCTTCGTAACCAATTCTGTTTGCGGGTACTTGGAATATGTACTCAGATAATTTGTCAATTCAACCCCTTTTGCTTATCTTTGTGTATCAATCAATTAACCACAAGCATATATGAAAGCAATAGCATACATTCGCGTTTCAACTAACAATCAGGAAATCCTCCGTCAGACAACAAAAATACATGAATTTTGTCAAATTACCAACTTGACAATAGTTGAGGAGATTGTTGATTTTGGAATATCTGGAGCAACTATGGAGAGAAAGGGGTTAACAAAACTCATGAACATTACCCAAAGCGATGCTGATTTAATCATTTGCTCTGAGTTATCGAGATTGAGCCGAAATGAAGATATATTAGATACTTTGCACAGTATTCATACCCTAACAAGAAAAGGATTAAAACTAATTTTCTTAGATGACCCAAACAAAACTTTCGAAGGGATTTTAAATATCGAAGAAATAATCATATTGTCTGTAAGAGCCAAAGGAGCTGCCGATGAACGTATAGCCATTAAAAATAGAAATATTGAAGGGAAGAAAGCATTGTTCGCAAATAATCCTTATGCTATTGTTGATGGTCGCATTCCATTAGGATATAAAAAAGTTGTCAATACCAGCAGTAAACACCCTAAGTTTTTACTTGCCGAAGATAATACCGACAAACAGTTGGTTATCAAGATTTATGAGCTTATAAATAATGGCTATAGCTTGGCACAGGTTAGAAATTATCTTCACGATACAAATGTCAAAACGAAGAATGGGGACTTTTATACAACGCAAGCGTTGTCAAAAATCTATACAAATACCATTTATAAAGGCGTACGGGAGCGCAATGGAGTGATATCTAATATCAAACCAATGATAGACCCCGAACAATGGGAATCCGCACAACTAAAAATAAAGGAGAACCACCAATACGTTTCCAATGGCACCGTAATGTTTAACCCCCTGAGAGGTTTGATAAGATGCAGATGTGGAAAAGCTATGATGGTTAAAAATAAAGGCGAAGGAGTATATGTATATCGTTGTTCTGAAACAAAACCTGCATTTTTCGATACCAGATGTCAGTTTATGGATACAATCAGATATGACTTAACCAATGAAGTAATGTTTACCTTGCTCAAAGCTGTCGATTTTGTTGGATATTCTGATAAAATTGAAGAGCGTGTTGCTGAGTTGGAGCTTAAAAGTAAAGGTTTAGAAAGTATAATCAATGAAGATAGAAAGTCAATAGGCAATATCGATAAAGAATTAATCGATTTAGACGAAAGATATATAAATGCAGGGACTCAACGTTTGGCCGATGCAGTGCAACAAAAGATTCAGGCAAAAGAAGAAGAACTAAGTCAACTAAAAGCCCGGGTTAATAAGAATAACACCAAAATTATCCAATTGAGAGAGCAAATAAAGAGCATTTTGACTTTTGATAAATCAGATGATTTTGACAATCTTACACTCGAAGAAAGAGCTAACCTATTTAAAAAGTATATTAAACTTGTGCAGTACCTGCCAGTAACAACAATGCAAGGCTTTTACAAAGTCGATTTTAAAGTGGGGATTACAATTCATGTAGCAGTTAAAAAGACAAATAAAAGTCCTATTTTTGCGTTAGTGCCTTCGAGTTTTGAACTCACTGATGATTTGAAGCTAAGATATCAAACTTACGACCAGACCAAAGCAAAGCAAACATACGATTTTGGAGCATTTGCGAAAGAGGAAATTACAATCAAACAGTTTTTTGAGAATTTCGATAATGAATTACTCGATGTAAATTTGAACTACAGGGATAAAAAATCGACTAAATAATATGAATACTATCACTATACCAATTCAGCAAGGGCAAACCCTTGCTGATGCTCTTAAAAGCAAAGGATATCAGGAAATCCCCTCAGATATCATTTTTGACAAAACGCTTACCGGCATTGGAGCTACATATATGGAAATTCATGCTAAAAGAAATTCCATTATCATTGAACCCAATGTGCCTGTTATTGATGGAAAGTGTAAACAGCATTCAAGCTGTTTTGCTATTAAGAAAGGTGTAAAAGATGCTACAATTAAAAAATACCTAAATAATGACTCCATTCAATTCAAAAAAATTCTTACTACCCCTGAGAGCTTTTCGAAGATTGTAAGAGTTGCAAATGAATTAGGTATAAATATACGCGATTTATACTTTTGTTTGTTTGATGAATGTGAGAAAATCTCCCAGGACTTTGATTATCGCAAAGATATAACATATCCTATTGCAGACTTTTACAAATTCAAAAGCAAGGCCTTTATTTCGGCAACTCCTACCGGATTTGCCAACAAGAAATTTGAAGAGCTAGGATTTGAAGTTATGAAGGTTCAACCTGAAGGTTTTGACCATAAAATAAAGCTCCAACTTATCACAACCAATGTTATTAAGCGTGCAATTCATGCAAAGCTACAGGAATTAATTACTCCTGCTGAATCTTCTGTATTTGTGTTCTATAATTCAATAAGTGGCATTAAAGAAATCATAAACACATTCCATTTAAAGCCAGAAAACTATGCTGTTTTTTGCTCTGATAGCCGATATAATGAACTAGTTACTGAAGACTATAATGTTCAAAAGCAAGTAGATGACACGACTATAAAAAAAATAAACTTTCTTACCTCCAGGTACTTCTCGGCAGTAGATTTTCATTTATCTGTTTGCCCTGATATTGTTATGATAACAAATCAATCCCGTGCCTCTCATTCTCGTATTGACCCTTTAAGCGAAGCTATACAAATTCAGGGACGATTCAGAAATAAACAACCAAATGGTAAAAAAATCAATTCTCTATGTCATATTACCGACTTGGTTATTTCTGATGCACTAACCCCAAAGCAAATTGATGATACACTTCAAGAGTGGTTTCTATCAGCCAAAGAATTAAAACAAAGGTATTATAACGCTGATACCACTATCAAACAAAAAGCAATTTTAGAAGAGTATGAAAAAAGTAATATATATCCCTATCTTAATACACCTGATTTTAATTCCGAGTTTAAAATAAATCTTTTCAGCTTAATGAATTTTCATTACAAAGAAAGGGTAAAGGCTTGCTATTCTAGCAGTGAATCTCTTGTCGAAACATATCAAAGCGCTGATTACTTTGATGTTGCCCATTCCGATTTGTTTGATTATAGCTATACTTTTGGTGATAAAGACATTCCAACAGTACATATTACAAAAAAAACCTCACAAAAAGAACATATACAAACTGTAGTCAAACTGATTCAGTCAGGAAATGAGCCTGAAACTATTCTCAGCCTATTGAAAGATAAGGCAACTTCCGACCAATATGTAAAAACGAAATCAATTATTGAAGCAATAACTATTTTGGGCACAGATAGAGTTGGAAAATTGAAAACTTACAGCTCGATTGACTCACAGCTAATTATCGAAAAAGAGTCGCAAATCGAAGAAAACAAACGTTTCTCGGAGGAAATAATCAAAGCGATAACAGATGAGTTTGGTGTTCAGCCGAAATCAAGTATACCAAAGAAAGAAATACAGAATAGGTTACAGTTAATCTACGATAAATTCCAAATAAAAAAGAAAGCTGACAAGTTATTTAAAGTGACACAGAGTACTATCGAAGATTACTATTTACAAAACAACAACAAGGAAAAACAGACTTATACGCTTAAGGAACTTAAACCGGAATTTATTGCCTTAATAAATAAGTCAGAGTCGGTTATATAAAAACGGGCAAAAAAATCAACATATTTTGTCATAATATAGGGGAGTTTAAAAATAATATCCGTTTCAATTCAATATAACAAAAAGATGTTTCTAGTAGTTTTTTAGTACTTTTGCCGAATAAGTAGATATTATAATAAGGCAGTTTGTATTTAGACTTCATAAGATTAAATAATTCTAAGTATATCAGTTATGGAAATCAATTTAGAGAAGGCTGTAAGCTATTTTTATCCGGGAGCAACTTCATTAGAGTTGGTTTATTTTGAAGCTATTGCAAATGCCATTGATGCAAATGCAACAGAAATTAATGTTGAAATTAATGTTGAATCATTCAATGCTCCTGAATCATTAACTGTAACCATTTCTGATAATGGCGATGGTTTTACTAATGAAAGGTATAAAAAATTCAGCAAGCTTCTTGAAACAGAAGAGGAAGACCATAAAGGTCTTGGCAGACTTGTTTTTTTGAAATACTTCAAAAAAATTGAAGTAACAAGTACTTATGGAAGCTCTACGAGAAATTTTATTTTTCAAAGCACATTCAAAAAGAAGAACTTTACTGTTGTTCCAAAATCGTCTAATGATAAACAGGGTAGTAAATTGGTTTTTTCTGAATTTAAAGGCAAAAAAATAAATTCATATGATTTTATCAAACCAAGTTCTTTGATAAAATCAATTACATATCACTTTTATCCAAATCTTTTTTCGCTTGTAAAGGCAAAAAAAGACTTGACAATAAACGTATCATTAACCACATTACAACCACAATTAGACCAAAACTTCTTTAATGATTCCAAAACGCTTGTTGCAAGTGAAATAACTAATTTGATGGTTCGTGAGTTCACTGCTGAACATTTAGACCTCTTCAAAACATTTGATATTTTTTATAAGGTAGAACGAACTGACAAAGAATCAACAATAGTTACAGCTATTTGTGTTGAGGGTCGCACTATTCCTATTGATATTATGCCTAAAGAAGCTGTTCCGGCTGGATATGATATTATCTTTCTGTTGTTCTCAGATTTCTTTAAAGGTAAATCCAATTCGAGCAGGCAGGAGTTGGTTTTAAACGATACTGATTTTAAAACGACAAAACATTTGTTCCGTAAACATGCTATGGAAATTCTATCCGAGGAAATACCGTTTATTCAAAAGGAAAACAGTAGAATAAAAACGCATTTATACGAAACCTATCCACATTTACAGGGATATTTTAACCAGGATTATGTGGGTATAATTGAAACAAACAAAGCGCTTGAAGTGGCTCAAAAGAAATTCTTTCTGGCACAGAAAGAAGTACTTGAAACCCGAAATACACTCTCGGTAGCTAAGTATGAGAAGGCTCTGGAAATATCTTCCAGAACATTAATGGAATACATTCTTTATAGGAATATCATTATTCAAAATCTCAGGAATCTGGATATAAAGAATTCTGAATCAGAAATTCATGATTTAATCATTCCACGCAAGAAAACATTAAAAAGTGAAGATTGGGCAAAAACCTTGTTTACAAATAATGCTTGGCTGTTAGACGACAAATATATGTCGTACACAAGCATTTTAAGCGACCGTGAGTTTGATGAGATTTTGCCTCATATTGAAGTTACAGAAAATGAATTTGCAAAAGACTCCAAACGTCCTGATATTGCAATTGTGTTTTCAAATGATTTAAATTCAGCTCAGAAAGTAGATGTGGTAATCGTAGAGCTGAAAAAACATGGTTTATCATTGGCCAAGAAAGAAGAAGTTGTAAGTCAGTTGAAGCAACGTGCTCGCAAGCTTATTAAGTACTATCCAGATAAAATTCAACGACTTTGGTTTTATGGTATTGTTGATATAGATGCAGAGTTTCGTAAATCTTTGAAAGAAGAGAAATTTGTTGAACTTTACTCTTCTGGAAGTGTGTATTACAAAGAACATGAAGCACTGTTGGACGACGAAGTAACAAGGGTTCCAATAGGCCTCTTTATACTTTCGTACGAAGCATTTTTAGACGATGCAGAACTTCGTAATAACACCTTCTTAGAAGTACTTAAAACAGGCATAACAAAAGTAATTGAGCAAGAGACAAATGAATTGAAAATTCATGATACTATTGACAATATGTAGCATGTATTATCCATAAAAAGCAAAAAACAAATTGTACAATTTATTTTTTGTAAGTTGTTATACAACTGATATTTACAGAACTGTTAACTAAAACAAATTGTACACTAAATATGCAAATTTCGAAGCGCTAATCAATAATAAACTATTTTATTTCTTTGATAAACAACTGTATAAGGAGCAAACATAATATGTACAATTTGTTTTGAAAAACCTGCACAATTTGTTTTTTCGCTCATAATTCAGATTTTCTCATATATCTATTAAATACATAACATATTAATTTTTCTGTATCAGAAAAATTCAATACTTTTGCGTTTAGTTGAACTGCATTTAAGCCAATGAGCTTTAGCTGTTTTACTACTGATAATTGTAGCGACAATTAATTTACATACTGGAAAAGCGTTAGCTTTTATTTTTGCTCCTTAAAACCGCCAATTTTTATAAGTGCAAACAGAATAAAACAATACGCTCACGCCAACGGCGTGGGCTATTCTTATTCGTTTGCATGGGTGCTTGGCGGTACCTTAGGAGCGGGGAGGTTTAGTTCCACGCTTTTTTTATGCACACAAACTAACATATAGACAATTAAAAAACAATCTTATGAAAAAATTATTGACAATTACATTTTTATTTTTTGCACTAACAAGCACATTTGCACAAAAAGTTGACACTATCTATTATGATTCAAATTGGAAAGGAGTTCCAATAAAATCTTTTGCTTCTTACATGACAGTAGTTTATATATCTGATAATCCTCAATATCCAAATTTATACAAATCTTTTTATATTACAGGAGAGGTTCAAAGCGTATTTACTCCAGTAAGTGTTGACAAGTTTGATGCAGAGAAAAGTAAATTTGTAGGAAATTATACAACTTACTATAAATCTGGAAATAAAAGGTCAGATGGTGTCTACAACAATGCTTCTCAAGAACATGGTAGACACATTGAATATTATGAAAATGGCAATATAAAAGCCGTCGGGAACTACATTAATGGTCAACCTGATGGCGAGATGATTTTTAACTTTGAAAATGGTAAAGTTCAAGGTAAAATTCAATACGTTAATGGATTGTTAAATGGTGAGAAGCAATTTTATTTTGAAAATGGTAAATTGAGCGCAGTGGAAACTTATAAAGACAACCTACCTAAAAGTACAATTACATACTATGAAAATGGTAATTTAAAAGCCAAAGCCAGCTTTTTAAATGAAAAGATAAATGGCACAATGTATCAATATTTCGAAGATGGCAGTGGATGTATTGAAACAGAAATGCTTGATGGAAATCCAAAGTATGATTATGTAATTTATGTTGATAAGGAAGGAAATAGAACTAAGTATGATAAAAATTTAGAAAATATTATCACGGAAGAACCAACAACAAATGATAGGAAATCAACTGTCTCAAATGGTAGAAACTTCTATTACTATCAAATGAACGGTGTCTTTATAGCTGTTGATGTAAACGCTGTAGATGAAATGGGTAAGTATTGGGAAGCTTCTATTGTTGTTGGGAACAATACCAATAAACCTTTCATATTTTACACAAGCAATATGATTTGTTATTTAGAAGAAGAGGAAAAAGTTGAAAGTTTGAAAGTTTATACGAGCAATGAGTTTTCAGCTTTAGTAGGTAAAAAAATCAGACGTAAATCATATTGGAATGCTGTTGGTGAAAATTTAGCAACAATGAATGCAGGGACAACAACCAACAATACTTCTGGTTATGTAAATTCGGCAGGTGTGGCAGTTAATAATCAAGGCTATGCAGCAGCAGGAGTATCCTCAACTTATGGAAATGTCAATTCTACAACACATAGTGGTGCAGCTCAGTATCAGGCAAATCAAATGGCGCGTCAAAACATTAATCAATACAACGACCAATTATTACAGTATAAGCAGGCTTTAGATGAAGGATATTTACAGTCAAATAATATCAACCCTGGTGAATCTATAACAGGTAATGTTTGTGCTAAATATAAGTATAAAAAAGGCAGTACGTTAACTTTAAAAATTCCTGTTAATGGTATTACTTATGGTTTCTCTTGGAACTTAGCAAAATAAAAAAAATAGATAAGTACTTATAAAAATCAAACATGACGACCGTAACAACAGCTGATACTTCAAATTTCAAATTTTATCTTAGTGACGATTGTCGTATTTATGCGATAAAAATTGGGAAAACATGGGGTGAAACTGTTGCTTATGAATATAAAATTAAAGAGCAAACAGTAATTAAAATAGGAGAAAAACAAGATGTTATTCCATATTACCATGAAGCAGAAAATTTTCCTTCGAATAATGATTTAAAAACTGTGTGGAAAAAGATTTCTTTAGATGTAGCAATGCAATATCATGTTTTTAAAGAGAGTCTGTTGTTTATTTCAGACTTGTAAGTGTAATTAATAATTTTTGACTTTTAGTGATTACTTTATGAAAAATGCTCTATATCTTATAATTGTATGTTTTATGTTTTCTTGTCAAACTCAAGAAAAAAATGATAAAGCGGCTGAGTTAGCTGAACGCGAAAAATTATTACATGAAAAAGAGTTAAACTTAAAAGAGAAGGAAATAGCTTTAAAACAGCAAGAAATCAACGAGTTAAAATCTAATCAAAGAAATGATTTAAATAATCTACCTGAACTTTATCAAAAAGTAAAATCTTCGGTATATTTAATATATACATTAAAATCGGATGGCATATCTCAAGGCTCTGCTTTCGTAATAAATAAAGAAGGTGTTGCCGTTAGCAATTACCATGTTTTTGAATCTGCCTCAGAAGCAATTGCTATTAATGAAAACAATCAAAAATTTCAAATTACCGAAATCTTATCGTATAATAAAGAACTTGATTACGTCCTATTTAGGTTGAATACATTTACCGACTTGCCGTTTGTTCAAATAGCAAGCACATTACCAGCAGTAGGTGAGAAATGCTTTGCAGTAGGTAATCCCGAAGGTCTTACCCAGACATTATCAATGGGAGTGATTTCAAGTTACAGAGATGATTTAAAAATAATACAGACTAATACAGAAATTACACATGGTAGTAGTGGAGGTCCATTGTTTAATAGTTTTGGCGAAGTAATTGGTATTACAACAATGGGTAGAAATCAAGCTAATCTAAATTTTGCAATAAACATAAATCGTGTTCCATTTTCAAGATACACAGGTGTACAAACTGTAAAGAATTCAAGTTCTTTTAATCAAAACAAGGTGAAATCACTTATAAGTTCGTATTACCAATGTGTAAGTGATGAAAATTATGATTGTTTGGAAGGACAATTTGCGTCAAAAATGAATCGGTTTTTTATTCATTTTGATGTAAGTAATGAGTGGGTAATTAATCAATCACGAACATATAACAAAAAATTCGGTGTAATAAGTATGTCGTATATAGTTAGATGGGATACATTTAAAATGAATCTGCTAAATAATGGTAATTGTCAGGTTGAATATATTATTGATTACAGGCTAAATAGAATCAATAAAAATAAAGCTTCAAATTTCGTTTTACAAATGATAGCTGAAATTACACCAGACTATAAAATTATTAGCATTTACGAAGATGTTATTTCAAAAGAATAATAATTAATTTGTGAACAAATGAAAATCATATATTTATTTCTATTTAGTATTTTCATGTATTCTTGCTCGCATGGCACAAAAGAAAAATCAAAACCAGCCATTCCAGTTGAATCAACTATAATAACTGGACAAATTTCTATTGACACTTCATTTCAAAGAGAAAAAGCACTTGGAGATTCACTTTGCAAACTAGCAGAAAGCAGAAATTCAGAACCTGTTTCCATAGCCGATTTAGATGAAGCAAACAGCAAGTTTACATTTCGTGGTGCTTACATAAATCCTAAACTAGTCTTTCTGTTTATTCAATGGCTCAACGATGACAAACCACCCGTTTTATCCATTGATATTGCTGCTGCTAATGTAGGTACAAATCAGTTTTACACTGCTATTGCACCATATAAGACTAATACTGGCTACGTTGTTTTGGAAGAAAAAACTGACAACATAAACGCTTCATTCCATTCTTATCAGTGGTTAGGAATGCTTAGTAATAAAATTCATGTGCTTCGTTGCTTAGAAAGTAGTACCGATGGTTCTGGTAAATTTATAACACTGCTTTTTGTACGTTTCCAGATAGCCAAATTCAATTTGAATGGCAAATACTACAATCAGCTATTAATGAATAATATATCCGTTCATAACATAGGAGATAGAGTGGAAAATAACATTCAGCTGAATAAAAAAGCCAATCAAATAAAACTGACCTATACAAATTCCGAAGGCAAAATTATTTCCGAAATAATAAAACCTCAATAGCACCAAGTTGATATAGAAATTCAAACTTAAACAATATAACATTTAGTTCAAATGTCAGAAAAAGCAAATGTTTTAATTACTTTTGAAATTAATGGCGAATTACATTCTCAGTCATTATATTCAAGTCAAATCTCACCTGATATAGACTCAATAAATCCGATAATTAAGTCTGCTGTTGAATCCTATTTGGAATTTTACAAAATAGTTATATCCGAAACTGATTCAATTACCAATATTTTAGTTTATCAGTATTCAAATAATGAGCAAGAGAGTCTAATTGCAAAACAATTAAATTACAGAAACAGTCAAGAAATGGTATTTTTCATTTAATAAATCCACCCACTAAACTGACCAGGTAAAGCGGTCTTCGTCATTCCGCCACTTTGTTCACAAAAACATACCCACAAGGGTAAAACAAGCAGCCTAAAAAAATCTCCACCTTTCAGGTAGTATTTTTTCGTCTGCCCTTGTGGCTAACGCTTTCACACTCACTCATGCGCTCCAGTAGGTGCTCTTCGTGGCGTGTTAGCTTGTTTTGTTCACCTCGTTCCGTCGTTCCTCAGTCAGGGCTTTCTTTTGCCCCCTAAAACCCCATTAAGGTATTCGCTACGCTCATTTATTGGTTAGTAGGGGGCACGCGCCCTTTAGTATTTTGCTCGCCTGCGGTCGCTCATGCTGTTACAGTTTGTCACATTTTTTGCAACTCACTTTTCATGTTGGCTCATTGCCGTGTTTGCTTTTCATTTCGCAAGCTCCATTTTCAAGCTTCACACCGCAACGCCAACCCCACGCAAGAGCTTTCATTCATTCACTCATTTCGTTTCATTCGTTCATTTCACTATCGGCATTTTTGTTTCTCAACCCTGCAAATCCATGTGCTTGCAGCCTGGCTTCTTTACATTCAGCTAAGCTTAAGCACCCCACACAAAAACGCCTTTCCGTTCATTCACTCTCTTCAACTCCATTCGCTCTATACTTCCAGCCCTTGCTTTTTCCAACGCACTGTTCGAGCAAAAAAATGCGCCAAACTGGCTGCCAGCAGCACCCAGCCACCGCGCTTTGCGCTTTCTGTGTCTGGGGCATTCGCTCCACTCGCAGCGGCTCGCCCACAACGCACAGGCTTAAAACTTCATTTCGCTACTCTTCATTTCGCTTTTAAGCCTTGCTATCCACGCTAGCTCAAGGCTGTTTTACCTTTTAAAAGAAATCCACGCACATTTAATACAATAAGAAAAAATAATCGAAAATAAGATTGTCAGATAGTACGACAAAAAAAATGTTCACAAAGATAACAGCAATAAAATAGGTCAGTAAAGGTCAAGCCCTACGGGTTTTTGTAATAATCTCCACCTTCGTTCCTCAGGTAGTATTTTTACAAAAAACCTTGACAGCCCTAACGCTCCATTTCATTTCGCTTTTTCTTGCAGTAAGAGGTGGTTTACATTTTCTTTTTCCTTTCAGTGTTTTTGTGCGAAGTTTAACGATGCTGAAGGTGGTTTAAATATCAAATATCCCCAATCACTCAAATGTGATATACGGCGAATCACTCAATTGAGCAATGTAAACATAATGTACAGATATTCAGTATTATACTATTTTTATTGAAAACTATTTTTTATCTTTGCACTTGATAATGAGAGATATAAAAATAATTCTTCCTTCGTATATGCTCCGTATCAGTCCAAATAATTTCATTTTTCAACAAACCCCAAAAACCTATTTACTATGGCAATTATCAATCAAGGAATCCTGGGTGGATTCTCAGGCAAAATCGGTAACGTAGTTGGTGGAAATTGGAAAGGAATCAATTACATGAGAGTCCTTACCAAACCAACAAACCCCAACTCAGAAAAACAAGTAAAACAACGTACTAAATTTACTACTGCGTTGTCTTTCTTACAACCTATCACTCCATTCTTACGTGTAGGTTACAAGCTGTACACAGCTAAACAGACAGCGTTTAACGCTGCTATGTCACAAGTGCTTACTAACGCAATCACAGGTGAAAATGACACTACTGCTGTTGACTTCTCAAAAGCTCAGGTGTCAGCAGGAACATTGACACCTGCTGTCAATGGTGCATTTATTTATGACAGTGGAGAAATCACCCTTACATGGGATGACAACTCAGGAAGCGGAACAGCAAAAGCAACAGATAAGTCTATGTATGTAGTTTTAAATCCAGTAAAAAGCGATGCTGTTTACGAAACTGCTGGCGCAGTTCGTTCTATCAAAACACAAGTAGCAGACTTGCCAGCCGAATGGATAGGAGATACAGTACATGTATATCTGGCATTTATTACAGAAGATGGAAAAGATGTAGCAAACAGCTCCTATTTAGGTTCTGTAGAGGTTGTAATAGCATAATGCTGTCAGCAACACAAATTAGATTCAGAAGCCAACCTCTCAAGGGTTGGCTTTTTTTATTTCATGAATACGAAGTACACAGCAAGTATCAGACAAGCAAAGGCAGCTAAATGATTCCATTGAAGTCCACCAGTTTTAAAAACTACTGAGGAGAACAAAACAAACACAACTAAAGTAATGACCTCCTGTATAACTTTCAGTTGAAGTAAAGAAAATGGACCTCCATTACCTTCAAATCCGATTCGATTTGCAGGTACTTGGATTGCATACTCAGCGAGAGCAATCAACCATGAAAAGAGTATAACACCATATAAAGGAGTATTGCTTGTAAATCCTGTTTGTTGAAGCTTTAAATGGCCGTACCAAGCCAAAACCATAAAGATATTAGAAACTATAAGTAGTGAAATTGTATATAAAGCGTTCATATATAATCAATTATTAGCTAAGATTAAAAGATGTTTTTTCTGGGGTTCTTTTGAAAAATAATACTCAAAAAATGCAATAA
>Ga0114938_1001071_pt1 | contig 19455 bp, 20 predicted proteins | sample AshMeaBigSpring_FD_88675 | JGI IMG/M metagenome (GOLD analysis project Ga0114938, IMG submission 88675) | Groundwater microbial communities from Big Spring, Nevada to study Microbial Dark Matter (Phase II) - Ash Meadows Big Spring | ecosystem: Environmental > Aquatic > Deep subsurface >...
ATGCACAAATGATTTTTTCTTTTATTCGTGTATTCGTGGCTACCTTTTTTTGCCACTTATGCACAAATGATTTTTTCTTTTATTCGTGTATTCGTGGCTACTTTTTTTGCTACTAATGCACGAATGATTTTTTCTTTTATTCGTGTATTCGTGGCTACCTTTTTTGCCACTTATGCACAAATGAGTTTTTCTTTTATTCGTGTATTCGTGGCTACTTTTTTTGCCCCTAATGCACGAATGATTTTTTCTTTTATTCGTGTATTCGTGGCTACCTATTTTGCCACTAATGCACGAATGATTTAATGTAGATTTACTATATTATACCGAAATGATATATATAATAGACTAATTTAATAAAATCATATTGGTCTAAACATCTATCAATTCGGCATTTATCACTATACGATTTGTAATTATTCGCATAATTTATAAATCCCAAGGGTATTATCTATAACATTATAAATATTTATGCCGAAGAGCATATCATTAATTAGACACTTGTCATACTGACTTATTATTTATTTGCTCTGTAACTATTATTTAATGCTGATTTTTACTTTCATGGGCACATTGTGCAATTTCATCTTTGTGCTGTTGGATGAGTACCTCAGTTTTATCAGGAGCGATATTATGGATTTTGAGTTTTTGTACAATACAAGCACAGTATTTTTCTGGATCAATTGCTTTATTATTTTTTGCTGCTTCTACACAAGTTTTGGTATAAATAGCGGTAGTAGATTCATCCCACAGTATGTTTTTGCTTTTATCTTTCTTTGATAGGATCGTATGATTGGCTTTAGAATCAATTACAGTATCAGGTTTAGTAGCAGTATTGCATCCATTTAATAATATATAAATAATGAGTATCCATAGTAGAAATTTCATGATCAAAAAAAATATTTTTAAGCAAAGATACATATCAGAATACAATTATTTTACATATTAATAGCATATAATCAGGTGTTTAAAGTATTCCAGAGTATGTCTTTGAGGTTGTTTATACCTTCACCGGTAACTGAAGATATAAAGATTATTTTCAATTCTCTCATACTTTTTTTTATATGCGATTTCAGTTCCTCATCTAACATATCACTTTTGCTTATAGCGATGATATGCTGTTTGTCTAATAAATCTGGATTATATGCTTTAAGTTCGTTCAATAGTATTTTATATTCTTTTTTATGATCAACACTATCAGCAGGTATCATAAATAACAATGTGGCATTGCGCTCTATATGGCGTAAAAACCTATGTCCTAATCCTTTTCCCTCATGGGCGCCCTCTATGATGCCGGGTATATCTGCTATGATAAAGCTATTAAACCCTTTATACTTCACTACTCCGAGATGGGGAACTAAGGTAGTAAAAGCATAGTCAGCTATCTCGGGTTTAGCTGAACTAATTACCGATAACAGAGTTGATTTACCGGCATTTGGAAATCCAACAAGTCCGACATCAGCTAGTACCTTTAATTCCATTATGATCCAACCTTCTGAGCCCTCCTCACCTGGTTGTGCTTTTAATGGAGTTTGATTAGTACTCGATTTGAAATGTGAATTACCAAGACCACCTCGACCTCCTCTTTTAAGTATGATTTCCTGACCATCCTCCATGATTTCGCCTAAAATATCTTGGGTTTCAAAATCTTTGATAAGTGTGCCTATAGGCACATCAAGTATCACATCACTGCCATTTTTACCTGTGGATCTTTGCTTATGACCTCGAGCCCCATCTGCTCCAAGCACATGTTTTCTATATTTTAGATGTAATAAAGTCCACATTTGTTTATTGCCTCTAGCTATGATATGAGCTCCACGACCGCCATCTCCACCATCAGGTCCTCCCGTGCTCGTAAATGTATCTCTATAGAAATGAGAACTACCAGCGCCTCCATGACCTGACTTGCAATGAATTTTGACATAATCTATAAAGTTTTGTTCAGCCATCTTTATGAAAATATATCTAAGTATTTTATATATTTTTTAAGGAGCATAAAAAAAATAGAATTAAAAAATTATCCTATAGCTTTTAATAATAAATTAAATATATCAGTTACTCTACCTTCTCCTGCAATTCGTACGACTTTATTACATTTTTCATAATATGCGGCTACAGGTTCAGTTTTAGTGCGATATTCTATTATGCGTTTGCGTATGGTGTCTTCATTATCATCACTACGATTACCTGACAATCCTCTACTTAGGAGTCTATTAATAAGTTCAGACTCATTTACTTCTAAGAACAATACTTTTTGAATTTCAGTATGATGAGCTTTCAATAAACTATCAAGACCTTCTGCTTGAGCAATAGTGCGTGGAAATCCATCGAATATTATGCCTTTACTACCTTTCAATTGATGCAGCTTTTGGTCTATTATACCTATCATCACATAATCAGGCACCAGTTGCCCTTGATCTATATATTGTTTGGCTGATATACCGAGCGGCGTGCTTTTCTCTATTTCATACCTAAGCAAGTCTCCTGTAGAGATATGAGTTAATTGAAAATGCTCCTTGAGTTTTTTGCTCTGTGTACCTTTGCCACTTCCTGGAGGGCCGAATAGTATGATATTAAGCATAACAATATTATATATTTTCTGTAGTTACAAAGATACCTTAAGATAACAAGCAAGAGGGAGTTATCAATTTTGATTTAATATAATAATAATATTAAAAACTTGCATTTATATCATTGTATATGGCTATAACAATTGAAAATATAAATAATACTCATTTACAATATTATAGTACTATATCAGAAATTTAAACTATCCAAAATAAAAATACAAGGTTTATTTTTTACTTTACGTATTGCATCAATCAGATTTGATTAGGAGCAAGCGCACTATCTACATAATCTTGTAAATATTCAAAATAAGTTCCCAAATGGCCATCAATAGTTATTGTAGCTTTTTGTAACAATTCGGATTTTTCTTTACTTAGCTCAGGTATGATATACTCTATCAGTTTATTTCCAAAGTATGTAGATGCATCTCTTGGCAATTCGTTGGGTAGATTATCTATTGTCATCATATCTATGCTATCTTTCTGATATGGAGCGCAGGGTTCATGACGATAACGGTGATACCCAAATACCGGATTTGCAATCGTAGTAGAAATAATACATATAGGTACACTACCTTGCTCATCGCAACTTATATCTGCTATAGTAAATATATTCCAATTACTCTGAGATACATCATTTGTGTCAAATAGTCTAGGGATGTTTTTATCCCAATATACCCCATTCATAAGTATATCAGTATAAGGGGCGATATCCATAAATAGATTACGATAATGAGTAGGATGAGCATGAAAGTCTTCACGATTGTAGTTATTTTTTTCTTTATGGACATATAATGTTTCTCCAGAGATATGCACATAAACTGCATGGTCATACTTCTTTTGGATATAATCTAGCTTACATACCTTTGGTATGTTTAGCAAAGTCATGATCTCAATGATACCTTGAGCTACCCTGCCGTTGCCTGTTACAGCTATCTTGATGGGGGTAATATAAATCCTTTATACTTATTTTTTAATGCAGCAAAATCTTTACATTGATGTGCGGGAGTTAATGTATATAAATTATTTCGCTTACCAAAATGCAATAATCCATTATGTGCACCTACTATACCTGCCCAAGTACCAAATCCTAATATACGACTACCATCTTTATGTACAAGGCATTCATAGTCTATTACTGTTATTTTTTTATCAATAAAGGCTCGTATCAAATTCTGATTATGTACTTGTTTTTTCTTTGTATGCGAGAAAATAAAATAAGTTTTATTTGGTATTAAGTGTGCTTTGGCTACTTCCTTGATGCCAAATAAGAAATCACAATCATGGATATTTTCACTAATCTCGCATCCCACAGTTTCATACTCTTCATCTCTAAAACACCTCAGATTAGAGGGTTGTATTTTTATGAGCATATTATATTTTTCGATAAGGATTTTACATTGATCAGGTGTAAATGGGGTGCGATTATCTGTAGGGGTTTTAGTTTCTTTAATTATTGCAATTTTCATGATGGATAAAGAATAGAATGATTATATTATATCGGCAAAGATACTTTTAATGTAAAGTAATAAAAATTGAAATATTCAAAAATTTGATTATATTTTTTTCATTGAAATATTTATGTATTTGTATTATTATTGTCCGAGATAATTTTTAGAATAAGGGTGGTTTTTACACTACCCTGTATCATCTTTGAAGTTTCAACACAAAAAAGAATGATATGTACAAAAATACAACTTATCTCGGACAGCCAATATTTACACAAGTGCTTTCTTTGATGATACCGAAATAATTTCAAAATCTTGTAAAGAGCATAAGTCCGATAAATATAGTAAAAGTTTAACGATTATAGATCATTTAACAATGATGCTTTATTGTGTATTTGCGAGGTGTACTTCTTTACGTGAAGTGCGGACTGGGCTTGAGTTGTGCAATGGCAAGTTGAACCATTTGAACCTCATTAAAGTACCCGCAAGAAGTACCCTAAGCGATGGCAATAAGAACAGAAATAGCAAGGTTTTTGAAACACTGTATTTACGTTTTTACAAAAAATATAAGGGCATTATCTCGGACAGCCGATATAAAGCTGCCATTGCAGAAAAACTTTATATCCTCGATAGCACCACTATATCATTATTTACAGCGATATTAAAGCCAGCGGGTCGCAAACGTTTGGACTGTAAAAGCAAAGGTGGTATTAAAGTACATACACTATTGAAAGCTGATAATAATATGCCTTGTTTTGTGAAATTTTCCGCAGCGGCACAACACGACCAAGAATTTTACACATGTATTAATGAGTTGCCGAATCATTCCATTATTGCCTTCGACAAAGCCTATATTCACTATGAACAATTTTAAAAATTGAACGACCGAGACATAAGCTCCGTAGTGTCACAAAAAGACAATGCACAATATAGCAGCATAAGCGAATTACCGTTACTTGATGATGATACAGAAATATTAAAAGATGAAATAATTGAAGTAAACTACACCATAGAAACTCAAAATGTAATATCAAAAAACAAGCTGCAACTAAGGCGTATCGCATATTACAGCCCAAAACATGACAATACTTTTATTTACTAGACAAACAACATGGAGCTTAAAGCAATGGAGGTGGTTGCCATTTATCAAAATCGTTGGCAAATAGAAAAATTCTTTAAAAAACTGAAACAAAACTTTCCTTTGCAATACTTCTTAGGCGACAACGCCAATGCTATAGAAATACAAATATGGTGCGCTTTAATTAGTATCATGTTATTACAAGTAATTTTTGCCAATCAAAAAACAACCATTGCTTTCTCAATACTTGCATCCATTGTGTCCATCCATTTAATGAATTACACCTGCCTTGCCTCTATCATCAATAAATACAAGATAAATGAAAACGAAAAGAAAAGAAAAAGCCACCCCAAAAATTACTCAATAAAAAATCACACCCCCATACGCAGCCAAAACTAAACTTTTGAGTGTTTATAGATGTTTGACTAAGCTAGCTATGATGAAATTAAATAATCTCGGACAATAATATATTTGTATTATTTTTATAGAAGTAGATATTGTATGAGACACTGAAAGTATAGTCTATCTCATTTTACAATTTAAGTCATAATAAAATGGTAGCATATCTTTGACCTCACATTGGTATTTATTTATTATGTAATATTTTATTTCTAAATTTGTTACAGTTATTAAATCTTTCAAATCAATATATGAAACCTTGTATAACCTTTATTGTTTTATGGTTGGTATCAGTATCTACTATTTGTGCGCAAGATAAAATAATAATAAGTGGATTTATAAGAGACAATGCTATTGGTGAGGATTTAATAGGAGCGAGCATATATGCTCCAGCACTCAAGACAGGGGTCACCACAAATGAGTATGGTTTCTATTCTATCACTTTACCTGCAGGCAAACAGACCTTGATATACTCGTATGTAGGATACAAAAGTATAGCACTAGAAGTAGAAGGTAATCAGAATCAAATACTCGATGTAAAATTAGATAATACTATAGAGCTGCAAGAAGTGGTCATAAAGGCTGATGGTATCAAGAAAAATGAAGACAGTCAAATGAGCAAATCTTCTATGTCATTGGAACAAATAAAAAGACTGCCTGCATTTCTAGGAGAGGTAGATGTAATGAAGTCCATACAGCTGCTCCCTGGTATTAAAGGTGGGACAGAGGGGAGTAGCGGTATCTATGTGCGAGGAGGCGGACCTGACCAGAATTTGATATTGCTAGACGGTGTTCCTGTATATAATGTCAATCATTTATTTGGTTTCTTTTCTGTATTTAATGGTGATGCTATCAATAGTATAGATATATATACAGGGAGTTTTCCAGCTCGATATGGTGGACGACTGAGTTCTGTGCTAGATATACGTATGAGAGAAGGGAATAAAGATCACATCACAGGAAGTGTATCCATAGGATTGATAGCCTCCAAGTTTACTGTAGAAGGACCCATCAAGAAAGGTAAATCCTCATTTATCATAAGTGGTCGCCGTACCTATATAGATGCCCTAGCACAACCATTCATACTAGCTGCCACCAAAGGGCTGATGACTGTAGGGTATTACTTTTATGATTTCAATGCTAAGTATAATTATAAATTGGGAGAAGATGATCGCATATTTATAAGCGGGTATTTTGGCAATGATAAATTTTATGCAAGTAATAAATCAGTTTTTATAGATAATACACAAAAAGAAAAATTTGGATTACACTGGGGCAATATCACAGCAGTAGCTCGATGGAATCATATATGGAGCAATAAATTATTTAATAACATAACTATAAATTATACTCGTTATCGATTCAGTACCTATGTAAGTCAAGAGTCAGAGACAAATGGTATTAGTAATAATATTAAACTAAAGTATTTCTCTGGTATAAGAGATTGGTCTTTACGTAATGATCTCGATTGGTATCCTAATAATAACCATCAAATAAGGACTGGGGGAGCTTTTACCTATCATGTATTCAAGCCCGGTGCTATACAGTTTAATGTTGAAGACAATGGCTCATCTACTATCGATACTACTTTAAAAACTGATTTTAAGCAAGCACTAGAAACAGCTGTATTTATAGAAGATGATGTAAAACTGGGTAGTCGCATCAAAATGAATCTAGGCATTCATTACAGTAATTTCTATGTTGATAATACTTTCTTTAATAGTGTACAACCGAGATTATCAGCAAGATATAATATTACTGATGGCTGGAGTATAAAAGTTGGATATGCAGCTATGACGCAGTATCTCCACTTACTGAGTAATAGCGGTATAGGCTTACCAACCGACCTATGGGTGCCGGTCACTAAGAGACTGCAACCACAGCAGTCTCAGCAAGCAGCACTAGGGACAGCTATAGCTATAAATGATAAAATAGATCTCACTATAGAGGGGTATTATAAAACAATGAAAAACCTATTTGAGTATAAAAATGGAACTTCCTATATCACAGGATTTGAAAGTTGGGAGAGAAAGTTAGCAAGAGGCAAAGGGCTGGCCTATGGGTGCGAAGTATTATTTCAAAAACAAGAAGGAAAAACTACTGGACTACTAGGCTATACAATTTCTTGGAGTACACGTACATTTGATCAGGAGGACAATGTGCTCAATTTCGGCAAAACCTTTTATTATCGCTACGACCGCCGACATGATGTGAGTATAGCTGTGACACATAAATTTTCAGATAGAATTATACTCAGTGGCGTCTGGATATATGGCAGTGGCAATGCTGTATCATTACCTATAGCTTCTTATATGGGACAGTATGGTATGCCAATAAATTATTATGAAGGGCGCAATGGCTTCCGCATGGCACCTACGCATCGGTTGGATGTAGGCATCAGTTTTATCAAAAAACGTAAGCGAGGTGAACGCACATGGAATATAAGTGTTTACAATGCTTACAACCGCAAGAATCCTTTTTTTGTGCTTGAAGCTTATAATACGCAAGACAATTCATATTATGCTCAAGTGAGCTTATTTCCTATAATTCCTGCATTTTCTTACAATTTTAAATTTAACTAATGTATGTATAAATATTTTTTTGTAACCCTCTTAGCTATTTCTTTTTATGCATGTCAAAAAGAAGATTTTGTAAAAAAAATAGATATGCCCGTCATAGCTCCTAAGCCCACTATCAATTGTCTGATAGGTGAGGGTAATATTATCGAATTGACATTATCATGGAGCGCAGGAGTGCCCAATAACATTTTGGATGAATTTGAAGTCATTACAAATGCTACAGTTTGCTTTTATGAAAATAATGTACTAATAGACACCCTCGATTTTAATGTGAATAATAAATACTCAATTGATTATGCAATTCAGCCTGGCAATACGTATAGTATAAAAGCTAATGTACCTGGATACGGAGTGCTGAGTGCTAGTGATTATTACCCAGCTCCTGCTGAGAATTTTACAGCTAGCATAGTAGATAGCTTTTTTCATACCGGAATAAATGTCTTTTTCCCAGTAATACGACTAAGTTTTGATGATGATATCAATGACAACAATTATTATAGTGTGAGTTTTAATAGAATGGCTTTTGATACAGTTACTATGAGTTATTATTATACCCACAGTATTTGTGCTAGTTCAACAAGCCCACTTTTGTCATCGTACCCTTATTCAGATGAGTTTGGATCAGAGATGTGTTACAAAGAATTTCAAATAGATGATTATGATTATAATGGACAATCCATTATTATTGATTTTAAAATATGGTCAAGTTCTAGTTCGCCCAATGACTCCTTTTATATTAATTTGGGTTCTACTACAGAGGTGTACCAATTATATTCTACTACCTATAGCACTTATATGCAGGCAGCGGGTAATCCCTTTGCTGAGCCAGTGCAAGTATATGGCAATATTGAGAATGGGTATGGAATATTTGCAATATTCAAAAAACAAAGCATGGCTATCCCTTTTTAGATATTTTACTTACAGTTGATCTAAGTCGCAATTCGATTTTATTAGTATCTATCATCATAAGTAAGGCTATTACTATAAGGGGAAGTACTACTGCCTTATATCTTACTATAGCTCCAAAGGTATTGACTACCACGCCAAGCATGATGATATAGCTAGCACTATAGCTCATCAGAAACCAAAACCATGAAGGATTACTCAATTTTTTATTTCTATAAAAAATCAGTAAATAAGCTACTATAATCCAAAATAATAATATCTCAATAGCCTCGATAGCTATCTCGAATTTATAAATATCGAACAGCGTAGGCCTAAAAAAGCCATGATAAACAGCGGTAGGGATAAAAGCAATTAAGTGCTTTAAATCCGGATGTATAGGCTGTTTCAGTATTGAACTCGCACCTTCGCTTAATGTAAATTCCCACTGCTTATGCACTATTTTATTGATCAATCCTCCACCATAAAAATAATTATTAGCTTGCCAAGCTGTAAAAAAAAACAAAACATATATGACAATATATTTCAGCCACACTTTTTTTTTATTATCAAATGTAATAATCCAAGCTATCATAGGTGGTAATAACAATAGCAACGCATAATTACGCATGTAAAGTAAAATGATAGCGCTTATAATACCTAAAAATATATGATAAAATTTTCCTGTCTTGAATTGATAACAACTATAAATAATAATGCCCAAGATCAAGTGCATCAAGCTCTCCTTATGCATGCCACTACCCCAGAATAATATAGATGGAAATAAAGTTATTGTATATAGTAATATTCTTAATTTGATGTGAGTCAATATAGTGCTCACTTTACTTATCAAACATAATCCAACAAATGATAACCATGCATAGATTAAACTATGAGTAAAAGGGCTATGACCTGCTATGACATGCAATAGAGCTTCCATACGACTGAGTATCAAGCTTCCATTATTACTCCAATATACCGCATTCAAATAATACTTATTTTGCAGTCGTTCTTCTGGGTAGCCTCCTATATTAGGCTCTGTGATAATATTCCACCATACACCCCATCCTTCCGTTTTGATTATATCATGAAACTTATACCCCTGAAAATAATATCCTAGACAATCACCATTTTTTATATAATAGTAGAAAAAAGCAAAATAAATGAGGGAAACAGTAAATTTTATGAGTAACAAAAGCACTAATTCTATACGAGTGATTTCTAGTTTATTAAAAAAAGGTATATACCAAATTAGCCCTGTCAATAATCCCAACCATAAAATGAACCATACATAATCCATGTGTAAAACCAAAGTGTATTTTGATTATGTAAATGTACATCAATCCCTACAAACTGATTACTTTTGTATTTTGAAATTTTATATAGCTCACGCTTTTACAATTACACATGAAAGAACCCTTAGTAACACTCACAATGGCTCAGGAATTAGGTTTGTTGCCTAACGAATTTGACAAAATAATAAATTATTTAGGACGGACACCTAATTTTACCGAATTATCCATTTACGCAGTGATGTGGAGCGAGCATTGCTCTTATAAGAACTCAATAGTATGGCTCAAGACACTCCCTCGTGATGGTGACCGCTTACTAGCAAAGGCTGGCGAGGAAAATGCTGGGCTCATAGATATAGGAGAGGGACTTGCTATAGCTTTCAAAATTGAATCACACAATCATCCTAGTGCGATTGAACCTTATCAAGGTGCTGCTACAGGTGTAGGGGGCATTCATCGTGATATATTTACCATGGGTGCTAGACCTATTGCAGCATTGAACTCCTTGAGATTTGGCAATATCAAAGAGGCTCGTACTCGACATATATTGAGAGGAGTAGTAAAAGGTATCGGTGATTATGGCAATGCTTTTGGTGTACCTACTGTAGCTGGCGAAGTGTTTTTTGAAGATTGTTATTTTACCAATCCTATTGTAAATGCAATGAGTATTGGCGTGGCCAAAGTAGGTACTACTGTGTCTGCAATAGCCTATGGTGAAGGTAATCTTGTCTATATTGTAGGCTCTACTACTGGCAAAGATGGTATACATGGAGCTACATTTGCTTCGGAGGAAATCACTGATGAATCGTCCGAAAAATTGCCTAGTGTACAGGTAGGAGACCCTTTTCAAGAAAAACTGCTCTTAGAAGCTACTCTTGAATTACTACAAACGAATGCTGTCATTGGTATGCAGGATATGGGTGCTGCTGGCATTATTTGCAGTACTTCAGAGATGAGTGCCAAAGGTAAAAGTGGTATGAAAATTTACTTGGACAAAGTACCGACCCGTCAGCCAAATATGAGACCATTTGAGATTCTACTATCCGAGTCACAAGAACGAATGTTGATAATTGTAAAAAAAGGGCAAGAAGCGATAGTAGAGAAAATTTTTGATAAATGGGATTTACACTGCGCTATAATAGGAGAGGTAATAGACGAGCCCAATTTATATTATTATATGCATGGTGCGTGTATAGCTGCGGTACCTGCCGATACCTTAGTATTGGGTGGCGGAGCCCCTATCTATCATCGGGAGTATATGGAACCTACATATATCCAACAAAATAAAAAATTTAATAATACACAAATTAATATTCCGAATGATATTAAATCAATAGCTTGGAGTATGTGTGGTCTTCCTAATATAACTAGTAAACAATGGATTTATAATCAATATGACAGTATGGTAGGCATCATTAATATTAATACTAATAGTCCAAGTGATGCGACAATAGTGCGTATACAAGGCACAGCAAAGCAATTGGCTGTTACTGTAGATTGTAATGCCAAATATATTTATTGTGATCCCCGCATTGGTGCATCTATAGCAGTTGCCGAAGCCGCACGCAATATAGTATGTTCGGGAGCCGTGCCTGCGGCTATTACTAATTGTCTCAATTTTGGCAATCCATATAATAAAGAAGTCTATTGGCAATTTGTACAAGCGATACAAGGCATGAGCGAGGCTTGTACTGCTCTAGGCACACCGGTAACAGGGGGTAATGTAAGTTTCTATAATCAATCGACCGATGGAGGTGCTGTATATCCTACACCTACTATTGGTATGGTAGGGGTGCTAGATGATCCTAGTTTACGCATGACACTAGACTTCAAAAACGTAGGAGATACGATATATGTAATAGGCGATATTACTGATTGTATTAATGCGAGTGAATATTTGCATAATCATTTACAGATCAAAAACTCTCCTGCACCTTATTTTGATATAGTAAAAGAAGTATTCTTACAAAAATGCATTTTAAAATTAATTAAAAGTAAACTTATTATATCTGCTCATGATATTGCTCAAGGAGGTTTGTTTTTTACGCTATTAGAGAGTGCTATGTATCATAAATTTGGATTTGATGTAAGCTATCATGGGTCCATAAGGCCTGACGCTTTCTGGCTAGGAGAGGGGCAAAGCCGTATTGTAGTAAGTGTCCATAATGCAATAAAAGATAAATTTGAATCAATGATGAACGCTATCGAAATACCTTGTCTGCATATCGGTAAAGTGACGACAAAAAATATCTGTATTAATCAGTTAGACTATGGTAATATAGATGATTGGAAAAAAAAGTATGATAATACTTTAGAAGAAATTATGGCAAAAGTCTAACATAAAAACTCATATATAGTTGAGTAATAAACATATTATTTCACAGCTATACGAGGGTCTAGCACTCCATACAAGATATCTACTACGATATTGATCACAATAAATATAAAAGAAGTGAATAATACTGCCCCCATCACCACAGGAAAATTCATCGTCTCTAAGGCATGTATAGTTTCAAATCCCAATCCTTTATATCCAAATATACGTTCAATAAAATAAGCACCAGCAAGCATACCTGCAAACCATCCTGAGGTCGCCGTGACTACCGGATTGAGTGCATTGCGTAGGGTATGCTTGAATACCACTTTAAAATCACTTAATCCTTTTGCCTTAGCAGTGCGGACATAGTCTGCACTCAGCACTTCTAGCATACTGCTGCGTGTTAATTGAAAAATCAATGCAATAGGTCTTATACCTAAGGCAATAGCAGGAAGTATTAGATTTTTCCATATCACATCAGGTGCTCCTGTGTCATCTACCACAAATAAATTGCCCTGTAGATTGAGCCCTGTATATTTACTATATATATATCCAAAAAAAATAGCGAGTAAAATGCCTGAGAAATATGATGGCTGTGATATACCGAGATTACTTATAAATATCAATGTATTATCTATCCATGAGTTTTGTCGTATTGCAGCTATCACGCCTAGCATAATACCTACAATACAAGCTAATAACATAGCAGCCATAGCTAAAATGATTGTCTGGGGTAAAGCAGCAAGCAATACATCACTCACATTGCGTTTGGTCTGATAGCATTGTCGCAGATACGGACGTTTGAGTGCCAATACATTTTTATCAATTCCTAATAACTTTATATATTTATATTTATTCTGTTCGTCTGCTTTATGTATTCCTAGTGGGCTGATGTCGTTGAGGTACATAAAAAACTGGACTCGAAGTGGCTTGTCAAGATATAATTCTTTGCGTACTTGCTCTATAGTAGCCACATCAGCTCGCTGTCCGAGGGTGAGTCTTGCAGGATCTACTTTTAAGTTATTAAATAGAAAAAAAACTACAACTACTACTCCGAGTAACACAAGAAATCCATAAATCAATTTGCGTAAAATAAATCGTAACATACATTTAGGTATATCATGTAAATATAATTTAAATTTTTTATAAAATAAAATGCGATTACAATTTCCAGATTTTTTTATACATCATATATCACTGTATATTTGAATAATATAAAAAAATATAATATTGAAACTACTGACACTGGTTGACGATTATGATAATATGGTAGGGGAAAGTGAAAAGCTCATGCCTCATCAAAATCGTTTATTGCATCGTGCCTTTTCTGTTTTCATTTTTAACCAAGATGGCAAACTATTGATACAACAAAGAGCTGCTCATAAATATCATAGCGGGGGATTATGGGCGAATACCTGCTGTGGGCATCCCTCACCGCATAGCAATGTACAACTAGAAGCAGAGCTGAGGTTACAAGAAGAGGTAGGCATACATGCATCCTTACATTATGTAGGATATATGATTTATAATGAATCTGTGAGTGACAGCCTATATGAATACGAGTACGATTATATCTATGTGGGCATAAGTGATGATATACCTAAGCTAAATGAAGCAGAAATTATGGATTACAAATATGTAGATATAGTGCATATCGCCAAGTTAGCAGCCGATCAACCGGAGCAATATGCAATTTGGTTCAGGCTATTATTATCTTCCTGCTGTATGGAGCTATTATATGTCCGTAATGCCCTCCTAAATAATTATTAATAATGGAGTAATGCATATAACTTATCTATAAGATAAGAAGGATGAAAATTATTTTCTATCACTACACCCTCTTTTGTTATCAATACGCCTGTAGGCATACTATACGCTTGAAACAAATTTATTATATAACTTTTTTTCCCTTTTAGATCGCATAGATTATGCCATGATATGCCATCTTGCTTACTAGCTTGTTCCCAAGATTCTTTATCGGTATCCTCACTTATACTTACGAAAAGTACATCTTTATTATATTTTTCAAATATAGCTAAGGTAGCTTTATTATATTTACGACATGGTGCACAATATGATGCCCAGAAGTCTAAATAGATATATTTTTTGTTTTTTGCATCAGCTAATACATCTACAATTTGCATTTGATCATTTGGTAAAATAAACTCATGTATGGTGTCACCATTTTTCATTTTAAAGTTTTGATTTCTTATCAAGCTATCACATTGTTGCCACAAAGGATACGTTTTGAGTGTAGTGTGTGTATAATTAAATAATCTATTTACTTGGCTTTGATCTATACGGTAGTCTTGCAATAATATATTTACATAATATAGTCTCAAATATGATTCGGGATGCTTGTTCAGCTCATTGATGATCGTATGGTTACGTGCTATTTTTGTTTCAATAAGAGCATATTTCAGTTTCAATTTTTCTTGTAGGCTACTTGTAATTAATATTTGTTGTTCAATAGTTTTGATAGTGATATCAAATACATTACAAGCTTTAGTAATCGTAGATTGTACTTCATTTAAAGGGCTATTTTTTATTAGCACTATTTCATTGCTACCACTAATATACAGATCAATTATACCCTGATGCCACCACAATTGATGAGGGTTTGTTTTTTGATTATTTAGATAGACATCTAATAATTGAGGTGTAGTAATGATACGAGAAATACTCCCTATCGTATTGCTAGAGGTATGTATAATTTCATTTTTATAGCAAATTGTTATGGATTGAAATTCTTTATTGCCTTGTATATGATAATGGAGAGTAGCTATTTCATGTGCATGTACTATCGTAAAAATGTTTGACAATATAATCACGCCGAAATACAAGCAAATATAATGTCTAATTTGTCTTAGCAGGTACATTTTTCATAGGGTCTATGGCATCATATTTTTCTTTCATTTGCTTAAATAAGGACTTGGTATCACCAATATGATCAGTTACCAATCCAATCACTACTGGAGCAATAGGCTCTAGTATGCTGTAAGACCAGGAGTTACGTTTACGAGCTTCAGTGATGAATCCCATATTATTAAGAAAGAATAAAAAAGTACTCATCAGTATAGTCATCAATCCTGCACTTACCAATCCGCCAGCGAGCTTATTGAATTTATCAATATTAATTTTTTCCATAAAATGCTCTAGCAATTTACCTATGTTGAATATTATCACATAGATTAGAATAAATATCCCTATGAAAACGATGAAAGGTAATAATTTGCTTTTTATATCATGATTATTATGTATATACCATGTGATGAAAGCAGTAAATTTGAGTGCAATAGCGATCCCTGCTATCCATCCGACTAGATTGAACAGCGACTTGATCAATCCATCACTCCAGCCTTTGGCAAATGAGATGATAAATAATAATCCAACTATGATATCTAGCATAACTTCTTAGGCTAATAAGGATTTCACAATAGCTCCTATAATAGCGCTATCGGCTTGCCCTGCGAGAGATTTGTTAGCAGCGACCATTACTTTACCCATATCCTTGATGCTGATAGCTCCAATTTCTGAAATAATAACTTTTATTCGTGCACGTATTTCTTCTGCAGATAGCTGAGGTGGTAAATATTTTTCTATAACAGTTATTTCATCTCGTTCGCTTTGAGCAAGATCCTCTCTATTTTGTTTTATAAAAATATCTAGTGACTCTTTACGTTGCTTGATAAGTTTTTGTAAGATTTTTATTTCTGTCTCGGGTGATAGTGATGTGCCATTACCAGAGGTTTTTTCTATAATTATAGCAGATTTGATCGCACGTAAGCCACGGAGAGCAGCCTCGTCCTTGGCACGCATTGCTTCTTTGAGCGATTGCATTATAAGATTTTCTAAAGACATATATTGAGTTACTATTTACAAAAGCAAATGTAGGGTAAAAGTAGTAAGAAAATTCAATTTATTTTTTATTTAACTTCAATAATAAAGCAATTTATTTTAGATAAGCGATTAAGTTATCGCTGAATTATGTTTAAGGTTGTTTTTTTTCAAAACTCCTAATTACGCAACCCGGGTTAAATGGATAAACCGATAAAAATAATATATGGTAAGTATTTCATCTGCTTTAATTTATTTTTAGTATATTTGGAATAGTATTTGAATTAATAAATAAACTGCATCTATATGAAAATGTTATTATTGATTATTCTTTCGACTTTGCTAATCAGCACATTTTATATACAGGAATTAAAGGCTCAAGAAAGTGCGAATAATGATCGTAAACAAGCCCCTAGGGCTATGCCAGACAGCAATGGTAACTACCGATTGGTGGTAAGTTTTGCAAGCCGTTCTAGTGGACCTGATAGAGAAGGATTGAAAAAAATAAATGAATTGATAAAAGGGTTTGAAAATCGATACAAAACTACTATTTTGTATAATATCGGACATTATGGACGTGAGGGAGAAACAGATTATTCCTTTGATTTGGCCGGCTTAAAAAAATATCGTCAAAATAAATTTATAAAAAAAATAAAACTCGAAATGGCTAAATTTCAACTTGTCAGTATCGAAGAAAATGCCATGCCGATGAGTGAAAAGATGAAAAGAAAGTAGCAATTAAAAAACTCAACTTTCCCTGCCTATATTATACTTTTGCCATGATATAACATACAATATGCGCAAAAGTAATAAGCTCTTAATACCAGTAGAAAACCTTACTGTAACTAAGTATGCAAATGAAGGCAAAGGTATAGCTTATTGGAATGATAAAATCATATTTATCGAAGATGCTATACCTGGCGATATTGTAGATATAGCCATATACAAAAATAAAAAAAATTATGCTGAGGCTAAATTGATCAGAATACATACCCCATCGCCTGATAGGGTTACTCCTTATTGTAGTCATGAAAAATATTGTGGAGCTTGTCGTTTGCAGCATGTATCTGTTGAAGCTCAATTGAGGTTAAAACAACAAATAGTCAAAGATGCATTTACTCATATAGGTAAGATAAATGAACTGCCTGAGATCCCGCTACCCTTGTCTCATCCCAATACAAAGTATTATCGTAATAAACTAGAATTCACATTTAGCAACCAAAGGTATCGCATAGAAGGAGATGAAAATGTGAGCGACAATGCTCTGGGATTTCATGCCGGTTGGAGTTTCAGCAGAGTGCTCGATATTACGACTTGTTATCATCAACAGGATACTAGCAATGATATTCGTAATTTTATAAGGGAGTATGCATATAAAAATCACCTCAGTTTCTATGATCTCAAACATCATAATGGTTTGCTACGCAATATCATAATACGTAATACGTCATTGAATGAATGGATGCTTATCATTGTATTTGCCTCACATCAACATCAAGTAATACAAGATGCTATGCATGCTGTGTATGCTAAATTTCCTTTTATCCATTCACTACAATATATCATAAATACGAAGCGCAACGATACGATCTATGACCAAGATGTAATTTGCTATAAAGGAAAGTCATATATTCTTGAGCAATTAAATAATATTAAATATCAAATTACTGCGAAGTCTTTTTTTCAAATAAATATTTTTCAAACTCCTACACTTTACAATACTATCGCTGAGCTAGCACAATTACAAAAGGAGGATATAGTATATGATTTGTATTGCGGTACGGGGGGTATAAGCTTATATCTTGCTTCGCAGTGTAAGAAAATAATTGGATTGGAATTACTACCCGAATCGATAGAACAAGCATATCAAAATGCGTCCTTGAATCAGATAAGCAATGCACATTTTTTCGCTGGTGATATGAAGGAAATATTTAATACGCAATTTTATCATAATAATGGGCATCCGGATTGCATTATAATAGATCCACCTAGAGCTGGCTTACATCCCAAGGTTGTGGGGCAATTGTTAGAAATAAAAGCTCAACGTATTGTATATGTCAGTTGTAATCCTATTACACAAGCCAGAGATATACAGATAATGCATGAATGGTATGAAATTTCAAAAATACAACCAGTAGATATGTTTCCTAATACTTTACATCTGGAGAATGTCATCTTGCTGGTAAGGCGGAGGTAGTATTATAAATAAGGATTCTGCAAGAATGATTCCTTATGGTGAATATGTTTTTAGAATTGCTGATTAGAATGCGTAGCGCAAAGTAAGGTGTATATTACGTCCTGGGGCATGGACACCAGATACAAATACTCTATAGTTGAGATCTGTGATATTCTCACACGCTAGGTTTAGAGTTAGGTATTTATGCAATTGATATTGTACTCGAGCAATGAATGTAGTCCCGGCGGGCATACCTATGGGTAAGGCATAAAGCTCATTATCCTCACCATCGAGGAGATAATCAGAAATATCTTTTTTCCTATGATAAAATGAAAATAATTCTAATAGCCACTTTGATGTATTATAACGGCAGTCTTCCGAAACAATCGGGACAAGTAATGAAATAACCACCCACTAAGGTTGCAAAAATAAAAAAAATAGAACCGAGAAATAATGATTTAAAAAACGACAAAACCTTAGTAATAACAAGTGTTTCGGCATTGTTTTTGAATATATTTTGTATGTAATTTATTATAGGAATAATCAGACATCTAGTCAGTATGCAATCTCTTGAAGATTACATTTCTAAGGATCATCCGGTTCGCTTCATCGATGCTTTTGTCAAAAAATTGGATTTAAAACTTCTGCACTTTCAAGTAGCGATCATGAACAAAAAAGGTCGTCCTTCTTATGAATCCAAATTGTTTTTTAAAAATATATTTGTACGGTTATCTCAATGTTTTGCGCAGCAGTCGCAAGTTAGAACGAGAGTGCTATCGCAATATAGAGCTGCAATGGCTTACCCAAAAACTGGTGCCTAACTATCACAGCATTGCCGACTTCAGAAAAGAAAATCCTAAAGCCCTGCGACAACTGTTTAAAT
>Ga0114938_1001074_pt1 | contig 19432 bp, 16 predicted proteins | sample AshMeaBigSpring_FD_88675 | JGI IMG/M metagenome (GOLD analysis project Ga0114938, IMG submission 88675) | Groundwater microbial communities from Big Spring, Nevada to study Microbial Dark Matter (Phase II) - Ash Meadows Big Spring | ecosystem: Environmental > Aquatic > Deep subsurface >...
AAAATTTAAATCGATAATTAAAACTATTACTATCTATTTGCATACATAGATTGGTAATATTTGGCATAATTACCACTTGTTACATTTTGAAGCCATTCTGTATTTTCTAAGTACCAATCAATGGTTTGGCTTAATCCTTCTTCAAAAGTTACAGATGGCTTCCAACCTAATTCTGTATTTAATTTTGTAGCATCTATAGCATATCTACGATCATGACCAGGACGATCTTTTACATAGGTAATCAATTGTTCACTTTCACCAACCGTTCTTCCTAATTTTTCATCCATTTGCTTGCAAAGCAATTTCACCAAATCAATATTCTTCCATTCATTAAATCCACCAATATTATAAGTATCTCCAATTTTGCCATTATGAAAAATGGTATCAATTGCCACAGCATGGTCTTTTACAAATAACCAATCTCTAGTGTACAAACCATCTCCATAAACAGGCAAAGGTTTTTTCTGGATGATATTATTAATAAATAGAGGAATTAATTTTTCAGGAAAATGATAAGGACCATAATTGTTTGAACAGTTTGAAATAATGGTTTGCATATGATACGTTTCTCCATATGCTCTAACAAAATGGTCTGATGCTGCTTTACTAGCAGAATAAGGTGAATTTGGATCGTAAGGAGTAGTTTCGGTAAACAAACCTTCTGCACCTAAAGCACCATATACTTCGTCGGTAGAAATATGGTAAAAAAGATGTTTATCTAATTCACCCGCCCATTTTGTTTTAGCTACGTTTAGCAAGTTTACGGTTCCTACAATGTTGGTATACACAAAATCGAGTGGACTTTCAATACTTCTATCTACATGGCTTTCTGCCGCTAAATGAACAACATCTGTAATTTGATGTTCATTAAAAACACGAGTTAATTCTTCTACGTTTAACAGATTTACTTTTTCGAAACGATAATTACTTAGCTGATCAATATCTTTTAAGTTTTCTAAATTGCCTGCATACGTTAGTGCATCTAAATTTACGATTTTGTAATTGGGATATTTGGTAACAAATAAACGAACAACATGGCTACCAATAAAGCCTGCACCACCTGTAATTAAGATATTTTTCATAGTTTTAGAATTGATGTAAAGCCTTTTTTGAACTTTTTTTATAGTGTGCAAATAACTTATAATTGTTGGTGAATTAAAAATTAATTATAAAAATTAGTCTTTTTTCTTCTGAAGTTTGCAGCACTAACCTTACAATTGCATTTTAACATCACTTTATTTCAAATTAAATACGCTTAAACTATTGCTCTATGCTGTTTGGATTGATTATAAATATTTTATTATTTGCATTTGTAATTCAATCTGTTTACAGTATATCAAAATCTGAAAAGTTGAATTTTAAGTGGGTTTTTATTGTATTCATAATTAAAACCATTTTTGGTTGTTTATATGGAATAATTTATGCAAAAAGCCCAATTACAAGCGACACTTGGAATTACCATTCAATAGGATTGACAGAATACAAATGGCTACAGAGTAACTTTTTTAATTTTGCAGCAGATTTGTTTAAACATGGATACAACGAAAAACAAACCACTACGTTTTTTAATTCAGACCAATCGTATTGGAAAGATTTACCACTGAACCTTTTGGTAAAACTATTGGCAATTTTTAATATTATAAGCAGGGGAAATTATTACTTAAATGTTTTACTCTATAACCTATTAACCCTTGTAGGAAATCTGTATTTATTTAAAGCTATTTGCATTTGGTTTCCTGAAAAAAGAAAAATTGCATTTACAATATGTTGCTTATTTCCTCCTTTGTTATTCTGGACAAGTGGAATTCATAAAGACGGTATTGTTTTCACTTGTACAGCAGTTATACTATATTTTATTAGCACCAAATCTTTATCGATTTACCAACGAATAATTGGAGGAATTTTTGTGTTTGCATTGCTATTTTTATTCAGAAATTTTGTGGCATTAAGTTTAATGCCTTGGCTAATTGCATTTTTTATTAGCTTATGGTATCGCAAAAAAGTAGTCGCTGTTTATATTGTTACATTGTGTGTTGGTGTTCTACTATTTACGGTAAGCAGTTTGGGACCATCGGCCACTAATTTTCCTAAAAAATTACAAGAACGTCAGGCTCAATATTTACAGTTAAAAGGCAACTCATACATGTACACACCTAGTTTAACTGGAAGCTTTAAAAGTTATATACAGTTATTACCAATTGCAATCAATCATGCATTTTGCCGACCTTATTTCACTGAATCTACAGGTGTTTTAGCACTTATTAGTGCAATTGAAAGTTATGCGATGATTGCTATTTGGTGTGTTGCTATTGTTTTTTTTCGAAAACAATTTTCTATTCTACAACACCCATTTTTATTACTGCTTTTGTTTTTTGCTTGCACCAACTATTTACTAATTGGTTTTACAGTTCCGTTTACAGGTGCTATTGTAAGATATAGGGTAATATTTGAACTGTTTTTACTAATAATTTCAGTTTTAATAATTGATAGTAACCAACTAATCAGTAATCAATTAAATGTATGGTTTAGAAAAAAGATACATCCAATAAAAACTATTTAAATCTTAATGAGCTATATTATTTTCTACCAATAATGTTCGATATAAATTAGAAATTTGATTCACTTCTGCTTGTTTAGAAAATTTTTCTTGTGCAAATTGTTTAGCTGCAATTCCCATTTTTAATCTTAAAGAGTCATCATTAACCAATAGTAGTAATTTTTCAGCAAAAGCATCAACATTGTTCTCAGGAACTAAAAAACCTGTTTCACCATTTATTACCGTATCTACAACACCACCAACAGCTGTTGCAACAACGGGTTTTCCGAAAAACTGACTTTCTGCCAAAGACAAACCTGTGCCTTCGTTATTTGACGTTAAAATACTTATGTCTAAAGTTTGTAAAGCAGATACCACATAGGGCATCCAAGAAGTAAAAACTACATTATTAGACGCATTATAATTGTGTTTTTCACACCAAGTAACACCATTTTGAGTTAATGATTGCTGTATAGATGTTTTTAAATGTCCATCTCCTATTACAAAAAACTGTACTTGCTTTTCAGATGCTGTAATAACTTTTTTTACTACCTGCACAAAAAGCTGAAAATTTTTAACCTTTACAATTCTTGCAATAATGCCAATAGTTATCGTTTTTTCTGCAACAGGAAAAGCTTGTAAAAAGCTATATTCTTGATTTTGTATTTGTTTCTGAAAAAAATAATTATCCAAACCTAGTGTAATTACATGCACTTTTTTTAAAGATGTAATTTTATAGAGCTGAACCAAATCTGTTGCTTGAGCTTTGCTCGTTGCAATAATTGCATCTGAAAGTGTAGCTAATTTATTTTCTATGAGCATTACTGCCTTAGAAAAAAGTATATTAAAATATGAATGAAAGAAATGACCATGAAAAGTATGTATAATTACAGGCGTTTTTAACCGATAAGCAGCCCAACGACCCAAAACACCACATTTTACTGCATTTGTGTGTAAAATATTAGGATTGGTTGAACGAATGAGTTGCTTTATTTCAAAATAAGCCAACAGATTGGTGAAGGGATTAGAAGTTTTTTGTAAAAATCGAAGTTTATGAATAGCTAATCCACTATAATGTGTAAGTAAAAAATGGGCTTCCGTATCTTCTTTCTTTTTTTTGCCATAGGCAATTTGTATATCGAAAGAAGACTGCAAGTAATAACACAATGGTATTACATCAACCGCTTGGCCACCAATTACCAAACGGTCGAGTAATATTAAAACTTTTGGTTTCGAATCATTCATTATTTTGCCCAATCTGCCCCTTTTATTTCTTCGTATACCATTTGAATACCTTTCTCTAAATGAATAGAAGCTTTCCAACCTAAGTTATTCAATTTTGTTACATCCATTAGTTTACGTGGTGTTCCATCAGGTTTTGAAGTATCGAATTTTAATTCACCTTCAAATCCTACAATTTTTTTCACAAGCTCTGCTAGTTCTAAAATGGTAACATCATCTCCCCAACCAATATTTACCAAACCTTTATCATTGTATGTTTCCATTAAAAAAATACAGGCTTCTGCCAAATCATCTACATGCAAAAACTCTCTTCTTGGGCTTCCTGTTCCCCATAATTCTACAGCAGGTAAATTGTTGTTTTTTGCTGTAATAAACTTGCGTAATAAAGCAGGCAAAACATGCGATTTTTCTAAATCGTAGTTGTCGTTAGGGCCATACAAATTTGTTGGCATGGCAGAAATAAAATTGCACCCATACTGTGCCCTATAACCATCACACAACTCAATACCGGCAATTTTAGCAATGGCATAAGGTTGATTCGTTGGCTCTAAATATCCACTTAATAAATATTCTTCTTTTAAAGGCTGTGGAGCCAATTTTGGATAAATACAAGAAGAACCTAAAAACAACAATTTGGTAACTTTATGTACGTAAGCAGCATGAATTATGTTCGACTCTATCATTAAGTTTTCGTAAATAAAATCGGCTCTGTAAGTATTATTGGCTACAATTCCGCCCACTTTTGCAGCTGCAAGAAATACATAATCTGGCTTTTCGTTTTCAAAAAAAGCATTTACAGCTGCTTGGTTGCGTAAGTCTAATTCTTTAGAAGTTTTGGTAATAATGTTGGTAAATCCATCTTGTTGTAATTTTCTTACAATGGCACTACCAACCATACCTCTATGACCTGCAATATATATTTTAGCACTCTTTTTCATGTGTAAATTATTGGGTTGTTAGAAAAATAAAAAACAGCAGGAGATTATTTCCTGCTGTTTTTACATTGAATAAAATCTAGTTTTCAAACTCATTCTTATGAGCAAAACCATGATCTCTTAAATGCTTTTCTTTCTTAAATAAATCTACATCACTAGCCATCATTTCTGCCACCAATGCTTGTAAATCGTATTTTGGTTTCCAACCTAATTTTTCGTTTGCTTTTGTAGGATCTCCAATTAACAATTCCACCTCTGTTGGTCTATAATAACGAGGATCTACTTTTACCACCACTTTACCAATTGGTAATTGATATTCGCCTTTACAAGCAACAATGTATCCTTCTTCCGCCTCTGCTTCTCCTCTAAATGCTACTTCAATGCCTACTTGTTCAAATGCCATTTGTACAAATACACGAATTTCTGTGGTAACACCTGTTGCCAATACAAAATCTTCTGGCTTATCTTGTTGCAAAATCAAATACATGCCTTCTACATAATCTTTTGCATGTCCCCAATCTCTACGAGCAGATAAATTACCCAAGTAAATGGTGTCTTGTAATCCCAATGCAATTTTAGCAGCCGCTCTAGTAATTTTTCTGGTTACAAAAGTTTCGCCACGTAATGGACTTTCATGGTTAAATAAAATACCATTACAAGCAAACATACCATAAGCTTCACGGTAGTTTACGGTAATCCAATAAGCGTATAATTTAGCAACTGCATAAGGAGAACGAGGATAAAACGGTGTAGTTTCACTTTGAGGAACAGCTTGTACTAAACCATATAATTCTGATGTAGAAGCTTGATAAATTTTTGTTTTTTCAACCAATCCTAATAAACGAATGGCTTCTAGCAAACGCAATGTTCCAATTCCATCGGCATTAGCTGTATATTCTGGCTCTTCAAAACTTACGTGTACATGACTCATAGCAGCTAAGTTGTAAATTTCGTCTGGCTGCACTTCTTGAATAATTCTAATTAGGTTGGTACTATCGGTTAAATCGCCATGATGTAATACCAAATGACGATCAGGAATGTGTGGATCTTCATAAAAATGATCGATTCGTCCAGTATTAAATAAAGAACTACGTCTTTTAATACCATGTACTTCGTACCCTTTTTTTAGGAGTAGTTCGGCCAAATAGGCTCCATCTTGCCCTGTGATGCCTGTGATTAGTGCTTTTTTCATGTATGTGTGTTTGTTTGTGTAATTATTTCGCTTTCAAAATTTTCCCAAGTATAAACTTTCTTGGCTAAATTTTTAGCATTTTGTTCCAATTCGTGATAATCATTGGACGAGAACACTACTTTTTCAATCAACTTTGCCATTTCTCTTGGCTCATCTTCAACTAAAAGATGAACATTTTTTTCAGCGTACTTTATCGACTCAGAACCTCTAACTGTGGTAATATTTACTTTACCCATTGCCATAGCTTCTAATACCTTATTTTGTATCCCCCCTCCTGTTAGCATTGGTGAAACCACAGCAGCACAACTATTCATGATAATATAAGGATCCTCAATATACCCTGTAATATGAACATTCGAAAAGCTTTTTTGCAAATTTTGAATTCTTTTTGGTGGATTTATACCTACAATATAAAAATTTATTTCACTGTTTACCAATGGCCAAACATTTGTTAGAAACCAAATTACAGCGTCAATATTGGGCTGGTAGTCCATTTTTCCAATAAACATAACACTATTTTGATATGAATTATCAAATTGAGTATAGGTAAATAATTCTTGTTTAATACCTTGTGGCAACCAAAATAAAGTTGACACCTTCAATTTATTAACCCAATATAAATATTCAATATGATTAACTAAAAAAGATGCATTAAAATTATGTATAATTTTTTCTTCATACAATCCTAACCTTTGATATTCAAGCGTATACAATAACTTCCAAAACCATGAAGTTACTTTTTCAGCCGATCGTTTGTAATTAATACTTAGTGAATCAACTATGTCAATATACTTCGGCAAATCGAGATTCTCGGCATATTTAGCAACACGAATTAGATTGCAAAAAACTGCATCTACACTTTTTGCTTTTTGATTAATAAGCGACTGGAACGATGAATTGTAAAAAAATGAAACCTGTAAAGGCTGTTTTGTAAAAAAGCCTCTAATTAAATTTTTTATTATCTTAATTTTAGATAAGTGTAAAATATTGTACGAAATACTATGTAATTTTAAAAATTGAATATCATTAACTGTAGGTTTTTGTCTTGTTATAATCACTACATGTAACTCAAAGTGCTTATTTAGAATTTTAATTAAATTATTAACCTTTTGCCTGTCACCTGCAAATTCTGGAAGTGGCAATTGTGGGAAGATTGCTAAAAGTTTTTTTGAGTTATGATTCACAATAAATTTATTAATTTTATTAAATGATTAATATTCTACTGAAAGCATTTATAGATAAAAATTCGAAATATAGATTTATCAAACAACTGCCAATCGGAACAGAATTACTAGACGTAGGTTGTGGAAATCATTCTCCATCTAAGGCTAATTACTTAAATAAAAGTATATTTATAGACGGCATAGACATTGTTGAATACAATATGAACAGTTTAGATAAGTCTATTTTACGAAACTATTTTATTGTTTCTAAGTCTAATTTTAACTTATTTATTAAAAACATCAAAACTAATTATCAAGCCATTGTTTGTTCTCATGTGTTAGAACATGTAGATGAGCATACAGAATTACTTGAAATTCTACTTGATAAACTAGCTCCTAACGGTCAACTATACATATCATTTCCAAATTACAATAGTATAAAATTTCCCAGTCGAAAAGGGACATTAAACTTTTTTGATGATGAAACCCACTTCAAATCACCACCAGACATTAATATAATAGAAAAAATTATTTTGCAAAAGGGATGTAAAATAATTAATAAATCGGTGCCTAACAAACCCTTTTTAGGTTATATATTAGGATTATTAATTGAACCCTTTAGTCGTTTACAACGAAAAGTTTTACCTTTTACGTGGTATTATTGGGGTTTTGAAAATGTTTATATCATTAAAAAATAATTCTCATTTTTTAGCATTTCTTATCAATTTTAAAGCAATAAACATATTCCCCTTAAACAAAACTGTGTAATGGATAGTCAAAAGAAACAAAACAAATAAATAAAATTTTTTGTAATATAGTTTTGTAAAAATTATTTTGCTCCGTATATTATGATGTTCTACAAATAAATTCAATTTTTTTTGAAATTTCCCCGTTGTACCTCCTTCTTTATGATAAACGATTGCGTCGTAAATCATTTTTTTAGTTAAGCCAACCTTTTTAGCTCTCAAACAGATATCAATCTCCTCTGAGTACAAAAAATAATTTTCATTTAATAATCCAACTTTCAGAATGAGTTCTTTTGTAAGTATTATTGATGCACCTATAAAGTAGTTGGTTTTTTTTTCACTCTGAACAATTTGTTTTTCAGTTAAATTATTTACAACGGCATTAGGTAAAATTAAAGTAGTTTTTGCTAGATAAGGATTATAAAATCCTCCAAGAGCTTGAAGTTTTGTTCGATCAAAAAAGTTAATTAGCAATGTTCCAAAAATACCTGCATCCCTATTACTATTTTTTTGCAAGCCGTTTTCTAAATTTTGTATACAATTCGCATGTATTTCTACATCATTATTTAAAATCCAAAAATGAGTGATTGTTATATCGTTTAACAAAAACTTTATCCCAGCATTATTTCCTGCAGCGTAACCATTATTTTGTTGCAATGGCAAGAAATATATAGTAGGGATAGATTTTATTTTATTTGGTATGTAATCACTTATTTCATGGGTATGTAATAAATAGTTTTCTTTTATAAAGCCATTGATCAATTCTACAGAATTATCAGTTGAATTGTTGTCTACAACCACTAATGCATGTGAATTTGAACCAATGCTTTGTGAAATAGAACGAATTGCATTAAGAGTATCTTTACTATTATTATAATTCAGCAGTATAATTCCTATCCTAACAAACAAGTTTAATATGTTTTTTTAATTAATTTGATAATTTCGAGTCGTGTACCTACTAATAACATAAATAAAATAAAAACTTCAGTAAATAAATAACTAAATGCTGCACCTATATAGTTAAAATAATAACAAAAAAATAAAGAAGATAATACACTGAATATAGATGCTTGAAATAAAATTGCCGCATACTTTTTTTCTTTCTGTTGAAGTAACAAATAAAATGTCGGCAATAAATCTAATGCCGCAATTAGTGGAACAAAGCTTAATATTCTTAAAACATCTATCGACTCTTTACTTGTAATTTTTGAAGATGTAAATATTTGTATTAACTGTCTAGGAATAAACAAACACACTAAAGTACTACATATATATATTAAAAATATAAATGAGTATAGCCTTTTAACGAAGAATGCAAAGTCTGCAATTTTTTTTTTATAAAGAGATATTAACCTAGGAAAAGTAGAACTGTGTAAAATGCTAACACTTGTTCGAAGTATTTGAATAAACTTATCTGCTATTCCATAATATCCTAAAACTACGTTATTTGCAAAATATCCTAAACAGAAATATGGAAACATTAATGCTGTACTTACAAAAAGATTACTTTTTGCATAATTAAAATTTAGTTTAAGTTCGTTTTTAAAGCTACTTAAATTCATGAAAATTAAACGAACTTTAAATTTAATAATTGCGTAAATAATTGCAAAAATTGCTAAAATACAATCAGCAATACCTAAAAAAAAATTCACATACTTATAATCACTTGGTTCTTGAATAAAAAATAAAATTAAACCAACGTATATAATTCTTGTTACTACCCCAATTATGAATAAGACATCTGTTTTCTCTAGAGCTTGATAAAACCACATTGGTAACAATGTTTGACCAACTACCACCAAAAAAGACAAAATTACCAGCTGCTTTTCGTTTTTAATTGAAGGAAGCGAATAAGTGAACACTAGCAACAAGATAAAAGAAAATAACAATAAATAAATTTTAAGAAAGAAAATCTTTGAAAAGATTAAATTTATTTTAAGAGGATTGTTTTTGTTTTCTGTTATTTGTTTAACACCTGACAAATTATAGCCATAGTCAATCGTAACTTTAAAAAAAATAAATAATCCAAGTACATAATTACATGCCCCAAATTTATCTATTCCAATGTTTTTTATAACCAAAGGCAAAACAATTATAGGAGTGATATAATTTATTGCCTGAAGAGCTGACAATGAAAAAAAATTTTTTAGTACTGATCGAAAAAACATAAATCTATTGTGAGGAGTGCCTAATAATGTAAATTGCTTGGTCGCCCAATTTATTTTGATTAAGTTGTTTCGACTTTAAACCATCTCCTTTTAACAAACTCTTAAACCGAGAAATGAAGATTTGTTTACTTGATGCTGAATGAATTGGAATACCTTTTTTTACCAGTTCTGATCCCCAAAACTGAAAAGAAGTAGAATCATAGATTACACTTTCTATTTCTAAGCCCGTGCTTTTACATATTAACTCAATACTTTTAGTAGTATGCAAAAAAATGTGACGAGGTGCATCGAATTGAACCCAATCTTGTTTAAAGTGTTCGTAAGCAAAACAGCTAGCAACGGGTATTCTGATTAATATTTTACCATCAGGATTCAATAAACTCTTTAATTTTCGACAAACATCTACCGGATTTGATACATGTTCAAAGGCATGATGCATTGTTAAAAAATCAAATTTTTCTTTAATTGAAAAAATATCTTTTTTTTCAACAATTACATAATTATTAATAATTATATCTGATTTGATAAAAGGATCGATTCCTCTAACAAATGGATAGTGTAATTGATGTAAAACTTTAATCTCTTTTCCATCGCCACAGCCTATATCTAGTAAAGTTTTGTTTGGTTTTAAATTTAAATACCTTAACGAATACAAATTTGTATTTGGCTGAATTAGATAAATAATTTTTCCAATTAATCCTTTATTAGAAAAAGCATATACATCTCTTAAATACTTTAGCCGAGCAATAAAACCGCTTTTATTATTAAAGCTATAATAGTTTTCAGAATAATATTTACTATAATCTTCTAGTAACTTTTGTAAATAAACCACACCACAATTATTACAATGAGTGTATGCAAATGAATCATTCGTTTGTAAATCAACTGCATTAACAATGGTAGTTTTTTCGCTTTTACAAATAGTACAGTTCATTACAAATATTGATTATTTTTAATTATTAAAGGATTATTGATAATAGCGATAGAAATCCAAAACAAGATAGACCCAATAACATATTCTAAAGTCATGCTCATAAAACAGTCTAAAAAAAAGAAAAGAAAAATATAACATACAAAAGAATAACTACTATTATGCTTAAGTAAAATAAAAGTTCTTTTCAATGTATTTACAATCAAAACAACAAATGCGAGCCCAAAAAATATACCACCTTCAACAAAAACTTTTAGGTAATAACTTTCCGCTACAGTTAATTCCTCTGGCGTTAACTCAGAAACATTTTTTCCAACCGCTCCCATGTTACCTATTCCCGCACCAAACCAAAAATGATGCACAAAGTTTAATATAGCTTCAATCCACTTAATTGCTCTCAATACATTCGATGCATCATTTTTATAATCAAAAGTAGAATAAAACCTAGCAAACAAAAAAACATCATCTTTTAAAAAAAAAGCGATTAAAAAGAATAACAATATGGAAATGAGATAGTATTTATATTTTGAAAAAAAATATTTCAAACTCATTCTTTTAGTTTTTCCAAAATAAAAAATTAGAGCACAAATAATAAAAGTAAATACATAATATCGTCTAGATTGTGCCAAAAACAAACTAATAAGAGAAATGATTAAGAACACTATATTTTGCTTTGATGAATCTTTTAGATATATATAATTATAAAAACAATAGATAAAGCTAATAGAAGTAAAAAAGCCTAAAACAAGGGTACTACCAGCAATTGATCCGTACCTATGCTTTACAATACCATCTGTAATTGCAAATTCTAAATCGAGAAATGGAGCTTCAACACCTACAATCTGTAACATCAATCCAACAAAACATAATACTGTAAACCACTTAAAACAGTAAACAGACTTATAAAGATCGAAAGAATAAAAACTACGATGAAAAAAAACCAATGGGATAATTACATAGTTTAAAATAGACAAAATAAAGGCTAAATCAATATTGCGATTAAATAGTACATGATATAATATGGATGTAAACAATGGTAAAAAGTAAATTGATTTTAACACATTGATGTAGGGTTGCAGATTTATTACGAAAATAATTAAACTAATAGCAGTAACAAGAAAGTAGTGTGGCTTTAATCCAGTTAAAACAAGAATTTGAAAACTGAATAACAAAAGCCAAAAACACAACTCTACCATTTTTGAATTAAAATAGCTAAGTGTAATCGTTGAAAAGCGAATGTCTTTGTATAATTTCATACTATACTATAGACTTGATAAAATAAAATACTATACTAAATACCATTGAAGCTAAGAAAGAAACTAATAAAACTAGTACCTTACTTTTTTTGTTGCTGTCTAAGGGCATTTTTGGACTTTCAATAATATGTAGAAAAGGTTTTTCACTCAATAAGTTTATTTTCGCTATTTGAAGATTTTTTAGCAAATCATTGTACAAAACATTGGCAGATTGTAATAATTGTTGTTCAGAAAAAATTTTAACCTTGGGTTTATTGAAAACTAAGTTTACATCTTTATCACTTTTACTTGCAACTATTTCAAGCTTTTTATGTATTACTTTCTTTATAGAATCTACTTGGTTGTTCAAAACTGACACATAATTGTAATTTTTTTGAGTTTTATAATCTTTATAATGTGTAGATACGTTTTCAAGTAATTTGTACAAGAAGTAAAAAGCAAATTGTTCATTTTGATCAGTAAACTGAATGGTTATCACATCATTTTTTTTATTCATTTTCTCAACAGTCAACTTTTTCTGAATTTCGAGTATTACTTTATTACAAATGCTATCATTTTCTCTATTTTGATGATATTCTTTATTAATAAATAAATTTGAATTAGGTTTTCCTTTTAATAGTAAATAAACATCTAAAAAAAAAGAATCTTTATAGTTTGAAAGTAATGTAGTGCGTATTATTTCAGAACCTTTAATAAACTCTATTATATTTTCACCATCATACGCATTTACATTAGCACTAGGAATATCTATTCCTGCTAACTCTGCCAAACTAGCATAAGTGTCTAACTTACTCGACGTAGTATTTTCATTAATAACTAAATAGGTAGCAGTATATCTAATAGGTATTAATAGGTTTACAACAAAAGACATTAAAGAAAAAAAAACGGAGAAGAATAAAATTTTATATTTCATTCTCAGAACATAATCAAACCTATTTTTAACAATTACCAATGCATCGTATAATAATATTTCCTTGTTTAGCATTATACTATACGTTTAATTTACTAATCATTGGTCTAAGTAATAAAGTTGCAATTACTGCTAATGTTCCAAAAAAAGAGAAACAAAGCCCCATAAACAATCTCCCAGGTTTTTGATTTTTTAGTGGCAAAGTAGGAGTATCAATAATTTGAATTAATGGAGTATCTCTCATTAAATTCACTCTTGCCAACCCAAGTTGTTTTAATAATTCAGTATATAAAGCTCCATTTGCTGAAGCATTTAGTTGTAATTTTTGGGCTGTTGTTTTAACAGTTTGTCGTAGAGGATTAACATTTAAGTCATTACTTGAAGCAACTCCTTCAATATTTCCATAAAGTAAATTGCGAACAGAATCTGTTTGTGAATTTAATAAATCAAAGTTTCTTTTAGCCTTTTTACTTTTATAATCTGTATAATACTCTATAGCTGTCTTTGTTAATTGTAAAGCAAACTCTTGGCTAAATGATTCATCTTTATCTGTGTAGCTCAAATCTATATAACTTAATTTTTTATCCCTTCGTGTTACGCTAAGATGAGAACTAATAATTTGTTTATAAGACCATGAAATGATACTATCTCGTATCCTCAAATTACTAGAATCTGGATTTATGTATATTTTTTTTTCTAACACATATCGTTTATACTCATTCTTTGGAAAATGAAGTAAAAGAAATTCCTCTATAAACAATCTATTTCTTCGGTTAGATTTTGACAACAATGATCTCTCAATCATGAATTTACTTGTAAAAAATTCTATCAAATTATCACCCTCAAAAGCACTCCCACCAACACTTCCAAGTAAATCAATGCCAAACTGAGCAGCAATTCCAGAGTATAATCCAAGCTGACTCGACTTATCTGATTCAGTTGTAAAAGACACTTTGGCTGTAAACTTTGGATCAAGTAACCAAGCTACACCAATTCCTAATAACCCAAATAAAATGGCTGAAGAAAGAATCAAATACCACTTCTTAAAAATATTCTGCATGAAGATGACTTTTCAATGAGTATTTATCTTAAAATAGCAATTACCACTCCTGCTAAACTCGCCATCGCACTTGTTAAACCAATAATTTCGGCTGTTGATAATCCATTACGTTGACGTTCGGGAATTTTTGGCACCAATATTTCTGAACCAGCAGTTACTGAAGGATATTTCTTGAAAAAGAAAAATCGCTTGATTTTACTTGCTTCTCCATTTGGATACAATACGTACACTTTTCTCTCTCTTGCATTATCGGTATATCCACCGGCTTTGTTAATATAATAGCGAAGCGATTCTTTCTCTTTAAATACAATTTCAGACGGTATCATTACTTCTCCACTAACTCTAATTTCATTTTTTTGTTTTGGAATTACCAACACGTCTCCTTCTTGTAAAATAACATCATCAATTCCGTTGGGATAATTGAGAATTTTTTGCAAATCTAACCCCACTTTAATGGTAGGTTTTATATATTCATCTGCTAAAACAGAACTTGTATCTTTTGTTTGTCGTTGTATTCGTTTAATACGCTCATCTTTCTCTTCAGATGCATATAAAGAATTAATACGAATTAAACTTGCGGCTTCTTTAAATGCTAAAGGAGTTAATCCACCAGAACGCTGCAACAAACTACTTACACGTTCATTTTTCTCTGTAAGGGCATAATTTCCAGGATATTTGACCTCACCTTCTACTTTAATTGTTACTTGCTCCTGATAAGATGGCTTTCTTCTAACAACAATTAAATCCCAAGGTTTAAGAGGCACATCGTTACCAGTTATCCGTAAATCTTTGGTAGCTGCCGCTTCTATTACAAGTGCTATTTCATTTTTGGCACTACCACTATCATTAATTACTCTACGAGCTATTTCAATTTTTTTTGTTGCAGATGCATCGGTAAATCCATCAGCCAAAAAAATTAAATCACTTAGTGTAATTCCTTCAAAATATGGAAACACGCCAGGATTCTTTACTTCTCCATCTAACGTTAAGGTAAACTTTTGCTGATATGCATCGGCAGAACCAATTATTACTTCATCATTTTTTTGCAATATAAAATCAGCTACAGTTTTCGAAACAATGCCTTTTACATCGAATGGGATAATGATTTTACTTAAATCTGCTTCATTCGTTCTAATTACCAATCCTCTCTCTTTCAATGCTTCTGCTTTTAAACCTTCTGCTTTTTGAATGAGCTTCAAAAGAGTAATCCCATCTTCTAGCTCGTATGTACCTGGTCTGTAAATGGCACCTTTAATCGAAACACTATTATTGTATCTATCTAGCACTTTACCTATAAAAATAGAATCACCTTTTTTGGGAAAATAAATGGCAAATGAGCTTTGCAAAATATCTTTTATTCTTCTTTCTTTATCCGTTACCTGTTTCACTTGCAATGCTGCCGTATATGCTTCATTGGTAAATCCACCTGCAAAATCTATCAATTGTTGCAGATTATTTTGAGGCAACAATTCAAAAACGCCGTTTCGCTTTACTTGTCCTGACAAAGTAACTTGTACACTTGCTGTAGGAATTCGAATTACATCCTGATCATTCAATCGAACATTATTAGTCTGATCTCCTTTTAACAAAAAATCATACGCATCTAATTTCACAAAAACCTTATTGTTTCGTATCAATTCTATTTGTCTAAACGATCCTTTTTCTGTAGGCCCTCCTGCTACATATAAGGCATTAAACAACGTTGATAAAGATGAAATACTGTAAGAACCTGGTTTTCTAGCCTCGCCTATAATGGTTACTTTAATACTTCTAATTTTGGCAATACTTACTTGCAATTGTGTTTGTCCACTAGCCAAACCTGCGTATCCATTTTTCTGCATTTTGTCTTTAATACGTCTTGTTGCTTGCTCAACCGTTAAACCAACAACAGGAATTATTCCTACATAAGGAATATTGATACTACCCTCTGCAGAAACACTCAGTTTATAATTTGCTTCTTGATAGCCAAAAATATCAATGGCTAATTCATCATCAGGACCTAAACTATAATTTTTTGGAGTTGCAATACGAAGATTAGGCTCAAAAATGGGGGTGGGGTTATTAAATAATTCGCTACCAAAAACAGTATTATTTTGATTTTTTTCTGATTGATATGGAATAGATAAAAGTGAACTATCGATGGTTCTACCATTCGATTTAACAATAGTTCCAACCGACTTAGTCGAGCTTGTACCCATCCCTAAAGAAGACATACGTGCCCTTAACTTTGCCACTTCTACAGAAGACATACCACGTTGCAAAGCCAACTGCTCTGCCTGTGTTTCTGATAAGCCACTTTGTTGTAATTGACTTCTATATTTTAAAATATCTTCATCAGATAATGCGTCTGCTTTAAAAGTACTTAGGTCTCTATTTTTTAAAATATCCTGTGCATGAATATGGGTAATAGAAGTTGTAAATACACTTATCAACAACAATAAACGAATAGATTTCATTCTGTTAAATATTATCCTTTTGTTTTAATGAAAAATTGTGTAATTTTTCTTAGCGGTTTCAAAAATAAGGTATACCAATGAGGTGTAAGTGCATTTAATTTCCATGCCTTTCTATCTTCCATATTTGCTCGTATTCTATTTTTGATAGATACATTGCTTTGTCCACCAGAACGCATGTGTACCAAAACCTTATTCAAATAGGCTGTTTCTACATTGTGTTTATACAAAAAACGAAGCATCAACTCATAGTCAGCAGCTCCCCATAAGGCTAAATTAAAAGTGCCAAATTGTTGATACAACTCTTTTCGAACGAAAAAAGTAGGATGTGGGGGCATCCAACCATATAAAAAATTATTTTTTTGATAATCACCAGAAATCCAAGTTCTAGTAATCTGTTGGGTATTATTAGCATCTACATACACCAAATCTCCATAAACAGCTTTGCAATTAGTATCTTTAAACAAGGCTACCACTTTTTCAATAACAGTTTCATCGGCATAAAAATCATCCGAATTTAAAATACCAATAATATCACCATTACAAAGTGAAATACCTTTATTCATAGCATCATAAATGCCTTTGTCTTTTCCTTGATGCACAAATCCGTTGTGTGCAGATGCAGCTACAATATCAAGTGTATTATCTGTTGAAACACCATCTACTATAATGTGCTCTATAAAAGGATACGTTTGCTGCTGTACAGATTGTAAAGTATCTTTTATAGTTGTTGCACTATTATAAGTGGCAGTAATGATAGAAACAGTCATGAAAAATAAATTATTGATCAATCAACACTAAGCGAATAAATGAAAATATACTGACTTAACAATGAACAAGCAATTATAACCGCCAATAATAGGTACAAATAGAAGCCACTTGTTCTTTGTTAAACATGGCTTTTACATCAAACAAATACAATCTTTTTTGTACTGAAATAGATTGAAAATAGGCTAAGGAATATTTAGAAAAGTCGGTATGTTTAACGGCGATTATTATAACATCATAAGTAACATTTTCTGGTATTGACGAAAGAATATTTTTATTCAACAACAAACTACTACTTGCAACATGAGGGTCTACAATATCTACTTGAATTTGATAATCAATTAATGTTTCTGAAATATCAAACACTTTCGAATTTCTACTATCGCTTACATTTTCTTTAAATGCACATCCTAAAATTAATACCCTAGATAAAGAAATAATATTCTGCTTTGCTATTAATGCTTTTAATACTTTATCGGCAATAAAACGCCCCATTTGATTATTTACATGCCTACCTGAATGAATAACTTGAGGGGAATAACCGAGTTGTTCGGCCTTATGTGTTAAGTAGTAAGGATCTACACCAATACAATGCCCACCAACCAAACCAGGCTCAAAGGGCAAAAAATTCCATTTTGTGGCAGCAGCTTGCAAAACCTCACGGGTATCAATTTGCATTTTATCGAAAATTAATGCCAACTCATTCATGAAAGCAATATTCAAATCTCGTTGTGCATTTTCAATTACTTTAGCCGCCTCAGCTACTTTAATATTTGATGCTACATAAATACCAGCATGTATAACTGAACCATATAAAGAAGCCAAATATTGTGTTGTTTCTACAGTGTCGCCTGCAACAATTTTCACAATAAACTCTATAGGTTTATGCTTGTCACCAGGATTCACTCTTTCAGGAGAATAGCCAACAAAAAAGTCTTTCTTCCAAACTAAACCACTCGTTTTTTCCAAAATTGGAATACACACTTCCTCTGTTAATCCTGGATAAACAGTAGATTCATACACAACTGTTGTGCCTTTTTGCAAGATGGAACCGATATGTGTAGATGCTAATTTTAATGGATGTAAATCAGGCTCATTACTAGCCGTAATATCTGTAGGAACCGTAACAATAATGGTAGTACAAGCGATTAAATCTTGCACTTGATTGGTAAACTGAATTGATGATTGTTGAATAGCATTTTTTGTAAGCTCATGGGTATAATCTATACCTTGATGCAACAAACTAATTTTAGCGGCATCTATATCATAACCTATTACTTGATGTTGCTTTGCAAATAAACAAGCAAGGGGTAAACCAACATATCCTAATCCAACAATACCAATCATTTTAAATTCTAATTATGAGCGTATAAACAAAGTTTAGATATTATCCTCTCAGCCTTGGTTTCTGTTCCCACAAAACAATCCTTTACTACTAAAAACAATTTTCAGTAGTATAAAAGCCCCATTTAGACTTATCATTCTGATTTTCTTGTCATTCTGACGAAGGAAGAATCTCCCCAAAAGCATTCACCGCCTTGGTTTGTGTCCCCACAAAACAATCAAATTCCAAAAGCCCAATTCTCAGTACCACAAAAAGCCACATCTAGACTTATCATTCTGATTATCTTGTCATTCTGACGAAGGAAGAATCTCCCCAAAAGCATTCCCCCGCCTTGGTTTGTGTCCCCACAAAACAATCCTTTACTCCTAAAAACAATTCTCATTACCGCAAAAACCACATATTTACACCTTCTTTTCCACTTTTTCCTTGATGAAAAAGTGGAGCAAAAAATCAAGACAAATGTATATTCAGCAACATTTGTCATTATTCCCTGCTCAACTGTAGTACTACTGAATACTCAACAGCAAATCTTTATTCAACATCGTTCTTAATTTTAAATGCGAATACAAATTTGTAGCGGAGTTAAGCAAACACAACGTGTACAATCAAATTCCAAAAGCCCAATTCTCAGTACCACAAAAGCCACATCAAGGCTTATCAGAAAAACGGCCGAACATCGTTTTTCTGGGTCCTTTTTTCGTTCTTTTTTGGACAAGCAAAAAAGGAC
>Ga0114938_1001075_pt1 | contig 19426 bp, 18 predicted proteins | sample AshMeaBigSpring_FD_88675 | JGI IMG/M metagenome (GOLD analysis project Ga0114938, IMG submission 88675) | Groundwater microbial communities from Big Spring, Nevada to study Microbial Dark Matter (Phase II) - Ash Meadows Big Spring | ecosystem: Environmental > Aquatic > Deep subsurface >...
GCCGGCGGAGCTGCCTCCGATCGGCGCGGCCGCGCGCGGACCTGCCGGCGCGGTCCAGGTCGAGGGCGTCGGCGACCTGATGTCGGTGCACGCGCGCTGCTGCAACCCGGTGCCGCCGGAGGCGATCACCGGCTACGTGACGGTCGGGCGGGGCGTGACCATCCATCGCGCGGGCTGCCGCAACCTGGCGCGGCTGGCGGCGCGCGCGCCTGAGCGGCTGCTGCAGGTCGGGTGGGGCCGTTCCGCCGACCGGCGCTTTCCGGTGGAGATCGTGCTGCACGCGATGGACCGCAAGGGTCTGCTGCGCGACGTGACGACCCTCGTTGCCGACGAGAAGGTCAGCATCGAGCGACTCGTGACGCGCGGCGACCCGGGCCAGGGCAGCGCGGACCTCGCGCTTCGCGTCTCGGTCGCGGGGCTGGAGGAGCTCACGCGGCTGCTGTCGCGCCTGTCCACCCTGCCGGGCGTCATCAGCGCGCGCCGCCGCGGCTGAAACAGGGGACGCACCCCTATTTCCGCTACGGAGCCGAAATAGGGGTGCGTCCCCTATTTCAGCGGTTGGGGATGTCGATCGCGCGCTTGTCGGCGGCGAGCGCAGCCTCGTGCATCGCCTCGGACAGCGTCGGGTGCGCGTGGATGGTGCGCTGCAGGTCCTCGCTGCTCGCGGAATACTCCATCGCGAGCACCGCCTCGGCGATCAGCTCGCCGGCCATCGGGCCGATCACATGCACGCCGAGGATCTCGTCGGTGGCGGCATCCGCCACGATCTTGCAGAAGCCGGCGCCAGCTTCCATTGCGCGCGCGCGGCCGCTGGCGGCGAACGGGAAGCTGCCGGTCTTGACCGCGCGGCCCGCCGCCTTCGCCTGCTCCTCGGTCTGCCCGACCCAGGCGATCTCGGGGGCGGTGTAGATCACCGACGGAATGGTCTTGTAGTTCACGTGGCCGTACTGCCCGGCGATCAGGTCGGCGACGGCGACACCCTCCTCCTTGCCCTTGTGGGCGAGCATTGGCCCGCGCACGCAATCGCCGATGGCCCAGACGCCCTCGACGCCCGTGCGGCAATGCTCGTCCACCTGGACGAAGCCACGCTCGTCCAGTCTCACGCCGGTGCCGTCGCCGAGCAGGTCGTGGGTGAATGGCCGGCGGCCGATGGCGACCACCAGCCGGTCCACCACGAGCGTCTGTGCGCCCCTGGCGTCCGCGTAACCCACGTGCACGCCGTCGGCGCGGATTTCCGCGCCCGACACCCTGGCGCCGAGGCGGATGTCGAGGCGCTGCTTCTTGAAGTGCCGTGCGGCTTCCTTCGCGACCGCGGCGTCCGCCATCGGCAGCAGCGTCTCCAGCGCCTCCAGGACGACGGTTTCCGCGCCGAGCCGCCGCCAGACGCTGCCGAGCTCGAGCCCGATGACGCCAGCGCCGATGACGCACAAGCGCTTCGGCACGTCCGGAAAATCGAGCGCGCCCCAGGAATCCACGATCCACTCGCCGTCGAAGGTGACGCCCCGCAAGGGCATCGGTTCGGAACCCGATGCGAGCACGACATGTCTGGCCGTCAGCGTGCGCTTTGCTCCGTCGTGACCCGTGAATTCCACGCGGCGGCCCGCGAGCAGCTTTCCGTGCCCGGTGAGCGGCGTGACGCCGGCCGCCTTGAAGAGCGCCAGGATACCCTGCGTGCTCACGCGCACGATCCCGGCCTTACGCTTCTGCATGGCGGCGACGTCGAAGCCGACGCCCTCGAGCTTGATGCCGTGGATCGAAAACTCGTGCTGCGCGCGGTGGTAGAGTTCTGAGGACTCGAGCAGTGCCTTGGACGGGATGCAGCCGGCGTTCAGGCAGGTGCCGCCGAATGCCGCGCTGCCGTCCCGGCTCTTCCATTGGTCGATGCAGGCGACCGAGAGCTTGTTCTGGCCGGCGCGGATCGCGGCCGGATACCCGGCGGGCCCGCCGCCGATCACGATGACGTCGAATGAGTCGGACATGTCGCTATTCCTTCAGACCTGCAGCAGGAGGCGCGCGGGATCCTCGAGCGACTCCTTCATGGCGACCAGGAACTGCACCGCGTCGCGCCCGTCGATGATGCGGTGATCGTAGGTCAAGGCGAGGTACATCATCGGCCGCACCACGACCTGGCCGTCCACGGCCACCGGCCGCTGCTGGATCTTGTGCATGCCGAGGATGGCGCTCTGCGGCGCATTCACGATCGGCGTCGACAGCAGCGAGCCGAACACGCCGCCATTCGTGATCGAGAAGGTCCCGCCGGTGAGCTCCTCGATCGTGATGGTGCCGCCGCGCGCCCGCTCGGCGAACCCCGCGACCGCCTTCTCGATGTCGGCGAATCCCATCGCGTCGGCATCCCGCAGGATCGGCACGATCAGGCCGCGATCGGTCGAGACGGCGACGCCGATGTCGTAGTACTCGTGATAGACGATGTCGCCGCCCTCGACCGAGGCATTGACGACCGGAAAGCGGCGCAGCGCCTCGATGCAGGCCTTGACGAAGAACGACATGAACCCGAGCCGCACCCCGTGGCGCTGCTCGAAGGACTCCTTGTACTTCGCGCGCAGGGCGCTGAGCGCCTGCATGTCGACCTCGTTGAAGGTCGTGAGCAGCGCCGCGGTCGACTGCGCCTCCACCAGGCGCTCCGCGATGCGGGCGCGCAGGCGCGTCATCGGCACGCGCTGGTCCAGGCGGCGGCCCATCACGGGCGCCGCGGCCAGGTGCTGCGCAACATCGCCCTTGGTGATGCGCCCGTCGCGTCCGCTGCCGGCGATCCCGGCCGGTTCCAGCCTGTTCTCCTCGACCATGCGCCGGGCCGCGGGCGACAGCTTGCCGCCCGCCGCGTCCGCTTTCGGCGGCGCGGTCGCGGCAGCCGGCCCGGGTTCCGGCGCTTTCTTCGGTTCGGTTTTCGCCTCGGGCCGGGCCGCGGCCCTCGCGGCCGGCTTCGCGGTCACCGCGGCCGCTGCCGCCTCTTCGATGACGGCCAGCAGTTCGCCGCTCGTGACGGTCGCGCCGGCTGCCTTGTCCTGCGCCTTCAGGATCCCCGACACCGGCGCCGGCACTTCCAGCACCACCTTGTCGGTCTCGAGATCGGCCAGGTTTTCATCGCGCGCGACCGCGTCGCCCGGCTGCTTGTGCCAGGTGACGAGCGTGGCGTCGGCAACGGACTCGGGCAGTTGTGGCACGCGGACTTCGATGGTCATGAACCCTTCCTGCCGGACACGGTGGTCAGCCGGTGCGTCTCGCGATGCGTGGTCTCGGTGTCTGCAGAATACAGCGCCGCGGCGACCAGATTCTCCTGCTCGCGCAGGTGCAGCGCATGGAAACCGGTCGCGGGCGCCGCGGCGCCTGCGCGGCCGGCGTACAGGAGCTCCTGCCCGCGCAACAGGCCTGCCTGCAGACGGTGGCGGACCTGGTACCAGGCGCCCTGGTTCTGCGGCTCCTCCTGGCACCAGACGACCTGGCGCGCGTTGGGGTAGCGCGCAACGACGGCATGGAACTCGTCGGCCGGGAACGGATAGAGCTGCTCGATGCGCACCAGTGCCACGTCCGGCGCCTGGTCGGCGCGGCGCCGGTCGAGCAGGTCGTAGTAGACCTTGCCGCTCGACAGTACGAGGCGGCGCACGCCCGCCGGATCGATCGTGTCCAGTTCGTCGATGACCGTGTGGAAGCGCCCCTCCGCGAGGTCGGCCATCGTGGAAGAGGACTGCTTGTGGCGCAGCAGGCTCTTTGGCGTCATGACGACGAGGGGCTTGCGCAGCGCGCGCAGCATCTGCCGGCGCAGCAGGTGGAACATCTGCGCGGGCGTTGAGGGCACGCAGACCTGGATGTTGAGTTCCGCGCAGAGCTGCAGGTAGCGCTCGAGGCGCGCCGAGCTGTGCTCGGGCCCCTGCCCTTCGTAGCCGTGCGGCAGGAACAGCGTGATGCCGGACACCCGCCCCCACTTGGCTTCGCCCGAGGTGATGAACTGGTCGATGATCACCTGCGCGCCATTCGCGAAGTCGCCGAACTGGCCCTCCCAGATCACCAGCGTCTCGGGGTCCGTCGTCGAGTACCCGTACTCGTACCCGAGCACCGCTTCCTCCGACAGCACCGAGTCGATGATGGCCAGGCGCGCCTTCTCACCGGCGACAGCGGCGAGCGGCACGTGCGTGCGCCCGGTCGCCTGTTCGTGCCAGACCGCGTGACGGTGGAAGAAGGTGCCGCGCGCGGAGTCCTGGCCGCAGAGCCGCACGTGATAGCCGTCCTCGAGCAGCGTCGCATAGGCGAGCGTCTCCGCAGCGCCCCAGTCGAGCGGAGTCTCGCCCGCATACATGTGCCGGCGGTCCTCGACGATGCGCGCGACGCGCGGGTGCAGCAGGAAGCCGTCGGGGACCGCGGTCAGCCGCGCAGCGAGTGCCTGCAGGCGCCCGGGCTCGACGCCGGTCGCGGGCGCCTCGGACCCGTCGCCGGCCAGGTGGCGGCTCCAGTCCACGGTATGGATGTTGCCGGAAGTCCCGGCGAACGCCCGCGCCTGCGGATGGCCCGCGTCGAGTCCGCGGCGATATTCCTCCGCCATCTGCGCCGCCTGCCCTTCGTCGAGCAGGCCGTCGTCCTCGAGCTGCCGGCCGTACATCTGGCGCGCGGTCGGATGCCTGCGGATCGCCTGGTACATGAGCGGCTGCGTCGCCGACGGCTCGTCCGCCTCGTTGTGGCCGTGGCGGCGGTAGCAGACGAGGTCGATCACCACGTCCTTGCGGAACTTCATGCGGTAGTCGAGCGCGAGCCGGGCGGCGCTCACGACCGCCTCCGGATCGTCCGCATTCACGTGGAAGATCGGCGCCTCGATCATCTTGGCGACGTCGCTGCAGTAGAGCGTCGAGCGCGCATCCGCGGGCTCGCTGGTCGTGAAGCCGACCTGGTTGTTGACGACGACGTGCAGCGTGCCGCCGGTCGCGAAGCCGCGCGCCTGCGACAGCTGCAGCGTCTCCATGACGACGCCCTGGCCGGCGAAGGCCGCGTCGCCGTGGATCAGCACGGGCATCACGCGCGCGCCGGTGGCATCGCCGCGCCGGTCCTGGCGCGCGCGCACCGAGCCCTCCACCACCGCGTTGACGACCTCGAGGTGCGAAGGATTGAACGCAAGCACCACGTGCACGTTGCCGCCGGCCGTGCGCAGGTCCGCGGAGAAGCCCTTGTGGTACTTGACGTCGCCGGAACCCTTGAGGGCATCCAGGTCCACGTGGCCTTCGAACTCCGAGAAGAGCATGGACGGGGCCTTGCCGAGCACGTTGACGAGCACGTTGAGCCGGCCCCGGTGCGCCATGCCGATCACGATGTCCTCGATGCCCGCGGCGCCCGCGCGCTGGATCACGTCGTCGAGCAGCGGGATCAGCGCGTCGCCACCCTCCAGCGAGAAGCGCTTCTGGCCGACGTACTTGGTGTGCAGGTAGCGCTCGAGGCCCTCGGCCACCGAGAGCTGCCACAGCAGGTTGAGCCGCTCCTCGCGGCTGAAGCGAGGCTGCAGTCGCGCCTCCTGGAAGCGCTCCTGCAGCCACAGCCGTTCCTCGCCGGTCGACACGTGCGCGAACTCGGCGCCGATTCGCCCGCAATAGACGTGACGAAGCCGCTTGAGGATTTCCCGCAGCTTCATCAGCTTCGCGTCGCCACCGGCACGACTGCCGGTGTAGAACTCGTGGTCCATGTCGTCCTCGCCGAGGCCGACGTTTGCGGGATCGAGCACTTCCGGAACCGGCCGGCGCATGAGCGCGAGCGGGTCGATGTCGGCGATCAGGTGGCCGCGGTTGGCGTAGAACTGGATCAGGCGGGAAACGGCCGCCTGCTTCTCCGATTCAGCCACAGGCGCCACGGCGGGCCGCCAGCCGGCATGGGCCGCGGGCGTGATGCGTATCTGCCGCGGGGCCTCGCTGCCCAGGCGATCGAAGAACTGGCGCCAGGCAGGCGTCAGCGATCCCGGAGAACCGAGGTATTGCTGGTAGAGGCCCTCGAGGTAAGGCGCCTGCGAGCTGGCGTACGGGCTCGACTCGATCAGCTCGCGCAGGGAACGGCTCATTGCCAGTCAAATTATAGCGGACCAAACTGGTCCGGAAAGGAAGAAGTATCAGCGAGTTAGGAGCGGAATCTGGCGCCCCGGGCCGGAGTTGAACCGACGACCTGCCGCTTAGGAGGCGGCCGCTCTATCCACTGAGCTACCGGGGCGCTGGCGGGCGCGAGTGTACCCCGGACCGGCGCCTGCGGGCCGGTCCGGGGCGGTTGCGGTCGTGGTAGACGCTCAGGCTGCCTGGGCCGGCGCCTCTGCCGGTGCTGGCTTCGGCTCCGCCATGGACGATTCGACGGCTGTCGTCGCCTGCTCGACCTTGGCGGCGGCCACGCCGACCGCCTGGGTCGCGGCCTTCTCCACCTTCGCCGTCGCCGTGCGTACCGTCTGCGCGGTGGTCTTGATCGCGCGCTTCGCGGTCCGTTTGGCGGACTTCACCGTCTTGCGCGCCGCGCGCGCGGCCTTGCGGGCCACCTTGCGCACGGTCTTGCGCGCCGTTGCGCCCTTGCGTACGACCTTGCGCTTCGCCTTCATGGCGCGGCGCTTGCCGCGCTTCGCGGCCTTCTTCGCCTTCTTCCTGGCTGCCATCTGGAATCACTCCGAATTAGGATGGGGAACGCGCGTCGCTGCCGCGCGACGCTCACTGTCACGCTAGGACGCGAGTCCTCGGCTGTCAATCGGAGAACGAAGAGAAATTGGTGGAGCGGAAGGGGATCGAACCCTCGACCTTCGCATTGCGAACGCGACGCTCTCCCAGCTGAGCTACCGCCCCACGTACGAGGGGCGGGATTGTAAAGACCCCCCGCCGGGCCAGCAAGCAAGCCCTGCCGCGGCAGACGCGGCCCGGTCCTTCGTGTACCGTCTCCGGACGATGCGCATCCGCGATGCGACCCCTGCCGACGTCGGGTTCATCATTCGTGCCAACCGGGCCCTGGCGGCTGAAACCGAGGATCAGGCGCTCGACCCGGCGCTCCTGAGCGCCGGCGTCCAGGCCGTCCTCGACGATCCGGCGCTGGGCCGCTACTACCTGGCGGAGCTGGAGGGGCGGCCGGTGGGCCAGCTCATGACCACCTTCGAGTGGAGCGACTGGCGCAACGGTTTCCTGCTCTGGATCCAGTCGGTGTACGTGCTGCCGGAAGCCCGCGGCCGGGGCGCCTTCCGGGCCCTCTACCAGCATCTCGTGGACCTGGCAGCGTCCGATGCCCGGATCTGCGGCATCCGGCTGTACGTGGACCGCCACAACGCCCGTGCGCAGCAGGTCTATGCCAGACTCGGCATGCACCTGTCGAACTACGCGATCATGGAGGTCGTCTATCGCGGCCCCGAATCGCACGCCTGAGGTGACCGCCATGCTCTGCGCCGGCGAACTGGCCCCCGAGTTTACGCTCCCCGACCAGGACGGCCGCAGGCGCAGCCTGCGCGAGTTGCAGGATGGCGGGCCGCTGATCCTCTATTTCTACCCCGCCGACTTCACGCCGGGATGCACGAAGGAGGCCTGCGACCTGCGCGACCTGCACACGAAGATCCTGTCCGCCGGGCTCAAGGTCGTCGGCATCAGCCCGCAGGCGCCGGAAAGCCACCGTCGCTTCCGCGAGCAGCATTCGCTGCCATTCACGCTGCTCTCGGACGAGGACAAGGCAGTGATCAGGAGCTACGACGTGGACGGCCCGCTCGGCATCGGCGTGCGCCGCGCCACCTTCCTGCTGGACGCGAAGCGCAGGATCGTCGATGCCGTGCTCGCCGACCTGCGCATCGGCCGGCACCAGGAATTCGTGCAGAAGGCGATTGCCGCTAGGGAAGGTCGAGGCGCGTGACCGATGCGCGGCTGAAACGCGGCACCGCGACGACGTAGACGACGCCGTACTCCGCCTCGCTCATCTCGGGGACTTCGCGTTCCGAGAGCTCCTCGACCAGTTCCGGCACGGTGTTGGAGTGCCCGACGATCAGCACCCGCCCGCCGCGGTACTCGGCGAGCGCGCGGCGCGCGGCGGTGGCGGTCTCCTCGGCCGGCACCACGATCACCGGGATGCCAAGGCGGTTGGCGAGCGGCCGCACCGTGTCCTGCGTGCGCTTGAACTCGCTCACGATGATGCAGTCGAGACCGAGGCCCCTGGGCGCGCGCCCGAACTGCTCGGCCAGCACGAGCGCGCGGGCTTCACCCGCCGGTGACAGCGGAGGGTCGTCGCCGGGCAGGGCGGCCTTCTCGGCGTGGCGCATGACGAATACCGTGGTCGTGGAGGCCGCCGACAGCAACCACCCCGCGAGCACGAGCAGCACGATCCCCGCGAGCGCCGCGAGCCAGACCGGCGCCAGGAATGGCCGGCGGCGCATGCTCGCGTATTCTTTGCGCATGGGCACGATGATACTCCGCCCGTGGGTGGTAATTCTGGCGGCGGGCGGCTCACGCCGCTTCGGCGGGCCGAAGCTGCTCGCGCGCATCGGCGGCGAGACGCTGCTGCGGCGAGCGGTGCGCGCGGCGCTGGGCTGCAGCCCCGCCGGCTGCGTCGTGGTGCTGGGCGCGCGGGCCGCGCTGCTGCGGCGCGAATTGCGAGGCTACCCGGTTCGCGTGGTCGAGAATCCCCGCTGGCGCAGCGGGATGGCGGGTTCATTGCGCGCCGGGATTGCGGCCCTGCCCGGCGAAGCGGTGGCCGCGATCGTCCTGCTCGCGGACCAGGCTGCCATTGGGCCGGCCGAGCTCGAGCTGTTGGTCGCCGCCTGGAGGCGCCGGCCGCGCAGCGTGGTCGCGTCCCGGTCAGGCGACGTGGTCGGGCCCCCGGCGATCTTTCCGCGAAGCGCTTTCGCGGACCTGCGTCGCCTGCGTGGCGGCTCAGGTGCGCGGACACTGTTGCGCGACCCGCGTCGGCCGGCCATCGGAATCGAGATGCGCGATGCGGCGCAAGACATCGACCGGCGCGGCGACCTCACGCGCGCAGCGCGCAAGCGGACGCGATGGCGGAGAGGGTGAGATTCGAACTCACGAAGGGCTTGCGCCCTTGCCGGTTTTCAAGACCGGTGCATTCAACCGCTCTGCCACCTCTCCGGCGCCGGCGTGCCGCGCGATTGTCGGCCCGGAGTCGCGGCCCCGCAAGGGACGCGGCCGGGGGCTGAAGCCGGTCCGCTATAATCGGTCTCAGGATTGCCATCGACAGAAGGAGACCGACGCCGTGGAACGCAGCCAGTCCGTCCTGCAGCCAGCCGCCATCCGTGAATCCGTACTCGCGACCAACAAGGTGCTGCGCAACACCTACCTGCTGCTGTCGGCGACGCTGGCCTTCAGCGCGCTCATGGCGGGCGCCGCCCTCGCCTTCGGGTTGCCGCATCCGGGCCTGCTGATCACGCTCATCGGCTACTTCGGACTGCTGTTCGCGGTTCACAAGACGGCGAATAGCGCGCTTGGGCTCGTGTTCGTGTTCGCCTTGACCGGGTTCATGGGCTACACGCTCGGGCCCATCATCGGCTACTACCTGACCGCGATCCCGAACGGCCACGCGGTCGTCATGAACGCCTTCGGCATCACTGCGGTCGCATTCCTCGGCCTGTCGGCCTATGCGGTACGGAGCGGTCGCCGGTTCTCGTTCATGGGCGGGTTCCTGTTCGTCGGCATCCTCACCGCCTTCGTCCTCGGTCTGGCAGCGGTCTTCTTCTCGATGCCGACGCTCGCGCTGGCCGTGTCCGGCATGTTCGTGCTGTTGATGGCCGGGTTGATCCTCTACCAGACCGGCGAGATCGTGCACGGCGGCGAAACCAACTACATCCTCGCGACCGTCACGCTCTACGTGAGCATCTACAACCTGTTCTCGAGCCTGATGCACCTGCTCGGTGCGGCCGCCGGCGAGGACTGATCAGGCCGGCTTCAGCCGATCCAGCCCGCCGAGGTAGGGCCGAAGCGCCGGCGGCACGGTTACCGTGCCGTCCTCCTGCTGGCAGTTCTCGAGCACCGCGACCAGCGCCCGGCCGACAGCCACGCCCGAGCCGTTCAGCGTGTGAACCGGCTCGGGCTTGCCGGTCTCGGGATTCCGCCAGCGCGCCTGCATGCGCCTCGCCTGGAAAGCCTCGCAGTTGCTGCAGGAGGATATCTCGCGCCAGGCGCCCTGCCCCGGCAGCCAGACCTCGAGGTCGTAGGTCTTGGCGCTCGCGAAGCCGACGTCGCCCGCGCACAGCGCAACGACGCGGTATGGCAGCTCCAGCCGTTCGAGCACCTTGCAGGCGTGGCCGGTCAGCTCCTCGAGGGCGGCGTAGGAATCCTGCGGCCGCACGATGTGGACCAGTTCGACCTTGTCGAACTGGTGCTGGCGGATCAGCCCGCGCGTGTCCTTGCCATACGAGCCCGCCTCGGAGCGGAAGCAGGGCGTGTGTGCGACGAACCTCATCGGCAGCACGCCACCATCCAGGACGCGGTCTCCCGCCAGGTTGGTGAGCGGCACCTCCGCGGTCGGGATCAGGAACAGTTCGCTCTCGGTCGGCTCGCGGTCCAGCCGGAAGAGATCCGGCTCGAATTTCGGCAGCTGCCCGGTACCCGTCAGCGTCTGGCGCGTGACCAGGTACGGCACCCAGGCCTCGCGGTAGCCGTGCTCGCGCGTGTGCAGGTCGAGCATGAACTGCGCCAGGGCGCGATGCAGGGCGGCCACCGGCCCGGTGAGAACCGCGAAGCGCGCACCGGACAGCCGGCTGGCGGCGGCCAGGTCGATGCCGCCCAGCCCCTCGGCGACGGCCACGTGGTCCGCGGCCGGGAACGACAGCGGGCGCGGCTCGCCGTGACGGCGCAACTCGACGTTCGACTTCTCGTCACGGCCGTTGGGTACGCTCTCGTGCAGCAGGTTCGGCAGGTCGAGCAACATCCGGTCGAGGTCGGACTGCGCGGAAGCAAGTGCCTGTTCGCCGCTGGCGAGCCTGGCGCCCAGCGATTCGACTTCGGCCAGCAGCGGCGCGACGTCCTCGCCCCGGGCCTTGGCCTGACCGATGGCCCTGGAACGCGTATTGCGCTCGTTGCGCATGGCGTCCACCGCGACCTGCGCTTCCTTGCGGCGGCTTTCGAGCGCGGTGAACTCCGCGAGGTCGAGCCGGTATCCCCGCCGGGCCAGGTTGCCCGCGACCCCCTGCGGGTCGCTGCGCAGTTGCCGGATGTCAAGCACGGTCGTCGTCCTTGCTGGCGGGGGCGGTCGCCGCTCCCGGATGGGCGCGGATGCGCGCGAGCATTTCGCGCATCTTCAGTTCGAGGCCGCGCGGCACCGGATCATAGTAATTGCGCGGCTCCATCGCATCCGGAAAATGCCGCTGGCCGGGGGCGAGCGCCCCGGGCTCGTCATGGGCATACCGGTATCCGTGACCGTAGCCGAGCTCCTTCATGAGCCGGGTCGGCGCATTGCGCAGGTGCAGCGGGACCTCGAGCGTGCCCAGGTTCTTCGCGTCGTCCATGGCCGCGCCGAAGGCTTCGTACACGGCATTGCTCTTCGGGGCGCAGGCGAGGAACACGCAGGCCTGCGCGAGTGCCAGCTCCCCCTCCGGGCTGCCCAGGCGGTCATAGCTGTCCCAGGCGGCGAGTGCGAGCGTGAGGGCGCGCGGGTCGGCGTTGCCGATGTCCTCGCTCGCCATGCGCACCATGCGCCGCGCGACGAATCCCGGGTCGCAGCCGCCGTCCAGCATGCGGCAGAGCCAGTAGAGCGAGGCGTCCGGGTCACTGTCGCGTACCGACTTGTGCAGCGCGGAGATCTGGTCGTAGAACAGCTCGCCGCGCCTGTCGAAGCGGCGATGGCCGCCGGCACAGGCCTCCTGCGCCACGGCGACCGTGATCGTGCCGCCCTCTCCCGCCGCGGCCAGGTCAGCGGCGACCTCGAGCAGGTTGAGCGCGCGCCGCGCGTCGCCGTCCGCCGCATCCGCCATGAGCGCGAGCGCCGCGGGCGCCGCGCGGATGCCGCCGCTGCCCAGGCCCCGGTCCGCGTCCGCGAGCGCGCACTCGAGCAGGGCCACCAGCTCGGGCGCGGTGAGCGCCTTCAGCACGTAAACGCGCGCACGCGACAGCAACGCGGAATTGAGCTCGAACGACGGATTCTCGGTGGTTGCGCCGATGAAGACGAGCGTCCCGTCCTCGACGAACGGCAGGAAGGTGTCCTGCTGGGCCTTGTTGAAGCGGTGCACCTCGTCGAGGAAGAGCACGGTGGCGGGCCCGCCGCTCGCGCGCGCGGCGCGGGCCTGCTGGACCGCCTCGCGGATGTCCTTGACGCCAGCGACGACCGCCGAAAGCGCGATGAATCGTGCCTGGCAGGCCCTGGCGGCCAGCCTCGCGAGCGTGGTCTTGCCGCTGCCCGGGGGCCCCCAGAGCACCATCGAATGCGCGACGCCATCCGTCAGCAGCCGATGCAGGGGCTTGCCTTCGGCGAGCAGGTGCTGCTGGCCCGCGAATTCCGCGAGCGTGCGCGGCCGCATCCGGTCGGCGAGCGGGCGGTACGCGCCCGTAGGCGGCGCATCGATGGGAAGCTCCGGTTGCTGGCGCATGCGCGCCGATTCTAGCCGTTCGCCGGTCCGGTCAGGCCCGCGTGCGCCGGCCGAGCCAGCCGTCCACGTGCCGCGCCCAGCCGGCGAGGCCGGCGGCCGCGAAGGCCCAGGCGGCCAGCACGCCCGCGCCATTGGCGAGCACGTCGGCCCAGTCGGCGCTGCGCGTCGTCGTCAGGATTGCCTGCAGTCCTTCCACCGCCAGTCCCAGGGCGAAGCAGCGCGCCATCACGATCCACAGACGCTCGCGGGTCACGACACCGCAGCCGAGCAGCGCCAGTGCGCAATAGGCGAGGAAATGCTCGGCCTTGTCGAGGCCGCCCGCGGTCGCGGTCTCCGGCATCGGCAGCAGGCTGCCGGCGACGATGGCGAGCGTCAGCAACAGGATCGCCCCCTTCCAGGCGCGCAACAGGCCGGGACGGGCGATCAAGTGGAGGGCGCGCGGCCGACGACGTCGACGCCCGCGGGCGGGACGAAGGTGAAGAGCGAGACATCGAGGCGCGGGTTGCGCTCGATGCGTTCGAACTCGAGCCGCGTCACTTGCCCGAGCCGGTCGAGCAGGAGCATCCGGCGCAGCTCCGGGCCGGCGAATCCCAGGCGCAGCTCGCGGAAATCACCGTCGGCGCGCCGGGGCGTCAGCCGGCTCCAGGCCAGGCCGCCGTCGGTCCCCGCATCTGCGATGGCGAATTCGGCCGACAGCCCGGCGTCGCCCGCCAGCAGCAGTGCGGGGGTTCCTTGCAGGGTCTCGGCGGCGGCGCGGATCGTGACCTGCTCGAGTTCCACGTCGTGGAACCACACCGTGCGCCCGTCCGAGACGATCACCTGTTCGGGTACGCGATAGTCCCAGCGGAACTTCCCCGGCCGCGCGAGCGCCATCGTGCCCTCGGCTTCCTCGATCAGGCGCCCCTCGGCATCGGTCACCGACTGGCGGAACGCGGCGCGCAGGCTCGTGAGGGCGCCGAGCGCGGACTCAACCCGCCGCGCGGCCGCCGCGTCGGCCGCGGGATCGGATGCCGCGGCCGTCACGGCGAGCGCGAGCAGCAATGGCAGCCAGCGCATCAATTCTCGGGCGGCGGCGGCGCCAGCACTTCGCGGCTGCCGTTCGACTGCAGCGGCCCCACCAGGCCTGCCGCTTCCATGGATTCGACCAGCCGCGCGGCGCGGTTGTAGCCGATCTTCAGGCGGCGCTGCACGCCGGACACGGATGCGCGGCGCGACTCGGTCACGATGCGAACGGCCTCGTCGTAGAGCGGGTCCTGCTCGCCATCCGCGCCGCCCTCGGCGCCGCCTTCAGCGGCCTCCTCCGGCATTCCCGGCAATGGCCCGGAAGGCCCTTCCAGCACCTCGTCCACGTACTCGGGACGCGGCCCGCTCTTCAGCGCCGCGACCACGCGGTGGACTTCCTGGTCCGACACGAAGGCTCCGTGCACGCGCTCGGGCGTCGAGGTGCCGGGCGGCAGGTAGAGCATGTCGCCGTGCGAGAGCAGCGACTCGGCGCCGCTGCCATCGAGGATCGTGCGGGAATCCACCTTGGCCGAGACCTGGAACGCGATGCGCGCCGGGATGTTGGCCTTGATCAGGCCGGTGATGACGTCCACCGACGGCCGCTGCGTCGCGAGCACCAGGTGGATGCCCGACGCGCGCGCCTTCTGCGCGAGTCGCGCGATGAGCTCCTCGACTTTCTTGCCGACGATCATCATCAGGTCCGCGAGCTCGTCGATCACGACCACGATGTACGGCAGCGGCTCGAGCAGCGGTACTTCGCCCTCGTACTTGCCGGCGGCGAGCAGGCGCGCGATCAACGGGTCGCGGATCGGCTGGCCCGCGGCCTGGGCCTCCTTGACCTTGCGGTTGAGGCCGACCAGGTTGCGCACGCCCAGCTCCTTCATGAGCGGATAGCGGCGCTCCATCTCGGCGACGCACCAGCGCAGGGCGTTGGCGGCCTGCTTCAGGTCGGTGACGACCGGCGCCAGCAGGTGCGGGATGCCCTCGTACACCGAGAGTTCCAGCATCTTGGGGTCGATCATGATGAGCCGCACCTGCTCGGGCGTGCTCTTGTACAGCAGCGACAGCACCATCGCGTTGATCGCGACCGACTTGCCGGAGCCGGTCGTGCCCGCGATGAGCAGGTGCGGCATCTTTGCGAGATCCGCGACGACCGGCGCGCCGCCGATGTCCTTGCCGAGCGCGAGCGCGAGCGGCGAGGACAGCTCGTCGTAGGCGCGCGAGCGGATGATCTCGCCGAGCGTGACGAGTTCGCGCACTTCGTTCGGGATCTCGAGACCGACCACCGACTTGCCCGGAATCACCTCGACCACGCGTACGCTGATCGCCGACAGCGCCCGCGCCAGGTCCTTGGCGAGCGCGCTGATCTGGCTGACCTTGACGCCGGGCGCGGGCTTCAGCTCGAAGCGCGTGACGACGGGCCCCGGCTGCACCGCGACCACCTCGACGTCCACGCCGAAGTCCTTGAGCTTGATTTCGACCAGGCGCGAGATCGCATCCAGCGCCTCGGTCGAATAGCTCTTCTCGCGCGCCGGCGGATCGTCGAGCAGCTTGAGCTCGGGCAGGCCGCGGGGCGCGGGTTTCGCGAACAGCGGGACCTGCCTCTCCTTCTCGACCCGTGCGCTCGGCTCGGGAACCGCCGGCGCCGGCGGCTCGATGCGCGGCGGCGTGCGGGCGGCGGCCTTCTTCTGCACCTCGCGCACGACGGCTTCGCGCGCCTCGCGCGACTCGCGCCCGGCGGCATGGTCGCGCGAACTCGCGGCGAGGCGTCGCACCCAGGCGAAACCCGCCAGGACCCAGTGGCCGATGAAGTCCATGATCCGCGGCCACGAGACCCCGGTGAAGAGCTGCACGCCCGCGAACCAGAGCGCGAGCATGGCGAGCGTCGCGCCGAGCAGCGCCATCACGCCCTCGAGTCCCTCGCCGACGAGGTTGCCGAGGATGCCGCCGGCGCCGGCCGGCAGCGGCGAACCGGGGTAGTGCAGCGTGGCGAGGCCGCAGCTCGTCGCAAGCACGAGCACGATGCCGATGGTGCGCAGCGCCACGGTCGTGCGGCTCTGCCCCGGTTCGTCGGGCGCGCGCTTGAGGCCGACCCAGGCGCTGAATGCGATCGCGACCGGGAACAGGTAGGCTGGCCAGCCGAACAACAGCAGCAGGAGGCCCGCGGCCTCGGCGCCCAGCGGGCCGATCAGGTTGCCGACCTGGCCCGGCTCTCCGGTATAGCTGAAACTGCGGTCGTTCGCGTCGTAGCTCGCGAGCGCGATGAGCAGCACGAGCGCGAGCGCGGCGAGCAGCCAGAAGGCGGTCTCGCGCAGCGCGCGCGCGAACACGGGATCGAGCTTCGCGTCGGGTCTGGCGGCGTCGGCGGCGGACTTGGCCAAGGACTCAGAATCCTGTTCAGGAAACCACTATAAGCGATTGATTATAAGGACGTTGCATTTGGCGCGGCAAGGACCCATCCACGCCCTTTAGGATGCAGGACTATACATGACGAATTCCCGCCATTCGCGGCTCATCATCCTCGGCTCCGGTCCCGCCGGCTATGCCGCCGCCATCTACGCGGCGCGCGCGAATCGCCGGCCACTGCTGATCGCGGGGCTGCAGCCCGGCGGCCAGCTCATGACCACGACTGAAGTGGACAACTGGCCGGGCGACGTCGAAGGACTGCTCGGTCCCGACCTGATGGACCGGATGCGCCGGCATGCCGAGCGCTTTGGCGTCGAAATCGTGCACGACCAGATCGTGCGCGTGGACCTGTCGCGACGGCCGTTCCGGCTGACCGGCGAGGACGGTGAGTTCACCGGCGATGCGCTCATCGTCGCGACCGGCGCGTCCGCCCGTTACCTCGGCCTCGAGTCCGAGTCGCGTTTCAAGGGCCGCGGCGTTTCCGCCTGCGCGACCTGCGACGGGTTCTTCTATCGCGACCAGAAAGTGGCGGTGGTCGGGGGCGGCAACACCGCGGTCGAGGAGGCAATCTACCTCGCGAACCTCGCCTCCCACGTCACGCTGATCCACCGCCGCGACCGGCTGCGCGCGGAGGCGATCCTGCAGGACCGCCTGCGCAAGCTCGCGGATGCCGGCAAGGTCGACTTCCTCTGGAACCACGAGGTGCAGGAGGTGCTGGGCGGGGACGGCGGCGTCACCGGCGTGCGCGTGCGCGCGACGGGGGGCGGCGACACCCGGGACCTCGACGTGAGCGGCCTGTTCATCGCCGTCGGGCACACGCCGAACACGGAGCTCTTCACGGGGCAGCTGGAGATGAAGAACGGCTACATCGTCGTGAAGTCGGGTATCTCGGGAGATGCCACCGCCACGAGCGTACCGGGCGTGTTCGCGGCCGGCGACGTCGCCGACCACGTGTACCGCCAGGCGGTCACCTCGGCGGGCACGGGATGCATGGCCGCGCTCGATGCGGACCGCTATCTCGAGCGGCTCGGGGACGGCGAGGGCAGAGCCTCGTGAGCATCCGCGTCGCCCGCTCGCTCGCCGACGTGGACGCCGCGGAATGGAATGCCCTCGTGACGTGCGGGGAGCCCTTCCTGCGCCACGAGTTCCTGCACGCCCTGGAGGAGTCGGGATGCGCCACACCGCAGACCGGCTGGGATCCGCACTTCCTCCTGCACCGCGACCACACCGGGCGGCTCGACGGCGCCATGCCGCTCTACCTGAAGGCGCACTCCTGGGGCGAGTTCGTGTTCGATTTCGCCTGGGCGGAGGCCTACCACCGGGCCGGGCTGCGCTACTATCCCCGCCTCGTCTCGTCGATTCCGTTCACGCCGGCGACCGGGCCCCGGGTGCTCGCGCAGAGCGACGCGACCGCCACCACCCTGATCGGCGCGGCCAGTGAGCTCGCGCGCGAGCTTGACGCGTCCTCGCTGCACGTGCTGTTCCCCGCGCCCGGCGATCGTGCACGCCTGCTGGGCGCGGGCCTCGCGCCGCGGCTCGATTGCCAGTTCCACTGGCGCAACGAGGGGCACGCGGATTTCGAGGCCTGGCTCGGGTCCTTCGCGTCGGAGAAGCGCAAGAAGGTCCGCCGCGAACGGCGTCGCGTGGCGGGGTCCGGCGTCACCTGCCGCCGCCTGCGGGGCGCGGAACTCGACCCGGAGACGCTCGCTTGCGTGTACCGCCTGCATGCGCTGACCTTCGCGCGCTACGGCAATGCGCCGTACCTGAATGCGGACTTCTTCGCACGGCTGGCGCGCTCACTGCCGGACGCGCTCGTGGTCGAGCTCGCCGAACTCGGTGGCGAACCCGTCGCCTGCGCCGTGTCGCTGCGCGGGCCCGACACGCTGTATGGCCGCTACTGGGGCGTCGCAGGCGATCTCCCCGGCCTGCACTTCGAGCTCTGCTACTACCGCGGCATCGAGTTCTGTCTGGCCGAGGGCCTTGCGCGGTTCGAACCGGGCACGCAGGGTGAGCACAAGCTGTTGCGCGGCTTCGTGCCGACGCCGGTCTGGTCGATGCACGAGATCGTGGATCCGCGCTTCGCGGCGCCGATCGGTGCGTGGCTCGCGCGTGAACGCCGCCGGCGCCGGCGCTGGCTCGCGGAGGCCGTGCGGCACCTGCCCTTCCGGCGCGCGGAGATCCCCGCTAGGCTCCCAGCCGATGTCCGGGATTGCCTGGCTGCAGAAGACTGACCCACCCGCAGCGCTGCCGTCGACCGCGCGCGCGCTGCGGGAGCCGAACGGGCTTCTCGCCGTCGGCGGCGCGCTGACGCCCGAATGGCTGATCCACGCCTATGCGCGCGGGGTCTTCCCCTGGTACTCGGCCGAACAGCCGATCCTGTGGTGGGCGCCGGATCCGCGCGCGGTGCTTGTGCCCGAGGAATTCCGCGTCTCCCGCAGCCTTGCGCGTTCGATCCGGCGGCGCAGCTACGAGACGCGCATCAATACCGCGTTCGAGGCCGTCATCGAAGCCTGCGCCGGCCCCCGCCACGGCAGCGCCGGCACCTGGATCACGCGGGAAATGCACGCGGCCTACGTCGAGCTGCACCAACGCGGGCTCGCGCATTCGTTCGAAACCTGGGCCGGCGGTGAGCTCGTCGGCGGCCTGTACGGGGTGGCGATCGGCCGCGTGTTCTTCGGCGAATCGATGTTCACTCGCAGAACCGATGCCTCGAAGGTCGCGCTCGCGCGCCTGGTCGGGGAATGCCGCCGGCACGCCGTGCCGCTGATCGACTGCCAGATGCCGTCGCCGCACCTCGCGAGCCTCGGCAGCCGCAACCTGCCCCGCCGGGAGTTCGAACAGGCGCTCGCGCGACTGGTGACCCAGCCCGCCCCGGCGTGGCGCTGAGGCGACATTTCATTGCGCCGCCGGGGGCGCTGCGTCACAATCCGCGCGGTTTCGGCAACGGCAGCGGTGAATGGCGAAGGAAGAAGCAATCCAGATGGACGGCGAGGTCGTCGAGACCCTGCCGAACACGACATTCCGCGTGAAGCTCCAGAATGGCCACGTCGTGACCGCGCACATCTCCGGCAAGATGCGCAAGCACTACATCCGCATCCTGACCGGCGACACCGTCACCGTCGAGCTGACGCCCTACGACCTCACCAAGGGCCGCATCGTCTACCGCGCCCGCTGAAATAGGGGACGCACCCCCATTTCCGGTGGACCGGAAATGGGGATGCGTCCCCTATTTCCTATTTCAGTCCTGGCCCAGCAGTTCCGGCGTGCGCGCCGGGCGGCAGTCGAGCTTGAGCCCGCTGCCGTCGGGGGCGAGCGTGACGTGCACGCTGCCGCCCGCGGCGAGGCTCCCGAACAACAGCTCTTCCGCCAGCGGGCGCTTGACGTGCTCCTGCAGCACGCGGGCCATGGGCCGCGCGCCCATCTTCGGGTCGTAGCCTTTCTCCGCGATCCAGCGCCGCGCGTAGCGGCCGTCCTTGATCTCGTCGAGGATCC
>Ga0114938_1001079_pt1 | contig 19389 bp, 17 predicted proteins | sample AshMeaBigSpring_FD_88675 | JGI IMG/M metagenome (GOLD analysis project Ga0114938, IMG submission 88675) | Groundwater microbial communities from Big Spring, Nevada to study Microbial Dark Matter (Phase II) - Ash Meadows Big Spring | ecosystem: Environmental > Aquatic > Deep subsurface >...
AAGAGCGAGACCATCCGCCGCACCTTCGACACGCTCATCGACCGCGGCGTCCGCAAGTCCCGCCTCGCCAGGCCGCTCTGCTCGCTCATCACGCGCGAACTCCTGCTGATGTGCCGTGACGACGCCGCGGACCCAGGAAACACCGATTCGCCCGCCTTCGCCACCTACACCCGCGCCCGCGAGTTCATCGAACGGCATTTCCTCGAGCTCCCCACGCTGGAGGCCGCCGCCGGTGCCTGCCGCATCGATGCTCCTTACCTTTGCAGGCTCTTCGCCCGCTACCACGACGAGAGCCCCTATCAGTTTCTCACCCGCCTTCGGATGGACCACGCCTCGCGGCTGCTCCTCGAGAGCGACGCCAGCGTGAAGTCCGTGGCCGCCGCGCTGGGTTTCAAGGACGCCTTTCATTTCTCCCGGGTCTTCAAGGCCGTGCACCACGTCCCGCCATCGAGGTTCCGGCAGTCCATGCACCCGCAGTGGCCGGGCTGAGCCGGCACGCTCCGGCGCGGGGCGATCAAGCTAGGGATTTTTCAACCGCAGATGGACGCAGATTCACGCAGATTAAAGAGGGCAAGGCTCCAAGGTTTGAAAAATGAATGTCGGAATGTCCTGAATTCTCTCAAATCTGAGTCCATCTGCGTCCATCTGCGGTTCATTTCATCCATATTTGGGATCGTTGCTCCCTAGCTTGATCACCCTGGCTCCGGCGCGGAATTTCCGCCTTTGCCCGGCGGGGCGTTTGCGCCAGAAACCGGGCATGCCGATCTTTGGAAAAGCCCGCGAACTCGCCGTCATCCGATCCGCCGCCGAAACGCTCGGCTGGGATCAGGAAACCTACCTGCCGCCCGCCGCCGCCACGCACCGGGCCGCCCAGATCGCCTGGCTCTCCTCCCGCGCCCACGAACTCGCCACCTCGGACGATTGGAAATCCGCACTCGAAGCCGCTGAAGCCGCCAACCCCGGCACCGATCCGAAACTCACCGCCAACCTCCGCGAACTCCGCCGCGAATTCGACCGCGCCACCAAGCTCCCGGTCGAACTCGTCGCCCGCGAATCCACCGCCTCCTCGCTCGCCAAACACGCCTGGGCTGACGCCCGGTCACGCTCGGATTTCTCCACCTTCGCCCCGCATCTGGAAACCCTGCTCGGCATCGCCCGCGAAAAGGCCGACCTCTGGGGATATTCCGGCGAGCCCTACGACGCCCTGCTCGAAGGCTACGAACGCGGCACCTCCACCGCCGCCGTCGCCGCGCTCTTCGACGCCCTGAAACCCGACCTCACGAAAACCGCCGCCCAAGCCGTGGAAAAATCCGCCGCCCGCGTCGGCACGATCCCGCCGGGCCCCTATCCGATCGCCGCCCAGCAAGTTCTCAACGCCCGCATCGCGGAATCCATCGGCTTCGATTTCCAGGCCGGACGCATCGACACCACCGCCCACCCGTTCTGCACCACGCTCGGCCCGCGCGATGTGCGCCTCACCACCCGCTACGATGAGAACGATTTCACCTCGTCGCTCTTCGGCGTCCTTCACGAGGCCGGCCACGGCATGTATGAACAAGGCCTGCCCGCCGGGGATTTCGGCCTGCCCTCCGGCACCGCCGTCTCGCTGGGCATCCATGAATCCCAAAGCCGCCTGTGGGAAAACCACGTCGGCCGCTCGCGCGCCTTCTGGAACCGCTGGTATCCGGCGGCTCAGGAAACCTTCCACCAGCTCGCAAGCTTCCCGCTCCACGACTTCCTCGCCTGCATCTGGCGCGCCGGGTTCTCACCCGTCCGCGTGGAGGCGGACGAGGCCACCTACGATCTCCACATCCTCCTCCGCTTCGGCCTCGAACGGCGCATGCTCAATGGCCAGCTCGCCGTCGCCGACGTGCCCGCCGCATGGAACGAAAGCTTCCGCGATCTCTTCGGCTTCACCCCGGAAAACGACCGGGTCGGCTGCCTCCAGGACATCCACTGGTCGATGGGCGGCCTCGGCTACTTCGCCACCTACACGCTCGGCAACATCAACGCCGCCCAGCTCTTCACCGCCGCACGCAAGGACCCGGTCATCGCCGCCGCCTGCGATGCAGCCGACTACGCCCCGCTCCTCACCTGGCTGCGGAAAAACGTCCACGCCCACGGCGCCACGCTCGATCCCACGGATCTCATCGCGCAAGCCACCGGCCGACCGCCATCGACGGATGACTATCTCGCCCACCTCCGATCCCGCTATCTGTGAGTTCGGGGGACGACCCGGATCAGGCGACAGCGAGCGGGACGCGTCGATGGCACAACAGATGCCATCCGAGCCGTTGCCTGCATCAGTGATCGGCGATAGTGGATGGTGGAGTTAGGCGAGGGAGGAAGACGGAACGCAGCAAATAGATGATGCCTGCGACACCCATCCAGAAGAAGCCATTCACAGAGGCGATGACATAGCGATCCTGCCAAGCTTCGGTCAATCTGCACTAGTTAGAGGACCATATCATCGCCATTGCCCGCGAATGGACCGATCCCGGGCAAGTCCATTCGCTCATCCACTGCTGGATGCGGGATCAAGTAAACGCTGGCGCTCCAACTTAAAGTCTAGTTTCTAGGGTTCTTTGTTATAGGGTTATTCACGCTGTTCTGGGCAGTTTCAACGTAGCGGCGTCCCCGTGGATGAGCCCGGCCAGCGCGCGGTGGACGCCGTCCAGCCGGGGATCCTCGGCGAGGACACGGTCGGCGAGTTGACGCGCCTCGCGAAGGAGAGTGGTGTCCGCGAGGAAGTCGGTGAAACGGAGGTTCGAGATGCCGCTCTGCATGGTGCCGAGGACATCGCCGGGCCCGCGCAGCCTCAGGTCCGCCTCGGCGATTTCAAAACCATCGGCGCTTTGTTCGAGCACGCGGAGTTTTTCGAGCGCTTCCGGGTTCCTGCCGTCGGTTAGAAGGACGCAGTAGCCCTTGTGGCCGCCCCTGCCGATACGGCCGCGGAGCTGGTGGAGCTGGGCCAGGCCGAAACGCTCGGCATGATGGAGGATCATTACCGTGGCATTGGGCACATCCACACCCACCTCGATCACGGTGGTGGAAACCAGGGCGCCGATGAGGCCTTCGCGAAAGCGCCGCATCACCTCCTCCTTTTCCTCCGGCTTGAGCTTGCCGTGAATCAGTCCGACCTCATGGGAGGAAAGGCGCTTCGTCCACTTTTCAAACGCCTCGGTGGCGGACTCGGCCTTGAGCGACTGGCTTTCCTCGACGAGCGGATAGACGAGATACGCTTGGCGGCCGACGGACAGTTGCTCCTTCACGAAGGCGGTGACGTCGGACTGCTTCGCGCCGACCCTGACGGCCGTGACGATCTTTCCCCTGCCTGGAGGTTTCTCGTCGAGCAGCGAGACGTCGAGATCGCCGTAGATCGTCATGGTCAGCGTGCGCGGGATCGGCGTGGCGGTCATCACCAGCACGTCCGGGACGGTTCCCCGGCGGATCAACGAGGCCCGCTGCGCGACGCCGAACTTGTGCTGCTCGTCGATGACCACCAGCCCGAGATCGTGAAACGCGGAATCTTCATAAAGCAGCGCGTGGGTGCCGATGATCATTTGAGGCCCGCCCTGCAATTCGAGGTGGCTGGCTTCGTCGCGGTTGCCGGTGCGCAGGGACAATCTCACGCCGAGCGGCTCCAGCCAGCGTCGGAAGGTGAGGTAATGCTGCTCGGCGAGAATCTGGGTGGGCGCCATCAGCGCGGCCTGGCAGCCGGAGTCCACCGCCAGCAGCATGGCGGCCATGGCGACGAAGGTTTTTCCCGAACCCACGTCGCCCTGCAGCAGCCGGTTCATCGGCCGGGGTTCCCTCATGTCTCCGATGATCTCGCGGATGGAACGTTTCTGCGCTCCCGTCAGATCGAACGGCAGGCTGTTGTAGAACTCCGTGAGCAGCGCGGTGCGTTTGCCGAGCACTCGCCCGGTCAATTCATGATGGCGGGAGCGGCGCCACGCGACGTTCAACTGGATGCCGAAGAACTCCTCCAGCGCGAAACGCCTGCGAGCGAAAGCGGCCTGTTCCATGGACTCCGGAAAATGCGCGTGCCACAACGCCTCGGCTCTCGGCACCCCGCCACCGATCTCGTAAGGCGCGGCCAGAGTCGCCGGTTCGCATTGCCTCAGCAGCAGGTGGGTGATTTCACGCAACCTCCGCTGGGCGAGCCCGGCGATGTTTCGATAGACGGGAACGATCCGTTCGAGGTGGATGGAGCCCTGCTCTCCGCCGTCGTCCTCGCGCAGGACCTCGAACTCCGGATGGTCGACGACCAGGCGTCCGTTCGAGTCCTTCACCTTGCCGTAAACCACCACCTCCTGACCCGCGGCGACAAGCTTGTGGATGAACGGCATGTTGAACCAGCGGCAGGTGATTTTCCCGGAACCGAACACGCCACCGGCTCCGTCCATGACCACCGCCTCGTAAAATCCACCGCCTCGCCCGAAATGCCGCCTCCCGGTATCGATGACGGTGCCCCGCAGGCATACCGGGGATGACGACGGCTGGACTGGAAATCGGTCGAAGATCCGCCGGTCTTCATGCCGCTTCGGAAGGTGGTCCAGCAACGCGGCGGCGGTCCGGAAACCGGCCGCCTCCAGAACCGCCACCTCCCTCGCGGGAAGGAGGGGCAGCGACGCCAAATCGTCTCGGGCGGAAATCACGATGGTGAGAGAATCTGGACTCCGGGCTTGGGTTTTCAACCGGTCAGGCGGGAGGCAGTTCCCCCAATTTCCGCAGATAGGCGAATGTGTAGATGCCGGAGGCATGACCATCACCCCAGGAGAGCTGGAGCGCGTACCCGCCCACCGGTTCGAACTTCACGAGCTCGAAGGGTCTTGCTCCGTACTCCACCTTCGGGCGGACCACCCTGCCCAAAGCGTCCGGCTCGCCCTGGCAAGCGGCACAAGGACAGGCGCGCCGGAGCAGCGGAAGAGGCAGATAGGCTTCAAAGCCATCGGCGAAGGACAGGGCCAGCTCGTCTCCGATGAGTGCCGCGTTTTCAAGAATCATTGGCATGGCCGAATCTGTATTCAACCCAGCTCGCCGTCCACCCGATAGGCGCGTTTCCCAAAAATCGAGGAACCCACGCGCACGTGCGTGGCCCCTTCCTCGATAGCCACCTCGAAGTCCCCGCTCATCCCCATGGACAGGGTGGAAAGCGGTGCGCCGTGCTCCGAGGCGAGACGATCGCGCAGTTCGCGAAGCGCCACAAACCAAGGACGCGCGGACTCCGCATCCGGACCTGCGGGCGGTATGCACATCAGGCCGATGATTTCCAGCCGTCGAAGGGCCAGAAGGCGCGCCATCTCCATTTGCAATTCCTCCGGTTCGAAGCCGCCCTTGGAAGCCTCCCCGCCCACGTTCACCTGGAGGAAAACCTTCGGATAGAGTCCGAGCTCCCCGGCGATTTCATCCATATAGAGGGCCAGCCTCAGGGAATCGACCGCGTGGACGGTTCCGAAAAGCGAGAGAATGCGGCGCACCTTGTTGCGCTGCACCCTTCCGATGAAATGCCAATGCAGCGAAGCGGGCAGAACCTCGATCTTCGGCGCGGCCTCCTGAAGCCGGCTTTCCCCAAATTGAGTTTGCCCGGCTTCATGAGCCTCCCGCACCGCCTCCGCGGGGAACGTCTTGGAAACGGCGATCAATTCCACCGAAGCGGGGTCCCGGCCGGAGGCCGCGCATGCGGCAGCGACGCGGCTTCGGATTTCCGAAAGATTCTCCGCAATGCCGGGCATCGGATGGGTCTCCGGATATCCTTACTTGCCCAACCCGGCCAACCTCGCGTTCTCGGCAAGATCCACCAGGTCCCGAAGCACGTAGAGGGATTCGCGTTTCACGGGATCCAGACCGGTGGGCCATTTCGGAGTCTCATCCAGCTCCTCCGTCTCATCCTTGGCGCGGCGCATGTATGAGCCGCTCTCGCTGGAGGGATCGTAGGCCTTGAGATCGGCCCCCTTCTCCAGATCCTCGAGGGTGATCTTGAAGAAACGGAGCCGCTCCTTGTCGGCGGCGGTCATCTTCGCGAAACGCGCGCGGCGCTCCGTGTTGCGTTCCTTTTGCTGGGCCTCGGATTCGGCAAGCTCCTTCTCGCGGGCAGCCTTGTTCAGGCTCAGCGTATTCGCCTCGATGCGGCCCTTGGTTTTCATGATGTCCTGGATGACGTATGAGAAATCCTGGCAGTCATTGACCCGCTCCTGGCTCAATTCCTTGAGGCGGGGAATGAAGAGCGACTGGGCGTCGATCGGTTTGAAATCGGGTGCCCTGCGGATCCGGTCGTGAGGCAGTGGATGATCCAGGAAAGCCTCGCCCATTTCCAACGCATCCATCATGCTCGGCAGGACCACATCGGATTTCACCCCGTCCATCTGTGTCGAGGATCCCGAAGGACGGTAGAACTTCTGGATGGTCACCTTGAGGAAGCCGGCCCGGTTTCTCACGGCGAAAAGCGGCAACATGCGGCCGATGTCCATCGGCTGCTGCACGGTACCCTTGCCGAAGGTGGAGGATTCCCCCACCACCACCGCGCGGTTGTAGTCCTGGAGCGCCCCCGCCAGGATCTCACTGGCCGAGGCGCTGCTCTTGTCGATCATCACGATCATGGGGCCGCCATAGATCGGCTTGCCGTTCTCCGAATCCTTCACCTGCACTTGGCCGAGGGTGTTCTTCACTTGAACCACCGGGCCTCGTTCCATGAAGAATCCGGTCATCCGGCGGACTTCCTCAAGCGAGCCGCCGCCATTGTTGCGAAGATCAAGGATGAGTCCATCGATCTTCTCCTCCACCAAGCGTTTGAGGATTCTCTCCACGTCCACCGAGCAGCGGACCTTTCCCTCCTCGAAATCCGCATAAAACGACGGGAGCGTGATCACCCCCAGCCTGCGCACACCACCTTTCTCGGGCTTCATCTCGATCACCTCGCCGCTGGCCTGCTCGTCCTTCATCTCCACCTTGCCGCGTTGGATCACGACGATCCGTGTTTCTCCCGGAGGGCCGCCCGCCGGCTCCACCTTGAGCGCGACCGTGGTGCCCTCCTTGCCGCGGATCAGATCGACCACCTTGTCGATCTTCATGAACATGATGTCGGTCATGTCCTCCGGCTTCCCGGTGTTGAGAGTGTCCACCGCCACCACACGGTCGTTGAGTTTCAGTGAGCCCTCACGATCGGCCGGGCCACCCACCACGATGCCCATGATCTTGGTCGCCCCGTCCTCTTCGCCCTGGAGCAACGCGCCAATCCCGACGAGCTCGTTTTTCATGCCGTCCTTGAAGCGGTTCATCTCCCGGAAGCTCATGTAGTCAGTGTGGGGATCATATGCACGGGCGACGGCACTGAGGAAATAATTCGAGATCTCCTCGTCATCCACATCCTTCACGCTGCTGAGGAAGCGCTTGTAGCGGAGGGCCACCTTTTCCCTGGGGGTCCGGTCATCGCTACCGGGATCCGCCTTGCCCTGCTCCTTCGCGAGCTTGGTGAGCATCTCGCGCCGGAGAACCTCCGATAACACAGCCTCCTTGATCTGGAGCCGCCACAACTCCGCCGCTTCCCGCTCGTTCTTGGGCCACGGGGCGTTCTTGCGACTCACCATCACGGACTCGTCCGCCGTGAAATCGAACTCGGGGCCCTCAAGAATCTTGTTCGCCTGGGCGACACGGGCCTCCACCCGCTTCTCGAAAACCCGGTAGATCTCGGTAGCGACCGATACGGAATTCCCTTGCAGCAAGAGCGTATGGAGGCGGTCCCCGTAATCCGCGCTGAATCGATCCACATCCTCCTGGGTGAAATAGAGACGCTGGAAATCGAGGTCCTTGAGATAATCATCCAGAAACCGCTTGCTGAGTTCTTTGTTGAATGGAAGTTGGGCGAAGTGGCTGTTCTGCAGCATGATCGCCATCTGCCTGCCCACTTCATTGAAATCCGCCTGCTGGGCCATCGCGGAAAAGGAAACCGCAAGCAATGTGGCGGCGGACGCCGCGTTTCGGAACCAGGACTTTGTCATGAATTTCAAGCGGGACGGGGTTCGTAAAATGTCTCGAAAAGCTGCCACGGCTTTTCCGGATGTCGATTTCCAAAATCCGTAATCTCGTCACTTCGGTGCCTTCCGGCGTTCCAGCCAGCGGCGGAAATACGCGTCCTTGGCCGCCTTCTCGGCGGCCTCCAGATCCACCTGCCTCTGGTCCAGAAACGGGTTGTCCGCGACCAATGGACGCCTTCCCAGTTTCACCTCCACGGTCACCAGACCGCCTTCCCTCAACACCTTCAGCGCAACCTTCGTATCCGGCTTCATCTGGCGGATCCTTTCGCTGAAAGGCTGGGAGGGCTGCTCCTCGCGCCACACCAGATCGTTCAGTCCGACAATTAAATCGTTGATCCGTAGCCCCGCGCGGTCGGCAGCCGAATCCGGCACCACATGCACGACCCGGATCACTCCTCGCGGTTTGGGATCCCCCGGAACCATTCCGACCTCATTTCTCATGCTGATTCCGATGAATCCCTCCCCCTCCCTCGAATACTCGTCATTCACCAGGTCGCGCAGAACACCAAGGCAGCGCTCGCGCACCTCCGGATCTTCGGCGGCACGGGACTGTCGGTAGAGCAGGTCCAAGGCCTCCACCGGGTGGCGCCTGGCCCAGGCGAGCAATTCCGCTTGGGCATCCTCACGAGCGCGATAGCCTTCCGCGTTGAGGCGCTGGAGAGAATCCCGCGGGACCTCGACCGCCATCAAAGCGCCCGGAACGACAAACACCAGAATGTTTCCGATGATGCCGGACACTATGGCTCTCAATCTCCCACGCATCATGTTCAGGTTGGGGAGCGGAAACAAAGTAAAAGGACCTTCCAATGACGGTCAGCCCCCCCATGGGGTCTTCTGCGGCACGTCGATGACATCATCCGGGAACAACGGGATCTGCATGAACTGCGGCTTGGTGAGATCATATTGCTTCATGTTCTTGCCGCGGAGCAGTTTGACCCGTTTCATGCTTCCGAATTCCGTCGGTCCCCCGGCGGCTTGAATCGCCTGCCATAGCGTCAGGTTCCTGTTGAAGGGCACAGGGCCCGTCCGCCTGACCTGACCTCCCACCGAAACGGTCTGTTGTTCGAGATTCTTCTGATCGGAATCGAACACCTGGATCGTTGGATTGGTGTAGATGCCGGCCGATTTGTAGCGGGACTGCAGAGAGGCCGCCAATTCCTCCGCCCTCAAGCCGGCAGCCCGGACCTGACCGATGTGCGGCATGTTGACCGTTCCGTTTTCGGAGACCGGATAGAGAGCATCAAAGCGGCTCTTCTCCTCCGCCGGGACTCCGGCGATGCGGATTTCAATGGCCCGCCCCGCTTGGATCTGCGCCAAAACCGCCGTGCAGAAACAAAGCAGTAGACAAAACCCGGCGACAATACTTTTGAGATTCATTGGGATTTGGGGTTTATCGGTTCAATACAACTCGGAATCGCCAGCCTTGGAGGGAGCGGCCTGCGGCTTGGAAGTGGAATCCGCCGAGAGGACGGGCGGACCACCCTGAGCCTCCGCGGGAGCGTAATAGGTGTAATAGCTCGTATAATACTGATACTGGCTGTCGCTGCGAACATCGACGTTGTTGAGCACCACGCCGATCACATTGCCGCCCACGTTTTCAACCGCCTGCTTGACTCGAAGCAGCATGTTTCTGGGAAGTTTCCGGTGTTGCACCACGAGCATCGTCAGGTCCACCTCGCTAGCGAGCACCGAGGCGTCGCTCACCCCGAGAATCGGCGGGCTGTCGACGAGAACCAGGTCGAAACGCTGCTTCACATCTTGGATCAACTCCGACATGCGGCGGGAGTTGAGAATGCCCGCCGCATCCGCAGGCAGGATGCCCGACGGCATGAAGTAAAGATTATCCACGGGAGTCTGCAGGATCACGTCCTCCAACATCAACTCCGTGGTCAGGTAGTTGGTGAGGCCCACCGAATTGTTGATGTCAAAAAAGGTGTGAAGCCTAGGACGCCGCAAGTCGGCGTCGATCATCAAGGTGGTGTAGCCGCCCTGCGCGCAGACGTATGCGAGATTCACAAGAGTCGTGGATTTGCCCTCGCCCGCGCCGCCTGAGACCACCGTGATGGCATTGTCCTCTGGGTTCTTGCGGTTGAATTCGATGTTGGTCCGAAGAATCCGGTATGCCTCGGCGTCCGGACTCATGCCACTCTGCCGATGAAGGACTCCGACGTCCTTCGGAATCACAGCCAGCACCGGCACCTGAAGATAACGCTCCACGTCCTCAAGGCTCTTCACCGACGTGTCCAGATATTCCAGGAAGAATGCGATTCCGACACCGAAAATCAGTCCGACCACGGCGCCTAGCACGAGATTCAAGGTCACGTTGGGACTGACTGGGCTGTCGGAAATCACAGGCTCCTCGTGAACACGGACGCTTTCACCCGGAATTCTTCCGGAAATGGATTCCCCCATCTGCTTGACCTTCATCGTCTGGAGCAGTTCCTGATCGGTCTCGAATTCCCGCTTGGCATCCACGTAATCCTGAGCATCCAATCCTCTCTTGATCGCCTCCTCGCGGGTTTCGTCCTTCATCTCCTCCATCCCCTTCAGCCGGTTCGTGGCGAGATCCAACTGGGCGCTCAGGGTCGCTCGAAGATTCACAACGCCCTCATCCAATTGACGCTTCATGGCGTTGAGGTTGTCAACCGCCGCAAGCACCGTGGGATGGCGGTCCCCAAGTCCGTTGATTTTCAGCCCCTCCAACTGGCGCTTCAGTTCAAGGTATTGTGGATAGAGATTGCGGATGATATTGTCAGGCAGGTCCAACCCCGCGGCATAGACCATCAGTTGATCGCTGTTGTATTTGAGAAGGCTGCCGATCTGACTTTCCAACTGCATCTTTTCCTGTTGGAGCTCATGGAACGTCTGCAATGCACTCTTGGCACCCTGGTCCTCATCCACTCCCGAACTGCCGTAAAAAGAGTCGGTCCCCTTGTAGATGATGCCTTTGGTCCGGACAATCGTGCCAAGGACCTTGCGACGTTCCTCCACCTTGTCCTCCTGATCCCTTACGGCCTTGTTCAGTTCAAGCAACTGGCGTTCGGCATCCCGGTTCTCGATTTCGGTCCGGTAGACCTTGTATGCGCGGGCCACTTCATCCGCAATGTCCCGTGCGTCGACCTTGTTGGTGTGGCGAACCCGGATCGAAATCAAATCCGTTCCCCGGATATTCTGGGTGTTGACGATGCCCTTGAGGATCCCAAGTGCGGTTTCCTTGTCCACATTCCAGCGGTTCACCAACTGGAGATTCTCAACCACCTTTTGGAGGGAATTGCGGCTCTTGATGATCTCGAACTCGGTCCCGAAGAAATTCGAGGTCATCTGCCTCGCTCCGGAAATGTCGTCGAATCCGCCACCAAGCGGAGACATTCCTGACCCCCGAGGTTTGACCTCGATGGTGGCCTGGCTCTCAAACCGCTTGGGCATCACGTAGGTGATGACGGCCGCGGTCATGAACACCAGAAGCAGCGTGAGGAGAATGATGCCGTAGCGATTCTTGATCACCTGCCAGTAATCCACCGCATGGAGCGCGGTTTCGTTTTGTTGCGGAGCGGGAGGGTTCATGGGCGTCAGTCTTTCACAGATTCAAAGGAGTTCCAGTCGAAATGAAAAACTCCCGCAATGAAGCCATTGCGGGAGTCCATGAGTTGGAAAGTCGCGGTTCAGAAAGGGGTTTCAGATTCAATTCTCGAACCTCGCTTAGAACTCGGCACTGACACCAACGCTCACACGATTGCGGTCATAGTCGCGACCGACCAGGTCCGAACTCGAGTTCGTGTAGTTGTAGGAGGCGGTCCCGGTCAGGTAGTCGTTGAACTTTACCGAAAGACCGATGTAGGCGTTGATCACGTCCTCGTCCTGATCCAAAGCAGGTCCGGGCCCCGAAACAATCCGAGGGCTATCATAGCTGGTCGGAATGTAATCAACCCCGCCGAATACAGAGAACATGGGGGAAATCGCGTAATCGCCACTCAGGCCGAAACGAAGCGTCCGCCGATCATCATATTCGACCACCGTATCCACCGGTGTGCTTGCGAAACTTTGGACGGTGTCATACGATTCGATACCATAACGGGCGAAAGAGCGAACCCTGAACTGCTCGTTGACCTGGGAGTTCAACGCAAACTCCAGATAGGGACTTGAAGTGCTGTCACCGTCCTCGACATCACGGAATTGGGCACCCGCACGGACGATACCAATCGTATTCGGGCTGAAACGATGCTCAACGCCTCCGAGGAGATATTGGTTGACGCTGTCGGAGGAGACCCCGTCGCCAGTGGTTTGGCCGTAACGATAGTCCAAGGTCAGAACCGTCTGCGGGCTCAGCTGGTAACGAAACTGATTGTAGAGCTCCCAAGTGAAACGGTCGTTGTTCTCAACATCCGCGTAGGTGGTCCCGCTGAGGACCAGTCCCGTGTAGGTGGCCACCCGCTCGGTCCAACGGAAACCAAGGGAATTGTCCGTTTGCCAGTAAAAATATTCGCCCGTGGCGCGCGACGACGCATAGCCGTAGGAGTAGTCAGGCTCCAATTCGTAGGATACAAAGTTCCTGCTCACAAAGCGAAGCCGCTCGCTGAAACGATGGGTGAGGTTGACGCCCAGACGGGACTGGCTGTTCACGTCATCCATTCCCTCCGGAGCGTCAAAATAGTAGATCAAACCGAGTCGGGCATAGACGTCCCACGTGGTCTGGGGTGTCATGCTCACGAACGAGCATCCAACGTAAGGATTGAGACCGAACGAGCTGTCACTCACTGGATTACCGGCGGCATCGAAACCTCCTGGGTTGACGTTGTCGTCATAAATCGCATTGAGCCCCACCACCCATTTCAAAGGCAGCGACTCTTGGGCTTCGGCGCCCACGTAATACAAACCCTGGCCGGAAGCCGCTCCAGCGGCAGCCAACCCGACGAGGCAGAACGGAATATGTTTCATAAATGGTGATGTGGGTGACAGGAGATTCTATGGAGCCCTATAAAGGAGCCACCAAGTTTTACCGCCGAGTTTCAGTTGTTGGTGAAGCCCGTCGTGGGGGGCAACTCAGGCAGGGGAGAGGGCAACTCAGGCAGAGGGGGGCGGACCGGTGGGGCCTGAACATTCGGATTACCGTCCGTCACGGGCTTAGGAGGCCTTGGGGGCCTGGGAGGATTGATCACCGGAGGAGGGCCTGGAGGCAAAGGATTGCCGGTGCGATGACCGGGAGGCGGACCAATCGGTCCCTTGCCCGGGAAATCCAATGGATTCGGCATGGCAGCCACTTCTCCGACGGGCGCCTTCGCATCCTTGGCTCCGGCTGCGGCCTCACCGCGATTCGGATCCAGCCTGGCTACGACCGCTTGAACCTGGGTCAGGGCGTCCGGAGCGACGGCAACCGCGCATTGGGAGACTAGGCGCAGATGCTCGGGTGCCGCGGTAGCGGCCGCCTCCACGATGGCGGCGACAACTTCGGGCTTGGCTTGGGAGCCTTCGATGGAAGCCTTCACAATTTCGCAGGCGCACCCTGGAGAAGCGACAACTCCAGAGGAGACGATCTCCAGGACTTTGGATTGCTCCGACGCGACCGCCAGCTTCACCGATTGGGAGAGCTTCGCGCAGTCAACCTCCGCGGAGAGAGGCATCAGAGCCATCACGGCGCTGAAGACGCTGAAAAAGATGGTTTGTTTCATGTGGGCAGTTGGTTCGCTGTCGGAATGGAGTGAGCAATGGAGCGGGCAGCGGGAATCGAACCCGCGTGTCTAGCTTGGAAGGCTAGGGCTTTACCATTAAGCTATGCCCGCGCTTTCGGGGTGAATAAAACCGCTCCGAGGCGCTTCTAGCAAGTAATTTCTGAGGTTTTTCCAAAATAGTTCGGAATCCCGTAAAAAGAGGAATCTCCTTGATATTCCGATCATTCGTTTGGATTTTCGGCGGCAGGGAAACACCGCGGGTGTAGTTCAATGGTAGAACGTGAGCTTCCCAAGCCTGAGGCACGGGTTCGATTCCCGTCACCCGTACCCCTGCAAACTCTGGAAGGAATGCCGCCATCACAGACCCGTCGGATGGTCGAGAAATGTCCAAGGCACGCCGAATTCCGCGGCGATAGCCTGCGCAAGCGCCTGAATGCCAAAGGTTTCCGTGGCGTAGTGACCACCGTAAAGGAGATTGATCCCCAATTCCTCGGCAAGGGTGTAACTCCAATGAGGCCCCTCCCCGGTGATGAAGGCATCCACGCCATGGGACGCGACCTTGGCCACTTCGCTTCCGGCTCCTCCGGTAATGACACCCACCGATTGGACCGGATCAGGCCCGGCGGGGCACACGTGAACTCCTCCGCCAAGCGCCTGCCGCAGCGAAGCGACAAGCCCGCTCCGGCTTCCAGTCCAGACTCCCCGGATCCCGATCTGAACGCCCTTTTGTTCGAAAAACGGTACCGGCTCAAGCAATCCGACGGCCTTCGCAAGGAGGATGTTATTTCCCCACTCCGGGTGGATGTCGAGCGGCAGATGGCTGGAATAGACGGCCAGACCTGCATCCATCGCAATCTTGAGCTTGCGGAACAAGGCACCCGTCACCGGCTGCGCACCCTGCCAGAACATGCCATGATGAACGATCAGCAATCCAGGACCGCCCCCCTCGGCCGCAGCTTCGATCACCGGAAGCGATGCGTCCACCGCGGCCACGATCCGGACCACTTCGCCGTCGTTGGCGAGTTGGAGACCATTTACAGCTCCGGGATAATCCGGAATTAAGGAAACCCGGAGTTCCCGGTCCAAAAACGCCACGATTTCAGAGAGATCCGCCATGCGGGACAGGCTAGGCATACCGGCTCCAGATGACAATCCCCGGCATCTCCCCGAGCGGCCGGCCCGCCACGAACTCCTCAAGGTCGGTCGCCAACGGAGCCTCCCACGACTTGGTCACACCTTGCCAGGGCAACTCCAGACGGGAGGCATGCAGGGCGTGGCGCGGCAGCACGAGCCTCCCGGCCAGTTCCGGCGTCCAACCGGCGGCCATCCAGCCGATGTATTCCGACCCGTCCCCGGAATAGATTTTGTCGCCGAGAATCGGAAAACCGGTATGCGCGAGGTGCACGCGGATCTGGTGCATGCGCCCGGTCTCTGGAAAACAACGCACCAAGGCGAACCTCCCCTCCCCCCGCTCGAAGCGGGATTCCACCTGGAAGCGCGTGAAACATTCTCGTCCTCCCGGATGGACGATCTGCCTCACCCAGATTTCCGATGGACCGACATCGCCGGCGCGGAGAATCGGCTCCGAGGAGGCCCACTCGTCCCGCTCCGGCCAGCCGATGACGATGGCCAGATACTCTTTTGAAGCAGCTCGGCGCTCGAAGATCATGCCGAGCTCACGGGCGGCCGCGGTATGTTTCGCGATCAAAACCACTCCGCTGGTATCGCGGTCGAGGCGGTTGACGATGGCCGGGCAGGCGCCGTTCTCCATCTCGAAGGCGAGCAGGTGCTCCACGCCGCCCAGCAACGTGGGCTCCGGCTTGCGGTTGGCCGGGTGCACGATCAGCGGCGCGGGCTTGTCCACGACGATCCAATCTTCGGATTCGTCGATGACTTTGAAATCGACCACCACTTGCAAGCTCATGGCTGGAACATGCCGGGAGGTTTCATTTGCGGAAATCCCCCACCTCAAGGCCGCTCTGGCGGATGATTGATCGCAGCGTGCCGGTGCGGAGCTCATCATGATCCGGTACGGGAACGGTGGTCGTTCCATCCTCAGTGCTTTTCTGCATCACCATGTGGCTGCCGCGCTGGCGCACCAGTTGGAACCCATGGGATTCGAGCACCCGGCGAATATCCTGGCCGGAGAGCACCGGCAGCTTAGGCAACCTGCACCTCCATGGCTGAGATGTAGGACTCGCCGGCCGTGCGCTGCTTGATTTCGCTTTCCGAAGCACACTCGAAGAACAATTCCACCGCCTCCTTCAAGTTCGCCTTGGCCTCCTCCACGGTGGTCCCCTGCGAGGCCACATCCACCTCGGGGCACAGGGCCACGAATCCGCCGTCTTCGCGCGTCAGGATCGCTGTCAGCGTTTGTTTCATGTGGGAAAAATGGCAGACCGGGCGCGGCTATGCAAGCAACCGGTTTTCGCGGAAAATTTCCGACCGCCTGCGGCGGTGGGGAGGTGGCGCTGCCACGACGAGGCAGCAGGCCAACGGATGGCGAAAGGTTTGCCCAAGATGAGTCAGAAGGGCTCGACTTGGCCTTTATGTTTCGCGCCCCACTGGCATGCGCTCTCGGCGAGCGCGCGGCACCTTTGGAGGTGGTCATGCTCGTGTTGTAGAGCCGGTAGGTATCCGTGGCGGCCAAGCATTGAGGAACTCCGCATACTGCGAGATGGTCGTCTCGTTTCTCGCGATCCTGTAGGCGTAGGACACCGCGCCATAGAGCGAGCCGGTGGCCGGGTCAGCGGCGCTTCCGACATTGCCGACGCTGGCGTAGTCGATGTTGACCACCGCGGAAGCGGGACTTCCGCCTCTGTCAGTGCGACGGCATGGGTTTCCCAGCGGAAGTGGAAATGGCGGCGGAGAGGAGGTTACAAACCGCCACGGACACGAAAAAAGCCAGAGACCCGGACTAGCGGGCCTCTGGCGCTTGAAGATCACGATTACGTCCCGCGGATCAGGACTTGTAGCGGAGACGCTTCTTGTGGCGGTTCTGCTTCATGCGCTTCTTGCGCTTGTGCTTGTTGATTTTCGTTTTACGGCGTTTCTTGATGGAGCCCATGGCGTTGGATTGCGGGGTTAGGTTGCGATGAAAGGATCAGGGGACGATTTTGTTGAGAGGATACTCGATGATCCCCTCGGCCCCGAGGCGCTTCAGTTCGGGGATGATGTCGCGGACGATGATTTCGTCAATCACCGTCTCGACGGCCACCCAGCCGTCCTCGGAGAGATTGGAAATGGTCGGACGTCGCAGCGAGGGAAGTTTGGAAAGGAGTTCCGGAAGATGGGCGCTGGGGAAATTCATCTTGAGACCCACCTTGCCGCGGGCCCCGAGCGCCGCTTTGAGGAGCAGCGCGATGCGCTCCATTTTCTCATTCTTCCAAGGATCCGCCGCGGCAGCGGGGTTGGCGTAGAAATGCGGGAACGAGGTGAGCAGCGTGTCCACGATGCGCAGGCGGTTCGCCTTGATCGAGGAGCCGGTCTCGGTGACATCGACGATCGCGTCCACCAGGTCCGGAACCTTGACCTCGGTGGCTCCCCAGGAAAACTCGACTTCGGCATGGATTCCCCGCTCCTTAAGCCAGCGTTTGGTGATGCCCACCCCCTCGGTGGCGATGCGCTTTCCTTCCAGGTCCTCCGGCTTGCGGATCGGCGAATCTTCCGGAACCACCAGAACCCAGCGGGTGGGCCGGGTGGTGGCGCGCGAGTAGGGCAGCTCGCCGAGATCGATCAGCTCCACCTCGTTCTCGTAAGCCCAGTCGTAGCCGGTGATGCCACAATCGATGAAGCCCTGGCCGAGGTAGCGGCCGATCTCCTGGGCGCGGATGAGGAAGAGGTCCAGTTCCGGGTCGTTCGAACTCGGGCGGAGGCCGCGGGAGGAGACATAGACTTCATAACCAGCCTTCGCGAGAAGCTCGATGGTGGGCTGCTCCAGGCTGCCTTTGGGAATCGCGAACTTGAGCGTGCGTGAGGAATCCGGCATGAGGGGCGGGCGTTTTAAGCCCGAAATCACGGGAATCAAGCCAAGTTTTGCATTTTTTCCCCATCCGCCGGGGCGGGTTGCCCTTCCACCCGCCAAAACCAGCCGAGCAGGATGAAATATCCGGCGAATTCGAAAACCTTGCTCCAGTAGCGGATCTTGGCATCACCGCCATGGCAGCCGCAGGAAATGTCGAGCTGATGAAACCATGCCCACCCGATGGAGAAGGCGAAGACGCAGACCAGAGCGGCAAGGGTGAGGATCGCGCCCCTGCGGAGGAATCCGAGCATGAGGCAAAGGCCCGCGACCAGTTCGAGCCATGGCACGCTGAAGGCGGCGATCGCGTCCAGCGGCGGGGCGACGATCCTGTAGTTCGCCACATCCCGTGTGAAACGTTCCAGCCCGGAACCGAAGATTTTCATGCCGCCGCTGAAGACGAACCAGCAGCCGAGCAGAACCCGGGCGACCAGTGCGCAAACGCCTTCCGGGGTTCTCGGTTTCATCGGCGAAACTGAAGACAAGGCGGCGGTCACCGGCCAGCGCCGCAGGGCATGTAGCGAAGCTGGGCTTCGGCCTCGGGATTGTGCGGCTTGGACGCGTTGTCCGGCTTCGTGTCCGCGAGAAGTTCGTCGCGAAACTTGGCGATGATCGCCTCCACCGGCCAGGACGAGGCTTCGCCGAACGCGCAGATGGTGCGGCCGTCGATTTGATAGGCGACACTCTCCAGAGTCTCCACATCAGCCGGGCTGGCCTCGCCGGAAACGATGCGGTCCGAGATTTTCTTCATCCAGGTGGACCCCTCGCGGCAGGGAGTGCACTGGCCGCAGGATTCGTGGGCGTAGAAGGCGTTCAGGTTGTTGAGCACCCAGGACATTTTCCGTGAATCGTCGATGACGATCACTCCGCCGGAGCCGGCCATGGAGCCGCATGCGGCGAGCGTGTCGAAATCAAGCGGGATGTCCCAGAAGGGAAGCTGGCGCTCGCCGCCATCGGGGTTCTTGAGCTTGAAGACCTCGTCGCAGCGGAGGATTTTGGACGAGGAGCCGCCTGGAATGACCGCCTTGAACTCGCGACCATCCTTGGGTCCGCCGCAGAGATCGTAGAGCAGTTCGCGCATGGTGAGCTTGCCGACCTCGATCTCGAAATAGCCGGGTTTTTTCACGTCCCCCGACACGCCGACGATGCGGGTGCCCGTGTTGCGCGGCACGCCGAGCTTGGCGTATTCGTCACCGCCCATGCGGATGATGTGCTTCACATGGCAGAGGGACTCCACGTTGTTGACGATCGTGGGGCACATGTAGAGGCCGAGGGCTGCGGGGAAATAGGGCGGCTTGATGCGGGGATACGGGCGCTTGCCTTCCAGCGATTCGATGAGGCCTGTCTCTTCGCCGCAGATGTAAGCCCCGGCACCGCGATGGACGTGGATTTCCACATCGAAGCCCGAACCGAGGACATTCTTGCCGACGAAATTGCGGGCGCGGGCTTCTTCGATGGCGTGCTCCACAATCTTCGCGGCCTCGGGAAACTCCTCGCGGAGGTAAATGTAGGCGGTGTGCGCGCCAACGGCGTAGCAGGAGATGACCATGCCTTCCACGAGCTGGTGGGGATCCTGATGGAGGACGTAGCGGTCCTTGAAAGTGCCGGGTTCGGACTCGTCGCCATTGCAGATCAGGTAAACGGGCTTGGTGTTGTTCGGCGGGAT
>Ga0114938_1001082_pt1 | contig 19381 bp, 16 predicted proteins | sample AshMeaBigSpring_FD_88675 | JGI IMG/M metagenome (GOLD analysis project Ga0114938, IMG submission 88675) | Groundwater microbial communities from Big Spring, Nevada to study Microbial Dark Matter (Phase II) - Ash Meadows Big Spring | ecosystem: Environmental > Aquatic > Deep subsurface >...
AATCACTCATCAGCCGCCGGGCGCTAGCCCGCGGTTCATCCGCGAAAGACCGCGGGCTAGCGCCCCGCGGCTGATCCACAAAACCGGTAGGTAATTGTCGTGCAGCGCCTTAGGTTGATGAATAATCCGGGTTAATCGTTCAGGGAGCGGGGCCTGGTCTGTTTTTCACCTGACAAGCCGCTCCGCGGTACGCTGTCGCCTGCCATCCACAAGAAAAGAGAGTTCCGCCGATGCACGAGACCGCGGGCATGGCCACGCCCTGGCCCCCCTGTACACCACTCGCGTCCAGCGGTGAGATGCCCAGCATCCCATCGGCCTGGGGGACGATGCCGGCGGAGCCGGCTTCCACACCCAGCATACCGGCCACGGTGCGGGTGCTGCACCTGATCAACGGCGAGCACTACTCCGGGGCCGAGCGGGTGCAGGACCTGCTGGCAGCGCGGCTGCCGGAATTCGGCTTCCGCGTCGGTTTTGCCTGCATGAAGCCGGATCGATTCCCCGCCCTGCGCCGCACGCAGGAAGCTCCGCTCTACGATGCCGCGATGCGGGGCCGGTTCGACGTGAGGCCCCTCGCGAACTTGCGGGCGATCGTCCGCTCGGAGGGTTATCGCATCCTCCATGCCCACACGCCGCGGACGCTGATGGTCGGCCGCCTGCTGGCGAAGTGGACGGGCGTGCCGCTGGTTTATCACGTTCACAGCCCCGCCTCGCGCGACTCGACCCACCGTTGGCGGAATCGTGTGAACGCGACGCTGGAGCGGATCAGTCTGTGCGGTGCCGCGGGGCTGATCGCGGTCTCGGAGAGCCTGGGCCGGCACATGCGCGCGCTCGGGCTGGCAGGCGACACGATCTCTGTCGTGCCGAACGGCGTGCCCGTGCCAGCCGACGTGCCGGTGCGGCGGGAGCCGTCTGGCGCGTGGACGCTGGGCACCGTGGCCCTGCTGCGACCGCGGAAGGGTACGGAGGTGCTGATCGACGCCCTGGCCCTGCTCCGCGGCCAGGGGCGTGAGGTCCGGCTCCGAGTCGTCGGACCTTTCGAGACGGAGGACTACCAGACACGACTGCTCGAGCGGGTGGCCAGCCACCGCCTGCAGGACGCCGTGGACTGGGTCGGGTTCACCCGCGAGGTGAACGCCGAGTTGGCTCGGATGGACCTCTTCGTCCTTCCCAGTCTCTTCGGCGAGGGGCTGCCGATGGTCGTGCTGGAGGCGATGGCGGCCGGGGTTCCGGTGGTTGGTACGTGGGTGGAGGGCGTACCCGAGGCCGTCCGCGACGGGGTCGACGGCGTCCTTGCCCAGCCCGGCGACGCGGCCGATCTGGCGGCTGCTATCGGACGGGTGGTCGACGGCAGCCTGAATTGGACGGCGCTGCGGCGGAACGCACGGCTGCGACAGGCCGAGCGGTTCTCCGACCGGAGCATGGCGGCCGGTGTCGCCGCCGTCTATCAGCGGATCCTCGCCTGACCGCGCTTCCCACGACCAGCGTGCATACCAGCCTGGCAGCGAGGGATACCCCGTCCATCAACCCGTAACCGTTCACAGCCCGGTGGAAGATTTTCCCTGATATTCCAGGGGGTCAGGTCCATGTTTTCGGCCAGCGCGTATCCGCGAGGTCGAGTTTATCGGCCGCAAAACGGACCAGACCCCGACCCGTGAACGCTGACAGCGCCCTCCCCGAGGACGCGGCAGCTGGCCGGGCTTTCGCGGCCGCGGCCGCGCCGCCGGTGCGAGGCGACCGTCCCGAGCGCCCCTTTGCTCCGGCGGTCACGGATCCAGGTTGAAATCCAGGGTCAGCTCACGCCGTCCCGACGGAACCTCCCCCCGCAAATCGCTCTGCCGGTTGTACTCTTCCGGCGGGTATTGGTCGCGTCCCAGATCCAGTTCCTCCTTGCTGGCGGAAGTCCCCGGGGCGGGACGGAAGGCCAGCATCTCCACGAGGTGGGAACCAACCGGAACGCCGCCCTTGCCGGCTGCGCGGTAGCGGCCGCCGTGGACCGTCGACCCCGCGACCTGGCCCGGTGTCCCCTCGAGGGGGGCGGAGGCGAATCTCGCCGTTGGCCACCGGCTCGCCCGCGCAGGCGACCGTTCCGCGGACGACCAGCTGCTCGAATTCGCCCGATCCGCAGCCGGCACCGGCGGGCAGAATTCAAGCACCCGGTGACCACGCGTGGCTTGCCCCACTACCGTTCCGTGGAAGGCGTGAGTCAAGCTATACGGCACCCGCCGAGGATGGTCGCCTTTCGCTCCGCGAAAGTACGGTCTTTCGCGGAGCGAAAGACGACGATGATGTGACAAAGCCGACCGGCGGCAGCATACCATCTGAACATCCCCGGTAACGCGGCTCCCCGACAGCGATGGGTTCACCAACGCGTGGCGGCGTCGCCGTCAGGATCAACTCACTATGGTTATGGTGATTGCCCCTTTCTCGCGATAAAATGGCTTTCGGCCGGAAAGGGGACGTAGGCATGATTCGAATCGTGGCGACTGAAGAGCAGGCGAAAACTTTGGCAGAAGCCCGGGAAAGCGTCGAGATCGTCGACTCCCGGGGGAATCGGCTCGGTTACTTTACCAGGCCGTTCTCCGATGAGGAGTTGCGGATCGCCAAGGAACGTCTCAACTCCGACGAGAAGCGGCGTTCAACGCAGATGGTCGTAGAGCGCCTGAGGTCCATGGACAGTTCATGAATCGCTACACGGTGGTGTGGGTGAAAAGTGCCGAGGACGAATTAGCTGAACTTTGGATCGCCGCGAGCGAACGCAGGGCCATCGCTGCTGCAACCCATGAGATTGATCGGCAATTGTCGACCGATCCGGCCTCGAAAGGCGAGCCTTTGCAGGAAGGCCTGCGTGGCGTGACCGTCCCACCTCTCCGCGTCATATTCTGGGTGAACGACGTCGATCGAATCGCCGAGATAGCCGTCGTTCGAGCGATTTGATCGGCACGATCGAGTCGAGGCCAAACCGGTGCCGGGGGTCTCCCACGGTATCGGACACATTTTCCGCCGCCGGGATACCTGCTCCAATGATCCCCCGAGGACGCGGCAGCTGGCCGGGCTTTCGCGGCCGCGGCCGCGCCGCCGGTGCGAGGCGACCGTCCCGAGCGCTCCTTTGCTCCGGCGGTCACGGATCCAGGTTGAAATCCAGGGTCAGCTCACGCCGTCCCGACGGAACCTCCCCCCGCAAATCGCTCTGCCGGCTGTACTATTCCGGCAGGTATTGGTCGCGTCGGCGATCTGGGGTCCCTGGCGCAACCGTACCGCCGGCACGCGCGGCCGTATGTCAGCCCACGGGTGGCATCGATTGCCCAGACGGTGTTGCTCCCGCCCCGCCGGTGCCGCCCACGGAGATCATGCCCGCCGCCGTCCCGCGGACGGTGCCGACACGGATGCCCTCCCAGTTCAGGCGGTGCCGGGGTCACTCTCCAGGTCCCCCCAGGGGATGGTGGGGCGGGTCCGCGGCCGGATGCGCAACCACCCATAGGTGGCATGTGCACAGGCAGATCACAGCGGCTCTTCGACGACCGATGGGAGGAGCCTGGACAACATTTTCGGCGGTCGGGCCAACCCGGTGCGAGGGCGGTTGGCGTCGGAGAAGGTTCCGGACCCGGGTGGCACTTGCCACATCTGAGTGGACGAAACCGCCGCAGCAGCGACCGGCGCCCCGCTGGCGCGGGTGGGGGGGGCAAGAAGGGCACGCGATTCGGGGTCCGCGGGGGATCAACGTCGGGGCGGGACCGTCTGGCCAGTAGTAACGACGCGCCGTCGCCTCCCCGTCGAAACGGGCGCCCCGCGCGAACAAGCACCGCCCGACAATCCGCGAGCTGATCGCCGAACCGCCTCCCCGGCCGGCCGTCGTGCGGCGTGGCAGAGCCTCACCCGTATTCAGTCGGGCCCGGCGCGGTCTTACGCGAGATGCTGGGATGGGCTAGAATGCCCGATTACTTTTGACTTTTTCGATCCGGGCCTGCACCCCGGGGCATTCCTGCCCGGTGGCTGAGGCCGGCATGGATCGTCCCCGCGAACGCGGCGCGCCAGCGATGTTCGAATCCCTGCACGACAGCCTGATCGCCGCCCTGAAGACGGTCCGCGGCAAGGGCAAGCTGACCGAGGCCAACATGCGTGATGGCCTGCGGCTGGTCGAGCAGTCGCTGCTCGAGGCCGACGTCAGCTATTCGGTCGTCCAGGACTTCATGGCCCACGTCTCGGCCGAGGCCCTGGGCGAAAAGGTGCTCAAGGCGCTCGACCCCAGCCAGCAACTGGTCGGCATCGTGCACCGCGAGTTGATCCGGGTCATGGGCCCCGTGGACCCGTCCCTGCACCTGGGAGCCGGGGTAACGGTGTTGATGCTCTGCGGCCTGCAGGGCTCGGGAAAGACGACCACCTGTGGCAAGCTGGCCCGCTTGATTGAACAGCACGGCAAACGGCCGCTGCTGGTGGCGGCCGACCTGCAGCGCCCGGCGGCTATCGAGCAGTTGCACGTGATCGGGCAACAGCTGAACGTGCCGGTCTACTCCGAACCTGGCGCCACCGACCCGGTACGGGTCTGCCGGACGGCGATCGACCAGGCCCGCCAGCACCAGGCGGGGGTCGTCATCCTGGACACCGCGGGCCGTCTGGCGATCGACCAGGAGTTGATGGACGAGCTGCGGCGGATTGACCGGCAGGTCCAGCCGGACCAGGCGTACCTGGTCGTGGACGGGATGACCGGGCAGGACGCCGTGCACAGCGCCCAGGCGTTCAACAGCGCCCTGGAGCTGGACGGCGTGATCATGACCAAGCTGGACGGGGACGCCCGGGGCGGCGCCGTGCTGTCGGTCAAGCATGTCACGGGCGTTCCGATCAAGTTCATCGGGACGGGTGAGCGGCTGGATGCCCTGGAGCCATTTCGGCCGGAGGGGATGGCGGGCCGCATCCTGGGCATGGGCGACGTCGTGGAGATGGTCCGCACGGCCCAGCAGGAGTTCGACCAGGAGCAGATGGCGCGGACGGAGGAGCAGCTGCGCAAGGGCGAATTCACGCTGGAGGATTTCCGGCGCCAGCTGGCCCAGTTCGCCCGGCCGGGCTTGATGCAGAAATTCCTGGGGCTGATGCCCGGCATGGGCGAGTTGAAGAAGCTGCTGGGCGAGGTCGACGCCGAACAGGACATGAAACGGCTGTTCGGCATCATCGACTCGATGACTCCCGTCGAGCGCCGCTCCCCGCGGATCATCGATCCCAGCCGCCGCCGCCGCATCGCGGCCGGGGCGGGCGTGCAGCCGCCGGAGGTGAACGAACTGATCAAGCAGTTCGACGGGATGGCCTCCCTCATGAAGAGCATGGCCGGCAAGGGGATGGGCGACCGCATGCGAATGGTCCGCGAGCTGCAGCAGGGCGGCATGCTCGACCCGGGCGGCCGCATCGCCCGGCAGAAGAAGGGGACAGGCAAGCGCTTGAACACGGAGGAGCGGGCCAAGCTCCGCAAGCAACGCGAGAAGGAGCTCCGCCGCCGGAAGCGCGAGCAGAAGTCCCCCAAGAATTCGTGACCCCGCCGTGCTGGGTCGGTATGGCAGACGGCAGTTGACGTCGAGCAAGAGGAGATGATTTCGTGGCAGTTCGGATTCGCATGAAAAAGTTGGGGCGCCGGCACCGGCCGTTCTTTCGCATCTGTGCGATGGATGCCCGGAGCCCGCGCGACGGCCGGGTGATCGAGGAGTTGGGGCACTACGATCCGAGCGTGCGCGAGACGGACGCCCGGGCGTTGCTGAACGGCCCTCGCATCGACTACTGGCTGAGCGTCGGCGCGCAGCCCACCGAAAAGGTCAAGGTGCTGATCAAGAAGTACGGGAGCAACGGCACGCATCTCGCGCAGCAGGAGCAGGCCTTGGCTCAGCGGAGCCAACGGCGCCCCGCGGCCGCTCCGCCAGCGCCGCTGCGGGCCTCCGCGCCGCCGGCAGCCGAGCTGCCGACCGGGGCCGAGCAAGGCGCGTCGGACGAAACGTGACACGGACGTATGCCGCGTGGGAGGTCCGCGCGAACATGAGGGGGTCCGGCACCTTTGGCGGCGATGGGGCCAGGCTGGGGTGCCGGCTGCCAGCCCCAAAAAGGGTGCCCGCGCCCCGGGCCTTCCCGGTCGTGACACCACGCCCGGGAGGTTCGCTCCGGCCTCGGATGTGGGCTTGTCCCGCGTGATGTTGCCATGCGCCTGGACGTACTGACCCTGTTCCCGGATCTGTTCCCCGGCTACCTGGGTCAAAGCCTGCTGCACAAGGCGATCCAGCGGGGGCTGGTGGAAATCCACCTGCATAACCTGCGCGACTGGACCAGCGACCGGCACCAGTCGGTGGATGACCGGCCGTTCGGCGGCGGGCCGGGCATGGTGATCATGGCGCCGCCGGTGGTGGAATGCGTGGAGGAGATTCGGGCCCGTGATCCGCGACCCGGGCACCTGGTCCTGCTTACCCCCCAGGGGCGGACGCTCTCCCAGGAGGTCGTGCAGCAGCTGGCCAGGCACCCGCGGCTGATCCTGCTGTGCGGGCGCTACGAGGGGTTCGACCAGCGGGTCAGCGACATCCTGCGTCCGGATGAGGTCTCGATTGGAGACTTCATCCTGAGCGGCGGCGAGGTGGCCGCCATGGTCGTCATCGATGCCGTCGTGCGGATGGTGCCCGGCGTGCTGGGCGACGAGCGGAGCAACCGCGACGATTCGTTCTCGGCCGCCAACCCGCTGCTGGAGTGTGCCCAATACACGCGGCCCCGCGAATACCGCGGGCACCACGTGCCGGAAGTGCTGCTGAGCGGCGACCACGAGCGGATCGCCCGCTGGCGGAAGCAGCAGAGTTACCTGCGAACAAGACAGCGTCGAGCGGACCTGCTGCCCGACCAACCTGCGGAAAGTGAGGAGAGTGAACCATGAGCCGGGAAGTGATCGGGCTGGTCGAACAGAGCAGCCTCAAGACCGACGTGCCCCAGTTCCAGGTGGGCGACACCGTGGACGTCCATACCAAGATCCTGGAAGGAGACAAGGAGCGGACGCAGATTTTCACGGGCACCGTGATCGCCCGCAGCGGATCGGGGGCCCGCGAGATGTTCGTGGTGCGGCGGATCGTGGCCGGTGAGGGCGTGGAGCGCAAGTTCCCGCTGCACTCGCCCCGGATCGACAGGATCGAGGTCAAGCGGAGCAGTGTCGTGCGGCGTGCCAAGCTGTACTATCTCCGCGACCGTGTCGGCAAGGCCGTGCGGCTGAAGGAGCGCCGCCGGACATGACGCCCCGCGGGGCGCAGCGCGGGCGGGCGTCGCCGGGGCTTTCGTCCTGCGCGTCCTCGTCCGCGCAGTGGTGCGCCGCGTTGCCGGGATGACTCCGGGAGCCGAAGATGAACGCCGCCGCGCGGCTGCTGCAGGCTTGGCGCGCCTGGTGCATCCGTCCTCGCCCTCTGGGGTCCGCGGGCGAGGCGGCCGCCGCCCGCTACCTGCGACGGCAGGGGCTGCGGATCGTCGCCCGCGGGTACCGCGATCCCCTGGGCGAAATCGACCTCGTGGCGGTCGAGGGGCGGACGGTGGTCTTCGTCGAGGTCAAGACGCGGACCGACCACCTGGCCGGTCACCCGGCGGAGGCGGTCGATCGTCAGAAGCAACGGCGGCTGACCCGCGCCGCGCTGGGCTTTCTCCGCCGCCACCACCTGCTGGACTATCCCGCCCGCTTCGATGTGGTGGCCGTCACGTGGCCGCCGGGGCAGCGCATGCCGGCCGTCCAGCACATCCGCGACGCCTTTCCCGCCGCCGGGGACGGCGGGATGTATGGCTGAACAGAATCCTGCATGCAGTGACGCACGAGTCAGGCATTCGTCCGCGGGCGCTGGCCCGCGCGCGGTCGGCGTTGCGGGGACGCACCTCCTTCCTGGCGGCGCGAGCGGCCGGCCGGTTCCCCGCGCGGGGCGGGTCAGACGCCGCACTGCACCGTCACGTCGGCCGTGCTGAGCCGCTGGTAAAGGCGCCGGTTGCGGACGAGCGGCCACCAGTCGTAAAGGAAGATCTCCAGCGGCCGCCAGAGCGCGACCCAGCCGACAATGATCAGGCTTTCGCGGAAAATGCTTCGCATCGGCCCGGGATCCGCCACGCCGCCCCCAATCAGGTTGCTGACCGCGAAGCAGGCGGCCAGAAATGTCAGCCCGAGGACCAGGCTCACCCGCCCCATGCGCATCAGTTCGCTGAACTGCCGCCGCTGCTGGTCGGCCAGCTCTGCGAAATAGTGCTGCAGAGCCTCGCGTACGCTGGTCGTGGCCTTCTCCAGCGACGGGTCGGAGCGCAGGGGCTCGGTCAAGTGCACCACGATCTCGAACGGGCGGTCCTGGGGCAGTTCGCGCGCCCAGCCCACGATGAACTCCTCCGCGTTGGCGTCCAGGTCCTTGTCGTAGAAGGGCGAAGGGTCCATGGAATTGAACAGCTGGTTCAATTCGCGGAGGCGAAGTTCAATGCGGGCCGTCACGGGCATGGTGTCGGGCATCCCGGCACGAGGCATGAAGGCGTTCCAAGTCTGGGCGTCGTCGCTCCGCCGCTCGTGGTCTCGGCCCGCGCTCCGCGATCGCCAGTCATCTCGGCTCACGCCGGATCGGCTCGGTACGGATTCCAGCGCGACCCGCATCCGGGTGATCGCACGGATGCACCTCGCTGCGCGGTAACCGTTCACACCCCGGCTGAGCATTCAGCCCGGATTATTCATCAACCTAACGAGTAAGGTAGCAAGGTGAAGCAGAGAAACAGGCTGTGGCTATCTTCCCAAAAACACCGCGCACATCAGCCGGCACGCGCTAGCGTCCGGTTCTCCCCAATTCCACCAAAACCGGACGCTAGCGCGTGCCGGCTCATGAATAATCCCGGTTAGCCAGATTCGAGGGGGTCAGGTCCACGTTTTCGGCCTGCGCGTCTGCGCCGGGTCGGGCGGACTGGCCGAAAAATGTAGCAGACCCCGGCAGGTGAACGGTTTCCGCTTCGCGGACCTGCAAGTGGCTTGGGATGAGGGCCCCTGTCTCCGGCGGTTTCCAAGGCGTCGGGTCCGTCGTTTCGGCCACCGCGTCGGGGCGCGGTCAAGGTGATCGGCCGAAAAAAATGGGCCAGAGCCCGCCCTGGGGACGGTCATGTTTCCCCCGGCCAGCGAGCGCGCACCATCACTTCCAGCCGGTCAATCACCTCCTCGGGAGTCAAGCCGTCAGTGTTCAGTTCGATGGCATCGGGGGCGGCGACCAGGCGGCCCACCTCGCGGGTGGAATCCCGGCAGTCGCGCTCGTTCTGTTGCTGGAGGACCTGGCTGAACGGCAGGGCCTCCCCGCGGGCCTTCAGATCGCGCATCCGCCGCAGGGCCCGCTCCTCGGGCGAGGCGGTCAGGAAGACCTTGCACTCCGCGCTGGGAAAGACCACGGTCCCCTGGTCGCGGCCCTCGGTCACGACGTGCCCACCGTCGGCCAGGCGCCGCTGCAGGTCGACCAGCAATTGCCGGATCTGGGGATTGTCGGCCACGTGGTGGATGCGGGCCGTGACCTGCGAGGTCCGGATCTCGCGGGTCACGTCGCGGCCGTCGAGCAGCACTTGCTCGCCGCGGATGTCGATCTGCAACGCGCGGGCCAGGCGGGTCAGGGCCGCCGCGTCGTCCCACGCCACGTTTCGCTCGAGCCCCGCCAGCGCGACGGCGCGGTAGGTGGCGCCGGTGTCGAGGAAGCGGAACCCCAGGCGCCGCGCCAAGCCTCGCGCCACGCTCGACTTGCCCGCCCCGGCCGGCCCATCGATCGTCACGACCATCGGTGCGTCTCTCACGTGCGGCGGGAATTCCGCCGCACCCTCCCGCGACGGCCATCTCAGGTCCGCCAGCGGACCTCGACCTGCGCCCATTCACGCTCGGCCATCTCGACGCGGACGCCAGCATCGTCCATCGGGCAATCGTCCACCGGCCGTCCTCCCAGATCGACCTTGCTGGCCGTTGCCACGCGCCGGCACAGCGCGATCCGCGTCGAGCTCGCGCGGCCCTCCGTCTCCATCAGCCGCAGCCGGAGCCCGACGGCACGGTCGTCCTCGACGATCGGTTCCCAGGAGGTGACGACCACGTTGCGGCTGTCGAGGTGGGCCAGCCAGCCGCTGGTTTTTCCACCCCGCGGCGCCGGTACGTGGACGGCCGCCGGCGGCGTCTGCCAGGCCAGTGCCTCCTGCAGCGGGTAAGCCGCGTCGATCGCCACGCCGATGCGGAACCGCCGCGTCGACTCGCCCGGCACGATCAGCAGGCAATCGAGCATCCGCAGGCCGACCCGGCGATGGTAGGGCAGTCCGCCCGTGAGGACCGCGGTCCGCGCCGCCCCGGCGTTGATCTCCACGTACTGCGGGGCCACGATCCGCCGCGCATCGGTTGCCTCCCGCACGCCGTGCACGCCGCGGTGCAGCTCGGCGGACTCGTCCGACCAGGCAAAGCGGCAACCATAGTACCAGTTCCAGGGATCGGGCTGGGGCTCGCGATGCGGCACCAGCTCGATCTCCAGCTCCAGCACCCGCCGCCCGCGCCATAACCGGTAGGTCTGCTGAAAATCGGCCAGGGGGGCGCCGTCCTCGTCCAGCAGCCTTCCGCGCACGGCGATCTCGCCGACGGCCGAGCTGGACACCACGACGCGCAGCTCGTCGGCCGCCATCACCGAATAGCGGGCCGCGGGCCCATCGTCGCTCCACACTTCATCCGGGCGTTGGGAGGAAGCCGGCATCCGCAGGGCCAGCTGCTGGGAGAGCCGATTCCCGCGCGTGTGGTAATCGTGCAGCGTCCGCAGGGCCCCTGTCGTCGGGTCGATCGTAACCTGCATGTACTCGTTGCGGAGCACGTTGCCGTCCGCCACGGCAGGCTCGGCGGCCCGTCGATCCGCCTGACTCCCCGCACCAACCCACGCGAAGCCGAGCGCGGGCACGTCGACAACCACGTGGGTCCGCCCGCCGGCCAACGCCGCCGCGTAGATCGGTTTGACCGCCTCCGGTGCCGGTTCCACCGGGGGCGATTCAAAGGCGATCCGCCGGGCAAAGCTGCACGGGTTGAGCACCAGCCACCCTTTCGGCGAGCGGTCGCCCGGTTCCCCGCACATCCGCTCCGCGACGGCGGCCAGGGCCTCGTCCCAGCGGGCCGCGGCTTGCGCGTCCCAGGCCAGACCATCGCGGCTGTCGTCTTCACACATCGCATCCGCGGTCCGTGCCAGCTGGTCCCGCTGGCTCCACCCTTCGGCCGCGGACGCGCCTTCCGTCCCCAGCAGGGTCGCCACTGCCGCCAGCCCGGCCAGGCCGTCCACCTGGCCCCGCCGCCGCCAGTAGCGGACCGTCGTGCCGAGCGGGTCGATCTGGCCGCGGGCCGCCGCCTGCTTGAGGTAAGGACTGCGGTACTGATCCGCGTGGAATCGGTCCAGGTGGCCGAAGTGATCGGCCTGACGAAAATACTGCTCGAAGGTCACGAACTTGCCCAGCGCCGAAACGTGCCGGGCGATACGGCGCAGGTCGCCGTACCAGCGCGACTGCTGTCCGGGCCAATGAGCCAGACAGCGCGTGGCGACGTGGTCCCTGTCCATCGACTCGCCCAGCCCGACCGCGAACCCCAGGAATGTCTCCGGCCGCGTCGCATCCAGCGGGGCGCGGGTCAGCGCGTCGATCCCCGTCCCGTGACTGCCTTGCCAGAGCGTTTTCGATTGGGCACCCTGCGGGAAGTGCCCATCGTCCAGCGTGGCGTGCAGGGCGGCCGTGAAGCCCAGCTGACGGAGCACATGCGGCCACGCCGGACCCAGCCCATATCGGCGGCGGCCGTAGACCGTGGGACGACTGCCCAGGTAACGCTCGTACAGCTCCAGCCCCTGCTGCAGCTGGCTCAGCAGCGACTCGCTCGACAGCAACGGCGTCGGGTACTGGTCGGCTTCCCCGCCCACCACGCTGAGCGTGCCCTGGTCGAGCGCCGTGCGCAGCAGCCGCAGTGTCTCCGGCTGCTCGTGGGCCGACTGGGGCAGAAGCCCGGCCGGCAATAACAGGTTGACCGGAACGGGCGACCTGTCCAACTCGCGCCGCAGGCTCGGGCCCAGCGTGGTCGCGGCGACCAGCGTCAGGTCCAGCAGGAAGACATCCACCGGGTAATAATGATCCCGCTCCTGGGCCAGCACGTTGAAGCAGCTTGCCAGACCGTCGCACGCATCGTTCTCGCGACCGCCGATCGCCGCCCGGGCCGCGGTCACAAGTTGCCGGCTGAAGTAGATTTCGTCCAGATTGCTCGCGTAGCGCATCTGGCGGGTGAGCAGCTGAATCTGCAGATAACAGAACCCCAGGGCCAGAAAATCGGCCACCAGCTCCGGGTCGGCAGTCCCGCCGTCGCCCTCCAGCGACTCGAGTGCCGCCTGGATCACCGCCTCCCGCTCGACCAGCCCGCACACGACGCGGGCCCCCTCGGCCGTGGCCCGGGCCAGCAGTCCCGAGGGCACCTGGGGCTGGCTGACGTCGGGGATCACGAGCAGCCGGTTCGCGAGCACGGGCGGCGGGTCGTCGACCCGACACCACGTGGGCTTGGAATCCGCCGCCGCCACCAGGGCCGGGTGCCACAGGGCGGACCAACACGAAAGCAGGCCCTCGGCGGCCGCCCCGACATGGTGCACCGGGAAATCCTCCAACCCGTGACAGGGCAGCAGGATGACCAGCTCCGCGTATTTCATCGCCGCGCCATCCCCGCGTGCCGGCCGCCGCCAGGTTGCTCCCAGGTCGGAGTTGGCCCGTCTTGCGCCCGAGAACCTCGCCCTGGAATCAACCGGCCCGTGGCGAACGGAAACCTGCCCCCTGGAATCAGGGAAAATCTTCCACCTGGCTGTCAACGGTTGCCCGTTGTCCCGTTCCCGTCAGGCCCATCGTCTCCACTGGAGTGTGGCAAGCCCGCCCTCCCAGGTCAATCTTGGGGGGTAACCGTTCACGGGTCGGGGTCTGGTCCATTTTTCGGCCGGCCAGCTCGACCTCGCAAATACGCGCTGGCCGAAAACATGGACCTGACCCCCTGGAATCAGGCAAAATCCTCCACCGGGCTGTGAACGGTTACCTTGGGGGGGAACAGCTGAATTGACAACGGGAATCTCGCGGGCATAGACTGATTTTGGGGAACAGAGTCTGGGACTTCTCATCTTGGCGACTCCAGATCGACCTGCATGATCCTGGGAGGATCAAGGGGCCGGCACCTATTTCGGCGGGGGCCGCCCTCCTGCCAGATTGGCCCGATGGCCGATCAAGATGCCCGACCCCCTGGTCCACCCGAACGTCCCAGGCTCGCGAACATGCCGTGCGCCAGGCCGCGTTTCGACCCAGGACCGGGGCGGTCCGGCTCGAGGCGGGGGGCACATGAGCCGGGAGAATTGATGCATGGCAAATAGTCAGGCGGTTTGGGGTCTCGATATCGGCCAGTGCGGCCTGAAGGCATTGCGCTGCAAACTGGACGAGGATGGCGAGACCGTTGTGGCGGAGGCCTATGACTATATCGAGTACCCCAAGATCCTCAGCCAGCCCGATGTCGAGCCGGCGGCCTTGATCCAGGACGCCTTGAAGGAGTTTCTCTCCCGCAATACGGTCCGCGGAGACAAGGTGGGCATCGCCGTCTCCGGCCAGAGCGGCCTGGCTCGGTTCATCAAGCTGCCGCCGGTCGAGGCGAAGAAGATCCCGGACATCGTCAAGTACGAGGCCCGCCAACAGATTCCCTTTCCCCTGGAAGAGGTGATCTGGGACTACCAGACGATGCCGGGCGGCAGCCACGACCAGGGGATCGCCCTGGAGAACGAGGTCGGCATCTTCGCCATGAAGCGCGATCACTTGTATCGCGCGATCGAGCCGCTGACCCGCGCCGGCATCGAGCTGGACCTTGTCCAGCTGACACCGTTGTGCATCTACAACGCGGTCGTGCACGACGCGATGACCGGTCTGCCCGGCCCGCAGGATTACGACCCCGAGAACCCGCCGCCGTCACTGGCCGTGCTTTCGATCGGCACGGAGGCGACCGACATGGTGGTGACGGACGGGTTTCGTGTCTGGCAGCGGAGCATTCCGATTGGGGGCAATCACTTCACCCGCCAGTTGACCAAGGAACTCAAACATACGTTCGTTTCAGCGGAGCAGGAAAAACGCAAGGCCCGCGAGGCAAAGGATCCCAAGGCGATCTTCCAGGCGATGCGGCCGGTCTTCAACGACCTGGCGGCCGAGGTCCAGCGAAGCATCAGCTATTTTGAAAGCCTCCATCGCGAGGCGACGCTCGAACGCGTGCTGCTGATGGGCAACACGATCAAGCTGCCCGGGCTGCAGCAGTACCTGGCGAAGAACCTGGGATACGAGGTACTCAAGTTCGATCAGTTCAAGAACCTCGCGGGGCCGAACGTGCTCCCGTCGCCCTCCTTCAAGGACAACGTCCTGGCGTTTCCCGTCGCCTACGGGCTGGCCCTGCAGGGCCTGGGAAAGGCCCGCATCACGACCAACCTGCTCCCCCGCGAGATCACGACGGCCCGCACAATCCGCTCCAAGAAGCCGTGGGCCCTCGCCGGTGTGGCGGTGCTGATCGCGGCCCTGGGGTTCAACTTCCTGTTCCACTGGAGCCGCTGGGCGGCCGTGCATCCCTCGCGATTTGAAGCCCATTTCAGCGAGGTCAAGAACGTCAGCACCGTCAGCAGCGGGCACCTGCAGCGCGACAGCACGCAGTTGGTTCAGTTCGAATACCTCAAGAAGCTGGGCCACGAGATCGTCGGCAACACGGATGGCCGCTTCCTGCAACTGGAACTCCTCAAGGCCCTCAACGATGCCCTGCCGCGCGAACCTGGATTGGCCCCCGGCGAAGTGAGCCAATTGCCGTTTTCCGAACGTCCCGCCTTGCACATCGAGTCCATCGACTCCGTCTTCTTCCCGGACCTGACCGCCTGGTTCAATGATGAGGTGCAGAAGAAGTACCGGCAGGGCCAGCAAGGCGGCGCGGCGAGCGAGGAGGAAGAGGACGAGGACGAAGGGCCAAAACCCCCGGCGCGGGGTCCGACACCCCCGCCCGCAGCGGCCCCGTCCCCCGCGGCCCCTGTGGCGGGAGCACCCGCCGAAGAAGCGGTCGGACCCGCCGGTCCGGGCTGGGTGATCGAACTCAAGGGCCACCACTACCATAACGAGGACCCGCAGAACTGGGGCGCCCAGTACGTGCGCACCACGCTGCTGAAGAACCTGGAACACGGCACCGTCCGCCTGCCGTCCGGGCCAGGCAAGGAACCGGTGGAATTCACGATGCGGGAACTGGGGATCGGCTACCCGATCCTGGCCCAGGATGAACAGATTCGAGCCATCCAGATTGCGAACCCCAATTACGAAGGCGAGGAAGCGCCGCCCCCGGGGGATAGACTCTCCGCCACACCGCCCCCACCCAGCGGCTCGGGCAGTCCCCAGTTCTACAACGCCCGCATCTATACGTTCGTGGTTCAGTTCTGCTGGCAGGAAAAACGGGCCAGCCAGCGCATGGAACAGCGGCTGCAGAACCAGTTGCAGACAGATCAGGCGACGACCACCGTCGCGGGAGGATTCTAGCCATGGACCAGCTTCGGGTCGCGCTCCGCTGGCTGAAGCAGTACCACTTCTGGCTGCTGGCCGTCCTCGCCCTGGTCTTGGGGACGGGCAGCTGGTTTTCCGCCGTCGGCACGGTCAGCCAGGAATTTGAAGGCTACAAGGGCCAGGTGGGACAGGCCTTTCAAGAAACCAGCAAGGTTGTCAACAGCCTTAACCACCCGAACACCCTAACCGACCAGAAGATGGCCGCCCTCATCAATGGCCGCGCACGGGACGTCCGTGACGCATGGCAGCTGAAATGGGAACGCCAGGGTGAAATTCTCACCTGGCCAGCGGAACTGAAGGACGACTTCCTGGAGAAGGTCAAAGGGATGCGGCTGATCGAGCGAGTCGATCCGGAGGCGAATCCCGAAGACGAGATGCGCATTTCGCTCCGGGAACGCTATCGCGACTATATCAAGTACGAGCTGCCCAAGCTGGCGCGCGATATTGGGGCCCGTTGGGACGTATCGGCAACGGCCGCGGACAGCGGATTCTCGACTCACGTGGGGGTTGGGTTCAGCAGTACTTCGAGACCCTCCGCCCAGACGGCGGCGCCCGCGGACGACTCGATCGTCCACTGGAACCCCAGCAATCAGGCCGACCTTCAAGCCCGCCACTTCGACTGGTCAGCCCAGCCCGATCGGGCCCCCTCCACCCGGCAAGTGCTCTACTCCCAGGAAGACCTCTGGGTCCTGCGGACCCTGATGAAGGTCATCAAGAACACCAATGGACCTGTGGAGGCTCGGCACCAGGCGGCCATCAAGGAGATTGACTTCATTCAGCTGGGACGCAACGCTGTGGCCCGCGCGGGAGCGGTGATCCAGATCGGCCCAGCGCCCAAGGAGGAGGAGGGCGAGGTCGGAGTTGCCCAGCTCACGCCCGTGGAAGACCAGCTGCAGGTCGACCCGGCAGAGGGACGCTACGTGGACAAGAACTACCTGCCGCTGACGGCCGAGAGCCTGCGGGCCGCGGCCCAGTCCGAGAACCCCGAAGAGGCGTACCTCGCGGTCGCCAAGCGGATGCCGATCCGTATGCGTTTGGTGATGGACACGCGGCGGATCGACAAGCTGCTGGCGGAATGCGGCAATTCGCCGCTCACGGTGGAGGTCCGCCAGCTGCGTCTCAACCGACCCCCGGCCGGTGGCGGTGCGGACACCACCGGACAAGACAGTTCCACCACCACCCCGGCCGGGTCCGACGCGGGATCGGACCAGCGGGCCCTGTACGACCGGCCGGTCGAACTGTACGGCATCGTCTATATCTTCAATCCCGTGGATGAAGCCAAGTTGGGACTGAATATCGAGGACCTGGTTGGTGCCGCGCCGCCGCGGGAGGTCGCCCGGTCCGCCGCCCCCCAAAACGTCCGTTGAAGCCCCGCGCGGCCGAAAGGCCCGGCCGCAGCCGTTACCCTGGGACCTTGCCGCCAACCACGGTTTGATCACAGCCATGAAAAAACTGAAGCTCAAGCTGGGCGAAGGCGGCATGAAGGGCCTGCTGGTCCAGCATGCCGAGAAGCTCGTGTTTGGCGTGATCGTCCTGGCGACGCTGCTGATCCTCTTCGGCGGTTACAACCACCCGGGACCGGACCCCGGTCAGTCTCCCGACGATCTGGCCCAGGCCGTGCAGCAGGCCACGGATCATATCAACTCCGACACCTGGGAGGCCGTGGCCAAGGAGCGGCTGCCCCAGCCGGACAATTTCAGCGCCCAGGCCCGCGAGGGAGACGTGGCGATCGATGTCGCGTCCTACGCGGTGCCGATGCCCTGGGATCCACTGAATTTCCCCCTGCGCGCCAAGCGAACGGATCCCGACCTGCTCGCCGTAGCGGACCTGGAGGTGCATGCCGGGTTCGGCCCGATCGCCATGAAGGGGGCCGCCGCTGGCCCGGGAATCCGCATCCCGGCGCGGACAACCACCGGCCCCAGGGGGCTGCTGCAGGCCGCGGGACCCGCGCCGGAATCCGCCGCCGCGCGTACCCTGACCGAATCCTGGCGGGCCCGGATCAAGGGCTACCGCCCCAGCGCCGGCGCCGAGGCCAAGGGTTACTACTTCGTGGCCGTGACCGGCCTGATTCCCTACAAGGCCCAGGTCCAGCTCTACAACGAGGCCTTCAGCGACGCCCGCGGCTACAGTCCCGAACGGGATACGCCCAAGTACATCTTTTTCTACGTCGAACGTGCGGAGGTCGGGGCGGATGGCCGGCAGTCCGAGTGGAAGCGGCTCAACACGACCGAGGCCCGTCGGTTGCCGGATCAATGGGCGGGCTCGCCGGAGGAACTCGTTGACCCGGCAACGCTGGACCCGTCTACCGCCATGTCCATTCCACCGGTCATGCTCCGCGATGTGTCGCTCTGGGCAATGCACTCCAAGATCCCCCGCCGCTCGGATGCACCCCCGGAGGAACTCGACACCACCCCCGCCACAGAGTCGCCCCCAACCGACACGGATCTCCCCGGCAACAGCGATTTCCCGGGTGCCTTTGCCCCGGAGACTCCACCGACCAGCACGTCACCCGACCGGGCACGCACGAGCCCCGATCCAGCCGCACCCGCCGACAGCTCGGCTCCCCCGACCTATGCGGCGGCCGTTCCACACAAGCTGTTTCGATTCTATGACTTCACCGTCCAGCCCGGCGTTTCGTATCGCTACCGGGTGCAGCTCTTACTGGAAGATCCCAACGATCCCCGCGATTCCTCCCTGGCCCCGAATCCGCAGACGCTGGAAAACTCGGTGGTGGAACGTCTGAAGAAGAAACCCACGGCCCCGGGCAGCAGCCCGGTCTTCTGGCGTGAAACGGAGTGGAGCGAGCCCAGTGGAATTGCGCGAACCGAGGGGGAACTGCAGCTGCTGGCCGCCGAGGTCACCGCGCCGCGCGTCGTGCGTATCCCCCAGCGCAACCTCGCCTTTGACAACCCGAGCGATGAACCGCTGGCCAAGCTGATGGTCCTTCGGTGGGACCCGCAGCGGGCCATGGACGTGGCCGGCGAAATCGAGGCCCACCGTGGCACGACCGCCAATTTCTCCCGCGAGATCGAGGCCCTGCAGCCGGTCGACCTGACCCTCACAAAGCTGGATTACACCTTCAGCACCGATGCCCTCCTGCTGGATGTGCGCGGCGGGCAGGAGCTGCGGGGCCGCAATCCACGCGAAACGATCCCCAGCCCGGGTGAACTGCTGCTACTGGATGCGGAAGGCAACCTGGTCGTTCAGCGCGAGCTGGACGACCAGCGGACCGTGCGGTTCCATCGGTACGCCGCCGGCACAACCCCGACCGCGTCCCCAACAACTCCCCAGAATGGACGTGAATCCCCGCCGGCCGACCGCGGGCCGGTCAGCGGCGGACTGAACGCCCCCGGACCGGGCAACCCCGTGGTCCCACTTCCACCCCCAAGCCGTACGCGCGACCGGCGCACCCGCTAGTCCACCGCCAAGGCTACATTCAAGGGTTAACAGCCCGTTGAAATACGAGCACGACGCGCAAGCGAGTGGGTAGACGGAAAAAAAAGTCCCGGTGATTCCGGCACACTCGCTCGCGCTTCGTGCTGGTCGTCGATTTTTTCAACGGGCTGTTAACCCGGATTATTCATCAACCTAACGAGTAAAGTTGCAAGGTGAAGCAGGGAAACAGGTTGTGGCTATCTTCCCAAAAACACCGCGCACCTCCGCCGGCACGCGCTAGCGTCCGGTTCTCTCGGCGCACCGCACAGTTTCGGCGCCGGACCCGCGCCGCGCATCGACCGGGGGCTACCGCCCCGCGGCTGATCTTATCAGCCGGCACGCGCTAGCGTCCGGTCCGGTCGGCGCACCGCACAGT
>Ga0114938_1001083_pt1 | contig 19371 bp, 15 predicted proteins | sample AshMeaBigSpring_FD_88675 | JGI IMG/M metagenome (GOLD analysis project Ga0114938, IMG submission 88675) | Groundwater microbial communities from Big Spring, Nevada to study Microbial Dark Matter (Phase II) - Ash Meadows Big Spring | ecosystem: Environmental > Aquatic > Deep subsurface >...
CTTGATGCTAAATCCTTATTACTCAAAACTTATTTTGTACTAGATGAGGAAGAGGCTTTTGCTTCGCTTATTGAAGCATTTAGATTATATCTCAAACGCAATAAAAAAATTACAGAAAGACAGGTTATTATTTACTCCAATTTCATAAATATATGCAATAAACTGATGAAGTTACGACATAAAAATAATGCATCGCAACAGCTTATGGCATTAAAACAAGAACTATGGGCTACAGAAGGAGTAGCCGATAAGCTATGGTTGGAAAACAAATTAAATGAAATGCTATTATGAAACAATTATTTTCTAAAGGTGATAAAAAACAATATATACATATTGTAAATGAATCTGATTTTGTAAGCTTTGGCAATGAAGGTATTCTACACCAAGTATATAGCACTTATGCCATTACGAGAGATGCTGAATGGTCATGTAGGTTATTTGTACTAGACATGAAAGAGCCTCATGAAGAAGGTATAGGATGCTATATAGAGGTGCATCATAAGTCACCGGCATTTGCAGGAGATAGTATTATTTTCACGAGTACTTTTTTTGGAATAGAGCGACACAATATCGTATGTGGGTTTGAGGCTTATCGTGGCCCAATGCTAATATCACATGGCATTACACACCAGCGTATTCTATCTAAAAATAAATTGCATAGCTTATTATTACGAAAATAATATCAAAAAAAAAAAATAATCATCAGTACCTGCCTTCTTTTCCCATCAAATATATATCAAAGGCAAAACTGAGGTATTCATTGGATTCGAATTACTATCTTTTTTTTCTTGATTACTTTCTATATATAACACACAACCTATTACCATAATTATATTAATGCTAGGCACATTAATGCTTGTAGCACTTAACCTAGTAAAATATATTTGATTTTTTGATAGGGACAGGATACGCAGAAGATAAAATAAGATTATATGCAAATCCAATCCTTACAGCATATATACCTTGTATAATATTTACAGATATAATTTTTAGGGGGTTTTAGCGAAAGTATTGAGATACTTTTTTAATGTATTTCATTTTGAATTTATTATTAGATATATGTAAAATACGTAATACACTCATAAAAAATCAATTTATTATAGTATATTATTTGAGTTACATAAGTTAAACACGCAAATAAAGACTATCGATTTTGATATTTAATTAATTCCATCATTTGAAATGCAAAATCAAGTTTTTATTTCCAATTAATAGTATTACAAAGTAATTTTATATGAATTTTATACTTATTAATTTGTGAATATTATGAAATTGCTTAATTATAAAGACAAAAATATAGTAGAAGCAGGATGCGATGAGGCTGGCAGAGGCTGTCTAGCTGGACCCGTATATGCTGCAGCAGTGATACTTCCACCTGATTTCGAAGATCCATTACTCAATGACAGTAAAAAAATGAAACCTCAAGATAGAAATCTACTAAGAAAAATAATAGAAAATAAAGCTATTGCATATTCTGTAGCATATGTAAACTCTAGCGAAATAGATAAAATAAATATTCTGCAATCATCGCTAAAGGCTATGCATCTCGCAATTAGCCAATTAAAAATTACACCTCAGCAATTGTTAATAGATGGTAATCGATTTTTGAAATCCTATGCAATACCTTACCATTGCATCATAAAAGGTGACGGAAAGTATGCTAGCATAGCCGCTGCATCTATTTTAGCCAAATCATATCGTGATGAATATATGCTAGACTTACATCAAAAATATCCTCACTATAATTGGGATACCAATAAGGCTTATCCTACAGCAAAACACATAGCTGCCATAATGAAATATGGCGTATGCAAGCACCACCGCCTCTCTTTTATGAATCTGAATCAACAACAGAAATTAGAAATATGAATACTATTCACTTTGAGAAATTACTGATAAATAATTTTTAATTTTCTGAATCAATAATTCTGGCTCATTTAACAAAACAAAAGGCTCCAATCCAACTACTTTCCAATAATCATCATCAATACATTTTTCTTGTTTTTCATAGTCCATTTCCCATAAAGAATTATAGCATGACAACATTATTTTCTCAAGTTTTTTTACCTGATTTTTATAAGACCCTATACCAATAATATATATCATGATGCCCCTACCCCATGATACTACTATGCGACATAATAATAGGTTTTCGATTGTTTGAATCTTTGGTATATCTAATACATAATATGGTGAGTCTAAAAACCTCTCCCCTTTACTTATTTTAGATTCAATAGGATGCCCTACTATCTCACTTATGAGAGGTTTTATAGCCACAGAGATATTACCAAATACCTCAAAAACAAGTTGTTCTATCTCCAATTTACGCTTAAAAAATTCTTTATTTAATAAATCGACATAGTGCTGCTGAGAAAGTAGTATTTTTGTGTCCTTAGGCATAACGCAACAAAAGTACATTATTTGAAAAAATTAGACCAATTAATACTACGCACTTTTATAATGCCCTTCATAGCGACATTGTTGCTAACTTTATTTGTCTTAGTTATGCAATTCTTATGGAGATATATTGATGAGCTTGTTGGCAAAGGGTTGAGTTTTGGTATCATAGCAGAATTTGTTGGTTATGCAACGATTACCTTAGTACCCCTGTCACTACCCTTGGCTATACTATTGTCTTCGATTATGACGTATGGCAATCTAGGCGAGCATTTTGAATTAGTAGCCATCAAGTCATCTGGTATTTCGCTTTTTCGGTCAATGATCTCTATGATTATTTTTATTATTATATTGAGTATAAGTATTTTTTTCTTCTCCAATTATATATTGCCAATTGCCAACATAAAACTCTTTACTCTTTTATTTGATATCCGCCAGAAATCACCAGCTTTAAACATCATACCGGGCCAATTCTATAATGAATTAGATGGCTACAGTATCTATATCAATGAAAAAAGTCCTGATAGCCGCATTATAAAGGATGTCATAATATATGATCATAGCTCGGGCAGAGGTAATGATCAAGTAATAACAGCTACCGAAGGAGAAATGTTTATTACACCGGACACTAATTACCTCGTCATGCGACTCAAAAATGGCAAACGCTATGAGGAATTACCTCCAAAATATAATACTCCACATAAATATGAACAGATACGCACGTATTTCGAATATTATGAAAAAGTATTTAATCTTTCTGATATGAAAATACATCGTAGTGAAGAGAGCTTGCTAAAAGATCACTATAAAATGATGAATATAAATCAGCTCAAATATGTGATGGATACTATCAAAAAATATGAAATTAAAATGAATGAAGCCCTTGCTCAAAAAATCTATTTAAATCTACCACTTATGACTGATACGAGTAACCTATATAAAACTATCCCTGATATTAATACCGATACGATCACATCTTTGGAGCATTTAATCCCTGCAGAAAAATATAAATATTACCGACAACAGGCCACCATCAAAGCTCGTGAAATAGCTGGTAAAATATCAATGATAGCTAATGATAAACATGTAAGCCATATCGAATATCGCAAATATAAGCTAGAATGGCATCGAAAATTTACACTTTCATTTGCCTGTATTGTTTTATTTTTTATCGGTGCTCCATTTGGTGCTATTATTCGCAAAGGAGGTCTTGGATTACCGATGATAGCATCCGTCATTTTCTTTTTGATATATCACATACTGAACACTATTGGTTTTAAAATAGCTGATGATGAAATTATCAGACCCTTTTGGGGTATGTGGCTAGGTACTCTTATCCTACTCCCATTAGGATTTTATTTTACTTTTAAAGCTATTAATGATTCTAAGTTAGCTGGCTTAGATAATTTTAATATTCAAAATTTACTATTTTGGAAAAAGAAAAAATAATACGTAATAGAGTACAGAGAGTATCTTGTATCATGTCTATTATGACATTAATTTTAATGATTATTGCATGGATTGACAAAACTAATAACTTAGAACGTTAGATATATTTACAACATCAAAATAACTGGGATTTATTATTTAAATATATAACCCATCTGGGTGAGGGTATCACAGCATTCATGATCAGCATAATCATATTAGTATTTAATAAAAAATATGCCTTGGCTACTGGTATCAGTTTAATTAGTAGTAATACCATAGTACAAATTATTAAACATACTTTATCTCCCAATCCTAGACCAATAGAGTACTTTGTAACTGAAATGATACCTCCCATGAAAGGAGTAACATTATTACATTGGAACAGCTTCCCTTCAGGACATTCATCAGTATCTATGGCTATAGGTATCAGCCTATGGGCTATATTTTATAATTATAAATGGTCTATATCATTTGTAATAATTCCTCTTATCGTAGGGCTATCACGTGTTTATCTTGCACAACATTTTGTCGTTGATGTATTTGGTGGTTTTGCCATTACAATCATATGTGCATATTATTCATGGGTTATGGTATACTCAAGGTATTCTAAGTAATTTTTTCAATTATTTTTCTATGATTCAAGACATATTGTCAATCCATTGAATATACCTTTTTTTACCATTCATGTAAAATAACAATTCCAATATATTGTAAAACAATAATTTTACGTTTTATGAATATAAAATTTTTAGTTATGACCACCTTAAATACATTTAGTGGCATAGACTTTGAGTTAATATATCTAAAAATATAAATAAATTTATTCTTTTATGAAAAATTATTTTCTTCTTGCCGGCATTTCTATTTTTTGCTCCATGGCTACCTTTTTTGCCTTTCAGAAATGGACTACATCATCCAATCCATTAGAATCAAAATCTACTACCTCCATCCCAATATATCCCGTTAATTATGGCTATGCATTCCCCAAATCAGGTATGGAAGATTTCACATATGCTGCATATGTAGCTACCCCTGCGGTAGTACATATCAAAAGCACCAAAACTATGCAACCTACAGCTCACTTCTATAATGATCCATTCAAGGATTTTTTTGAAGAATTTAATTTCGGTTTTCCACAAGGACCACATAAAAGCGAATCATCAGGTAGTGGCGTAATCATCACAAGTGATGGATATATAGTCACTAATAATCACGTAGTTGACGGCGCTGATGAATTGAGCGTAACCATGGCAGATAATACACAAGTCACTGCCAAAGTCATAGGCACTGATGCTAATACTGATTTAGCAGTCATAAAAATTGATAATTCAGGGCTGCCCTATATTCCTATAGCCAATAGTGATTCAGTAAAAATAGGCCAATGGGTATTAGCTGTAGGCAATCCTTTTGACTTAGAGTCGACAGTCACAGCAGGTATCGTAAGTGCCAAAGGACGTAGCATAGATATACTACGTAGCAAAACAGGCAACCCTATCGAGTCGTTTATACAAACCGATGCTGCTGTAAATCCTGGTAATTCTGGTGGGGCACTGGTCAATCTCAGAGGTGAACTTATAGGTATCAATACAGCTATAGCTTCCCCTACAGGCACATATGCTGGATATGCATTTGCTGTACCCGCAAATATTGTAGAGAAAGTAGTAGATGATATTATCAAATATGGCATAGTACAACGGGCTTTTCTAGGAGTAAATATTAGTGAGATGAATGACAAAATAATGAAAGAAAAAGGGCTGAACAATGTAAAAGGGATCTATGTGGCTGGTGTCACGGCTGGTAGCGGTGCAGAGGCAGCAGGGCTGCAAGAGGGAGATATAATCACCGACATCAATGGAGTCAAAGTGACTACCAAACCTCAGATGTTGGAACAGATCGCTAAATTTCGCCCAGGCAATAAAGTTGCCATCGGATATCAGCGCAATGGTAAAATATACAATACTGTAGTTACTTTGAAAAATATAGAAAATAATACAGATATAGTAAAAAAAGATACTCAAAGTTTATTTGCTAAACTAGGAGCTGAATTTACACCATTAGATAAGCAAACCTTGAACCAATTAGGTATAGAAAATGGCGTAGAAGTCACTAATCTATCTGATGGCATATTGTCTTCGAGTACAGGTATCCGTGAAGGATTTATAATAATGAAAATTGACAATACTATAATAAAGACCAAAGAAGATATAAAAAAGGCACTAGAAAAAAAGAAAGGCGAAGTATATATGTCGGGTATATATCCTGATTATCCTAAGATGGTATATTATAGATTTGAAATTAATTAATAGAATAAATTAAAAATGAGTTATTGAATTTTTTCATAACTATTTTTTTCTGGGTTTTAGGTTTTAGAAAGGGGGATTGAGTCCCCCTTTTTTTATTTAGCCAAATGGTATTTCGCTTATATTTGCCAATATTTAATTTTATATGAAATTTGCCACTAAAACTATTCATGCAGGGGTGCATGCCGATAAAGAAACCGGTGCTATAATGACCCCTATATACCAAACATCAACTTATATTCAAGATGGTCCTGGAGGACATAAGGGATACGAATATGCCCGTACAGGTAACCCTACTCGTACCCAATTGGAAGCCAATATTGCAGCACTAGAAAATGCTAAATATGGACTATGTTTTGCTAGTGGCATGGCCGCCACAGATACGATATTAAAACTCCTAAAGCCAGGCGATGAGGTTATTACTACCAATGACTTATATGGCGGGACATACCGAATATTTACTAAAGTTTTCGAACAATATGGAATCATATTTCATTTTATAGATTTGACCGATATACAGAATTTAAAAAATCTAATTACCCCAAATACTAAAATGATATGGATTGAAACTCCTACCAATCCAATGCTACATATCATTGATTTAAACGAAATAACGGCTATTGCTATAAATAAATCTATCTGGACCTGTGTAGATAATACTTTTGCATCTCCGTATCTACAATCTCCTATTGATCTCGGTGCCGATATAGTGCTCCATAGTGCAACCAAATATTTAGGTGGTCATAGTGATGTAGTTTTAGGAGCCATTGTCACTAATGATGAGGCTATATATGAAAATTGCAAATTTTTGCAAAATGCATGCGGTGCAATACCTGGTCCTCATGATTGCTGGCTCGTATTACGTGGGGTAAAAACACTGCATTTGCGTATGGAAGCATCATGCAAAAATGCTATAGCTATTGCTGACTTTTTATTGACTCATCCAAAAGTGGATAAAGTAAATTTTCCGGGTCTTCCTTCTCATCCCGGTCATAAAATTGCTAAAAAGCAAATGAGAGGTTTTGGAGCAATGGTAAGTTTTTCGCTCAAAGGGAATTTACTTAATGAAGCTAGTATTGTATTAAAAAATACAAGAATATTTGCTTGTGCTGAGTCGCTCGGTGGTGTAGAGAGTCTCATTGGACATCCGGCTACTATGACGCATGCTAGTATCCCTAAGGAAGAAAGAGAAAAAACCGGTGTAGTAGATAGTCTCATTAGATTAAGTGTAGGTATAGAAGATATAGGAGATCTAATAGCCGACCTACAGCAGGCTCTGGATAAAATTATATAATTCTATTTTACCTCTGTCATAGGGTATAATATAGGGCTGCTTGGTACAGCATCGTGATGGATATTATCTATCATTAGATTGAGCCAGTATAATCCATCATTACATTCATTTGGTACATAAATTAATTCGGTAATAGTACAGTGCTTGCGTGAATACCAATCAGGATAATTCCAAAACGCTTTATGACTTGCTAGTATGCCTCCATCTTGTTCCTTATCCAAAGATGGCACATCTACTAAAACATGTTCAATATTATTTTCATTTAAAAACTCAAAAATACTAGATTCAAAATACGTAGGGTTGGTACCACTATACTGCCAAGTCAATTTAGTGTCAGTATTAGGTAAAGTACGTATGATTATTGCTTTTGCACCATGATTTATAGCCTCTTGTAATTTCTCTTTTATAGTGTCATATTTTATAATACTATCTGAACCATTTATATCGGCTGTAATAGACAATAGGTATGATACATAATGAAAATGCGTGACACAATCTTGCAGATTGATATCCTCTGATATTATATGTCCTACACATTCAGTATGTGTACCATGCCCATGAGGACTAATAAATATATGTCGGTAGTTGACGGGCGATCCTTTTTTTACTAATCCTACAAATCCTTCCTTTTCAAATGCTACACTATAAGCTGCAGGAGCATAATATGCATTTACATTGAGTCGATCATTGAGATGTATAGGAATAGAGATATTGCATGGTTTATCTATATCGATCGCATATACTTTATTATTAATAAGTACGCTTAACATTAAATTAGATTAAATGTTAAAAGTACAAAGTTTTTAGTATAATTAATGTTTGATAAATTTTAAAGGCTTGCTTTCTTTATCTTCACTTTTCAACTTAAAGAAATATACACCTGTGCTAAGGTCCTCTACTGAAATAGTATTAGTATCTAATCGGTCCGATATTATTATTTTCCCAGTGATATCTGTTATTTGAAAAGTAAATGGCCCATGGCTATTGAAATTATTTATCCATAACATATTATTTGCAGGATTTGGATAAATAGATATGTCAAATATATTTTCATCAATATTTACAGTTGAGCTGAACTCTGCACATACATTATCTATAAATATACGATTGCCCCCAGCAGAAATATTTTCAAATCTAAACTGAGTAGCAAAACTTACAATATCAGTAGGTGTATTGACAATATATGTTGCATGATTCCATTCGCTAGCAGTAGGAGTATATATCCCAGCGATATCAGTGGTAGTGCTAAGCGATGATCCTACTTTTTCATCTAGTAAGTGCCATATACCACTTCCTTGCACAGTATTATACCATATACGAAGTGTATCACTAGGTGACGTAGTATGTTTTGCATAAGCCCAATCAAAATCAAAAATTATAGAGCCGCTACCATCATTATAATACCCCGGGGTAAATAATTCGTCCTTGGTATAATGCGCCGGTGCATTATAATTATCAAAATAAGCATATCCATTAATCGTATCAAGTTTCCAATCCATTTTACCATCATGATTACCTGTATGCCATATCAAAGGCCAGGTACTGATCCCATTAAAATTAACACATGTTGTATTGTCACTATTATAAAACTGTAACTTGGCAGATATATATCCCAATTGTGAGCGATATACCATATAGCTATAATACATACGTTCATTCTGTCCCTTGGTAAATGCATTCATACAGTAATCATCAACATAATCCATATAGTTTTCATACATATCTGGATAATCAGTTCCGCTCAATTCAGTACAAGTATTTGGATTAGTACTAGGACATCCCCAATATTGACTGTTTTGAAATGGAGTATCATCAACATTATCATCATCGAAGCAACTACCCCCTGTACCATTGCCGGGTCCTGTAGGAGATGGCCCCCATATATGTGGTAAGCCGAGCCAGTGACCCATCTCATGTGTCAAAGTACGACCTGTCATCCCAGCCACCGATGGAGCACTAGGTCCGCCTACGGTTTCGTATCCCACTACAATACCATCTGTAAAAAATATAGAGCCTGTAGGTGGTGTTGCATAACCTAGCAGTCCTGCATCCAATAAATTACAAACCCATACATTGCAATAGCTACCATTTAACCATGGATCAGCTCCTCCCGCATCGGTCACTTTCATTTCAAATCCTTGATCGAACCCTGATTTTTCTGTATATACCCTATTTATTCCGTTGCTAGGCTCTCCCATATTATCAATATTCACTAAATAAAAAGAAATTTTAGCTTTACCAGCTCTAGGCTTGAATACAGACCTTGTATTAATAGTATCAGCATTATATCTATTATAATCCTCATTTAATTTATCAATTTGTGCCCTAATTCGTGCCTCGCTAATGTTCTGTATTGCAGTATTATATAATACATGCACTACCACAGGAATACTGATAGATGTATCTGTAGTTATAGTAGAAGCTATTTTTGCAGATCTTGTTATGGATTTTTGATTTTTATAAGCTATCCAATCATTATTAGCTTGCACGTATTGCTCATACCAAAGGGGATCAGAATTTTTTAATTCTTCAACCAATAAATCTGTACCGCAATAACTTTGTGCATTTAAATTGGATGCATTTATAGATATTAATAACCAAGATAATAATATTGCTTGTTTCATAATAATTAGATAAGTAAAATAATTTCAAATATAATAATTATATTTTATAAAATAAAGATATTAAATAGCTATTTTGACAAAAATATGACACAATTTATTAAGATTAATGTTTCAAGAAATACAATTAGTATAAAAAAATATATAAATTTGTAAATACTAATTTACTTTTGTTAAAAAATTACAAAACATAACTTAAATTACTATATGAACAAATTACTTTTAATTCTCAGTTGTATTTTTATTATATGTGGTAGTATATTCCTATCACATGTATTTACCAAAAACAAGCACATTGCCAATACAGGAAATATACGCAATGAATTAGCTTCTATTGCTTCCAAGCCGAACCCTAAGAATAGAACCTATCCTCGTATTGGTGATTATTACAAATGGCAAGATGCACGTAAATGCGATCCGGCTACAGGTGTTTTTAATTATACAGCATTTCATGCTGCTTTAGCTCAATTCGAAGAAATTGCAGGAAATAATGGCAATACTCGAGCTATGGCACCTTTAGGATTAGATTTTGAATCTTTGGGATCTACTAGTCAGGGAGGTCGCTCTAGAGCTGTATTGGTTGATAAGGATGATCCAGATAGAATGTATCTTGGAAGCGTGGGTGGTGGTCTGTATTATTCTAATAATAGAGGAGCTAGCTGGCAACCTTCTACCATAACTGATGCTATACCTACATTACCTATTGGTAGTTTAGGTCAAGATATAGATGGTCATATATATGTAGGTACCGGTGAGAATGTAAATAACTCCTCTTGCCTTGGAGGTATAAGTGGTGCTATTAATGGTATGGATGCCTTCCCTGGCAATGGTATCTATAAGTCTACAGATGGCGGAGAGACATTTTCGAGTATAGTATCTACAGTAAATTCTGGTGATCCAAGTGAAGCTTATAATTATTCATTTGTAAATAGAATTGCTTGTAACAAAACTTCTAAAAAAATATATGCAGCAACTAATTCAGGACTTAGAGTTTCGACAGATGGTGCTAATTTTACTGTAGCGAGTGCTGGCGATTTTTATGATGTCGATATTGCAGCTACTGATGATAATGTAATATGGGCTGTAAAAGAGCCTGCTTTATTGATGCGCTCTACAGATGGTGGTGCCACATTTACTACTGTGACTATTCCTTCAGCTGGCGTAGGCTCTCGCAAAGAATTATCTATTTCTCCACAAGACCCTAATTATGTATATGTAGTAAATGTATCAAACTGTCTAGGCATTTTAGAAGGAGTATATCGTACTACTGATGGGGGTGTTACTTGGGAAAAAATCGGATATGGTGGTTCAGATACTTTTGATCCAATGTCTAATGCAGTACAAGCACAAGGAACTTATGATCTAGCTATTGCAGTAGATCCTTTAAATAAAAATCGCTGTATAGTAGGAGGCGTGCAACTATGGTCGTATGCAGACGATGACGGGTGGCGTAGTATTGATATTTGGAACTTTGATGATCCATTTAATCCTTATTATGTGCATGCTGATAAGCATAATATCTACTTCCATCCTACTATACCTAGCACTATGTATGTAGTAAGTGATGGAGGCCTATATGCTACTAGTGATGCTCAAAGTCTTACCCCTACCTTCTATCAGCGAAACAACAATTATAATACATTACAAGCATACCATATAGCTGCATCGTATGAAGGATGGGTAGTGTGTGGCACTCAAGATAATGGAACTCAATTGGTAAATTACTCACAATACAGTCCTTATGATAGTGATGAGTTGCAAGGTGGTGATGGAGGTTATGTTGAAATTTCTAAGCTAAAAGATGGTGCTTACTTTGCTGCAAACCCTGATGGAAAAGTCTTTCGTTCATCTAATTATGGTGGGTCCTGGGCTAGTGTATTTGATTGTCTTACTGATTTTACACCGGCCAATTCGGGTGGTGGATGTGGTGGCGATGGTATATTAGATGGCGGAGGTCAATTCGTACAACCTTATTTATTGTGGGAAGATAATGAAGATCTAGCTCCTACGACGACAGATACGGCACGTTTTATATTGGCCAATAATGCAGGAAAAGTTTTTATGACCAACCGTATATTAGATTTCGGGATCCTGCCTCCTACTTATTGGGTTACCTTAGGTAATCTACCGGGTGCAATAGTTGCTTCACATTTTCAGATGTCTCGTGATGGAGATAGATTATATGTATCATCTACTAACGGGGGTATATATCGATTCAGTGGCATCAATGCAGGCACTTATCCTATTACCCCAGTGCAAATAGGTAATATAGGTGGTTCCGCTATGTTAGCTTTAGATAAAGAAAGTGATGGTAATGATCAACTTGTTGTAATGAAAGGCGGCTATGATGCTATAGAAAACCATGTTTATTATGGTGCCAATGCACAAACTATGACTACGTCTTCAACGATGAGCAACTTTACCGATATACATAATTCAGGGTTACCTACTATGCCTATTTATAGTGGAGTTATAAATTATTATAATGACAATCAAATCATTATAGGCAGCGAACTCGGTGTATGGTCTTGTGATATTACTACTTTGTCATCTCCTATTTGGTCTTATGAAGGCGGAGATCTAGGTCCAGTGCCTACCTACTGTGTACGTCAAGAGCAGATGAATAATACGCAATGTTATGTATTATATTTTGGCACCCATGGACGTGGCATGTGGAGATCAACAACACTTACACCATCAATATATGCTAGTGATTATGAATTACCCCTACCTACTGTTGGAATTACAGAATCAAATATTAATAATTTTTCTATGACTATAGCCCCTAATCCTATCAGCAATATAGCCATAATCAATATCCATAATGAAAATACAGCTGATATTACCATTTCTGTAATTGATATTAATGGTAAAATTGTGAAAAAACTAGAATTAAATAGACTAACTCATGGTAATCATTCGATACCATTCCTTTCAGAAGAATTTGCTAATGGAACATATTTTATTTCAGCTGCAAGCCATAGAGTTATGCTAGCTACAGAGAAAGTAATAATTGCTCATTAATAAGAAACTAAAATAACATTATTGTAAGCCCATACCCACAGGTATGGGCTTTTTTTTATTTTATAATTAATAGAATAGCTTAGGCACAGATAGTTAATATGAGTGTAGGAACCATAATCTGACTAAATAGACTTAAATATAAATATTAGATGAAGATATTATAATCAAGCTAAAGATCCGAAATGCATTATAAATGAAATCTAACAATAAAGATAAATTAACAATTGAAAAATATAATCTTAATAAAAAATACTTGGAAAAGCTTATACTCAATATCAATCTTTTTTTTGCTAGCTGTGGAGTTATAAATAAAATTCTAATGTAACAATAGGACCATTTTGATCTCAATTCCTTAGATAAATAGTTTAAGAAACGAAACTTAATTTATTGTATATCATTTTAATACAGTGTTTTAATTTATTTGTTCGATTTACTTAAAGATTCTTTTACTTTTTCACATCTATTTATTAATTTTGCAACCCGAAAAATACTAAAAAATGAAAAAAAATACTCACCCTGATAGCTATAGATTAGTTGTATTTAAAGATTTCTCATGCGATTATGCTTTTCTTAATAAGTCATGTGCCCATACTAAAGATAAGATTACCTGGGAGGATGGTAACGAATACCCATTAATAAAATTAGAAATAAGCAATATGTCTCACCCTTATTTTACAGGTAAAATGAAATTTGTTGATACTGCAGGTCGGGTAGATAAGTTTATGAAAAAATATAGCAAAACAAAAAAAGCATAAAAATAGTAAACCCAAATCTACCAATTATATAGCCTACAATTTTGTAGGCTTTTTTATTTATAGTATTTTTATAACATGAATCTTCTAGATCTCCCTCATATTAATTCTCAATTATTACCACTCACTTGGACACGACCTATTGGCTCTCTGCGTATAGGCATATTGACCCTACAAGAAAAATGGTGTCATCATCTACATACTGACCTAGGCTATCTAGCAGCTGATTATTTAAAGGTAAAATACCCCCAAAATAATAGCCCTGTCACCATCAATAGTGCTATTATTCCCACCCCTTTATTAGCACATTATATACTTAATTTAAACCCTGACCAAAAGCTGATGCACCATAATACTTGGATTGCATCGGGCTCCCCGCAAGCTCACCAAGTAGTCTTATATACAGATACTGTGCAACATCTAGAAGCTCCTTGGCAAATATTCACATGGAATGAACAAGAAATAGCCCATGATTTTCATTTATTAACAAAAGATAAATATAGCCAAGACATCCCACCACTGTGTAATGCCTATCATACTGATAGAATATATATACACCCCACTGCTAAGGTTTACTCATCTTCTCTAAATCCACTCGATGGATATATCTATATAGGTCCTAATGCTGAAATAATGGAAGGAACACTTATAAGAGGCAGTGTAGCTATCTGCCAAGATGCACAGACCAAGATGGGTGCTAAAATATATGGAGCTACTACAATAGGTCCAGGATGCAAAGCAGGCGGCGAACTCAATAATGTAATAATGTATGCCCATAGTAATAAGGCTCACGATGGTTTTATAGGCAATGCTGTAATAGGTGAATGGTGCAATATAGGTGCAGATTCCAATAATAGTAATCTCAAAAATAATTATGCCTCAGTAAAATTATGGGATTATTATAGCTCCAAATATAAAGATACGGGTCTGCAATTCTGCGGACTCATCATGGGTGACCATACTAAATGTAGCATAAATACCATGTTCAATACAGGTACCGTATTAGGAGTATCATGTAATATTTTTGGGACAGGATTCCCACGCAATTTTATTCCGGACTTTTCTTGGGGCGGAGCTTCCTGTTATACTACATATAGACTAGAAGATGCTATAGCTACTGCCGAGCGTGTTTTTAAACGCCGTAATTTATTGTTTGATGATAATGAAAAAGATATTTTTAAAAATATCTTTCAAAAAACTTTAGAAAATAGAAAATATTAATAATTTTACGTTTTAATTATCAAAATTCTAGATAAGAACTTTACTATAGTGTATTTCTAATTTAAAAAATTAAAAATACTAAAGATTTCTCCTGAAAAGGAGATTTGTTTTCAAGGCGCAGAGCGGAAGGATTTCCTTCCGCTATTTTTATGCTTATCAATTTTTAAAATTATGTTTTGTATTGTCTTATTACATAACTATATTCGTTACTTAAGTTTAATAAATCACTATGCCAAAAAATATAGTAATCGCCAATTGGAAAATGAATACATTAGTAAATGAAGGTGTTTTATTATTCCAAGAAATAACACATCTATTCACTGAGGCCAACCTAAAAGATACTGAGGTGGTGATATGCCCCCCAGCTACCCACCTTATATCATTAGATTTACTACTCGATGATATAGATGAGAATCTAGAGATTTATCTCGGAGCGCAAGACTGCAGTGCATCAGACCGTGGCGCCTATACAGGTGATATCAGTGCAGCACAATTAGCCAATGCCGGAGCATCATTTGTTATCATTGGTCATAGTGAAAGGCGTACTATGTACCATGAAAATAATAGCACTTTATTACTGAATAAAATCGATGAAGCTATGGCACAGTTGATGTCGGTCATATATTGTATAGGTGAGAGTGCTGAACAGCGTCAGTCAGGGCAACATAAAGATGTCATAAAACAACAATTAGAGGAAGTATTGTTTGCTTATAAACCACATGATTTTGAAAATTTCATTATAGCTTATGAACCCGTATGGGCTATAGGTACTGGCAATACAGCTACACCAGCACAAGCACAAGAAATGCATCATTATATACGTAGTTTAGTACATAAAAAATATGGCGAGAAGCTTGCAAAACAAATCCAAATAGTATATGGTGGCTCTTGTAATGCCAATAATGCTGCATCCCTTTTTTTGCAACCGGATATAGATGGCGGACTCATAGGTAGTGCATCATTATTGGCAGAAGAATTTTATGCTATAATATTAGCAGCAGCCAATACACCATGAACTACAAAGCCTACCACATCCCTATTCCTATAGATAATGTAGATATTATTACAGCTCAGTTATTTAGGCTTGGTATTGATTCTTTAGAAGAGCTTGAGGATAAGTTGATTGCATATCTCGCTTACAAGGAAGAGAAAGAATTTCTTAATTTCGAGAATGAATTATCAGCATTAAACATTCATTTTTCAGAAACCGAATTTATCCCATATAAAAATTGGAATGAAGAATGGGAAAAAAATTTTGAGCCCATTTTTATTAATGAAACGATAGCAGTAAGAGCCAGTTTTCATCCCATAAGTAATTTCCCTATAGAAATTATTATTAACCCCAAGATGTCATTCGGTACGGGTCATCATGATACTACATCACAGATGATGACACAAATGCTTAATATTGATTTTACAAATAAATCGGTAATGGATTTTGGTAGCGGCACAGGAATTTTATCAATATTGGCATCTAAATTGGGTGCTTATATAATTGTAGCATTAGATAATGAAGAATGGGCATACTACAATGAAATGGAAAATGTAGCGTTAAATAATTGTACTAATATAACTCTATTATATACTGATCAATTACCCTCAGCTAAATATGATATCATCCTAGCCAATATCAATCGTAATGTAATACTACAGTATCTTCCGCTATTGGTTGCCAATTGTAAAAAAGATACATTATTGCTTACTAGTGGTTATTATTTAGAAGATACTAATATTATACAAAATGAAACAATGCAATATGGCTTCAAGTTACTCTACTCGCAATCATTACACAATTGGGCTTGTCAGCTTTATCGATTTGTGTAAATTATTGCTTATTTCGACTATTTTTTTATCCTGCTTCGAGACCCTCGCTCAGCCAGTAATCAGTTTTTCAGCCAAGCCCGAATCATTCCTCAAAGAATTTGATTATTTTATTAATAATAATAAAAGACCAGATAGTAAAAAAGCTTTTGAAGAATTGAAAGTACTATTTGAGTCAGGTACAATCAATTCAGATCGCCAGCAAGCTATAATTGCTACTTGTAATATAATGCATGAAAGGAAAATGACTGCATTCCCTCATTTTGTAACCTATATCTCTATTATAAATAATTTTTTCAATAAATCAACAAAAGATAAAAACTTATTTGATATATGGCATACGCAATGTAAAGATATACTTGCCCAGAGCAAGAAAGGAGATCATAAAGATTATATGGAGCTGATAGAATATTATAATGATCTTATGCTAAATAATATTTTATTCAAAACGAATTCAAAAAAATGGTGCACATTGAGCGACGACTTTATTATAGAAACAAAACAAGGGCAACCTATTTTGACAATAAATAATACAAGCATAGCTGGATACAGCACTGCAGACTCTATTGTTATATATCATACCAGTGGTAAATATTATCCATTGACCCACCAATGGATAGGCGATTATGGACGTGCCAATTGGCAGCGTGTAGGTGAGGATTCGGGATATGTCAATGTAAAATTTAATGCCTATACGATAGATATGGAGAAGTCAGAGTATGCTGTAGATACTGTAACCTTTGTCAATTACAATTATGTCAAAGCACCTTTGCAAGGTAAATTTAGAGATAAATTATCAGCATTAAATGAAGAAATAAAGCCTTATCCACAATTTGAGTCTTTTAGCAATGATATAGATTTTGAATCTTTTGCCGAAAACATCAAATTACAAGGGGGTTTTGCTATGAATGGAACTAAAATATACATAAAAGGAAATGCTATAAAACCCGCCAAAATATTATTCTTCACAGACGATAAAAAACTAGCCGTAAAATCATTATCAGAATTATATGTAATTAAAAAAGGAGATGAAATATATAGTACCGACTCCAAAGTTTTTTGTTATTTTGATAATCAAACTGATTCAATCTATCATCCAGGATTATATCTCAATTATAAATTAAAAATAAATACTCTTACTATCTCTCGAGAAGGTGAAGGCATAGCCAAAACTGCATTTTATAATTCGTATCAAAATGTGGAGATGTTGGTAGATGCTTTAGTATGGAAACTCAGCGAAAGCAAAATCAAATTTAAAATGCTCACAGGTGGAGTGCAGAATAGCGGATTTATTGAATCAAATAATTATTTCCAAGCCAATCGATATGATAAATATCAAAATGTAGCTGATTATAATATTATATCTAAAATAAAAATATACTCCGAGCAATTCAAAACAAATAAAATAGATGCTAATACGCTTGCCAAATTTATCAATCCCAAATTTACTGTAGAAACAATTGAACGTACTTTATATGGATTGGTAGCCGATGGATTTATTTTTTATAATAACACCACTAAAGTAATCATTGTCAAACCTAAAACATTTAATTATGTATTAGCTGCTGCAAAAATGATAGACTATGATGTCATACGCATCAAGTCCAATAGCGACAGCTCCAATGCGGATTTACTCCTCGATAATTTTGACCTGGACATGCATGGGATCTATAGTATCAATGTATCAGATTCGCAAAATGTAGTTTTTTTTCCGCAACGTAAAGAAGTAGAAATGAAACTCAATCGTGATCTGTATTTTGGTGGTACTATACTTGCTGGTCGTGTGGACTTATATGGAAAAGATCATCAGTTCAAATATTCCCCATTTACTGTTGATTTACCACTACTAGACTCACTACTTGCCTATATTCCCACACCACAGACGGAGAATGATATAAAGCCTAATATACGCCCACTAAACACTACTATTGAACAATTACGTGGCAAGCTATCCATAGATGATGGCAATAATAAATCAGGTAAATCCATTTATCCGGAATACCCCTTTATTGAAAGCTTAGGCGAAAGCTATGCTTATTATGACAAAAAGCAAACGTATAATGGTGTGTATAATAGAGAAAAATTTTATTTCAAACTCAATCCCTTTAAATTGGATAGCTTAGATAATATAAAAAAATCAAATATAAAATTTGATGGAACCTTAAGTTCAGCTGATATTTTTCCGGTATTTGATGAAGTGATCAAAGTAATGCCGGATTATTCTTTAGGATTTGTCACAGCGACACCATCTGAGGGCTATTTAGCTTACAAAGGCAAAGGTAAGTATTTTGATAAGATCACCTTAAGTAACAGAGGCTTATTAGGTAATGGTAAAATAGAATATCAGACATCTCGATTGGTGATGCCCGAAATTATATTTTTCCCGGATTCGCTTTTAGCCAAAGCCGATACTTTTATAATGAAACGTCGTGATAGTGGCATACAATTTCCAAATGCTGCAACTGAAAAGATAACAGTAGATTGGCGACCGTATAAAGATAGCATGGAGC
>Ga0114938_1001084_pt1 | contig 19325 bp, 14 predicted proteins | sample AshMeaBigSpring_FD_88675 | JGI IMG/M metagenome (GOLD analysis project Ga0114938, IMG submission 88675) | Groundwater microbial communities from Big Spring, Nevada to study Microbial Dark Matter (Phase II) - Ash Meadows Big Spring | ecosystem: Environmental > Aquatic > Deep subsurface >...
ATGCCCTGGTAAAGCGCATCGGTAGTGGCGTCTGCGGCAAAGGTGGCATGCCCGCTGAAATTGCTGGGGGTATTCCAGACCAGTGTGTCGGTGCCATCGCCGCCGATGAGGGTGTCAGCGCCGCCGCTTGAAACCAGGGTGTCGTTGCCGCTGCCGCCGTCAAGCCGGTTGTTGCCGTCACTGCCAAGCAGACGATCATCGCCGGCGGAGCCAATGACGTTCTGGATGTTGACCAGTACGTCGCCCTGCGCGTCGCCGCCCGACACCCTGCCGGAGGAAAGGTCAACCGTGACAGCGGTGGAGCCGGAATAACTGACCGTGTTGCTGCCGGTTCCGCCATCCAGCGTGTCGGCGCCTGCGCCGCCGCGCAGTGTGTCGTTGCCGCCGCCGCCCAGCAGACGGTTGGCCTGGTCGTTGCCCACGAGCAGGTCGTCGCCGCTTCCGCCTTCAAGGTTCTGTATGTTGACGAGCACATCGCCAGCAGCGTCGCCTGAGGCGTTGGCCTCTTCACCGTTGAGGAACACACTCACAGGCCCTGTGGATGTGCGGTAGCTTGCGGTGTTGTTGCCGGTTCCGCCGTCAAGCGTATCGGCGCCTGCGCCGCCGATGAGCGTGTCATCGCCCGTGCCGCCGAGCAGGCTGTCGTCACCGCCGTTGCCGCGCAGGATGTCGTGGCCGGCGCCGCCGGCCAGGGTGTCTGCGTTGGCGCTGCCCTGAAGGTCGTAGCTCCAGCCCCGGGCCTGCAGGGCAAAGGTGCCTACGGGAACGTCGGCTGCACTGCGGAAGTCGCCATAACTGAAGGTATGGACCTGCGTGTCGATCACCGCGCCGCTGGCATCTCGGTAGATGACACGAATCTGGAAGGTTTTTGTGGAAACCTCGGTGGAATCATCTGCAGCCTGCCATGCAAGGTTCAGGTTGAGTGCACCCGCCTCGCTGAGACTGCCAAGGGTGATTCCCCCTTGCGACAAGGTCTGCCCGTTGAAGGTGAGCCCTTCCGGCATGGAGCCGGCTTCGCTTGCAAGGCTGATCTGAACGCTGGCCGCCCTGCTGCTGGGTGCCAGCACCCATTGCGCAACCGCCGCCTGGGCCAGGTCTGCCACGGTGTTTGCCGTGGCACTGACCTTGAGCGGCGCGCCGGCCAGAAGCTCGGACGCGAGCACCCTGCCGATGTCGCGCCCGTCGGAGACGAGCACATTGCTCAGCTTGGCCTGGGCGCCATGGAAGAGCTGGGGCGCCAAAATGGTGTCCTGCGAGGTGCCTTCAGTGGTTAGGTCTGAGGTCTTGGTCTCCTCCGGCGGTTTGCCGGGCGTGGTCGAGGTCAGCGGCGTGTTGGAAGCCTTGGCCGTGGCCTTGGCAACCTCTGCCGTCTTGGCGGCAGACTCACCCGCGCCCTGCCCTGCGTCCTTGCTGGCAGCGCTCTGCACCTGCTGGCTGAGCTGCTGAACCTGCTTCATGATCTGATTGATCTGCTCCTGCGTCTTGGGCTCATCGCCGTCGGACTTGCCGTCACCGCCACCACCACTGCCGCCGGCCTTGGGTTTGAGGCCGCTGGATTCGAGCCGGAAGCTGCCGCCTTCGACTGGTCGGGTCTGCCCTACTTTCTTGAGCATTTCGGCCAGTGCCTCGGTAGAGCCGCCGGCGAAGCTGAGTGCAGCCTTTTCAGGCTGCGTGGCCGCTTTGAGCGCCGCCCCCGGAAGCACGTAGCGTTCACCGCTGCGGCTGACCAGCACCAGGTCGACGTCGACCAACTCGACGCCGGCAACCGCATCGCGGTCTATGGGCAGCGCAAACTGCCCGTCGGCCTGCGGCTGCAGAATCTTGACGGGAGCGTTTGGCACAGCGCTGCTGGCGGCATTTGCGTTGGTGTTGGCGGGCGTATCGGCCATGATGATTCTCCGGATGGCGTGGGTTCAGTTGTTTTGTTGTCAGGTCTTTTTGCTCAGAAGCGCGTGGAACATCTGCTCCTGGCGCTGCTGCATTTCCACAAGCGCCTGGCGGCTGAGCTCGGCTTGTTCGAGGCGTTGCCGGCTGTCAGCCTGCAGCTGCTCAAGCGCCAGCGTGACCAGCGCAGCCATCTGGCGCTGGGTTTCAGTCAGTGCGCTGTTCTGGGCCGCCTGCTGTTCGAGCTTCTGCGTCCAGTGCGAGGCAATGCCGGCCTGCTCCACACCCATGCGCCCCATGGCTGCCAGCAGTGCCTCGGACGTCTGCTGACGGTCATGCGCCTGAGCCTGCGCCTGTGCCTGCCACTGGTTGCGCTCTGCATGCAGCTGCTCCACCAGCGCGGCCAGACCTCGCTCCCACTGCGCCTGAAGCTGCTGAACCTGCGCAGACTGGCCGCGGGTCAACTCCTGCAGGGCGTCGCTCCAGGGCTGGTCCCGGCTTACGACGCTCTGCAGCAACTGCTGCTGCTGGGCGAACATGCTGCCCCATTCCTGCTGACGCGATTCGCCCCGCTCGTGCGCAGCGAGCAGCTGCCGTTGGGTCTGGTTGAGTTGCTCAACGGCCGCCTGCAGCTGCTGCTGCGCCTGGCTCTGCTGCTGCGCCTGCTCGGCAGTCTGCTGCAGCGCCTGGGGCACCTGCTGCAAATTGACGGCCAGCGTGGTGTGCAGGTCAACGAGCTGGCGCACGCGGCGTTCAGACTGGTCCAGTGCCAGAACCAGGCCATTGAGCAGAGGCGAGTGCTGGGCGAGCTCACCCAGGGCGTCTTTTACAGACTGGGTGTTGCCGCTGGAACTTGCCGTTTCGCCCGTGGCCTTGCTCAGATCCAGAAGCCAGGAGATGCGCGAATGCACCAGCGAAACAAGCTCTGCAGCCGCACCCTTGACGAACACCAGCAGCACGCCAATGAACATGGAACCCAGCACGCCGAACAGCGAGGCGGAGAAGGCCACACCCATGGACTTCATGGGCGCAACCAGCCTGCCCACGAGGTTGCCGATGGCCTGCACCGGGTCGGTAGTGCCGGTGATGACGAAACCGCCGATCATTTCACTGATTTCCTTGAGCGCGCCCAGAAGACCGATGAAGGTTCCGAACAGGCCCATGCCGACCATCACGCCGGCCAGGTACTGCGCCAGCAGCAGCCTGCGCTGCTGCTGGGCCTGAAAGCGGGCCACCTCGGCCTCGATGGCGGCATGCTCGACCGGCCCCACCACACGCCCACGCACGTCAAGCACTTCGCGCAGGAGGTCATAGACCTCGAAGCGCCCTTTGCCCTGGGCCAGTTCGAGCCACTTGCCCACTTCAACCGGAGTCTTGGTCTTGAGTTGCCTGACGAAGTCGTCTACCAGCGCACCTTCGCGGTTGATGCGCCAGACGTGCAGCATCATGAGCACCGAGCCAAAAATGAAAAGAACGAAGATGACGTAGTTGATCTGCGGATGCGGGTTGCCGCGCACCGTGGTGACGATGAGATCAAAAAATGCCACTGTGCCGAGCACGAGCAGCAGGATGGGGGTGCCCACCAGGTAGTAGTAGCGTTGCAGTCGTTTCATGGGTCTTTCCTGTAAGAAGAAATCAACGGGGTTCTCTGAGGGCTCGCGCGCCGAATCTGAGCAGCGGAGACAGCACGTAGCTGAGCACGCTGCGCTGGCCCACCACCACGTCTGCGCTGGCTGTCATGCCGGGAAGGATGACTTCCGCCGCCAGGGCGCCGCGGGCAGGCAGGGTGTGAACGAGCAGACGGTAGTAGCGCTGGCCTTGTTCGTCCGGCAGCGTGTCGGCACTGACTTCGATGACCTCACCGTCGAGCGCGCCGTAGACGGTGTAGTCGTAGGCGCCGATCATGACGCGCGTGGGCAAGCCCACGCGCAATGAAGCGCGGTCATCGGGCCGCACACGGGCCTCTACCGCAAGCGGGCCTTCGCTGGGGGTGATCTCCAGCAAGGGGTCACCGGGCTTGATGACGCCGCCCAGTGTGTTGAAGTAGAGGCGGTTGACAAAGCCTGCCGTGGGCGCGCGCACCTCGGTGCGGGTAACGCGGTCTGTATCGGCCTCCACTGCAGCGTCTATGCGCTGGATTTCGGAGCTGACCTGGTTCATTTCGGTGCGGGCCTCGGCACGGAATCTTGCAGAGGACTCGTTCAGCCGCGCGCTGGCCTCCGCCTGGGCAGAGAGCAGGCGGGGAAGGGAGTTGACCACGTCACGGTACTGGGTGTTGAGCCTTTCGCTGCGTCCTTGCGCATCGAGCAGCTCCATTTGCGAGGCGGCGCCCTTGCGCTGCAGGCTGTCCATCAAGGTGGCCTGCTGCCGTGCGAGCTGAAGCTCAGCGGAAAGGCTCTGGGTGCGCGCCTGGGCTTCACGCAGTTCGGCGCTGCGCTGCGCCACCTGCTGCTGAAGGGCAGACTGCTCGGAGGCAATGCGGGAGCGCCGTTCCTCAAAAGCTTTTTGCTCCAGGGCGCGAAGATCTGCAGGGATCTCGGGGCCGAACTGCGGCGCATCGCCTTGCGATTCGGCACGCAGACGGGCCAGCTGCGCCTTGAGTGCCAGCAGGCGCGTTTGGCCCTGCTGCAGGGTGCTGCTTGCATTTGTGTCCGACAGGCGCATGACGGTGTCGCCGGCCTTCACCTTCTGCCCTTCGCGGACCAGGATCTCCTGGACAATGCCGCCTTCCAGATGCTGCACCACCTGTGCACGGCCCGCTGCGATGATGCGGCCCTGGGCGCGGACTATCTTGTCCAGCGGCGCCAGCGCAGCCCAGAGCAGCAGCAGTGCAAGCAGGCCCCCAATGGCCCACAGCAGGCGCAGGTCGCGCTGAACGGCCAGGGCCTGCGCAAGGCTGTCGGGCAGCAGGCGCGCCGCACGCGAGCGCACGGCCGCGAACGCCGGGGCAAGCAGCTTGGCAAGACGGCTTGCCACGCTTGCCGCGCCGGATTGGAGAGGGGGCGTACCTGACACGCAAAAACCTCCAAGGCTCAGGGTACGCGCTTCATACTGACGCGCGCATTGTTGCCGCCGGAATCAACCTCGCGCACCTGCATGGCGATGTTGGCAGGCGGTACGCCGTTCTTGATGAGCAGATTGCGCAGGGTGTTGACCCTGTAGAACGCCACGCGTGAGGACTCCGAAAAGCCCTTGGCAGACCGCACCTGCAGTTGCCACTTGGCGGACTGCACGGCAGAGGGGCCGCCCAGCTTCTTCAGCAGCTCTGTCTGCTCGGCATCGGCCAGCTCAATGGCGTCGGGCGCAAACACCACGATCACGGTGCCTTCGTCAAGCGCCTCGATTTCCTGTGCGCCTTCCTTGGGCGGCGCTTTGGCACCGGAGGCAACCTTGAACTCGTTGGGGTTCTCTGCGGCGAGCTTTGCCGCAGCGACGCGCGCTTTGTCAAGCTGGGCCTGGAGCTGCTTGAGCTTTTCCTCAAGCTCCTTGAGCTTCTCTTCCTGCTGCTTTTTGTCGACTGCCTGCTTGGACTGGGCCTGGACAGCGGCGTCAAGGCCGGCCTTGGCGTTCTCCAGCATGGCTGCGCGGTCTTCAGTGCCGTCGCCCTTGGACTTGAGCAGCTTTTCCAGCAAGCCCCGGGCGACCATGACGCCGTCAACCTGGCCGTCAGTGCCGACCTCCGTCTTCCCGGGGTCTGAATAGGTGAGATCCGAAACACCGCTCCTGAGCTTCTGCCGGGCGATTTCAATGCTGGACCCGAGGACCACGATACTGGATATGGCTACCACAAAGAGCAGCATGATGGCTACGTTGGTCACGGCATCTACATAGCCTGGCCAGAAGATGTCGGACGAGTCGTCGGATTGGGATGCACCTGCCATGAATGAACTCCGGTTTTTTGTCTAGTCAATTGCCGCTGGATGTACGACCGTCAGCAGGCGATGCCGTCTGGGGCAGTGCCGCCGCCGGAACTGCGACCTGGGCCGGCGCTGCAGCAGCTTCAGGCTTGCTCTGCGCCGACTCAGTTGCCGCCTGCGGCTTGGCGTCTTGTGGCTGGCTTTCTGCGGCAGGCTTGTCGGTTGACGCTGTTGCTGCGGCCGGCGGCATGGCAGAGGGCGCGGGCTTGGTTTCCTGCGGAGCTGCCGCAGCTTGCGGCTTGCTTTGAATCAACTCAGCTGCCGCCTGCGGTTTGGCGTCTTGAAGCAGCTTGTCTGCGGCAGGCCTGTCGGCTGACAGCGCCGCCGCAGCCTGGGGCTTTGCCTGCGGCGGCGCGGCAGAGGGAGCTGGCTTGGTTTCCTGCGGGGCAACCGCAGCTTGCGGCTTGATCTGCGACACCGCCGGCTGTGGCTGCGGATTGATCGCCTTGGGCTCGATTTCAACAAGCGGTCTGGCTTGCTCCGGTGCGGGCGATGCCTTCACAGCGGGCGAAGAGCCAGCGCCTTGGCCTTGCACGGGAGCGCGCTCTGCAGGAGCAGCGTTGGCCGCGCCTTCCATGGTGGCGGATTTGGGTGCGAGGTCGATGCCGGCGGTCTGCCGCAAATCGCTCAACACGCCCATGCGGGCCAGGAGCTGGGCCTGCACCTGCATCTGCTGCACAAGCGTCTGGGTGAGACGCTGACGGGCGCCGAAGTGACGCTCGTAGGCGTCCAGTGCTTCGAGCAGCGAGCCGATACGGCCTATGCGCAGCTGCTCGTCAACGGAGGCGACAACAGCCGCGCTGGCTGCCTGTTCCGCCTGTCCGGCTGCCACGCGCAGGGTGACGGACTGAAGAATGGCGAAGTCTGCGTCGACCTGCTGCATGACTCTCTCGCCTTGCTCGGTAAGCTTGGCTTCGCGGTTGTTGAGCTCGGATGCGGCCGCCCGGGAGGCATAGATTTCCCGTCCGCCGAGTGAGAGGTCCCAGGTCATGACGCCCATGACGCGCTGATCTGTCTGGCGGGCGTTTTCCCCCCTGACGTTGCGGGAGCTGTCTTGTTCGACGCTGAGCCCCACCACCGGCAACAGGCGCTGGTCATTCGAGGCCAGGGTGCGGCGCTGGGCTTCAATGTCAGAACGCAGGGCCCGAAGGTCGTGGTTCTGCGCCCAGACAAGACGCCGGATTTCCCCTTGCGTGGCGGGCAGACCCGGCAGCTGGTTGAGGAAGGGCAGGTTGAGGGCGACCGGCATCTGGCCGGTGAGGCGTTGCAGTTCGAGCAAGGCGCTCTTGTAGTTGGCCTGCTGCTCAAGGCGGGTCTGCCGGGCCAGCAGCACGCGCGTGCGGGTGCGCTCCAGGTCTGCGGCGCTGGCTGCACCGGTCTGGGCGCGCGCCTGCACGTAGTCGAGCAGACGGCTGAAGTTGGCCAGCTGTTCGTCGGAGTGTTCAACGACCATGCGGGCGGCCGCGACATTGAGCGTAGCCTGCGTGACGGCCAGGGCAACGGATTCGCGTGCGGCCTGCATGCGCCAGTTGGCAGCGCGTTCGTTGCTCAACTCGGCAAGCCAGTCGGAGATCAGGGGCAGGTTGAACACCGGCTGCGTAAGGCGCAGGGCCTCGCTGCTGGTGGTGTGGTTGTTTGTGCCGTTGGGCTGTACGTTCACACCTGTCGACTTTTCCTGGCCTTCGGAATAGCGCACAGACAGGCGGGGAAGCAGATCGGACCTGGCTTGCCTGCTGCGGTTGATGGCAGCGTCGAGTTGCGAGGTAACCTGGTCCATGACCGGGCTGTAGGACAAGCCGATGTTGACGAGATCCGGCAGGCTCACAGCGTCCGCAGGCCTGACTTCAACGCGGCGGGGCGAGACCCTGGGGTTGAGGTCTGCCACTTCTTCCTGCGGCAGGTCGATGAGCGGCCTGCCGGCAAGCACAGCGAGCGTCAGGCGCTGGCGCGTGAAGTCCGGGGTGTAGTTGATTCGAGACGAGTCTTCGCTTCCGGCGGGTGCCGGCCGCTTCGCGACACGTCGGGCACCCGTTGGCCGCGGCTCGGGCCACTGGATCTGCTGAAGATAGTTTGCCGCAGCTGGCGCCGGAGAGGACGCAGCCTGTGAGCCGGGGGCTTTTGCAGCCGCCTGGGCCGAGCTGGAACGATCACGCCAGAGATCGGCACGCTCACGGGCAGTGTCTTCGTCCAGCGTGGTTCCGAAACCGCGCGCGCCATCGAGAGAGCCCGGTTGCTCGGCCCGCACGGCTTCTATGGTCTGGCGGGTGCGTTCACGGGCGCTCTGGAGGGTTTGCTGCGCGTGCACGGTGCCAATGAGGCCGCACATGAAGAGCGCCTGGACGATGGGGCGCAATACGGCATGACGCGATTGGGCCGACGGACTGACGAAGATGGAGGTGTTTAGGTTTTTCATGATGTCAACGCTCACGCAGCGCCTCTCTGGCGCGCAACACTGGTTTGAAAAGGTAAGAGAGAACGGACTTTTCCCCCGTCTTGATGTCCACATAGGCCTGCATACCGGCGATGATGGGCAGGCTCTTGCCATTGCGGACCTGGAGGTGGGACGTGCGGGTTCGCACCATCACCTTGTAATAGGTTTCTTCGCGGCGGACTTCATCACGAAGGGTGTCGGGGCTGATGTGCACCAGTTCGCCTTCAAGCCAGCCGTATGTTCCGGAGTCGTAGGCCGTGATCTTCACTGTTGCGGGAAGACCCGGGCGAAGGAAAGCAATGTCGATGGGCCGGATACGGGCCTCTACCATGAGCGTGTCATCAACGGGGACTATCTCCAGGATGTCCTGGCCGGACTGCACAACGCCACCTTGGGTGGTTACCCGGATGTTCTTCACAACGCCCCGCTTCGGCGCGCGCAGGATGGTGCGCTTGAATGCATCGGTACGGCCTACGAGCGTGGCTGACTGCGAGCCGAGTTCGCTCTCAATGCGGGAAAGCTCTGCAGCAGCGTCAGCGCGGTACTTGGCCTGAAGTTCGTCAATGCGTCCGCGCGTCTCGCTGATGTTTCTTTGAATGCGAAGTACGTCAATGTCAGAGACGAGGCCTTTGGCGGCAAGAGGCTCGGTCAGCTTCATTTCATCCCGCATGACCTTGAGGGTTTGCTGCAGGGCAATGAGGCTGGTATCGAGTGACTGACGACGGGCGCGCCATGTCTCGGTCTCTGTGCGAACAAGCTCGGGGTTGCGTTTAACAAGCTCTGGCGGGAACACGAGGGGGGTGCCGTGCGCCTCTGCCTTCAGGCGCACTGCAGCCGCCTGCAGACCGTTGATCTTGGCCTGGTTCTCGTGCATGCTCGCGCCAAGCCGTACGTCGTCAATACGCACAAGGGGTTCGTCCACCTGTACCAGCTGGCCTTCTCGAACGAGCACTTCCGCGACGACGCCGGCATCGACAGCCTGGATGACCTGCTCCCGGCTTGTCGGGATGACCTTGCCCATGCCGGTAGTGACTTCATCGAGCGTGGTGAGAGACGCCCAAAGCACAAACACAAGCAGGACCACGGCAAGCGCTTTCAAGCCATAGCGCATTGCACGCGGAGGAGGCTCCAGACGGATCAGATAGATGTCGGTGAGCTGGTCTGTAAGAGCCTGACGGGCATTTTCCTCACGCAGGGCTTTTACCTTGGCAATGAACGCGGGATCTGGCTGTGCTGCGGCGGGGCCCGCAGCGGCAGCGTTCTGCGAACCCAAACCACCCAACAGCCGCTCCAGAACAGCATGAAGCGGGGCAAGGATGAAGCTCCAACGGGTACTCATGCGCCAACCGCCTCCGCCGTTCGAGCGTTCAGAGCGCCTGGTTGAGGCTGAGGTGCCCTGGCCACACGGCCTTCTGCAATTGAGCTGAGCACGGCGTCCCGCGGGCCGTCTGCAACAACCCGGCCTGCGTCAAGCACAAGCAAACGGTCAGCCAGCGCCAAAGGCCCGGGCCGATGGGTTGTGACAACGATGAGGCGCCCCGCGAATTCTGGACGCAATCTTTCAAGCAATATGCGCTCGAAGGCCATGTCCATGGCGCTTGTGGGCTCGTCGAGCAGCAGCACGGGGGTAGGAGAAAGCAGGGCTCTTGCCAGCGCGACCCATTGGCGCTGGCCTCCAGACAGCGCCTGCCCTCCTTCGCCAACCTGCATGTCGAGCCCCTGGGGATGCGCGGCGACAAGGCCGTCCAATCCGCAAAGACGAAGGATATGGATGAATCGCTCGTCGGAGACGTGGGGAGAGGACAGAAGGAGATTCTCCCTGAGCGACCCCCTGAACAAGACCGCGTCTTGCCCGACCCAGGCGACATGGTCGCGCCACTCCGCCGGAGAAATCTGGCTTGCCGCGAGGCCAGCCACCATCAAGCGTCCTTCGGTCGGCGATTGCAGGCCGGCCAACACTCGAAGCAAAGTAGACTTGCCAGAGCCGACAGGACCCGTCACCGCGACGATCTGGCCCGCCTTGAGCTGCAGGTTGTCAATGCTGAGGACATCATGCTCAGTCTTGGGATATCTGAAGCGAACGCCCTGTAGGCTGATCTCCAGCGGCTTTTCCTTTTCGACTTTGGGCCACGAAACGAAGGTTTGCAGAGGGTCGTGCTTCTGCGGCAGATTCATGAGGCGATCAATCTGCTGAAACGACATGCGGGTGTTGTGCCAGCGAGCCATGAGACCGGCAACCTGCCCCAGCGGGGATAGAACGCGCGATGCGAGCATGCTGCAGCCGATCAAGGCGCCGACAGTAAGCTGACCGGCGAGAATCAGGTAAACGCCAGTGACGATCAGTGCAACATTTGCAGCCTGCTGAATGAACATTGCTGCATTGCCGGTCATGGCTGATGCCATACGGGTGGCCATGGAACTCCTGGCCGAGGAGGCGCAAAGACGCTCCCAGCGGCCCTGGACGCTGGCGGCAGCACCCAGTGCGTCGATGGTTTCCAGACGTTCAAGAATTTCTATCAGGTAGGCGTGCTTCTGGGTACTCTCGTACTGGTAGCGCTCTACAGACTTGCGAATACGGGCCTGTGCCATGACCCCGACAAGCACGGTCAGTACACCAGCGAGCAAGGTGATCCAGACGAGATGCCCGCCGATCCAGGCCACAACAACCAAAAACAGCAACGCGAACGGCAAATCGGTAAGCGCAACAAGCGTGGTGGAACTGACAAAGTCTCGGACGGCGTCAAACTCCCTTATCTGACTGGCCCACTGACCACTCGACGCAGGGCGGTCTGCAGGGCGTAGATTGAGGGTTTGCCGGATCAGGGAGGCCGAAAGCGCCACGTCTGCGCGTTTGCCGGCGTCGTCCAGGACGTGGGCGCGCAAGGCACGAAGCCCCAGTTCCAGCAGTGCAGCGAGGACAACGCCGACAGCCAGCGTCCACAGTGAATGCATGGCCGCATTGGGAATGATGCGGTCGTATACGTTCATGCTGAACATGGTGCCAGCCAGAGCCAAGACGTTGACCAGTACCGCGGCAAGGATGCAGTCGCCGTAGTGGGCACGGAGACGACTGAAAACGCTCCAGAACCAGTTCCGGCCGTCCGGCGGCACTGCCGACAAGGCATCTTGGGCGGACACGTCATCTCCGGCGAACGGCCCTTCGCTTTCCCCATCGGCAACGTCTATGCAAAGCCCGTCGTGAAGCGCAAGCAGTTTTTCCAGACGGATGGATTCATCGCGGTGGGGCTGCTCATCAGACCGGCCATGAACAGGGCTTCCCTGGTCTGGCGTTTCGTGGGCTCCTCCGGCGGGCCAACGACGCACACGGGCCTGATCGGCGTCCATTGACAGAAGAAGTAACCACTCGCCGCCGATGAGCCGCAAAGCCGCCGGCAGGTGCAAGCCACCCAAGTCTGCGGAGGCAGGCCCCATATCGCGAACACGGGCCGTGACGCCATGATCTCGCAGAACTACCGCGGCCACTTCAGGCATGGCCTGTTCAGGCACGGCTACAGCACGGTCACGCAGGTCGCGCCAGGAGACACGCCTGCCATGAGCCAGAGCCAAAGCCTGAAGGGCCAGCCAGATCATTGCGGCTACAGTCCTAGTTCTTCGGCAAGCAGACCACGAAGGCTCAATAGCCGCCACTGGCTGGTCTGCACGTCAATCACGGTAGCTACAACGTTGGACTTCGCAGTGAAAAGCTCGTTCTCCGCGTTGAGCACCTCCAAAAGCGACCTGCGCCCAATGCGGAATTGCTCCGAGTAAGAGCGCGTCACTTCCTGCGCCTGGTCAGCATACGTGCGGTAACTCGCCAGAGCCGCTTTGGAGGCCAGCATTTCGTACCACTGGGTCTCTACCATTGCACGTACTGCCAGGGCCTGCCTGTCGACCGCATCCTGGGCGGCTCGCATGCCCTCGGTAGCCGCACGTCGGCTGTATCTGTCCGACACGGCAAAGTTCCACTGCATGCTGAGCCCTGCATACAGGGTCTGCTGTTCACCGAAAATGCCGCCGTAATTGTTTGCGTTGCGGTTGCTGAACTCGGCGCCAAGACGAGGCTTGGTGGCGGCCTCGGCGAGCCCTATGCCCTCTTGGGCAGACAACACATCTGCCAAGGCCTTCTGCAGCGAGGGATGGACGGAAAGAGCCTCCTGGACAGCGGCCTCCATGGACGCAGGCACATCAACCTGAGGAAGGTCACGCAACACATCGCCAGTCTGCCCGACGGCAGACTCCTCCGGAGAAGGCATCGACGTGTGCGCACGCCACTGTACCCTCGCGGCCTCCAACCGCTGCAGGCGGCTGGCAAACACCGACTCGGCCAAGGCAACGCGAGACTGAGCCACCGAAAGATCCGATGCCCGCCCGAGGTCCACCCTGGCAATGTCTTTCATTTGGCCGGCGTACTGGCGGTGAAGCTTCAGGTTTTCACGCGCAAGTTCGGTCAGGCGCGATTGACGCACCAGCTCGGCGTAAAGCTCTACCGTACGGAGCATGACCTGCTCTCGCACCTGCACCAAAGACCAGTCTGCGCCATAAACCTGAGCCTGCGCTTGCCTGGCGCGTGCTCCGACTCCCGCGTCGTACAAGGGCTGGGCCAAACGCAACTGAAGCATGCGCTGGTCGTTGTAGTTGTTGGTGCGGGTGTCAAGTTTCTGCGATTCCTGCCCCGCCGCAGCTGAAATACCCAACTGCGCCAGTCGAGCCGCCCGGGCTTCGCTCAAGCGCTCACGCACCTGGCTGTTCTCTGACGAAGCCTGCGCGAGCTCCGGCTGCCGGACGATTACTTGCATGACGAGGTCACGCAACCAGATCATTGAGGGCGACACAGGAACCCGAGCCATATCAGGGCTGGACGTCGGCGAGTCCGACGTCCCTTGGGCCCAAGCCCCACCCTGATACGACAACGCCATACATGCAGCGAGAACCGATGCACGCAACTTTAGAACTCTCAAAGCAACCCCCTTAAGGAATCAAGCTGCATTTACTCGATACAAATTATAAATTGACTCACTTGGCCGCGCCCTGGGCAGGAAGCAGCCCGTACTCGAGATCCAGGCTGTTACGGCCTTTGGAGTGGACTTCAAGCCAGATCACCCGGTCGTCGCGCTGGAACTGGTAAGACTGATGCAGGCTGACGCGCCGATTGAGCAGCACCTTCCACCCCTTGCGCTCGGCGTCCTTGAGGAGCATGTCGCGCGCAACATCGAGACAGGTCGCCCCGGAACACCGCACACCAGCGGCATGCAGGGTAACGGGCTGGGTGGAGACAGGGACAACCAAGGGTTCAGAAGGCTTGCCCTCGGTACCGAACCAGCGAGAAACGAAGCTGCTGCTCTTGTGCTGCTTGGCAGCTGCCGCAACCACCTCCGGCTTGGGCTCCGCAGGACTGGCGAGCGCACCAGTGCCAAACTCGACCTCAGCAAACAGACGACCGAACATTCGATCACCGACACCCAGAACAGTCTCTTCGTTCACTCGGGTGGGCCGGGCACCAGAAATCCAGGGGAAGTCATGCGAGGGGTCAACCACCCAGGACTTCGGGGGGGCGCTTTCGCTTGAGGTAGGCATGTAGGGCGCAAACAACATCTTCTGGGGCTCGTTGGCACCAGGCTTCGCTGCCGGCGCAGGCGCAACACCCACCAAAGGCCCCGTCTTGGCCGGAGCCGCCACCTCTGTCACCGCGGGCGCCGCGGGCACAGCCAGCGCAGAAGAGCTGGGACGGGGCAAACGAAGATCGTCAGGCACCTGCAGAAGCCGCGGCTGCCGCGCGAGGGGCGGAGGCGGAGGAACCTCTTCGGTTGCACTTCTAAGCATGCTGCACCCACTCAGGGCAAGCAGCGCGAAACAGGGAAGCACGATCGAAGACACGCGCATGATCGGATTCATTTATTCAACTCCTGGAAACGTTTAGATAAGACTGGGTCAGCGCGAAGCGGCGGGCACATTGGGTGCCGGGGAAGTCGCAGCGGAAGAAGGAACTGCCGGCACTGGCGCACCAACCTGCACCCCAGACTGCTGATTCAGCACAACGGAGTACACAGCCTCCACACCATCGGGCGTATTGGTCAACCGGATGTCAAGAAGCCGCGCACCCTTGGAGAAAGCCAGCACATATTGAGTACCGAAGCGCATGGCCGACTGCAAGTCCCACCCTTTGCGCTTTGCGTCGCCAATGAGCTGGGACTGCACCCGCTCGCTGTAGGTCTGTCCAAGTTGCGCGAAGAAAAGGCCCGTCTGCTGCCCGGACTCACCCAGGAGTACCGATTGCTCGTGCCTGACAAGCTTCATGCTTGAAACGAGCGGATAATTTTCCGCCTGAACCGCAGGCCACGGTGTCTGCCCAAACGCCAGCACACTCACGAAGAGCGCTCCGAAAACAACGTACTTTTTCTTCATGGCAGGTTCTTTCTATGATGATTTGAGATGTAAATAAAAAAACATCGGGCATGTACGAGGCACGGCGATGGGCATTGCCGGGAAACAATTCGTTTCCAAGACGTGGAGTGAGGATATTCGCCACCCGAAGGCGCCAAGAGACAACATTGACCGCGAGTAAACAGTCTTCGAGGCTTTTTTAGAAATCGTTGTTGGGGCGCCGCCGTTTGACGCGAGTCTGCTGCGCGAGCTTTGTCGCTTGGGCTTGGCGGAAGATTTCTTTTGCTGCACTGAGCACGCACGGCCTCCGGGGCCCTTGACGCGCCGCTGCGTGCTATGCAGCGCCCAAAATGCCATGGAAAAGCGGGGGCACGCGTCTTTCTGCAACTGCGGCCCAAGCAGCCACCATTGAATACGACTGGTATATTCGTATTCACCGATAAGATTTGATGCAATCCAGATGCAGAATGACGACTTATTGACACCGGCGCAGTTTGGCGCCGCCCTCGGACTTTCCGCCCGAATCGTGGAGCACTGGCTTATGTCAGGCTTGGTCAAGCCTGCCAAGTTGGAAGACGGCAAGCCGCTAATTGCCAAAAGTTATCTTGAGGAACTTGCTCAGCTAAGCGCAAAGCTCAGCCCGTCGTCCGAAGATGCGAGCAGAAATGCAAGACGTCTTCGCCTCTTGGTGATTGACGACGATCCAGATTTCCTGGATCTTTTTTCCTGCATTGCGACCCAATGGCCTTCCGTTGAAGTCACCTCAGCGAGCAACGGCTTCGAGGGCCTTGTACTGATCGGGAAGTTCCGCCCTGATGTGGTAGTAACCGACCTCAGCATGCCGGGCATCGACGGTTTTGAGATGCTGCGCCTTTTGACGCATCCCGATTCCGGATACGCTCATCTGACATTCATTGTTGTAACGGCGCTAGACCACCTTGAGATTCAGAGACGAGGTGGGGTCCCCCCCCGCGGTGCCTGTTTTGTTCAAACCGGTATCGTTTGAAAAGCTGAAAACGACGGTACTTTCATGCTCCCCCTCACTTGGATAGCCAGCTCCGCAAATCAGGCGGAACGCTGTTCATTGTCGACAGTCGCTCTCTTGTAATGACAGAAGAGTGACATAAGCTCGTCAAGATTTGCTCCGCCCAAGTCGCAAAGATTCTCTTTCAAGTAGGCGGTAAACCCACGCCAATGACCGAGCATCAGAAGCTCGACCTCGGAGTAATCGATTTTGATGAGTCCATGCAGTTGAAGCATCTGCAAGTGCTTTGACATGATGGTCCTCGACACACCACAATACTGCGCAAGTAGTTGCTGTTTCAGGGGTATCTTCAGACGATCGAATTGCGTATCGATCAAGTGAGGCAATGCGGTTGATGCGAGATTCTCGGCACAAAGACCAAGCCCCAGCACAACCCGAAGGCTTGGAGTCCCAGCCTTGAGGAGCGAATTGGTATCCCAGAGGAGCTGATTTTTCCAGGCGCCAAGCTTGGCTATGCATCTGGCGAAATCGGGTTCGTCTCTCATCAGGCCGAGAAACAGACGAGCAGGCATTCTCATGAGATCAACCTGATCCATAGTGTGATAGCGGTGATACGTAGGTGAGCTATTGATGATGTTTTGCTCTCCATACCACGCACCGTTCCCGAAGAAATGAACAAGGCGCATACCCGAGACACTGTTGCCTTGGCTGACGACAACCAACCCCGAGATGACCAAGTCCCAAGACTCCGGGATGTCACCGCGCTCCCATACTACCCGGTTAGAGTCTATGGAGGCGATAGCGCAGTCGCCCGACACCAGGCGGGCAACATGGCTCGAAAGCCCCATATTGAACAAGACTCTTTGTACAAACAGTGACATGGTTGACTACACATGATTCGCTCCAAAGGAGGTTGCCTTGGAACTGTCGCAGAGACTTTGAGCTACAGTTTGCTGAAGCCTACAGATTGACACAATCCGTAACGATCCTATAGTTGGCAGTAACCGCGCACTCCAAATGTTCAAAGATAAACATTTTGGCACTTTTGCCGAAATGATCACTACTTTGACCTTGAAGACCAAACAAGCACGCGCACGTCAATGCACCAAAAGAAATCAAATTGCCCCACATTAGTGCAACCCTGATTCACTTCGGTGCAGCACGGATTGTTGAGTAATCGTTTGCAACTTGCTCGCTGCATTTACTCAAATTGTGCGGGCGAAGACACTGCTTCCAATGAGCTAGCAGCGAGATTGATAGCCTCTTCTACTCAAATCAGCATGCGGCAAAGAGGGAGGGGGTCATGCAAAAGTTCGTTCGGTCTCCTGAATTTGGAAGTACAGCAGTTCAATGCAAACCCGAGGAGCCCATAGCCCACCCGGGCTATAAGGGACCATTTACTGGATTCGCATCATTCAGACCAGGCAACAAGGTTGTTCATTCAGGGCGCACATTGACGGTCGGCTGGGTTCTCGTTAGCCGCGGAGATTTGTTTGTCGCATTGAAAGAAACAGGCGAGCTTGTACGGTCAGACTCGATCAAACCTGCGGAGATGTAGTCTGAGTTGAGGCTCTCTCTATAGCCATAGCCAGGCGGAAGTAGAGACACCCATGAGACGTGGCCTTCAGGTGAAGAAATCGAAGTTCAGTGAGAGCCGTATCGTAGGCATATTGAGTCGGCCGCACTCGACGCGAGAGGTTTCGAGACATGCAGAAAGCGCGGCATAAGCGAGCCTACCTGCTGTACGCCGGCGACCGACATCAGGGCAAGTCCTGGGGTAAGACCGTGCTGTGGCGCGTGTGCTGCCGGCTTAGCCAGCACCCCCGCCACGGCTGGGCTAAAAGCGGCTGGCTGCGCGCATCAACCAGCTATTGCTGCGGGCACTCATCCCAACGCTGTCCCGCTATCCATCCGCGTGGACAACAGGCCGGAGTTCATAGCTCATGCTCTGGCTGACTGGGCTCACTCCAAGAGGATCGCGCGCATCACATCCAACCGGGAAAGCCGACTCAGAATGCCTGTGTGAAGCGATTCAACCGCGCCTACCGCACTGAGGTACTGGACTGCTATGTATTCGAAAGCCTGCACGAGTTAAGTGACATGACAGCCGATGGGCTGCAACGCAACAACCATCATCGACCCCATGAATCCCTGGACTCAATCCCGCCGGTCGAGTACTGCGTGAAACGATTCCCCAACCTCTACTTCTGACCGATACAGGAACTCGAGGAGACTTAAGCATGAATGCAATCAATATTGAAATTTGGTGTCTGACAAAAGCCAAATCGTAGCTTCCGTTCCTTTACCGGGCTCACTCTGCAACTCAACAAAACCACCTTGCGCCTCAACCGTTTCCTTGACAAAGTGCAAACCCAATCCAAATCCTGAAAAATGATCAAGGCGATCACCGCGATAAAAGGGTTCGAAGGCTTTCTCAACTTGCACCTTGGTCATCCCAATTCCATGGTCTAAAACACTTACTCCGACATAGTACTTCCCTCGACGGAGTTCCAGACGAGTTCTTATGAGCACAGTCGAACTTTCGTCCGAAAACTTGATGGCATTTGATACAAGATTAATGACGGCCTGCACAGCCAGCCTGAGGCTGACAGCTACTCGAATTCCACCATGGACCGCATCTAAACGAACGTTCCTTCGATCAATCCAGTCATCAATCTGAGAAAGCACAGCATTCAATATGTCCCGAAGCGGGAGGCTCTCCCGGTCAAGCGAATTGAAACCATGCTCAAGAGATGCAAGATCGAGAAGCTGATCCGAGAGCTCAGCAAGTAGAAGCGCCTGTGACTGAATTTTCTGAATGGCAACTTCCTTGTCAAGGGCAGCACCTCCACCGCGTCCTTCATTCATCAAAAGATCGGCATAGCCGATAATGTTCGAGACGGGGCGTCGAATCTCATGCAGAGCGGTTGACAGGAAAAGCTTCTGACCGAGTCGGCTTTCAATAAGCGCACTCACGTCGCGGAAGAGGAATACGGAAGCACTGTCGATCGACACAACACTCAGAGCAATTGTTCTTCCATCAATGACTGGGAATTGAAAGACATTTGAAAACTCTGAGTGGAGACGGTCATCAGTAAGGCATTGCAATGATGACTCATGCAGGAGATCAAGACGCGGCACTGCAATCGGATCTTCAGACAAAACAGTCCTTAAATGATTGTCTAGCAGCTTGAGGCTTACGCCTTCCCAGTCGCAGCTGGGAAGAAGCAGAATGCGTCGCAATGACGCACTAATCCATCGAATTCTTCCGTCGTCATGACATACAACGATGCCTTGGTCAACGCTATCACAAACCCGGCGAAGTACTTCAACGTCAGCGAACAATTTGCTCGCCTGTCGCGAAAGCAAGGCTTGATTGTGGATCGCAACCAAAAGATCGCTTATCAATGAATGCGCCGGAAAGTCGGTCGTCGAAAGCCCAAGCTCCCTAAGCGCGCGCATACCGGCTGGAACAGGAACGGACAAAAACAACAGACCGTTCACCAAAGGCTCGATGTGTCCTCTGAGCTCAAGCGCAGAGTTCTCAAGGGCATGAAGTGAAATCCGACGCCCCACCAACTGCCGCCACGACTGAATATCGCGAGGTAGATTGACTCTGTGGGTATCAAAAACAGAGAAAAAATCCACTCCGACCTTTGCACCGGGTATCGACTTGGCAAGCAGCGGCGAAACAGCAGAAAAGCAAAACTCTTCGTTGATGCAAAAA
>Ga0114938_1001085_pt1 | contig 19318 bp, 20 predicted proteins | sample AshMeaBigSpring_FD_88675 | JGI IMG/M metagenome (GOLD analysis project Ga0114938, IMG submission 88675) | Groundwater microbial communities from Big Spring, Nevada to study Microbial Dark Matter (Phase II) - Ash Meadows Big Spring | ecosystem: Environmental > Aquatic > Deep subsurface >...
CCGGATAGCCGGCCTGTACTGCGAGCCGGTCATCGGCGCCGGCGGCGTGCGGCCCGCCCCCGCGGGTTACCTGAAGCAGGCGACACGGGTGGTGGAGGACGCCGGGGCGCTCTTCATCGCGGACGAGGTCATCACAGGGTTCGGCAGGGTCGGCGACTGGTTCGCCTCTTCCCGCTTCAGCCTCGAGCCAGACATCGTCACCTTCGCCAAGGGTGTCACCTCCGGCTACGCCCCGCTCGGCGGCGTGCTGGTGAGCCCACGTGTCGCCGAGCCGTTCTGGACAGGCGACGGCGCCATGTGGCGCCACGGCTACACCTACTCGGGGCACCCCGTGGCGTGCGCCGCCGCCGAGGTGAACCTCGACATAATCGAGAAGGAGGGTCTGCTGGCCAGGGCGCTCGAGCTGGAGACCGAGCTCATGGACGCTCTCGCCCCCCTCGCCGACCACCCCGCCGTCGGCTACGTCAGGGGTGGTGTCGGGGTGATGGCTGCAGTGCAGCTCGCCGACGCTGTGCTCGCCGAGTGCCCGGATGCGCCGGCCCGTGCCGCCGCCGCGACAAGGGAGGCCGGTGTGATCACAAGGGCGATCGGCGGTGGCGGGCTCCAGGCGTCGCCGCCGCTCATCATCACCAGGGACCAACTCGACGAGTTCGCCGCCGGTCTGCGGACCGGTCTCGACGCCATCTGACGTCTCACACCCCGCAGGAACAAACGGAGGGGCCGGGTGTCACCACCCGGCCCCTCTCGACCTCGACGGGATGCTCGATCAGCCGGTCAGCTGAGCGGACACCCCATCTCGTTCTCAGCGGCGAGTTGGTTCTTGACGCCCTCGAAGTCGCCTGTCGCATATGCCCCCTGGACCAGGGCGATGACCTGGGCAGTGGTGTATGCGTAGCTGACGTCACCGCTCGCTGCGTTGAGCAGTGCGGCAGTGGCGTGGCGGCCAAGCGCCTTCTCACCGCCACCACCTTGCTGCAGCGCACCGAGCAGGGTCTTCGTGAACGATGCGTCGACACCGAACGTCGCCTCGTAATCATCGGTCGTGGCATAGCCGGTCCACGAGTCGAAGTGCTGGCTCTGCTTCCAGTAGCCCGGGGTGCAGCCCTCGCCACCCTGCGGCGGCGTCACGGGGACGGAGAGACCGGCACCGATCCACACCAGCGACGCCGGGTTGATACCAAGGTCGAGGTTGTCGGCCGACTTGACCTGGACCGTGAGCGAGCTCGCTCCCGCCGGGACAAGCACTCCCACGTTGAAGGTGTCCCAGAAGTCGCCGTCGAAGCTGTCGAGGACGTTGTCGTAGGTGACCGTGACGACGCCGGCGCTGACATCGATGGCGGTGGGCCGGACCGGGATCGGTTTGCCGGTGTCGTCTGCGACGCTCGCCACGAACAGGCTCAACGATGCGGTCCTGTCGATCGCCTCTGCGGCGAACGTGAAGGTCTGCGCCTCTGTCGTTTGGCGCGTGACGTCAAGCGCACCGGCCCACGCCACGTCGTCACCGTCGCGGATGGCGATCTCGGCCGTTGTCCCGTCGTCGTAGATGACGTAGACACCGGCGCCGTTGGTGACCCGCTGGCCCGCGACCCCAGGTGCGCTCACGATGTCGAGCGTGTTCGCCCCGCTCACGACGAGGTCGGTGATGTCCGTCCTGTAGACGACGCTGTCGTACCCCGAGAAGAAGTCGGTTGGGCCACCGATGGCGGCACCGGTCCTGACGTTCCCGTCGACAGAGATGTCCTCCGACGGCGGCGGGACGATGTCTTTGCGCTGCACCTCCCAGTAGAGGAGGGCCTGCTGCGGCGTGCCAGGGACGGTGACCGAGATGGTGCCGGGACCGTTGGCGAGACCGACACCGGCCGCAGCCACCCCAGAACCCGCGGCAACCGGTACAGACGGCGCTCCGAGCATCTCCGTGCCGTCGGCAAGGGCAAGACCCTGCACCGAGGCGAACAACATCAAAACACCAAGCACAACGCCAAAGCGCCGGGCACGCTGACTCACTCCCATATCTCCCCCTCGTTCCCCCGGGGCGTTGATGGACCCCCGGCATTCCCTGACACGCCGATCGTACGACATCGGCTGCAAAGCGACATGGGTCGACCGACCCACCGGGTCCCCATCCGCCATGGACAACGAGATCCGGCTATCACCTGGGCAGGGGGTCCCGCCCGGAGGGGGCCAGGGGCTGATGCGCCTAGAAGCGGCCCGGCTTGGTGTCGCCGGCAGCGCGGCCGGTGATCTCATCAGGGACGATGCGCACCACCGAGGCGCCGGCGTCGACGAGCCAATCCGACATGTGGTCGATGACGCCGTAGGCGGCCCGGTACTTGGCGACGATCTGCGAGACGTAGCCGGCCGACTCCGAGCCCTCGTGCAGCAGCTGGGCGACACCGGTGACAAGCACCGTCGACCAATCTGCGGCCCCCGGCCCGGTCCGGGTCACCTCGACGGCGACGTGCGGATTGGCCTTGATGGCCTCGAGGCGACGCCCTCCCTTGGTACGGAAGGCGATCACGCCGTCGGCAAAGACGTAGGAGAGCGGGCCGACGTATGGCACGTCGCCGTCGATGACGGCGACGTGCGCCACCTTCTCGGTGCGCAGTATCTCGTCGATCTCCGCATCGGTGAGGTCGCGCATCACGACCATCTAAGCACGCACCGACCGGCTCGTGGCCACCAGCGCACGATACCCGGGAATATGATAGCATTGCACTCAAGTTATACACTACGACCAAGCTAAGAGAGAGCGATGCGGCTCGCCCCGCGACGCCGGGTCGCTGTCACGCCACGCAAGGGAGAGCATCCATGGGACGTTCAGTAGGCATCGACCTCGGTACCACCAACTCGGTCATCTCGATACTCGAGGGTGGGGAGCCGCGGGTCATCAACAACGCCGAGGGCAACAGGACCACCCCGTCGGTTGTCGCCTTCGCCAAGAACGGAGAGGTGCTCGTCGGCGACCAGGCGAAGCGCCAGGCGATCACCAACCCCGACCGCACCATCCGATCGGTGAAACGCCACATGGGCACCGACTGGAGCGTCGAGGTCGAGGGCAAGCGCTACACGGCGCAGGAGATCTCGGCGCGCATCCTCCAGAAGCTGAAGCGTGACGCAGAGGCGTTCCTTGGCGAGCCCATCACCGAGGCCGTGATCACCGTTCCCGCCTACTTCGGCGACGCCCAGCGTCAGGCCACCAAGGAGGCGGGCCAGATCGCAGGGCTCGAGGTGCTGCGCATCGTCAACGAGCCAACCGCCGCCTCGCTCGCCTACGGGATGGACAAGACCGAGGACCACCTGATCCTGGTCTTCGACCTTGGCGGCGGCACGTTCGACGTGTCGATCCTCGAGATCGGCGAGGGCGTGTTCGAGGTGAAGGCCACCCACGGTGACACCCACCTCGGCGGCGACGACTGGGACGAGCGGGTCATCGACTGGATGGTCACCGGCTTCAAGAACGAGCACGGCGTCGACCTGTCGAAGGACCCGATGGCGCTCACCCGCCTCAAGGAGGCGGCCGAGAAGGCCAAGATCGAGCTGTCTTCCGTCCAGGAGACGGAGATCAACCTCCCGTTCATCACGGCGACGTCCGAGGGTCCGATCCATCTGCTGCGTCGCCTGAAGCGGTCCGAGTTCCAGCAGATGACCGAGGACCTGGTCGCCCGCACCCGGGAGCCATTCGAGCAGGCGGTCAAGGACGCCGGGGTGACCATCGCCGACATCGACCACGTGATCCTGGTTGGTGGCTCCACCCGGATGCCGGCCGTCCAGGAGCTCGTCCAGGGGCTGGCCGGGAAGGAGCCGCACAAGGGTGTCAACCCTGACGAGGTGGTTGCGCTCGGCGCCGCCATCCAGGCTGGCGTCCTCAAGGGCGACGTGTCCGGAATCCTGCTGCTCGACGTCACCCCGCTGACGCTTGGAGTTGAGACCGAAGGCGGTGTCTTCACCCGGATGATCGAGCGCAACACGACCATCCCCACCAGGCGTAGCGAGATCTTCACCACCGCCGCAGACAACCAGCCCGAGGTCGAGATCCACGTGCTGCAGGGCGAGCGCTCGATGGCGACCGACAACAAGTCGCTTGGACGCTTCAAGCTCCCCGGTATCCCCCCGGCGCCGCGGGGCATGCCCCAGGTCGAGGTGACCTTCGACATCAACGCCGACGGCATCGTCGCCGTCTCGGCGAAGGACCTCGGGACCGGGCGTTCGCAGCAGGTCACGATCACCGGCGGCACCGCCCTCGGCAAGGACGACATTGACCGCATGGTGAAGGACGCCGAGGCGCATGCCAACGAGGACGCCAGACGCAAGGAGCATGCGGAGGCCCGGAACCAGGCCGACCACGCCGCCTACACGATCGACAAGCAGCTCAAGGAGCACGGCGACAAGCTGACGGCTGACGAGCGCAGCGCCCTCGAGGACAAGGTCACCGACGTGCGCAAGCTGCTCACCGAGGACACCTCGGCCGAGGATCTGCGCAAGGCGACCGAGGCCATGTTCGAGAGCGCCCAGGTGCTCGGTCGCAAGATCTACGAGGCGTCGCAGACAGATGCACCGGCCGGCGACACCGCGCCGGGCCAGGAGGGCGACGAGGTCGTCGAGGCCGAGATCGTTGACGAGGGCGACGAGTCGTGAGCGCACACGTGGATGCCGGCGACGAGTTGCTGAGCACGAGCGACGAGCTGGTGATGGCGACGGGGCGCGACGAAGGGCCGACCGCTGCCGAGCTTGGGCTCGAGCTCCCCTCCGATCCGACGGAGGCACAGACGTTGCTGCTGTCCGAGCTGGCCGAGGCCCGCACCGAGGCCTCCGAGTACTTGGAGACGTTGAAGCGGGTCGCCGCCGACTTTGAGAACTACCGCAGGCGGGTGGAGCGTGATCAGGTGGAGAACGTGCTTCGTGCTTCGCAGCGTCTCGTCGAGCGGCTCTTGCCAACGCTCGATGCCTTCGACGCCGCCCTCGGCTACGAGCCGCAGAACCCGGCAGAGGAGAAGCTGCTCGCCGGGATGCGGGGCACCCATGCCCAGCTGATGGAAACCCTCGCCAGGGAGGGTCTCGCCCCCATCGCCGCCGCAGGGACCGCATTCGACCCGGCGGTCCACGAGGCGGTGGGCGGTGGCGGCGACGGCGACCTCTCAGTCGCCAAGGAGCTGCGCCGCGGGTACACGCTGCAGGGCCGCCTGGTGCGACCGGCGCTTGTCATCGTGGAGGAAGCGAGCTGAGCACGATGCGCAGAGAGTGGCTCGACACCGATTACTACGCCGTGCTCGGCGTCCCCAAGACCGCGACCGACAAGGACCTCAAGAAGGCCTACCGCAAGCTGGCGCAGAGGTACCACCCGGACACCAACGCCGGCGACGCCTCATCCGAGCAGAAGTTCAAGGAGGTCAACGAAGCCTACGAGGTGCTTGGTGACGCCGAGCAGCGCAAGGAGTACGACCACGCTCGCGAGATGGGCTACTTCGTGGGTGGTCCGGGCGGGCGGCAACAGTACGTGCGGGTCGAGGACCTCCTCGGGGGCGCCGGCCGCGCATCGTCGCTGCAGGACCTGCTCGGCGGCTTTGGTGATCTCTTCGGGCGGAGCACAGCGGCGGCGCCTGGGCCACGAGCGGGCCGTGACGTCACGGCCGAGGTGAGCCTCACCTTCCACGAGGCCATCTCCGGAGCCAACCGCGAACTCAACGTCAACGGCGCCAGGGTCCGGGTCAAGATCCCGGCGGGGATCGACGACGGCGGGCTCGTCAAGGTGCGAGGCAAGGGAGAGCCCGGGGAGAACGGCGCCCCGGCCGGCGATCTCTTCGTGCGGGTCCGCACCGGGACCCATCCGGTGTTTGGCCGCACCGGCAAGAACCTCTTGATCGCGGTCCCGATCACCTTTGTGGAGGCGGCGCTCGGCGCCGAGATCAATGTGCCGACGATCGACGGCAAGGTGCGGCTGCGCATACCGCCTGGGACCGCAGGCGGTAAGACCTTCCGCGTTCGCGGGAAAGGTGTGGCTACGGCGAAGACGACGGGCGACCTGCTTGTCACCGTCGAGGTCGTGGTCCCCACGCATCTCACCCCCGAGCAGCGCTCGATCCTCGAGCAATTCAGGGACCAGGATCAGCTCGACGACCCACGAACCCATCTAGGGGTGTGAGCATGAGCAAGCGACAGGACGCCGTCTACATCATCTCCGTCGCCGCCGAGCTCGCCGGCGTGCACCCGCAGACGCTGCGCATCTACGAGCGCAAGGGACTCATCGAGCCATACCGCACCCCAGGCGGGACGCGGCGCTACTCGCAGGGGGACCTGGAGCGGCTCGGGCTCATCCAGGAGCTCACCGCCGACGGGATCAACCTCGAAGGGGTGCGGCGCCTCCTCGAGCTCCAGGCGGAGAACGTGCGATTGCGCAGCCAGGTCGACCGGCTGCGGCGGCTGCTCGAAGAGGCCGAGGCCAGGGTCACAGGGCAACCACCGCCGGGTCAAACCGTCCACCACGTTGTCATCCAGAGCGGTCGGCGCAACCTTCCGGACATTCGTCGCCGCAACCCGTTCGGCTGAGAACGCCTGCGACCGCAGTGGCGGCGCACGTACGATGGGCGGATGGCGGCGCTGCGAAACCGGTGGGTCCGCGCTCCCTCCTATCTTGTCGGTGGGTTCGCCGCCGCCGCCGCCCTCGCCGCCTGGTTCCACCCCCACTACCTGCCGTTGTGCAATCGCTTGGACGCAAGACCGGGGGTGGAGTGCGCCCCGGTTACGACCCAGACGATGGTGGGCTTCTTCGTGATGGGGCTCGGATTCGTCAGCCTCGTCGTGCTTCCCGTCGTCGCCTCGGTGGCGCATCTCATCCGCCATGGCGCCGACTGGGAGATGCCGAGGGGCACGGAGACGACGCAGACCAACCTCCCCATCCTCGCCGGCGTCATCTACCTGGTGACGGGGACGATCGTGGCCGTCACCGGCTACTGAGCTCCCGACGTCCCGCCGCGTCAGGCGACGAACGTCTCGCCGTCTGGTAGCTGGACGACGAAGGCGACAACGAGGGTGGGACGATCCGGCCAACCGGCGAGCGTGTCGCCCGCCCTGGCGTTGGCGGCGGGGCGGAACACCCGCCAGCTCGTCTGACCACGGGCGAGGCCGGCCATCTCGTGATCCTGTCGTGTCACCAGCTCGCCTTCCTCCAGGTCGAAGCCCTCCATCTCGATGACGGCGAGGTCGAGCTCGTTGCAGCGGGCGATGAGTGCGTTGGCGACGGAGCGGGGGAAGAACCCTTCGCCGTCCTCGGTGCGATGCACCGCCTGTGGGTCGAACTCGTCGACAAGGGCCAGCGTCGCCGGGTGCTCGTCATCCCAGCCGCCCGGCGCCTCTTCGTCTGCGGCTTCGGAATCCGGCTCGGCGGTGCGCAGCCCGAGCGAGCGACGTAGGTCGGCGAACTCGGAAACGTCTGCGACAGGGGACACGATCCGCTCGGCCATGTCGAGCACCCTGATCAGCTCGCGGACGTCGAGATCCTTCACATCGCCGTCGTCGTCGGCGTAGATCTGAACGATGGGGGTGTCCTCGTCCCAGAACACCATCCCGACGAACTCGTCGTCACGCCACAACTCGACGACGGGCTGGTCGAAGTCCTTGCGCTCGGTCTCGACGATGCGGAGCGGGATCATCCGGCGAGTGTAGGACGGCCGTGTCGCACACCCTCCCGGCGTGGCCCCTGTCTAACCGGTCTCGATGCGGACACCGCGCCAGAAGGCGACGTGGCCCTTGATGGCGGCCGCCGCCGGCTTGGGGTCCGGGTAGAACCACGCCGCACCCCGGTTGACCGCACCGTCGACTACGACGTCGTAGTAGCTGGCCATCCCCTTCCACGGGCACGTTGTGTGCGTGTCGCTTGGCATGAGGAGGTCGGCGTCGACGGTGTCGAGCGGGAAGTAGTGGTTCCCCTCAACCATCACCGTCTCGTCGCTCTCGGCGACAACGGCACCGTTCCAGATTGCCTTCATCATGCGGACACCTCGATTCACCTGCGCCGTTCCGGGTCAACAATGCTGGGCGGGGGGTCATTCCCCACGGACGAGGGCCCCGCACCTGAGTACGGGGCCCTCGTGACACTCGGATGTCGTTGGTGTTCTAGCGACCGGCCCTCAGCGAATCGCGGATCTCCCGCAGCAGGACAACGTCCTCGGCCGGCGGCGGTGCTGCCGCCTCACCCTTGGCGGCGCGGGCCTTCCACCGGTTGTAGGGCTTCACCACGAAGAAGAACAACGCCAGCGCGATCGCCAAGAACTTGACCACCGCGGTCAAGAACGAGCCATACATGATCACGGAGTTGTTGATCGTCCACGTCAGGTTGTCAAAGCTCGGCTCGCCGAAGATGATGCCAACGATCGGCATGATGAGATTGTCCACCAGAGATCCGATCACGGCGGCGAAGGCCAAGGCGAGCACAAGACCGACGGCGATCTCGATCAGGTAGCCACCTAGGGCAAACGCCTTGAACTCGTCCAACAGCTTCTTCACGAATACTCCTCCCTCGGGGGGGTCTACGGGATGCAATGTACCCGGTTGTATGACCCGCATCCCGGATTTCGGTTTCAGGATTTCTGTGGGTGCGCCACCGGTAGCGGATCGACGGCGAGCCGCAACTCCACCCACCACCCATCGGGAACCGCCACGAGACCGCCGCCGAGACCGGCGACACCGGTCACCCTGTGTCCCCTTGGCACTACGAAGCTCACCGGCATCCCAGACGCCGACCCCTGGACCCCGCCCTCCTCCAGCCGGTCGACGACGAAGTAGGCCCACACCAGCCCCGACTGCTCGGCGACAAACAGAAGCTCCTCGACCCAATTGGTGAGCAGCTCCTCGTAGCTGTCGCCTGGCGCAACCACGGGCCGCGAGTAGGTGGGAGCGACCCCGCCGAGCCGCCACCCCTCCGAGAACGCGGCGAATCCTGCGTTCTCGAACAGCTCCTCACGGGTGGTTCCCTCGACGATGTACGTCGGCGGATCGGAGGCGATGCGACGCAGCCGGGTCATGGGAGCCCGATGAGCACGATGGCGACAAGGGCTGTCGCCACCCCACCGAGCTGAGCGGGCGCCATCCGCTGGTCCAATACGACCCGAGCCAGCACCCCGGTCGCGGCGGGATAGAGCGCCGCCAATGCGGCGGCCACTGCGAGCAAGCCCCGCTGGACCGCGGCGAGAAACAGCGCATTCGCCACCATGTCGAGCACACCGGCGCTGATCGCCGCCCCCGGCACCCGCCCCCGGTCGTCGTCTCGTCCCCTGGTCAACCGCACGGCACCGGCCACCAGGGGCACCGTGACGATGCGGGCGCCCAACAGGGGCCACATCCCGGCGGAGGGGCTCGTCTCGGCAAGGGCAATGAAGAAGAAGGCGAAGCCGAGCCCTGCGGCGAACGACAGCGCAAACAGCCTCGGGGTGAGGCGTCCGCCCGGCCCCTCGGTGCCGGTGATCGCCACAACGGCGACCAGCGCCAAGACGATGCCGGCGAGGGCGGGACCACTCGGGCGCTCCCCGGTCGCCAGCCCGAACCCCACCGGGAGCGCCGCAGACAGCACGGCCGTCGTCGGCGCCACCAGCCCCATGGGCCCTTCCGCCAGTGCGGCGTAGAGGGCGATGACCCCCATCACGCCGGCAAAGCCGCCGACCCCGCCCCACGCTACGTCGGCAAGGGTGACATGGGAGAACGGGACGACCAGGAGCAGCGGGGCCAGGGCGATGGCGCTCGCCACTTGGGCGACGGCGGCGACTCGGAGCGGCGCCACCGCCATGCTGGCCCTGCCTCCGAGGAAGTCACCGGCGCCGAACGCCAGCGCCGACGCAAGCGCAAGCAGCTCGGTCACCGCTGGCTCACCCGATCCAGGGCAGCAGCGCCGCCCGTACCCGCTGCCGGTAGCCGGCGTACCCCGGATAGGCCGCTTCGAGCCGCCGTTCCTCGCCGCGCGCCTTGAGGGCGAAGAACCCGAGCAGACCGACCCCGACAACGGCAGCAGCCACGGAACCGACGGTCAGACCCAGCCCGATCGCACCGAGCGCAACCCCGCCGTACATCGGATGGCGCACGATGGCGTAGACACCGTGCTCGACGAGCTCGCCTCCGCTTACGGGTTCCGGAAAGGGTGTCAGGTTGCGACCGAGACCGGCGAAGCCGGCGACGGCGAGCACCGCACCTGCGGCGGCGGCCACCCCACCCACCGCCCGGATCCAGCCGGGCAGATCGCCGCCCCGCAGCACCAGCACGACCCAGGCGAGCAGCAGCACGCTCTGGGCCGCCACCCAACCACCGCCTCGGTCGAGAAGGCGTCGCATCGGCTGAGCCTATCGGGATCGGACCGCAGAGTCGACCTGGTGTCCATGCCTCAGACTTGATATAGTTGCACTCAGATTTCTTGGCATAAGTGCACCGACGGAATGGTTGTGCACAAAGACCTGGAGCACGACAGCATGGACATCAACGCCTTCACCCAGAAGTCGCAGCAGGCCATCCTCGGCGCCCGCACCGCCGCCGAGCGGCGTGGCCACGGCACCGTCCGACCCGAGCACCTGCTCGAGTCGCTGCTCGCCCAGTCAGACACCGTCGTCTACCCGGTGCTCGCCGCACTCGACGTCAACCCCGCCGACGTCCGCGGCCCGCTCGAGCGGAGCCTCGCCGGGCTTCCCCGCATGTACGGCGACGTCGGCGAGGTGGGCCTTGCCCAGGAGACCGCCGCCGTTCTCGACGACGCTCAGGGCGAGCGTGACCAGATGCGCGACCAGTACGTGTCCGTCGAGCACGTGCTCCTCGCCCTTGCCCAGTCGACAGGGGTGGCGGGCGAGCTGCTGCGTGGCGCCGGCATCACCAGGGACGCCGTGCTTGGCGCCCTGGCCGGGGTGCGGGGGGCGCAACGGGTGACGAGCCAGACACCGGAGGACACGCTCGCCCCGCTCGAGCGGTACGGGCGCGACCTCGTCAAGCTTGCCGGGCAGGGCAAGCTCGACCCTGTGATCGGAAGAGACGACGAGATCCGGCGCGTCATCCAGGTGCTGTCGCGCCGCACCAAGAACAACCCGGTGCTCATCGGGGAGCCCGGGGTTGGCAAGACGGCGATCGCCGAGGGGCTGGCCCAACGCATCGTCGACGGCGACGTGCCCGAGGGTCTCAAGAACAAGCGCATCGTCGCCCTCGATCTGGGGGCGATGGTTGCCGGCGCCAAGTATCGAGGCGAGTTCGAGGAGCGGCTCAAGGCGACGCTCGACGAGATCAAGGCGTCCGACGGGGGGATCATCACCTTCATCGACGAGATGCACACCATCGTTGGCGCCGGCGCCGCCGAGGGCGCCATGGACGCCTCCAACATGCTCAAGCCGATGCTGGCTCGCGGCGAGCTGCGGATGATCGGGGCGACAACGCTCGACGAGTACCGCAAGCACGTCGAGAAGGACCCGGCGCTGGAGCGGCGTTTCCAGCCGGTGACCGTCGCCGCTCCCTCGGTCGACGACACTATCGCCATCCTGCGCGGGCTCAAGGAGCGCTACGAGGTACACCACGGTGTCCGCATCACCGACACGGCCCTCGTCGCCGCCGCCGTGCTCTCCGACCGCTACATCACCGCCCGCCATCTCCCCGACAAGGCGATCGATCTGGTCGACGAGGCGGCGTCTCGACTGCGGATCGAGATCGACTCGATGCCGGAGGAGATCGACGAGCTCGACCGGCGCCGCCGCCAGCTTGCGATCGAGAAGAGCGCACTGGCCAAGGAGACCGACCGCGCCTCCCAGGAGCGGCTTGCCGCCATCGAGCAGCAGCTCGCCGACATCGGCGAGAACCTCGATCGGCTGACCGCCCACTGGCAGCTGGAGAAGGATCGGATCGCGGCGATACGGGCCGTGAAGCAGGGGATCGAGGAGCACCGCGCCGAGGCCGACCGGGCCGAGCGCTCCGGCGACCTCCAGCGCGCCGCCGAGCTGCGGTACGGGACGTTGCCGGCGCTGGAGCGGCGGCTCGCCGAGACCCGGGAGTCGCTGGAGAAGCTGCAGGCGGAGGGGGCGATGCTCAAGGAGGAGGTGAGCGAGGAGGACGTCGCCGAGGTCGTCAGCCGCTGGACCGGGGTCCCGGTGGCCCGCCTCATGGAGGGTGAGATCCACAAGCTGGTGCGCTTGGAGCAGCACCTCCACCACAGGGTGGTTGGGCAGGACACCGCGGTGACGGCGGTTGCCAACGCCATCCGCCGCTCCCGCACCGGGCTGGCCGACCCGCACCGACCCGTCGGCTCGTTCGTGTTCCTTGGTCCAACCGGGGTAGGCAAGACCGAGCTGGCCAGGTCACTCGCCGAGTTTCTGTTCGACGACGAGCGGGCGATGATCCGCCTCGACATGTCCGAGTACATGGAGAAGCACTCGGTGAGCCGGCTCATCGGGGCCCCGCCCGGCTACGTCGGATACGACGAGGGGGGCCAGCTCACCGAGGCCGTGCGCAGACGGCCATACTCGGTGGTGCTCCTCGACGAGGTGGAGAAGGCCCATCCGGACGTCTTCAACGCACTGCTCCAGGTGCTCGACGATGGCAGGCTCACCGACGGACACGGGCGGACTGTCGACTTCACCAACGCAGTGCTCATCATGACCTCGAACCTCGGATCGGAGTTCATCGACCCAGACCTGCCAGAGGCGGTGGTCAAGGACCGGGTGATGGGCGTGGTGCGCACGCACTTCCGCCCAGAGTTCCTCAACCGGGTCGACGACCTGATCGTGTTCGATCGTCTCAGCCGGGCCGACCTGCGACGGATCGTCGAGATCCAGTTCGCCCACCTCCGCAAGCGGCTCGAGTCACGACGCATCGACCTCGTGCTGACGGACGACGCGGGGGCATGGCTGGCGGACCGCGGCTTCGACCCTGTGTACGGGGCGCGGCCGCTCAAGCGGTTGATGCAGCGGGAGATCGCAGACAAGCTGGCGTTGCGGCTGCTCGACGGAGCGTTTGGCGATGGCGACACGGTCCGCATCGAAGCGGGCGCCGCCGGCCTCGACTTTGTCGCCGCTGCTGCGGAGGATCGCTGACCGTACGGAGGATCACTGACCGCAACAGAGGGATTCGCCGTCCGGTACCAACCCCCCGATGGGCACCGAACGGCGACTCCCTGGGTCTGTATCCCCCTCACGGAAGCCCCATCGCGGAACGTACGCCACAGACCGGCCAATGACCATGAGGCGATCGCACCATTGAGTGACCGGAGCCGGCCGCTACCGTCTCCACCGGCAGACCGTCGGTTCGGGTTGATGAGGTAGGGCTGACGGTCCGGGGGTTGACCTAACGATTGGGAGGTCGACCAGCGTGGTGGGATTCAACTGCTCGCCGCCGCCGTGGCTGCCGTACCGGCGGACGGATCGCGTGCGCTCGGCACGAGGCGACGTCGCATCCTTCCGGCACACCCGAACTGACGACGATCGTTCCGAAGGTGCTCGACGCAGCGGCAGCGTCGTCATCACCGCATACGGCGTCACCCTCGTCGGAACCGTCACCGCAGCCGTCGTCCCCCACCCAGTGACGGGGAGCACAGTCGTCGCCTTCCTGACCGGGCGGGACACCGCGCTCGCCGCCGCCGCCGCCGACCCGGGTGCGCAGGCCGCACTCGACGTGTTCACCGGTGCCTGGTGGCGCCGCATCGAGGGCAGCCTCGAGTTGCTCGCTGCCGACAACGGGATGGGGAGACGCACATACGACGAACTGGTCAGGCGCCTCACCGGAGGAGAGAGCGGAGCGGCCGGCGCCGGCGAGCACACGGTCGTTGTCGTCCACCCCTCCCGGCTGGAGGGTGCCGCCAGGGGCGCCGGTCACCGTGACGGGGTCGGTGCGGTGCGGACGGCCACGGCAAGACCGATGAGCACAAGCGCCACGCCGATCCAGGCAAGCGCACCTGGTCGTTCCCCGAGCACGGCAACGCCGAGGACGGCTGCCGTCACCGGCTCCCCGAGCGTCAACGTCGCCGCCGTCGACGTCTCTGTCGTGCGCAGGCCGCTGCCGAAGAGCACGTAAGCGACCGCGGTTGTCACCACCCCGAGGTGCACCACCATCCCGGCCCCGGCTGCGGTCGCCACCCATGCCAGGTCGACAAGGGCGAGGGCGGGGAGCGACATGAGCCCGGCGAGCAGGAACACCGCCGCCATCGCCCCAACGGCGGACGTGGAGCGCACCAACCGCGCCGAGGAGAGTACGTAGACGGCGTAAGCCAGACCGGCCCCAAGGGCGAAGCCGACGCCTGACGCATCGGCACCGACACGCTCACCGGACACGGTGAGCATGGCGACCCCGGCGACGGCCACGGCGGTCGCCGCCATCCAGCGGGATGAGGGGCGCACCCGGTGGATGATCCACTCGAGGACCCCGGCGAGCACTGGCGCCGACCCGATCGCCACCACCGTGCCGAGCGCCACGCCCGTGCGGTCGACTGCGGTGAAGAAGGCGGGCTGATACACCGCCATTGCCAGCGCCGCCACCACGGTCGGGCCACGCTCGGTTGGAGCCACCGCAACCGAGGTCCTGCGCACGAGAGCGAGCAGGGCGAGCGCCGGGCCCGCTACCAATAGCCTTGTCACGCCGACGGCGGGCGGCGACGCCGCATCCGGCCCGAGGCTGCGGGCCGTGCCCGTCGTCCCCCACAGCACCGCCGCCGCCAGGATCAGCCAGGCTCCCCTGCGCTCAGTCATCTGCCACAGCCTGGCACATCGTCCGCGGTCCCCGTCGATCGAGCCGGTCGCCCCTTCCCCTCGTGGCGCTCTGGCAGCACAATCGGCAGGTCGAAAGGAGCGGGATGGAGAAGGACGTCTCGATCGACCTCCACTTCATGGAGGACGACTTGTCAACCACCGTCAAAGCCGTGCTCAACCTTCGTGGCGATCACTTCGAGGCGGCGGGGCGGGCACGCCGCAACCCGACCGACAGACCGATGCCCGTGATCGGAGAGGAGTTGGCGCTGGCGCGAGCGCTCCAGAACCTGACCGCCAACATCATGGATGCCGCCCAGCAGAAGATCGACGAATACCTCAACCTGTAATGGCTCAACATGTGATGGCGAGTCAGTAGCGCAGCAGGGCGGCCGCCGGCCAAGGGCCGGGGAGATCGGCCTCGGCGAGCACGTACACCTCCCCGCCATGCCGCCAGGTCTCCACGGCGGCGAGGTCGAGCAAGTCATCGCCGCCGTCATCGGCGGCGAGGTGGTCGATACGGCGCACGGCGGCGTCGTAGTGGCCCCACACCGCGGTGTCGCCGGCGACAAACAGCGCCTCCACCCTGCCGTCACACGCCGCGGTCACCGTCGCCCCAAGATCGAGCGTCGCCGCCCCGGTCCCGCTGAGCTCGGCGAGCCGTGACCGCATCGCCTCACGGTGGGCGATGACGGCGTCGTGCACGAGCGGGCCGGCGGCCGCAGCGAGGTCGGCGGCGGCAAGTCGCTCCCCGCTCCCCGGAATCTCCCCGGTGGCGAGATGGGCGTACGAGGTGGTCTTGCGGAAGGCGGCGATCAGCTCCTCGGTGCCGGCGAGCACGAGGCACTCGTCGGTGAGCGCCGCCTCGACGGCGACGGACACCGCCCGCAGATAGCGGTGGAGGTCCTCGCCCTGCTCCCGTTTCCCGCCCTGCCCGTGGAACGAGCCGACCACGCCGCCACCACCGCGCCGCGCCGAGCCGTGCGACTGGAGCTGAGGCTCGTGCTCGTCGTAGCGCAACACCTCCTCCATCGCCATCGGCAACCCGCCGGCTGCGACCTCGTCGAGCCGGGAGGCGTCTCCGGTGAAGAGGTGCGAGGTCTTGCGGCTGAGCGTGAGGACGGCGAAGCGAGGCTGGGGCACGCCGTCGAGGAGGTGCTTGACGTGGAAGCGGCTGCCGACGACGGCCAGCGGCTCACCCCGTTGCGGTCCCGGCATCAGCATCGATCCGTCCTGGTCGATGTAGAGGGCCAGACCCACGGCTGGGCGCTGCCACAGCTCGTGATCCTCCAGCACGGCGTCGACGGGCGCCAACCGCACCCGGACGTCGGCTGCTCGCATCCCCATCGCCTCGAGACGGCTCGCCGCACTCCTGGCAAGGTTGCGCAACGTGATGCGACCCTCGCCTGGCGGCGTGACCGGGAGAAGGAGGCTCACCGCACCGCCCACTCGGGGACAGATCAGCTCCCGGACCTCGTCAGGCGTCGGTGTCGGGACCATGGAGTTCATACGACGACCTCCGGTTCTTGATCTCGCTGGTTATCGCCTCGGCGTCCTCCCCCAAGATGCGGACGACCAGATCAAACGGAGTGCGGAGCCGGCGGCACTCGGTGACACGCACCGTGCCATGGTGGGCAGACCCGGTCGTTGCACCTGTCAGAGACATCGGCGTGCGTTGCACCGTCCACTCAGGGTGAGGCTCCCCGTGACCTCAATCTAGGGCCGGAGGTCCCGGTGCGCACACCCAGGGCGAGGGGCCACGAGCCGGCCGCTGGTAGCGTGCATGGTGCTGATGGGTGACGCCCTCGAGCGGGTGCTGGTCGAGTGCGAGCGACACTGGCGCACGAGCGGCGCCAGCCTGACCGCCGCGGCCGGGATGCGTCGGGACCTCGAGAGGGAGCTGGGTGAGGCGGTGGGGGCTGGTACCCCTCTCGCCACCATCGTCGGTCCGGATCTCGGGGTGTTCGCCGAGAGTTGGGCGACCGACCGGCATGGCGAGGGGTGGCGTCCGGCTTGGGGGGAACGGCGCCGCCGACCTCTCAGTGGTCACGGCGGCGCCGGGATGGGCATACTCCTGGCGCTGGTTGGTACGGCGTTGGTGTGGATCGGACCGAAGGAGCGCAACGTGGACGACATCGAGGTATGGCGATGGGTGTGGCTCGGCGCCGCCGTCTTCCTCGGTATCGGGGAGATGGTGACGGCCGGGTTGTTCATGCTCCCGTCCGCCATCGGCGCCGTGGTCGCCGGGGCCTTGGCGCTGTTCGAGGTGGCGGTGTGGCTCCAGGTCATGGCCTTCATCGTCGTGTCCATTGCCGCCCTCATTGGCCTGCGAGGGTTTGCCCGGCGGTCGAGCGAGCCCTCCTACCCGGTGGGCGCCAAGCGCTACGCCGATGCGCAGGGAATGGTCGTCGAGCCGGTCGACCGGATCGCCGGGACGGGACGGGTCCGTGTCGAGACGGAGATATGGCGGGCCACGACCGATCAGGACGAGGTCATCGCCATCGGCACCGAGGTCAGGGTGATCGACGTGCGTGGCGCCCGCCTCGTGGTGGCGCCGAAGTCGTAGACAGCGCCGAGCAAGGAGGCTCAGATGGAAGCACTCGCGGTGGTCGTCGGCATCATCGCCCTCGTGGTGGTGTATGCCGCGCTTGGTCTCAAGATCGTCAAGCAGTTCGAACAGGGTCTCGTCGAGCGGTTCGGCAGGTACCGAGAGACGCTCGACCCGGGGCTGCACCTCATCGTGCCCTTCATCGATCGGATCCGCCGGGTCGACATGCGGGAGATCGTTGTCGACGTCCCGCCACAGGAGGTCATCACCAAGGACAATGTGGTCGTCACGGTTGACGCCGTTGTCTACTACCAGGCCACCGACCCGGTAAAGCTCGTCTACAACGTCCAGAGCTTCGTGCTGGCGGCCACCAAGCTTGCTCAGACCAACCTCCGCAACGTGGTCGGCGACCTCGACCTCGACGACGCCCTCACTTCGCGCGAGACGATCAACGCCCAGCTGCGGGCCATCCTCGACGAGGCAACGGACGTGTGGGGCACCAAGGTTGTGCGGGTCGAGATCCAGCGCATCGATCCGCCAGCTGACGTCACAGACGCCATGCATCGTCAGATGAAGGCGGAGCGGGACCGGCGCGCCGTCGTCACCGAGGCCGAGGGTCTGAAGCGCTCCGAGATCCTGAAGGCCGAGGGTGTCAAGCAGTCACGCATCCTCGAGGCCGAGGGTCAAGCCGAGGCGATCAAGCAGGTCGCCCAGGCGGAGCGGTTCCAGAAGGAGACCGTCGCCGAAGGGGAGGGCCGCGCCATCGAGCGGGTGTACAGCGCCATCCACACCGGCGACCCCACCCCTGACCTGATCGCCATCCGCTACCTGGAGGCGTTGCAGAACATCGCCAACGGGCAGGCGACGAAGATTTTCCTCCCCGTCGAGATGAGCGGGATCCTGGCCTCGATAGGAGCGATCGGCGAGGTCTTCAACCGACCGCCTGCCGGTGATGGCTGAGCCAGGTCCGGGCCGGCGCAGGACCGAACCGTCATCCGGTACGTTCGATGTTTCCCGGACCTGGTGGGTGTCATGCGTCAGTCGGCGAGCGCCCATGGGCGAGCGCAGCGGTCGATGCCCTTACCTGGGTCCAGACCGGCGCCCGACTCACGCCATCTGGGCAGGCTCCCGGCGCGGCGGCACACCGGTCCGCTGCCGCCACAACACCACAATCAACCCGACGCCGACCACGATGAGCGACACCCAGGCGTTGCGGGAGAAACCGAGCCACCGGTAGGTGGTGTCCGTGCGGATCAGCTCGGTGAGGAACCGGATCGCCCCGTAACCCACCATGTACACCCCGATGGCGGCGCCGCGGCACAGCGCCTGGCGCCGCTCCAGCCACAGCACCAAGGGCACGAGGACCAACAGGTTCCACAACGACTCGTAAAGGAAGGTCGGGTGGAAGGTGGCGAAGTCGACGTACACGGGCGGGCGGTGCGGTGGGTCGATCTGCAGCGCCCACGGCAGCGTCGTCGGCGTCCCGAAGAGCTCCTGGTTGAAGTAGTTGCCCCCGCGCCCGATCGCCTGGGCCAGGGGCAGCCCGACCGCCGCTGCGTCTGCGAAAGCCCAGGCGTCTCCGCCGCGCCGGCGCAGCATGGTGACCGCGGCGAACGCACCGACGGCGAGCCCGCCGTATAGGGCCAGCCCGCCCTGCCATACAAAGAGCACGGCATGCCAGCGCCCGTCGTACCTGGCGAGGTGGGTGGACACATACGCCAGCCGGGCACCGGCAAAGCCCAGTACGACGGTACGCAGGATCACGCCTTCGAGGATGGCCGGGTCGCCGCCAAGGACCCGGTAGCGGCGGGTGGTGACAGCGGCGGCGACGAGGACACCGAGACCCACCAGAACGCCGTACACGTGGATCGACAGCGGGCCGAGGCCGATCTTCTGAAACGGAGGCGAGGGGATCACTCTGCGGTGGGATCGGCGGCAACCGCCGGCTCCTCGAGCGTCTCTCCGGCAGCGGCGATGGCAGCTCCCGCCTCTGGCTCGGTCGGCGGTTCACCCGGTGCGGCCGCATCGCCTCGGTACACGGCGTCCTGGGCGGCAGTCACCACCGGGTGGCGCCGCCACCGCAGCA
>Ga0114938_1001087_pt1 | contig 19290 bp, 20 predicted proteins | sample AshMeaBigSpring_FD_88675 | JGI IMG/M metagenome (GOLD analysis project Ga0114938, IMG submission 88675) | Groundwater microbial communities from Big Spring, Nevada to study Microbial Dark Matter (Phase II) - Ash Meadows Big Spring | ecosystem: Environmental > Aquatic > Deep subsurface >...
CGGGCGGCGGCGCCGGGGGCGGCACCGCGCAGCCGGCGGCGAGGGCCGCGAGCGCCAACAGGAACTTGCGCATCGCGCTATTCTCCAAGACCTGATGGGACTGCGGAATACCCCGGAGCGATACGGATCGGTCGCACAGGGCCTGCATTGGGTGGTCGTGCTGCTCCTGATCGGCCAGGTGGCGGTCGGCAAGATCGCCCACGAGATGCCGGACGGCTTCGACAAGCTGGTACTGCTCGCCCGTCACAAGTCGGTGGGTATCACGATACTCGGTCTCGCGCTGCTGCGCCTCGCGTGGCGGCTCTTCGACCGTCCGCCGCCGCCGCCGCCGATGCCGCGCTGGCAGCTGCTGGCCTCGCGCGCGACGCATGCGGTGCTCTACGCGCTGCTGTTCGCGATGCCGATCACCGGCTGGCTGATGTCCTCGGCGTCCAACTACCCGGTGAGCTGGTTCGGGCTCGTGCAGTTGCCGGATTTCGTCGAGCCGGACCACGGTCTCAAGGAGCTCATGGAGGAGACGCACGAGCTGCTCGCGAACACCCTGATCGCGCTCGCGCTGCTGCACGTCGCGGCCGCCCTCAAGCACCAGTTCCTGGACCGGGACGGGCTGCTGTGGCGGATGTTGCCGTGGCGCAAGCGCTGACACTGCGACTCGCCGCGGCCTGCGCGGCGCTGCTGTGGGCGAACGCCGTCCGGGCCGGCGCCTGGGCCGGCGATGGCCATGCGGGCGCGCTGGAGTTCACGGCGATGCAGGCGGGCGCGCGATTCACCGGGCGCTTCGCGGACTTCCACGTGGACCTCGACTTCGACATCGCCGCGCCCGCGAAGGGCCGCTTGCACGTGACCATCGCGACCGCCTCCGCCGACACCCGGGACCTCGATCGCGACGGCATCCTGAAGGGCCGGGACTTCTTCTGGTGCGAGCGCCACCCGGAGGCGACGTATCACGCGGAGGGATTCGAGCGCGACGGCAAGGGCTGGCGCGCCACCGGCACGCTGACGCTGCGCGGTATCACGCGGCAGGTCCCGGTCCACTTCGAAGTGGCACCGGGCACGGACCGGCTTGCGATGAAGGGCCGCGCAGACGTGCGCCGGCTCGCCTTCGGCGTCGGCCAGGGCGACTGGGCGTCGACCGAATGGATCGGCGACGAGGTCGCGATCGCCTTCGACCTCGCTCTCAGGCCGGCTGCCGCCGGCCAATGAGCGACACGATCCAGATCGCGAGCCAGGAAAGCGCGAATCCCGGCACGAGCTCGTAGAGCCCGAAGATCTCGCCCTCGAGCTGCGGCCAGATGATCACCGTGAGGCCACCAACGATGATGCCGGCGAGCGCGCCATTCCTCGTCATGCGATCCCAGTAGAGCGACAGGATGATCGCGGGACCGAAGGCCGCGCCGAAACCCGCCCAGGCCCAGGCGACCAGCGACAGCACCTTGCTGTCCGGATCGAGGCCGAGCCAGAAAGCGATGGCCGCGATCGCGAGCACGGCGCCACGGCCGACCCAGAGCAGCTCGCCGCGACCCGCCCCAGGGCGGAACAGGCCGCGGTAGAAATCCTCGGCGAACGCCGATGACGACACGAGCAGTTGCGCGGAGGCCGTGCTCATGACCGCTGCGAGGATGCCGGAGAGGCAGATGCCGGCGATCACGGGGTGGAAGAACTGCGTGGACATCAGGATGAAGACCTTCTCGCTGTCGCTGCCCTCGAGCGGGTGGTCGAGCACGAGGATGCCGGTGAGGCCCACGATGATCGCCGCGCCCAGCACGACGATCACCCAGCCCATGGCGACGCGGCGCGCGACGTCCATCTCGTCCACGCGGCGGATCGCCATGAAGCGCGCGAGGATGTGCGGCTGGCCCGCATAGCCCAGCCCCCAGCCGACGAGCGAGGCGATGCCGATCCAGCCGAGCGCCTCGCCGCCGGAGCCCGTGAAAGGATCGAGCAGCGACGGATCGCGCGCCGCGATCCCGTCGAGCGCGGGCGTGACGCCGCCCGCAAGGTTCACCCCCATCCAGGCGACCAGCGCGAGCGCCACGAACATCAGAGTGCCCTGCAGCACGTCCGACCAGCTCACCGCAAGGAAGCCGCCGAAGAACGTGTAGGCGAGCATCACGATCGAGCCCCAGAACATCGCTTCCACGTAGGGCAGGCCGAACAGGGTCTCGAACAGCTTGCCGGAGGCGACGAAGCCGGAGCTCGTATAGAAGGCGAAGAAGACCAGAATGAAGGCGGCGGAGATCGTGCGCAGCAGGCGCGAGCGGTCCTCGAAACGCCGCTCGAAGTAGTCGGGCAGTGTCAGGGAGTCGGCGAGCTGCTCGGTGCGCGCGCGTAGCTTCGCGGCGATGAAGCGCCAATTGGTCCAGGTGCCGATGACGAGCCCGGCCGCGAGCCAGACCGCGTCGAAGCCCGACAGGTACGCGAGCCCCGGCAGTCCCATCAGCAGCCAGCCGCTCATGTCGGAGGCCTGGGCCGAGAGCGCCGTGACCCAGCTCCCGAGCTTGCGCCCGCCGAGGATGAAGTCGCCGAGCGTGCTGGTACGCCGGTACGCGATGAACCCGAGCAGCAGGCAGACCGCCATGTAGGCGACGAGGCTCGCGACGATGCCGGCGTTGTTCTCGATCATGGCTCCCCCGCCGGACTATACGCTACAGTCAGCCGGATGGACGAACGCCGGCCGCAGTTCCTTGCCGACGTCGACGCCTGCGTGGAGCGCGTGCTCTCGCAGGTCGGCAACCGGATCGTGCTGTGCCTGCCGATCGGCGCCGGCAAGCCGGTCGCGCTCGCCAACGGTTTCTGGCGTCGCGCGGTGGCGGATCCTTCGATCGACCTCTCCATCTACACCGGCCTCACGCTGCGACGGCCGCGCGGCAGGAGCGAGCTCGAACGCCGGCTCGTGGATCCGATGGCCGCGCGTGTCTTCGCGGGCGGCCCCGACCCGGAGTGGACCGAAGCGCTCTCCGCCGGCGCAGTGCCGGCGAACGTCCGCCTCCACGAGTTCTTCCTGGAGCCGGGCGCCTGGCTCCAGTCCCCGCTCGCCCAGCAATGGTACGCGAGCATCAACTACACGCACGTCGCGCGCACGGTCGCGGCCGCCGGCGCGAATGTCGTCGCGCAGCAGATCGCGCTGCGGCCCGGGCCCGGCGGCGGGCGCGCGAGCCTCGGCACCAACCCGGACGTCACGGCGGACCTGCTCCCGATCCTGAATGAGCGCCGCCGTGCGGGCGCGCCGATCGCGGTGATCGGGCAGGTCAACGGCTACATGCCGTACATGTACGGAGCGGCGGAGGTCCCCGCCTCCGTGTTCGACTTCGTCGTGGACGACCCGCGCGGCCATCACGAGCTGTTCAGCCCGCCGAACCTGCCGATCACGACCGCGGACCACTGCATCGCGCTCGCGTCGAGCATGCTGATCCGCGACGGCGGCACCATCCAGATCGGCATCGGCGAGCTCGGCGACGCCATCGTACACTCGTTGACGCTGCGCCACCGCGAGAACTCCGTCTGGCGCCGCGCGCTCGCGGACACGTGCCTCGCCGCGCGATTCGCGGGCGAGCAGGCGGACCTCGGCGGCGACGGGCCGTTCGAGGAAGGGCTCTACGCCGTCACCGAGATGTTCGTGGACGGGTTCCTCGACCTGTTCCGCGAGGGCATCCTCAAGCGGCGCGTGGAGCCCGAGGGCGTGCTGCTGCACGGCGCATTCATGCTGGGGCCGCAGGCCTTCTACCGCGAGCTGCGCGAGATGCCGGATTCCGAGCGCGCGCTGTTCGCGATGATGCCGGTCAGCTTCACGAACGAGCTGTTCGGACCGGGCTGGGACCGCAAGGTCGCGCAGCGCCGGCACGCGCGGTTCATCAACATGGCCATGATGGCGACGCTCGGGGGCGCGCTCGTCTCCGACGGCCTGGCCGACGGGCGCGTCGTCAGCGGCGTCGGCGGGCAGTACAACTTCGTCGCGCAGGCGCACGCGCTGCCGGGCGGTCGCTCGATCATTGCGCTGCGCGCCACGCGCGAGAACCGCGGGCGGCTCGAATCCAACGTCCGCTTCGGCTACGGGCACGCGACCATTCCGCGCCACCTGCGCGACGTCGTGATCACGGAGTACGGCGTCGCGGACCTGCGCGGGCTGCCGGACGACGAGGTCGCGAAGCGCATGCTGGCGGTCGCGGACTCGCGGTTCCAGCCCGCGCTCCTCGCCGAGGCGCAGCGCGCCGGCAAGCTGCCGGCGTCGTACCGCGTCCCGGACGAGCATCGCGGCAATGTCCCGGCGGCGCTCGAGCGGGCGCTCGCCCCGCACCGCGCGGCGGGGTTCTTCGGCGAGCTGCCCTACGGCACCGACCTCACGGCGGAGGAGATCCGGCTCGCGCGCGCGCTGCGGCGGCTGAAGGCGCGCGCGGAACACTGGTCCGGCCGGCTCGCGATCGCGGCGCGGATGCTGCGGCCGCTGCCGCGCGGCCCGGAGTTCACGTCGTTGTTCGAGCGCATGGATCTTGCGGCGCCGCGATCCCTGCGCGAGCGGCTGCTGCGGCGCGTGGTCGCGGCCGCGCTCTAGACGAAGCTCGCGATCTCGCCGAGCGGCTTGCGCGCGATGTCCGGCACCTTCGCGCCCGGCGCCGGGTGACCGACGACCAGCAGCAGGAACGGCCGCTCCAGGTCCTTCGGCCGGCCGAGGATCTCGTTCAGGAACTTCATCGGGCTCGGCGTGTGCGTCAGCGACACGAGGCCGGCGTGGTGCACGGCCGCGAGCAGGAGTCCGGTGGCGAGTCCGACCGACTCGTCCGTGTAGTAGTGCTTGCGCTTGCCGCCGTCGGGAGTCCGGTCGAAGCGGCGGATGAACACCGCGATCAGCCACGGCGCGACCTCCAGGAAGGGCTTGTGCTCGTCGGTGCCGAGGGGCGCGAGCACCTCCAGCCACTCGGGTGGCGCGCGGTGCGCGTAGAACTCGCGCTCCTCGACCTCGGCCGCCACGCGGATGCGGCGCTTGAGCGCGGGATCGGACACCGCGACGAAGTGCCAGGGCTGCTGGTTGGCGCCGGAGGGCGCCGAGCCCGCGGCGCGCAGGCAGTCCTCGATGATCGCGCGCGGCACCGGGCGGTCGGAAAAGTCGCGGACGGTGCGGCGCCTGCCCATCTCGTCCGCAAAGGCCTGCGCGCGCGCAGCCATCTCTTCCGGCGGATACTCGCGGTAGCCTGCGAGCGGCACGAACTTCGGTTGCATCGCAATCCCCTTCAGGCGGCGGCCAGCAGGCGCTCGACCATGGACTCGGCCTGCGCGCGGTAGCCGCCGCCGAACAGGTTCAGGTGATTGAGCACGTGGTAGAGATTGTAGAGATCCTGGCGCACGGCTCTGCCGGCGTCCGGCGGCCAAGCGCAGTCGTAGGCGGCGTAGAAACGCGGGCCGAAGCCGCCGAACAGCCGCGTCATCGCGATGTCCGCCTCCCGGTCGCCGTAGTAGACGGCGGGGTCATAGGTCACGGGGGTACCGTCGGCCAGCATCGCGCGGTTGCCGCCCCAGAGGTCCCCGTGCAGCAACGAGGGCCGTGGGCGATGGCTGCCGAAGAGAGCGGGAACGGCTTCGAGCAGCCTGCGGCCGCGATCCAGGAGCCGGCCGCCGTAGCCATTCTCCGCGGCGAGCTCAAGCTGGAAGGCGAGGCGGCGGTCGCGCCAGAACACGGCCCAGTCATCCGACGGCGCATTCGGCTGCGGCGTCGCGCCGATCGCGTTGTCACGCTCGAGGCCGAAGGCGGGGGCGGTGACGGCGTGCAGCCGCGCGAGCGCCTCGCCCATGCGCGCGTCCGAGGCCGCATCGGCCGCGTGCAGCTCGAACCACTCCAGCTCCAGAAACGCCTCGCTTCCCTGCACGCCGATGCGGTTCACCGCCGGCACGCGGATTGCGCCGGTTGCCGCCATGCGCTCGAGCCCGTCGGCTTCCGCCTCCAGCCGCCAGCGCTCGCCGAGCGGCAATCGCTTCACGAATGATTGGAATAATTGGGGACGCATCCCGATTACTTTAATCGGGATGCGTCCCCAATTATTTTGCGAGGCGCTCGGCCTGGCGGCGGAGCGCCGCGCCGAATTTCGCGCGGTCGTAGAAGGCGCCGAGCGCCGCGAGGTCGGGCTTGCCGCGCTCGAGCGCATCGGCCTCGACTGCCAGTGGCATGTCGCAGGCAATGGTCGTGAGCCGGCGCGCGAAGAAGGCCGCGTCGCGGTACTCACGCAGCTTTTCCGGGAGCTTCGCGGCGCCCCGGATCGGCAGCAGCGGTACCTTGTCGAGATGGCCGTACAGCTCCTCGAGCGAGGCGAACCGGCGCAGGAGCGCCGAGGCCGTCTTCGGGCCCACGCCCGGCACGCCCGGGATATTGTCCACCGAGTCGCCGGTGAGCGCGAGGTAGTCCGCCATGCGCTCGGGCCGCACGCCGAACTGTTCCTCGATCTCGTGGTAGGCGTAGCGCCGCTCGCCGGCATAGTCCCAGTAGTGGTCGCCGTCGCGGATGAGCTGCGCGAGATCCTTGTCGCGCGTGACGAGCACCGAGGGGTGGCCGCGCTCGCGCATGCGCGTCGCGAGGGTGCCGATGATGTCGTCGGCCTCGTGCGTCGGGCTCGAGAATTCCGCGACGCCCAGCAGCCGGCAGAGCTTGCGGCACCACGCGAACTGGCGCTTGAGTTCCGGTGGTGCCGGCTCGCGGTTCGCCTTGTAGGCCGGGAAGATCTCGTTGCGGAACGACGAGGACAGGCTCTCGTCGAAGGCGACCGCGACATGCGCGGGCTTCGCCTGCTCCAGCAGGTCGCCGAGGAAACGCCCGAAGCCGTAGAGCGCATTCACGGGCTCGCCGTCCTCGCCGGTCATCTCGATGCCGACGGAGTAGTAGGCGCGGAAGACGAAGTAGCTCGCGTCGATCAGGTGGACCGGACGGCCCCCGGCGCGCTTCACTGGCGGAATTTCTGGATGCGGGCGTGCAGCGGGCTGGTGCGCGGGAAGTGCGCGAGCAGGTATTCCATCTGGTCGGCGAGCACGCGCCGGCCCTTCAGGTAGATGTACTCGGCGTAGGTCGGCGTGAACGGCACGGCGAGCAGCTGCATGCCCGCCTGCTCCGGCGTGCGCGAGGCCTTCTGGTTGTTGCAGCGCCGGCAGGCGGCGACCACGTTGTTCCACGCGTCCTTGCCGCCCTGGCAGAACGGGCGCACGTGGTCGCGCGAGAGCGCGGAGGACCGGAAGCGCCCGCCGCAGTACATGCAGAGGTTGGCGTCGCGGCGGAACAGCGTCTCGTTGTTGAGCGGCGGGACGTAGTCGCCGCGCAGGCTGCCCGGATTCCCGGACGAGCCCTGCGTCGCCATCATCGAGCTCACTTCGATCACGGTCTGCCGGCCACTGCGGGCGTTCACGCCGCCGTGCAGCGCGTACAGGCGGCTGCCGAAGGCGTACGCCACCTGGCCGAGGCAGTGCAGCCGCACCGCCTCCTTGTAGTCGATCCACTCGAGCGGCATGCCGGAGGCGTCGGTGCGCAGCACCCATTGCGACAGGGCGACCTCCTGGCCGCCCGCCGGAACCACCTTCCTCGCCATGCCCGAAACCGTGCTCACGTACGTACAAACCGCTGGCCGAAACCCTGAAACAATAAGCCACCATTGTTATAATTTTCAACGCGCGGCCAGCCGGCCGGCGGTCCCGGGGAGGAATCGGATGCCAGTCACGATCGGCGTGCTGCGGGAGACCGTGCAGGGCGAGAACCGCGTCGCCGTGGTCCCCGAAGTCGCCACCAAGCTGGCCGCCCAGGGCGCCAGGATCCTCATCCAGCGCGGCGCGGGCGCCGCCGCCCGCTTCCCGGACGCCTCCTACAAGGACGCCACGCTGGCCGATTCCGCCGAGGCCGTCCTCGCCGAGGCCGACATCCTGCTCACGGTGCAGCCGCCGGATCCCGCGATCGTCTCCCGGCTGAAGCCGGGTGCGGTCGTCGCCGGGTTCCTCGCCCCGCACGCGCAGGGAGCGCTCGTGCGCGCCCTCAAGGACCGGCGCATCACCAGCTTCGCCATGGAGCTCGTGCCGCGCATCTCGCGCGCGCAGTCCATGGACGCCCTCTCCTCGCAGGCGGCGGTCGCCGGCTACAAGGCGGTGCTGATCGGCGCCGCGGCGCTCGACAAGTTCTGCCCGATGCTGACGACGGCCGCGGGCACCATCCGCCCGGCGACCGTGCTCGTGATCGGCGCGGGCGTCGCGGGCCTGCAGGCGATCGCGACCGCGAAGCGCCTCGGCGCCGTGGTCGAGGCCTACGACGTGCGCGCCGCGACGCGCGAGCAGATCAAGTCTCTCGGCGCGAAGTTCGTCGAGACCGGCGTCACCGCCGAGGGCGCGGGCGGCTATGCGCGCGAGCTCACGGCCGAGGAGAAGGCGAAGCAGCAGGAGGTGCTCGACGGGCGCATCGCGGCCGCGGATTGCGTGATCACGACCGCGGGCGTGCCGGGACGGCCGGCGCCGCGCATCATCGGCCGCGCCGCGGTCGAGCGCATGAAGGCGGGCGCGGTGATCGTGGACCTGCTCGCGGAGAATGGCGGCAACTGCGAGCTCACGAAGGCCGGCGAGACGTCCGAGCACCACGGGGTGCGCATCATCGGGCCGGTCAACCTGCCGGCGACCGTCGCGCACCACGCGAGCGAGATGTACGCCAAGAACCTGCTCAATCTCCTGAAGCCGGCGCTCGAGGCCGGCGCGCTCAGGATCGACTGGAATGACGAGGTGTTCGCCTCCTCCTGCGTCACGCACGAGGGCGCGATCCGCCACGAACCGACCCGCAAGACCGTGGAGACCGCGTAAATGGAAGGCGTGATCGCGCTCTATATCGTCATGCTCGCGGCGTTCACCGGCTACGAGGTCATCGCCAGGGTGCCGGTGATCCTGCACACGCCGCTGATGTCGGGCTCGAATTTCGTGCACGGCATCGTGCTCGTGGGCGCCATGGTCGCGCTCGGGCGCGCCGACACCCTGCTCGAGCAGGTGATCGGCTTCATCGGCGTCGTGCTCGGCGCCGGCAACGCGGTCGGCGGCTACGTGGTCACCGAGCGCATGCTCGAGATGTTCAAGGCCAGTGGCCAGAAGAAGAAGGAGTCCGCCTGATGGGCTTCCTGCCGGAAGGCGTCGCGACGCTCGCGATCGACTTCTCCTACCTGCTGGTCGCGTTCCTGTTCATCATGGGCCTGAAGGCCATGAGCTCGCCGGTCACGGCGCGCCGCGGCATCGTGGTCGCGGGCCTCGGCATGCTGATCGGCACGCTGATGAGCTTCCTCTATCCCGGCATGGGCAACTTCCCGCTCATGCTGGCCGCCATCGCGATCGGCGGCGCGCTCGCCTGGTGGTCGGGACGCATCGTCGCGATGACCGACATGCCGCAGATGATCGCGCTCTACAACGGCATGGGCGGCGGCGCGGCGGCCTCGATCGCGGCCGTCGAACTCCTGCGCATGGCGGATGCGCCCGTGGATGGCGCCGCGCACCACGGCCCCATGGTCACGGCGCTCGCCGCGGCCGGCGCCTTCATCGGCGCGGTCAGCTTCTCGGGCTCGCTGATCGCTTTCGGCAAGCTGCAGGACCTGATCAAGCGCAGCCTCCGGTTCAAGGGCCAGCAGGCCGTCAACCTCGTGATCACGGCGGCGACCGTCGCGCTCGGCGCCTGGTTCGTCGTCTCCGGCCACCCGACGCTCGGCGTGGTGATCGCGTTCTTCGCGCTCGCGCTCGTGCTCGGCATCACGATGACGCTGCCGATCGGCGGCGCCGACATGCCGGTCGTGATCTCGCTCTACAACGCCTTCACCGGCCTCGCGGTCGCGTTCGAGGGCTTCGTGCTCGAGAACGCGGCGATGATCATCGCCGGCATCGTGGTGGGTTCCGCCGGCACGCTGCTCACGCAGCTGATGGCGAAGGCCATGAACCGCTCGCTCGCGAACGTGCTGTTCTCGGGCTTCGGCGAGGGGCCGGCCGCAGAAGCCGCCGGCGTGACGGGCTCGCTCAAGCCGATCGAGCCCTCGGACGCCGGCGTCATGATGGCGTTCGCGCAGAAGGTGATCGTGGTGCCGGGCTACGGCATGGCGGTCGCGCAGGCGCAGCACAAGGTGTGGGAGCTGTGCCAGCTCCTGATAGACAAGGGCGTGATGGTGCGCTTCGCCATTCACCCGGTCGCCGGCCGCATGCCGGGGCACATGAACGTGCTGCTGGCGGAGGCCGGCGTGCCGTACGACCTGATCGCGGACCTCGACGAGATCAACGCCGAGTTCGACACGGCGGACGTCGCGCTCGTGATCGGCGCGAACGACGTCGTGAACCCGGTTGCGCGCACCGACAAGACGAGCCCGATCTACGGCATGCCGATCCTGAACGCGGACAAGGCGAAGAACGTGCTCGTCATCAAGCGCGGCAGGGGCGCCGGCTTCTCCGGCATCGAGAACCACCTCTTCTACCTCGACAACACGCGCATGGTCTACGGCGACGCCCAGAAGGTTGCCGCGGAATTGATCCATGCCGTGAAGGTGGCGGGCTAGCGCCGGCACCATCCCGTCGGCGGGCGCGGGCCAGGCTGGCTCGCTCGCTCAGAAGAGAAGAACCGGGAAATTCGCGAGCTACGCCACCTGGCCCGCCCCCACCGGCGCGGCGCTGGCGGCGCTCGTCAGGCGAGTTCGCGGGTCAAGAATTCAATCGTTCGACGCCAGGCCAGCTTGGCCGCGACTTCGTTGAACCGCGCCGCGTTCGTATCGTTGTTGAAAGCATGGTCTACGTCCGGGTAGACGTGCATTTCGTAGCGGGCGCCGCTGGCGCGCAGCGCCGCGTCGAAAGCGGGGACGGCAGCGTTGATGCGGTCGTCGCGCCCGGCGTAGTGCATCATCATCGGCACGCGCACGCGCGAAGCCTCGTCGGCTGACGGCGGCATGCCGTAGTACACGACCGCGGCGTTCAGATCCGGTGAATTGACGGCCAGGCGCCCGGCCATGCCCCCGCCCCAGCAGAAGCCGGCGCAGCCGACCTTCCCGGTCGCATGCGCATGGCCCGCGGCATGGCGCACGGCCGCGAGGTAGATGCCGAGCGCCGTCTCGCGCTCGAGCGCGCCGATCAGCTTCCGCGCCTCGTCCTCGTCCGCGGGCGTGCCGCCGGCGCCGGAGAGCGCGTCGGGCGCGACCGCCAGGAAGCCGGCCTGCGCCACGCGCCGCGCGACATCCTCGATGTGCGGATTGAGGCCGCGGTTCTCGTGGATCACGACGACCGCGGGCCGGCGCGCAGGTTCCGCCTGCGGCCGCGCGACGTAGCAGGAGACGGCGCCGGCGGGGCCCTCGAAGCCCTCACGTCCCGTGGCGAGCGAGGGATCGTCGGGCGCCACGGTCGCGGCGATCGCATAGCGATTCTCGAGCAGCGGCAGCAGCGCGGCCGCGGCGGCGGCGCCGCCTGCCAGTCGCGCGAGCCGCGCCAGGAACGCGCGCCGCGGCATCGAGCCGTGCGTGAACTCGTCGTAGAGCTCGATGCACCTGCGGTTCACTACTCGTCGGCGTCGGGCATCACGAGCCAGAGCAGCAGGTAGACGATGATGCCCGGGAAGGCGGCGGAAAGGATCGAGAGGATCACGTAGGCGATTCGCACGCGATCGGGCTTCCAGCCGTAGTGGTCCGCGATGCCGCCGCACACGCCGGCGATCATGCGGTCTTTCGAGCGCCTGAGTTTCCTGTCCGACATCGCCGCCTCCACCTGCCGCGGGAAGATGGAATCATCCTCCCACGGAGCGGCGACGGATGCGAGAGGCGCACCTCAGCCGGTGCGGTTCGGCCGGCGGGTGGGCGCCGGGGCAGGCGCCGGCCGCTGCGCCGGGCGGTCATAGCGGCGCTCCATCGCGCGCTGCCGTTCCTCGGGCGTCATCTGCCCCCAGCGCTCGCGCAGCCGCTGCCGTTGTTCCTCGGACAGCTGCTGGAAGCGACGGAAGTCGTTGCGCAGGCGCTCTCTCTGCTCGGGCGTGAGCTGGTGGAAGCGCTTCCAGCGCTCGCGCAGGCGGGCACGCTCCCCGGGCGGCAGCGACCGCCACTTGCGCCAGCGTTCCTGCGCCTTGGCGCGCTGCTCGGGCGTCATGGCGGCCCAGCGCTCCGCGCCCACGGCCATCGCCTGCTGGCGCCCCGGCGGCAGCGATGCCCAGCTCTCCTCCTGGCCCGCGAGGATCGCCTGCTGCTCTTCGTCGAGCTCGTCCCAGGCGATGCCCGGTGCCGTGTCCTGATCCGCGGCTGGCGGGGGTTCCTGCGCCTGCGCGGGCGCGAATCCGAGCGCGAGCCACAGCGCGACAATTCCAGCGAATCTATTCATGGCCGTCATCCTTCGAAGCCTCTTGCTCGACGCGCTCGAGCTGCCTCCCGCCCTTGCGCGACTCGATGTAATCCGCGAACTCCCCGTCCTCCGCCTCCATCTCCGCCAGGAACTCCAGGAACTCCGGGTCCGGCGGCGGGGGCGGCGTCTCCGCCGCGGCCGGCCAGGCCACCAGGCACGCGGCGATCCAGACCGGGCGCATCGTCTCAGCCCACGTCGCCGGCCGCCTGTTCGGCCGCCCAGGCATAGAAATCGCCGTCCTCCTCGAACATGTCGAGTTCATCGGCGCCCGCGACCAGCTCGAGGTCCTCGAACGCGGCGAGCGCGGGCTCCGCGAGCGGCGCCGCCCGCTCGCCCTGCCAAAGCATCACGCCAACGACCGCGGCGGCGGCGGCCCCCGCCGGGATCCAGGTCGAGGACCAGCGCAGGCGCCGGTGCCGCAGCTCCTCGAGCGCCCGCGCGCGCGAGCGCGCAAGCCGCGAACGCGTCGCGGCGGGCAGCGACCCGACGCTCGCGTCGAAGGCCGCGCGACTCTTCCGCTCCAGTTCCTGCATCCGGTCGTTCATTCCGCTTCCCCCAACACTTCCTGCAAGGCCTGCAGCGCGCGGAAGTAGTGCGTCTTGACGCTTCCTTCCGTGCAACCCATCGCCATCGCCGTCTGCGCCACGTCCATGCCCTCGAAGTTCCGCAGCAGGAACGCCTCGCGCTGCCGGCTGCTCAACCCCGCGAGCACTCCTTCGATGCGCGCGAGCAGTTCCTCGCCCTCGAGCACCGCATCCGGCGCGCCGCCCGGATCCATCGCGGAGTCGAGCGGATCGGCCGCCTCGTCCTCCGCATCGCCGCCGGGCCACCAGGCCATCACCGCGCGGCGCACTTTCTCGCGCCGCTGGCTGTCCGTGATGCGGTTTCGCAGGATCCGGTAGAACAGCGGCCGCCACTGCTCCGGCGGATGCCCCGCGTAGTTCCGCACCAGCCTGATCATCGCGTCCTGCACCGCGTCCTCGGCCTCCGCGTGGTCGCGCAGCGCGAGTTGCGCGATGCGAAACGCGCGGCGCTCGATGCCCGCCAGGAACCGCTCCAGTGCGCGCTCCGATTCCAGTGCCGCCTCCCGCATCGCCCGCCGCCCGCCGGCCAGCGCCGTGGGCGCCGGAAGCGTAGCAGAGCGGGTCATGGACTCCTCCGGCATCGGGGCGAGACTCCTGGCCCGGCCACGGTGATATAACGTCCTCTCCCGGGCGGCCGTTGACGACGACGGCCGTCTTTTTGCAACACATTGATATAGAAAGACTTTTGACCGACGATTCGCTGGTCCTGCAGGTCGTATTCGACGCGCCGCTCAGGCATTCCTTCGACTACCTGCCGCCGGCGGGAGAGCCGGTGCCGCGGCCCGGGACGCGCGTGCGCGCGCCGTTCGGAAGGCAGCGCGCGATCGGCGTGGTGACCGGCGTCGCCACCGGCAGCGCGCTGCCGCGAGCAGGGCTGAAGCACGCGCAGGGCGCGCTCGACGACGAACCGCTCTGGGACCAGGCGACGCTCGGGCTCCTCCTGTGGGCCGCCGACTACTACCACCATCCGCCCGGCGAGGTACTGTTCGCCGCGATGCCGGGACTGCTGCGCCGGGGCGCACGCGCGCGCGCGGACGAGACGGTGTGGCGCCCGTCGGCGCGCGGTCTTGCGGAATCGGGCGTCGCGCGCACCGGCGCGCGCCAGCGCGAGCTGTTCGCGCTCATGGGCCGGGACGGCGCCGCGGCGGACGCGATCTCCGCCGCGGGGCTCACCGATGCGCTGAAGTCGCTGCTGCGCCGCGGCTGGGTCGAGTCATTCGAGCGTCCGGAAGCCGCACCCCCCGCCGGCAGGGGCCTCCCGGGACCCGCGCTCACGCCGACGCAGTCCGCGGCCTGCGAGGCCATCGGCGAGTCGCTCGGGCGCTACGGCGCGTTCCTGCTCCACGGCGTCACCGGCAGCGGCAAGACGGAGGTGTACCTGCGGCTGATCGCGCGGGTGCTCGAGGCCGGGCGTGGCGCGCTCGTGCTCGTGCCCGAGATCGCGCTCACGCCGCAGCTGGTCGCGCGCTTCCGCGAGCGGCTGCCCGTGCCGGTGGTCGCGCTGCACTCCTCGCTGGCGGACGGCGAGCGCGCCGCGGCCTGGCGCGCCGCGGCCTCGGGGCGCGCGCCGGTCGTGATCGGCACGCGCTCCGCGGTGTTCACGCCGATGCCGTCGCCCGGCATCGTGGTCGTGGACGAGGAGCACGATGCCTCCTACAAGCAGCAGGAAGGCTTCCGCTATTCGGGCCGTGACCTCGCCGTGCTCCGCGCCTCGCGCGCGGGCGTGCCCGTGGTGCTCGGATCGGCGACGCCCTCGCTCGAGTCGCTCGCAAACGTCGCGGCCGGCCGCTATGCGAGGCTCTCGCTGCCCGAGCGCACCGGCCGCGCCGGCAAGCCGCGCGTCGCGGTCGTGGACCTGCGCATCAACCCGGCGCGCGACGGACTCTCGCCACCGGCGACTGCCACGATCGAGCGGCATCTCGGCCAGGGCGGGCAGGTGCTCGTATACCTGAACCGCCGCGGCTGGGCGCCGACGATGTTCTGCCCGGGCTGCGGCTACACCGTCCCCTGCCGGTCCTGCGACTCGCGCCTCACCGTGCACATGGGACGCGCCCGCCTCGTCTGCCACCACTGCGGCGCGGACGAGCCGATGCCCTACGGCTGCCCGCGCTGCGGCGGCGAGCTCGCGCCGGTCGGCGAGGGCACCGAGCGCGTCGAGGCCGCACTCGCGTCGCGCTTCCCGGGGGCGCCGCTCGTGCGCGTGGACCGCGACGTGATCCGGCGGCGCGGCGAGCTGGAGGAGGCGCTCGCGGCGGTCGCGGACGGCCGCGCGCGCATCCTGCTCGGCACGCAGATGCTGACGAAGGGGCACGACTTCCCCGACGTCACGCTCGTGGTCGTGCTTGCCGCCGACCAGGGCCTGTTCGGCGCCGACTTCCGCGCGAGCGAGCGGCTCGCGCAGCAGATCGTGCAGGTGGCGGGACGCGCGGGCCGGGGCGACCGCGCGGGCGAGGTGCTGATCCAGACCGCCTACCCCGAGCATCCGCTGCTGCAGTGCCTGATTCGCGAGGGCTACGAGGGCTTCGCCGCGCGTGCGCTCGAGGAGCGCCGCGCCGCCGGCTGGCCGCCGTACTCGCACCTCGCGCTGCTGCGCGCCGACGCGCCGGCCCGCGCCGAGGTCCACACATTCCTGCGCGCCGCGCTCGGGGCGGCGCCCGCGCCGCGCCCGGCCGGGCTGCGCCTGCTGGGACCCGCGCCGGCCGCGATGGAGCGGCGCGCCGGCCGGCATCGCGCGCGGCTCCTCGTCGAGTCGCCCGCGCGGGCGGGACTGCAGCGCTTCCTCGCCGAGTGGCTCGTGGCAGTCGGGAAACTGCGGGCTCCGCGCGCGCTGCGCTGGTCGGTGGACGTCGATCCGATCGAGGTCGACTGATAGACTGCGCGGCTTGAAATCCCTCATCGCAAATCTGGTCGCCGACGCACTGGCGGCGCTGCCGCCCGGCACGCTCGGCGGGACCGCGCCCGAGCCCGCCATCGAGCGCAGCCGCGACGCCGCCCACGGCGATTTCGCGACCGGCGTCGCCATGCGCCTCGCCAGGGCCGCACGCAGCAACCCGCGGGCGCTGGCGGAGAAGATCGTCGCGGCGATCCCGGCCAACACGCTGATCGCGAAGACCGAGATCGCAGGCCCCGGCTTCATCAACATCTTCCTGACTCCGGCGGCCTGGCAGGCGGAGATGGCGCGCGTGCTGGCCGAGGGGACGGCTTACGGGCGGGGCGATGACGGCGGCGGGCGCCGCGCGATCGTCGAGTTCGTCTCGGCGAACCCGACCGGGCCCCTGCACGTCGGCCACGGCCGGCATGCGGCATTCGGCGCGACGGTCGCGAACCTGCTCGAGGCCGACGGCTGGCGCGTGCACCGCGAGTACTACGTGAACGACGCGGGACGGCAGATGGACATCCTCGCCGCCTCCGTGTGGCTGCGCTACCTCGAGCTCTGCGGCGAGGTGCTGCCATTCCCCGCGAATGGCTACCGCGGCGACTACGTGCGCCCGGTCGCGGTGCGCCTGCGCGCGAGTCACGGCGACGCGCTGCGGCGCCCCGCGGCGCAGGTGCTCCCGGGCCTGCCCCCGGACGAGGCCCAGGGCGGCGACAAGGACATTTATATCGACGCCGTCATCGCGCGCGCCCGGGAACTCCTCGGGGACGCGTTCAACGCGGTGTTCGACGCGGGTCTCGCCGACATCCTCGCCGACATCCGCGGCGACCTCGCGGAATTCGGCGTGAGCTTTGACCGCTGGTACTCCGAGCAGGACCTCGGCGACGGGCGCGACGGGGGTCCCGTCGACCGCGCGCTCGCGCGGCTGCGGGCGAATGGGCACGTCTTCGAGCAGGATGGCGCGACCTGGTTCCGGGCCACGCAGTTCGGCGACGAGAAGGACCGCGTGGTCATCCGCGCCAACGGCCAGAAGACCTACTTCGCCTCCGACATCGCCTATCACCTCGACAAGCGCGAGCGCGGCTTCGACCTGCTGGTGACAATCCTGGGCGCCGACCACCACGGCTACATCGCGCGCGTGCGCGCGGGCCTCGCCGCCATGGGCGAGCCAGCGGAGTCGCTGGAGGTGCCGTTGATCCAGTTCGTCACCCTCTGGAAGGGCGGCGAGAAGGTGGCGATGGGCAAGCGCGAGGCCCAGTTCGTCACGCTGCGCGAGCTGCGCGCCGAGGTCGGCAACGACGCCGCGCGCTTCATCTACGTGACGCGTTCGAACGACCAGCCACTCGACTTCGACCTCGAGCTCGCCAAGAAGCAGTCGAACGACAACCCGGTCTACTACGTCCAGTACGCGCACGCGCGCATCGCGAGCGTGCTGAAGCAGGCCGCCGAGCGCGGGCTGCCCTTCGACCGCGCGGCAGGCGTCGCGGCGCTCGGCGCGCTCGCGGAGCCGGCCGAGCTCGCGCTGATGCGCGAGATCTCCCGCTGGCCCGAAGTCGTCCGCCAGGGAGCCCTGTTGCGCGCGCCGCACCTCGTCGTGCATTACCTGCGCGAGCTCGCGCAGGCGTTCCACGCCTGCTACGCTGCGCTGCCCTTCATCGTGGACGACGCGCACACACGCAATGCCCGGCTCGCGCTCATCGCGGCGGCGCGGCAGGTGCTCGTGAACGCGCTCGCGATCCTCGGCGTCTCGGCGCCTGAGAGCATGTAATGGTGTCGCGTGACTACAAGCGCACGCGCGCGCGGCGCGAGCCGTTCTCCGGCTGGACCGGGCTCTTGATCGGGCTCGTCGCCGGCCTCGGCGCCGGGCTCGCGCTCTATTACTTCGACCCGCGCACGCCGCCTGCCGCCCCCGCGGAGCCGGGGCCCGCCTCGGCGCGCGAGGCCGCCGCCGACGAGCCCGCGGAGCGCTACGACTTCTACGAGATGCTGCCGAACTTCGAGGTCGTGGTGCCCGAGCGCGAGGCGCCCGTGCGGCGCGGCGAGCCCGCGGCGCCGGTCGAGCGTGCCGGCGCCTACGTGCTGCAGGTGGGCTCGTACCGCAAGTTCGAGGAGGCGGACCGCGTGCGCGCGCAGCTGGCGCTGCAGGGCATCGAGTCGAAGGTGCAGCGCGTCTCCGTGGACAACGACACCTGGCACCGTGTCCGCGTCGGGCCCATCACGGACCTCGGCGAGCTCAACCGCGTCCGCGACCGCCTGCGCGAGGCGGAGATGGACCTGCTCGTGATCCGCGTCGGCGATTAATTAGGGGACGCACCCCTATTTCCCGAAAGAAATAGGGGTGCGTCCCCTATTAATCAGTCGTCGGTGACCTGGCGGAAGTCGACGCCGAGCGAGCGCAGCTTGCGGTAGAGGTGGGTGCGCTCCATGCCGACGCGCTTGGCGAGCAGCCCCACCTTGCCGCCGCACAGCATGAGCTGCTGCAGCAGGTAGGCGCGCTCGAACTGCTCGCGCGCCTCGCGCAGCGGCAGCGCCAGCAGGTCCTGCTTCACCAGTGGCTCGTCGGGGGCCTGCTGCGTCACCAGCTGCTGCTCGATCTCGTCGAGGCCGATCTCCTCGGGGCCGCCGATGATCAGCACGCGCTGCACGAGGTTCCTGAGCTCGCGCACGTTGCCGGGCCACGGGTAGTTCCTCAGGCGGTTCTGCGCGGCGACCGAGAAGCGCCGCAGCGGCATGCCCTCCTCGTCCACCAGCCGGTCCACGTAGTGGCGCAGCAGGTCGGGTACGTCCTCCGCGTACTCGCGCAGCGGCGGGATGCGGATCGTGATCACCTCGAGGTGCGCGAGCAGGTCGCGGCGCACGCCCTTCGCCTGGCCGTCGGGGCCCGAGCTCGCGCCGGCGACGAGGCGCATGCCGAACGGGATGCGCTGGCTGCCGCCCTCGCGCTGGAAGCCGCCCTGCTCGAGATCGGCGAGCAGCAGGCGCTGCGCGCCCTGCGACAGGTCCTCGATGCCGCCCAGGAACAGCGTGCCGCCCACGGCCTGCTCGTAGAGGCCCGACTCGACCTTGCCGTCCGATTCACGCCCACGCAGCTGGAAGGCCGCGGTCGCGTCGTCGAGGCTCGCGCAGATGACGGCGACGAACGGGCCCGGGGCGCGCGGCCCGAGCGAGTGCATGTAGCGCGCGAAGGCCTCGCGGCCGGTGCCGGGCTCGCCGATCAGGAGCACCGGCGCCTCGTGGCCGGCGACCTGCTGCACCTGCTCGCGCAGTTTCTGCATCAGGCGGCTCTTGCCGATCGGCGCGACCAGCGGCGGGATCAGCGTGCGCTGCGCCTGGCGGCGGCGGCGTCCCGCCTCGAGCGCGCGCTCGACAGTGCGCAGCAGCTTGGCGATCGACAGCGGCTTCTCGACGAAGTCGAACGCGCCGAGTCGCGTCGCCTCGACCGCCGTTTCCACCGTGCCGTGGCCCGAGAGCATCACGACCGGGCAGCCCAGC
>Ga0114938_1001088_pt1 | contig 19283 bp, 15 predicted proteins | sample AshMeaBigSpring_FD_88675 | JGI IMG/M metagenome (GOLD analysis project Ga0114938, IMG submission 88675) | Groundwater microbial communities from Big Spring, Nevada to study Microbial Dark Matter (Phase II) - Ash Meadows Big Spring | ecosystem: Environmental > Aquatic > Deep subsurface >...
GCCCGTCCTTCTCACAGGCTCGCGGATCGGCATCGCGCGGGGCGGAGCGGAACCGGCAGGAGCGCGCCGAAAAGCGTAGCATGCGCTTACGGTTGAGGCGCGCGACGAACCGGGCCGCCCGCGACCCGCGCGACCCGCCGGGCGGGGCGAAAATGACGACAGCGTGCGTCGCGACGCTCGACCATAGGCTATGCTATGCTCTTCGCGCCGCTCCTGCTCTGTCGTCATTTTCGCCGCCGTGCCGACCGCGATCCTGTGAGAAGGACGGGCTAGGTGCTCGGCGTGCGCATGCCTGATGCCGGCTCAAGAGGTCGTCGGCCGGCAGTCCTCGTCGGGGGGCAGCGGATCGCAGCTCGCACTCTGCACGCAGGTGCGCAGGGCAACCTTCATCTCGACCGAATACACGCCGTCGGTCGGACCGGAATAGAGCTTCGCCATGGCGAGGCCGCACTGGTAGAGCTTGACGAACCGCGCGCCGCCGATGGTCATGGCCCGCTCGTAGTCGCGGAGCGCCGAAGCCGCATCGCCGAGCATCTGCAGGATGTGCGCGCGTGTATCGTAGGCGTGATGGCTCCAGCGATCGAGCCGCAGCGATTTTTCCACGTCGGCGAGCCCGTCGGCGCCGCGGCCCCACTTGAAGTAGGCCCAGGCGCGGTTGTTCAGCGCCACCGCGAAGTCCGGCATGATGCGGATCGCCTGGTCGTAGTCGCGGATCGCCGTCTCGTATTGCGTCTGCAGCGAGCGGCCGAGCGCGCGCATGGCATAGGCGTGGGCGAGCGTATTCGGATCGATGCCCGGCGTCCCGATCAGCTCCGAGCAGCCGGAGATGCGCCGCTCGAGATTGTCGCTGAAGCAGTCGTGGTTGTCGGGGACACCCTGCGCCAGCGCCGGCAGCGCGGCGAGCGCCAGACCCAACACGATCGCGCCCCAGCGACGCATTCGCCGTCCCTCACTTTCCCGAGCGGCCCATCGGCCGGTTTTCGGGCACCTCGATCGCGAGCCCGAGCACGAGATAGCTCCACGATTTGCCGTGGCTGTCGAGCCCGAGCGAGGTATTGACACCACCCTCGAGCGCCTCGTGCAGCACGAAATTCAGCCCGTGAAGATGATCGAGCTCGTAGCGGACGACCGCGCCCCGAATAAGGCGGGGAAACGCCGCCTTGATCCGGCTTGCCGTCAGTTGCGCCTTGATCAGGGGGTAGTCGCCCGGGTCGTAGGCCCACACCGAGATCGACGAGATGTCGCCCTTGTCGCCGGCGCGGGCGTGGGCGATCTGGTGAAGCGGGATCGTGGTCGTGCGCGCGCTCATGCGACGAGCACCCGGACCGAGGGCTCGACCATCTCGCGCGGGATCAGCGCCGAATGCGTGATGACGGAGGGCGTGATCTGACCCCGATAACCGCCGCCACCCGCCGGCCCGCAGCAGAGCAGCGATTCGACCTCCCACAGCATGGTCTCGATCTCGTCGCGCTGGATCGCGCGCATGGCGACGCGGACGCGCACGTCCGCGCTGTCGCGGCTGTCGTCATGGGCCGTCGCGTGCAGCGCATTGAGGCCGACGAGGTCGATGCGCATGCGGCCGGCGAACCCGGAATGCCGGCCGAGCCGCTCCTCGAGGATCTGGGCGGCGAGCCGAGCCCGCGCTGCCGCATTGGTGCCGGCGTAGCTGACACCCGCCTCGCCGAGCCAGCCGCCGTCGAAGCCGACGGTGACCTTGAGCGTGCCGGGACGTGCGCGCCCCGTGGCGCCGCTGACGCCGACGCGATCGCCCTTGTGGTCCTCGATGCGCGCGGTCGAGAAATCGGCCGTCACGTCGGGGGTCAGATAGCTCGCCGGATCGTGTACCTCGTAGAGCAGCTGCTCCTTGACGGTGCGCTGGGTGACCGCGCCGCCCGCGTCGGCAAGCTTGGTGATGATCGCCGCGCCGTCGGCCTGAACCTCCGCGATCGGATATCCGCAGTCGGCGAGCCGCGGCACGTCCTTGACGCCGGGGTCGGCGAAATAGCCGCCGGTGATCTGCATGCCGCATTCCATCAGATGGCCGACGACGGTGCCCTGGCCGAGCCGCGGCCAGTCATCGGTCGCCCAGCCGAAGCGATGCACGATCGGCGCGAGGAACAGCGAGGGATCGGCGACGCGGCCGGTGATCACGACGTCGGCGCCGGTCTCGAGGGCGGGAAGGATCGCGTCGATGCCGAGATAGGCGTTGGCGCCGACGACCGGCCGGCCGACCTCGGCGACGGTTTTGCCCTGGTTGTCGACGAGCACGGTGTCGGGGCCGATGCTGCTCGTCACGTCGTCGCCCTCGACGAGCGCCACCTGGAGACCGTCGAGGCCGAGCTCGCGTGCGATGGCGACCGTCAGCTCGCCGGCCGCCGCAACGTTGGCGACGCCCATGTTGGTGACGATGCGGGTGCCATGGTGCCGGCAGGCCGGAAGCACGCCGCGCAGGCGCGCGCCGAGCTGGGGATTGTAGCCGCGGCGGGAATCGAGCTTGCGATCGCGGTGGCCGAACGCCATCGTGCGCTCGCCGATCGTCTCGAACACCAGCACGTCGAGCCGGCCCTTCTGGGCAAGCTCGATCGCCGGCTCGAGCCGGTCGGAGGAGAAGCCGGCGCCGCAACCCATCCGCAGCATCTCGAGGTCCGATCCAGTCCGTCAGGTCAGCTGCCCGGCAGGCCGTGCGCCTCGGGCTCGGCATAGAGCTTCGCGGCGCGCATCCTGTCGGCGCTTATCCAGCTGAAGCTCTCCTCGCCCGGCCCGGACTGCAGCACATCCGGGTTGCGCGAGACAAGCAAAACCTGATTGGCATATATCGCCTTGATTGCACGGCGCATGCAGCGCTATGATGCGGATACGGGGCTCGTTCCAGCCGCCCCGTCAGGCAAAGGCCCTTCGGGCCTGCCCAAGCGCTGGCCTCGACGGCACAGGAGGCCACCTTGAGCGATTTCTTCATCTCGATCGACGAACTGCGCAGCCGCATCGCCACCGCCGATGCGCCGATCGTCTACGATGTCTGCCGCTGCGAGAAGTACGAGCAGAACCCGCGCATCCTGCCGACCGCGCGCTGGCGCGAGCACACCCGCGTCGCGGAGTGGGCGACCGAGATCCCCTACGGCGCGAGCGTCGTGCTCGCCTGCGTGCACGGCCACAACGTCAGCCAGCTCGCGACCGCGGCGCTGCGCGAGAAGGGCGTCGACGCGCGCGCGCTCGCCGGCGGCGTCGAGGGCTGGAAGGCGGCCGGCGCGCCGACCATCCTGAAGGCGGCGCTGCCCGGGCGCAGCGAGACCGGGCCGAGCCGCTGGGTGACGCGCATCCTGCCGAAGATCGACCGCATCGCCTGCCCGTGGCTGATCCGCCGCTTCATCGACCGCGATGCCGAGTTCCATTTCGTCGAACCGGCCTATGTGCAGGATGTGGCGAATGAGCTCGGTGGCATCCCTTACGACATCGACGGCGTCGCGATGAGCCACGAGGGGCCGCTCTGCACGTTCGACACGCTGATCACCAAGTTCGGGCTCGCGGATCCGGCGCTGGCAACCGTGCAACTGATCGTGCGCGGCGCCGACACCGCGCGGATGGACCTGGCGCCCGAGGCTGCAGGCCTGCTCGCCATCTCGCTCGGCAACTCGGTGCTGGCCGGCGGCGACGACCGCGGCGCGCTCAGCCGGGGCTTTCCGGTCTATGATGCGCTCTATGCCTGGGCCCGCAAGGCGAAGGGCGAGACGCACAACTGGCCGGCCAAGCCGCGCTGAGGGGGATCGCCGCATGCAGAAAGAGACCGAGACGGTGATCGGCGGGGCGGCGTCCGCGCCGACCTTCGAGGAGGCCCTCCAGGTCTGGCTGAAGATCGGCCTCCTGTCGTTCGGCGGGCCGGCCGGCCAGATCGCCATGATGCACAAGGTGCTGGTCGACGAGAAGAAGTGGATCGACGAGCCGCGCTACCTCTCCGCGCTCAACTTCTGCATGCTGCTGCCGGGGCCGGAGGCGATGCAGCTCGCGACCTACGTCGGCTGGCGGCTGCACGGCCTCAAGGGCGGGCTCACGGCCGGGCTGCTGTTCGTGCTGCCGGGCGCGCTCGTCGTGCTGGTGCTGTCGATGCTCTATGCGGCGTTCGGCAAGCTGGCGATTGCGGAGGCGCTGTTCGTCGGGGTCAAGGCCGCCGTGCTGGCGATCGTCGTCGAGGCGCTGCTGCGCGTGGCCAAGCGCGCGCTAAGAGGCAAAACCGACTGGCTCATCGCGGCCGCGGCGTTCGTCGCGATCTTCTGCCTCGGCGTGCCGTTCCCGGTGATCGTGCTCGCCGCCGCGCTCGTCGGTTTTGCGCGCGGTCTCGGCGGGATCGCGCCGGCAGCGTCCGTGCCGATCGCGGCCGTGCCGATCGCGAGCACGGTGCGGACCGCCGCCATCTGGCTCGCGATCTGGATACTGCCGCTGACCGCGCTCGCCGTCCTGCTCGGTCCCGACCACGTCATCGCGCAGATCGCCTGGTTCTTCTCCAAGCTCGCCGTCGTTACTTTCGGCGGCGCCTACGCGGTGCTCGCCTACATGGCGCAGGACGTCGTGCAGCATTTCCGCTGGCTGCAGCCGGGCGAGATGCTCGACGGGCTCGGGCTCGCCGAGACGACGCCGGGGCCGCTGATCCTGGTCACCGAGTTCGTCGGCTACCTCGCCGCGCATCGCCAGGGCGGCGGCGTGCCGGTGCTGATGGGCATCCTCGGCGCGGTGGTGACGCTGTGGGCGACGTTTGCGCCCTGCTTCCTGTGGATCTTCGCTGGCGCGCCCTACGTCGAGCGGCTGAATGCGGAACCGCGGCTCAAGTCCGCGCTCGCCGCGGTGACGGCGGCGGTGGTCGGGGTGATCCTCAATCTGTCGGTCTGGTTCGGGCTCAGCGTCTTGTTCCGCAGGCTCGGCGAGCAGTCCTACGGGCCGTTCAAGCTGCTGCTGCCCGAACTCGCATCGGTCCACCTGCCGACGCTCGGGCTATCGGTGCTCGCGGTCGTGCTGCTATTCGTGCTCCACCGCGGCATCATCACCACGCTCGCGGTCTGCGGCGCGCTGGCGGTCGCGCTCTGGATGGCAGGCATCGGCTGATGCCTGGCCGCTCAGTTCGTCATGCGGCCCCACATCGCGACCCCGAGCGAGGCGAGCACCGACATCAGCACGCGCGTGACGATCGTGAAGCCCATGAACACCAGCTGGCGTTCCTCGAGCAGCACCCGCACCCAGTTGTTGTACTCGGCCGAGAGGCCCCGGCTCGTCAGCCAGGCCTTGAAGCCGGCGGCGATGTCGAGGATCGACGACATGGTGCCGGGAAACTTGATGAACACGAAGCCGAACGCGATCGCACCGAGCACGAGCGAGAAGAAGATGTTGCCGGTCGACAGCATGATGCGATGCATTGACGATACTCCACCTTAGGCGAGGCGCAGCGCGCGCCGCGGACTAGACCCTGTTACGCGGGATATAGTCAACAAAGTTGGCGGTGCTTAGACTTCGCCCGACGGTTCGCACGATCAGCGGAACGATCCGGCGCGGCGGCAGCATCGAGGCAAATCACCATGAAAATCAGGGAGCTTCCGTCCGACCTCAGGAAGATCACGGGCGGGCTGCAGTTCCCCGAGGGGCCGATCGCGATGGCGGACGGCTCGGTCCTGCTCGTCGAGATCGCAGGCGAGCGACTGACACGGGTCGCGCCGGACGGCACCAGGACGACGGTTGCCGAGATCAAGGGCGGCCCGAACGGCGCCGCGATCGGACCCGACGGCAAGGTCTACATCACCAACAACGGCGGCTTCAACTGGCTCGAGGACCCGGCATACGGGCTGAGGCCCCACGGCCAGTCCGAGACTTATATCGGCGGCTCGATCCAGCGCGTCGACATCGCATCGGGCGAGGTCGAGACGCTCTATACGCACTGCGACGGCCATCCGCTGACCGGGCCCAACGACCTCGTATTCGACGACTACGGCGGGTTCTATTTCACCGACCTCGGCAAGACGCGCGCGAGAGAGATCGACCGCGGCGGGGTCTACTACGCCCGCGCCGATGGATCGATGATCAAGGAGATCGCGTTCCCGACCATCACGGCCAATGGCTGCGGGCTCTCGCCGGACGGCCGCACGCTCTATTTCGTCGAGTCGGAATCGGCGCGACTGTGGGCCATGGACATCACCTCGCCCGGCGTCGTGAAGCGCGAGCCGTGGCCATCACCGAGCGGGGCACGATATCTGGCCCAGGTCGGCGGCGTGTTCCACCGCTTCGACAGCATGGCCGTGGATGGGGAGGGCAATATCTGCGTCGCGACGATCATGACCGGCGGCATCACGGTGTTCAGCCCGGCGGGCGAAGCGCTCGAGTTCATCGGCATGCCCGACCTCTACGCGACGAACATCTGCTTCGGCGGTCCGGACTTGCGAACGGCATTCGTGACCCTCTCGGGCCACGGCCGGCTCGTCTCGTTCCGCTGGGCGCGGCCGGGGCTCAGGCTCAACTACCAGCAGGCGTGACGCCGTCGCAGGAGCGTCTCGCCCGCTGCCACGAGCTTCTTGTCGACGAAGGGCCTCAGGACAGGATCCACGACCCCGACCAGCCGCAGGGGGCGGTCAGGCGCGCGGCAGCCGGCGCATGCCCGGCGGATCAGTCGGATTCGACCGGCTCCACGACGGTGGTCGCCCAGGCCTCCCGCACGTTGTTGCGGCGCACCGGCATGATGATCGAGGAATCCTCGCGGTGACCGGCCCGGGACACGCGCAGCGGCAGGGTCTCCTCGGCGCAGGCACCCGTCCGCACACGTCCGGAGCCCCGATCGAGGGTCAAGCTGGTGCAGGCGTCGGCCGACAGCGTCGTCAGCACGACCGTCTCGCCGGCGACGCGCCCGCGCAGCCGCGGGGGCTCGGCGTCCCGGACATGCCGGAGCTCGTCGCCGGAACTCCTGAACACGACCCGGCCCACGAAGTCCCAGAAGCCGACGGCGTGCCAGAACGCGGCTCCGAGCGCGAACCCGAGCACGCCGAACAGCCAGTTCGGTGCCGCTCGCCGTGCCGGAGCCCGTCTACCCGGTGCGGCGGGAACGCTGCCAGCCGCCGGAGTTCGACGCTCTGTCAGCCGCCCGCCCATCGCTGCTGTCTCTGCCTCTTGCGAATCATGCGCCAAGCATGACCGGCAGAGCGGCGGCGAGGCAACGCGCGACCGCGGCGGCACTATGGTAGTGCGGCCGCAATCCACAGATTCGCAATGGCAATCGGGTGCGCGCCTCTCAGAGCGTGCGCTGGCCCGGTGGCGCCGGAGTTGTGCCCGGCAGCGCCGGCACAGCGTCGCTGTTGCCGGGCGCGCCCGGGCGCACCGGCGGCACGTACATCCTGCCGGCCGAGCAGAGGCGGCGTTGATCCTCGTTGCGGCCGCAGCTCCGGAGGTCGCCGTCCTTGGAGAAGCACACGCGGATCTCCTTGAGCCGGTTGCCCGCGCGCGGATCGCACACGATCGCGAGCATGTCGGCATTCATTCCCGGATTGGCGGCGAGGAAGTCTTGAGCCACCTCGGCAGGACTGACGAACACCGCCGCCGTCGGGTTCAGGAAGCGCCCCGGGATTTTCACCTTTGCGAACAGATTGCGCGACAGATCGTAGTAGCCCGCGGGGTCGAAGCCCGAGCACGTGCCGTGCTTCCTGTACTCGTGGATGGTGAGCTTGGGGCTCGGCATGATGTCCTGCATCCGGTCGATGACCGACTGGGGCACGAACGCGCGCTCCCGCGTCGGGCAGAACTCGGGATAGCCCCTCTCGTATTGCGGCCAGAGCCCGTGCAGGATGAAGGCATACCGCTTGCCGTCGCGGCGGTGGCACTGCGGATCGTAGTCACCGCGGACGAGGCCGGCGCAGTAGCTCGGGCTCCAGGAGAGCACCAGCGAATAGTAGTCGAACTTGCCGGGAAGGCCGGCACCGAGATCGCGGCCCGGCGCTTGCGAATAGGTCGGCGCGCGATCGTAGCCGGTCGAACGCTGCGCCGCCGCGACGCCCGCGGCGACCGCGGCGCCGAGCGCAGCCGATACCAAGAGGCGAACCTTGCCTCGATCGGAAATCTTCATTTCGTCCCCGCTGGCAGTGGCCCGAGGCTCAGACCTCGGATCATGCGCCAACATAGCGACTTTCCGGCCAACCGCAACGGCCGGTTCAGGAGCAGTTTTTCGCCCGCCGCAACCTGCATCAGGCCGCCGACAGACGATCGAGGATCCGTGCCCAGCTTCGCGCCCCCTTCTGGAAGCTCGACAGGTTGTACTTCTCGTTCGGCGAGTGGATGCGGTCGTCGTCGAGGCCGAATCCGACGAGCAGGCTGTCCATGCCGAGCGTGTCCTTGAACGCTGTTACGATCGGGATCGAGCCGCCGAGCGCGATCAGCGGCGCGGGTCGCGCCCACTCATCGCCGAGCGCGGCTGCGGCCTTGGTGATGTAGGGCGCCGTGCTGTCGAACAGCACCGCCTCGCTGCCCCGCTCGCCGACGAATGCGCACTTGCAGTCGGCGGGAAGCCGTGCGCGCACGAAGTCGCGGACGCCCGCCAGGATCCGCTCGGGCTTCTGCCCCGGCACCAGCCGGCAGGTGATCTTGACCGAGGCCCGCGACGGGATCACCGTCTTCGAGCCGACCCCCTGGTAGCCGCCGGTGATGCCGTTGAACTCGAGCGTCGGGCGCGCCCACACCTGCTCCATGACCGTGTAGTCCGTCTCGCCGACAGACGTCGTCAGTCCGATGTCGCCGAGGAACTCGGCGGCGCTGAAGCCGAGCCGCTGCCACTGCTTCAGGGTCTTGGCGGCCGGAGGAATGATGTCGTCATAGAAGCCGGGGATCTGCACGTTGCCGCGGGTGTCGTGCATCGCGCCGCAGACCTGGGTCAGCACGCGGATCGGGTTCAACGCCGCACCGCCGTAGACGCCGGAATGCAGGTCCCGGCTCGGCCCCGTGAGCACGACCTCGATCGAGCAGATGCCACGCAGCTGAGTGGTGATGGCCGGCGTGTCCTTGTCCCACTGGCCGGTATCGCAGACGAGTGCCAGGTCGGCGGTGACCTCCTTGCCGTGCTTCTTGAGAAAGCCCGGTAGCGACGGCGAGCCGCACTCCTCCTCGCCCTCGATGAGCACGCTGACCGCAACCGGCAGCTCTCCCGCAGACTTCTTCCAGGCGCGTGCCGCCTCGAGGAAGGTCATGAGCTGGCCCTTGTTGTCCTCCGCCCCGCGCGCGACGATGACACGGCCGTTGCCCTTCTCGGTCGCGATCCGCGGCTCGAACGGCGGCGTCGACCACAGCTCCAGCGGCTCCGGCGGCTGCACGTCGTAGTGGCCGTAGAAGAGCACGTGCGGCCTGCCCTTCTCGCGCCGCTCGCGGTCGTGTGCGACGACCATCGGGTGGCCGGTCGTCGGGACGACCTTGGCCGAGGCGAAGCCGATCGCACCGAGCTCGGCCGCGCACCACTCCGCAGCCTTCTGACAGTGCGCCTTGTAGGCGGGGTCGGTCGACACGCTCGGGATGCGCAGCAGCGCGAACAGCCGCTCGATCGCCGGCTCGCGATCGGCATCGAGCGCGGCAAGAACGTTCGCGAGCCTCTCCGACATCGGCATGGCCCTCTTCGGCCGCGTTGGCGCCGCGGCGCTCAGCTTTCGTCGAGCAGGTACGGATCGCCCAGGAAGCTGGTGCGACGGCGGATCATGAAAAGTCCCGGTGCGTGCGACCCGATTTCATTTTGCAGTGCGGAATGCCCCGGAGTAAAGGTCGAATCGCATTCCCCTGCATGGCTGCACCGCAGACGTGATGGAGTCCGCTGATGCCTGACAAGCCCTCGCCGAACGCCGCCACCGCGTCCGGGGACAAATGGGTCTACCGGTTCGGCGCGGGCGCCAGCGACGGCACCTCGGCGATGAAGGAGCTATTGGGCGGCAAAGGCGCCAATCTCGCCGGCATGGCGGCGCTCGGACTTCCGGTTCCGCCGGGGTTCACGATCACGACCGAGGTCTGCGCGCACTTCTACGCCAACGGCCGCACCCTGCCGAAAGACCTCACCGCCGAGATCGACCGTGCCCTCGCATTCGTCGGCGAGGCGGTCGGCGCCCGCTTCGGCGATGCGGCCAAGCCGCTCCTCGTCTCGGTACGCTCGGGCGCGCGCGCCTCGATGCCCGGCATGATGGACACGATCCTCAACCTCGGCCTCAACGACGCGACCGTCGAAGGGCTCGCCAGGCGATCCGGCAACCCGCGCTTCGCCTACGACAGCTACCGCCGGTTCATCCAGATGTATGCCGACGTGGTGCTCGAGGTCGACCACGGCCACTTCGAGGAGATCCTCGACAACCACAAGAACCTGCACGGCCATTCGTCCGACACGGACCTCTCGGCAGAGGATTGGAGGCGCGTCATCGCGGAGTACCGCGACGTCGTCGCGCGTGAGACCGGCAGGCCGTTTCCCTCCGACACGCGCGAGCAGCTCTTCGGCGCGATCGGCGCGGTGTTCGGCTCGTGGCAGAACGCGCGCGCCAATACCTATCGCCGGCTGCATGCGATCCCGGACAGCTGGGGCACCGCCGTCAACGTGCAGGCGATGGTGTTCGGCAACATGGGCGAGAGCTCGGCGACAGGCGTCGCCTTCACCCGCAACCCCTCGACCGGCGCCAAGGCGCTCTACGGCGAGTTTCTGGTGAACGCGCAGGGCGAGGACGTGGTCGCCGGCATCCGCACGCCGCAGAGCCTGACGGAGGCCGCGCGCAAGGAGGCCGGCGACAAGCTGCCCTCACTCGAGGCGCTGATGCCGCAGACGTTCCGCGAGCTGACCGCGATCTTCGCCAGGCTCGAGGCGAGCTATCGCGACATGCAGGACATCGAGTTCACGATCCAGGACGGCAAGCTGTGGATGCTGCAGACGCGGTCCGGCAAGCGCACGGTCCGCGCCGCACTGAAGATCGCCGTCGACCTCGCCAGCGAGGGCCTCATCACGCGCGAGGAGGCGGTGATGCGGATCGAGCCCATGCAGCTCGACCAGCTGCTGCACCCGACCATCGATCCGGCGGCGCCAAAACAGATTGTCGCGACGGGCCTGCCGGCCTCGCCGGGCGCCGCGTCGGGCGAGATCGTGTTCGATCCCGACGATGCGGAGGCGCTCAAAGGCCAGGGCAAATCGGTCGTGCTCGTGCGCATCGAGACGAGCCCCGAGGACATCCACGGCATGCATGCCGCGGCCGGCATACTGACCACGCGCGGCGGCATGACGAGCCACGCCGCGGTCGTCGCGCGCGGCATGGGCCGGCCGTGCGTGTCGGGCGCCGGCGCGCTCAGGATCGACTACAAGTCCGGAACGATGACGGTTGCGGGCCAGACGTTCCGCAAGGGCGACGTCATCACCATCGACGGCTCCACCGGTCAGATCATCAAGGGCCAGGTGAAGATGCGCCAGCCGGAGCTTTCGGGAGACTTCGGCACGCTGATGGGCTGGGCCGATGCCGCGCGCCGGCTCGAGGTCCGCGCCAACGCCGACACGCCCCGGGACGCCCGCCAGGCGCGCACATTCGGCGCGGAGGGCATCGGGCTCTGCCGCACCGAGCACATGTTCTTCGACGCCGACCGCATCCTCGCCATGCGCGAGATGATCTGCGCGGAGGACGAGAAGGGACGCCGCGCCGCGCTCGCCAAGATCCTGCCGATGCAGCGCAAGGACTTCGAGGAGCTGTTCGCGATCATGGGCGAGCTGCCGGTGACGATCCGCCTGCTCGACCCGCCGCTGCACGAGTTCCTCCCCCACGCGGAGGACGAGGCCAATGCAGTCGCCGGCTCGCTCGGCATGCCGCTGAAGCGCCTGCAGGATCGCGTCGCCGAGCTCGGGGAGATCAACCCGATGCTCGGCTTCCGCGGCTGCCGGCTCGCGATCCGCTATCCGGAGATCACCGAGATGCAGGCGCGCGCGATCTTCGAGGCGGCGGTCGCCGCGGAACGCAAATCCGGCAAGGTCGTCGCACCAGAAGTAATGATCCCGCTCATCGCCTACCGGCGCGAATACGACATCCTCGCCGACGTGATCCGCAAGACCGCCGCCGCGGTCGAGAAGGAGACGGGTGCCAGGCTCCACTACCAGATCGGCACGATGATCGAGCTGCCGCGCGCGGCGCTGAGGGCCGACGAGATCGCCGATGGGGCCGAGGGCGCCGAGTTCTTTTCCTTCGGCACCAACGATCTGACGCAGACCTGCCTCGGCCTGTCGCGCGACGATGCGGCGCCGATCCTGGCGAGCTACTCGGCCGCGGGCGTGTTCGAGGTCGACCCGTTCGTGTCGATCGACCGCGACGGCGTCGGCGAGCTCGTGCGGATCGGAACGACGCGCGGCCGCGCAGCGCGGCCAGGGCTCAAGATCGGTATCTGCGGCGAGCACGGCGGCGACCCGGCGTCCGTCGCCTTCTGCCACGAGGCGGGGCTCGATTATGTCTCGTGCTCGCCGTTCCGCGTGCCGGTCGCGAGGCTTGCCGCCGCCCAGGCCGCGATCTCCGCCAAGACCGACGCGGGGGATGGTCCGCGGGCGACGACGGCCCGCGACCGAGAGTGAATGAGCGGCCAGTCGCCTGCGCCGTAAGAAGTTGGAACTCGCGCTCTTCGCAAGGGCGGGACCACGGCCGTGACCTCCCCGAAGATTCAGGCTAAGGGTCCCTGCTGCAACTCGATAATCGAATCGACACGAGGGGACCCTTCATGACCGACAGAGGCGCAGACCAGGCGAGCCATGCCGAGCTGGCCAATGCCATCCGGGCGCTCGCCATGGACGCGGTCGAGGCGGCGAAGTCCGGCCACCCGGGCATGCCGATGGGCATGGCCGACGTCGCGACCGTGCTGTTCACGCAGGTGCTGCGCTACGACGCCGCCGATCCGGCCTGGCCGAACCGCGACCGCTTCATCCTCTCCGCCGGCCACGGCTCGATGCTGCTCTATGCGCTCCTCCACCTCACCGGCGCGCCCGGCATGGAGATGGCCGAGCTCAGGAACTTCCGCCAGCTCGGCTCGAAGACCGCCGGCCACCCCGAGCATGGCCACGCGCCCGGCATCGAGACGACGACCGGCCCGCTCGGCCAGGGCATCGCCAACGCGGTCGGCATGGCGCTCGCCGAGCGGATCTGGAACGCGCGCCTCGGCACGTTGATCGACCACCACACCTACTGCCTCGCCGGCGACGGCTGCCTCATGGAGGGCATCAGCCAGGAGGCGATCAGCCTCGCCGGCCACTTGGGGCTCGGCAAGCTCATCGTGCTGTTCGACGACAACGGCATCTCGATCGACGGGCCGACCTCGCTCGCGACCTCGGAGGACCAGATCAAGCGGTTCGAGGCCGCGGGCTGGAACACGCTCGCGATCGACGGCCACGACGCCAAGGCGATCCGCGGCGCTCTCGAGGCGGCGCGCGGCGATCCCTCCATGCCGTGGTTAATCGCCTGCAAGACGGTGATCGGCTACGGCGCGCCGACCAAGCAGGGCAAGGCCTCGACGCACGGCTCGCCGCTCGGCGCCGACGAGATCAAGGGTGCGCGCGAGAAACTCGGCTGGCCGCATCCGCCGTTCGAGGTACCGGCGCATGTGCTCGCTGCCTGGCGGGCAGCAGGCGGGCGCGGAAAGGCGGCGCACATCGAGTGGAAGGCGGCCTTCGCGCGGCTCGATGCGGGCAGGCGCGCGGCGTTCGCCGATCCGGCAGGTGGTGGCGTCGGCAAGGCGATCGCGGCGGCGGTTGGCGAGGGCAAGGCGGCATTCGCCGCCGATACGACGAAGCGCGCGACCAGGGTGTGGTCGGAGCTCGCGCTCGAGCGGTTGCTGCCTGCGGTACCCGGCATGATCGGCGGGTCGGCGGACCTCACCGGCTCCAACAATACCAAGACAAAGTCGCAAGCGGTCATCTCGCGAGCGAGCTTCGCCGGCAGCTACATCCACTACGGCGTGCGCGAGCACGCCATGGCGGCGGCGATGAACGGCATGGCGCTCTACGGCGGGCTCATTCCCTACGGCGGCACGTTCCTCGTGTTCACCGACTACTGCCGGCCGTCGATCCGCCTCTCGGCGCTGATGGGACAGCGCGTCATCTACGTGATGACGCACGATTCGATCGGCCTCGGCGAGGACGGGCCGACGCACCAGCCGGTCGAGCACCTCGCGGCGCTGCGCGCGATCCCGAACCTCAACGTCTTTCGCCCGGCCGACGGCATCGAGACGCTGGAGTGCTGGCAGCTCGCCCTCGAGGCGCGGTCGACACCGTCGATCCTCGCGCTCACGCGCCAGAACGTCGCCAACCTGCGCACCGCCGCTTCGGCGGAAAATCTCTGCAGCAGGGGCGGCTATGTGCTGCGCGAGGCGAAGGGCAAGCGCGCGGTCACGCTGATCGCGACCGGCTCGGAGGTGACGACGGCGGTCGAGGCGGCGGACCTTCTCGCCAGGGAGGGCGTTGCGGCGGCGGTCGTGTCGATGCCGTGCTTGGAGCTCTTCGAGCAGCAGGCGGCCTCCTACCGTGACGGCGTGCTCGGCGAGGCCCCGCGCATCGCCATCGAGGCCGCGGTGCGGCAGAGCTGGGACCGCTACCTGCGGCCCGGGGAGCCGTTCATCGGCATGACCACGTTCGGCGCCTCCGCGCCCGCCCCGAAGCTCTTCGAGCACTTCGGCATCACGCCGGCGAAGGTCGCGGCGGCGGCGCTGAAGATCGCCGGACGCTGAGCAGGCCCTGTCCGGCCCTGGTCAGCCCGTTAATGGAAGTGGCGAGCGCATTGCGCACAGCAGATCGGGCCGGGATGCCGGCATGCGGCGGAGCATTGCCGGCGCACTTTCGTCGACCCGACCTGTGCGCGCGAGCCTTTCGGCGCTGTTCACTTCCACTCGATCTTGAGGATCTCGTAGGAGCGCGCGCCCTTCGGCGTCGCAACCTCGGCGCTGTCGCCCTTCGACTTGCCGATCAGGGCGCGGGCGATCGGCGAGCCGATCGAGATGCGGCCCTCGCGCACGTTCGCCTCGACCTCGCCGACGATCTTGTATTTGACCTTCTCGTCGGTGTCCTCGTCGATCAGCGTGACCGTCGCGCCGAACTTGACCGTGGTGCCCGACATCTTCGTGGGGTCGATCACCTCGGCACGCTTGAGCTTGTCCTCGAGGTCGGCGACCTTGGCCTCGTTCAGGCCCTGCGCCTCCTTGGCGGAGTGGTACTCGGAATTCTCCGCGAGATCGCCATGGGAGCGCGCCTCCGAGATCGCCTGGATGATGCGAGGACGCTCGACAGCCTTGAGCCGGTGCAGCTCCTCCTCGAGCTTCTTGTGGCCCTCTGCCGTCATCGGCACCGTTTCCGTCGCCATGGCTCCAACGTCTCCGCGTCTGGCCCCGGGCTGGCCCTGGGCACCGAAAGTCGAGTGTCACGCACTTTCCGGGATTGCGCTACAGGATTGCGTCGGCCGAGCGCCAGCCTCGGCGGCGGCTGTGGATCACGTGGTGCGGCCAACGTAGCTCTGCAACGGCGCCACTTTGAGGATATCGGCCTTCAGCGCCTGGATGGCCTCGGTCACCGCGCGTGCACCCGCCAGAGTTGTATAGTACGGGATGTGATTGTTCAAGGCCGCGCGCCGGATATCCTTGGAATCCGACAGTGCTTTGGCGCCCTCGGTGGTGTTGAAGACCAGATCAACGTCGCCGTTCTTCATGAGGTCGACGACGTGGGGGCGGCCCTCCAGCACCTTGTTCACGGTTTCACATGGAATTCCATGACTATCGAGGTGGCGCCTGGTGCCGCGCGTCGCGATGATCTTGAAGCCCGCATCGGCGAGCTCGCGCATCGGACCGAGGATCGCATCCTTGTCCTCGTCCCGCACCGAGACGAATACGGTGCCTGAAGTGGGCAGCTTCGTGCCCGATCCGATCTGGCTCTTGCCGAAGGCGACGGCGAACGCGCTGTCGATGCCCATCACCTCGCCGGTCGAGCGCATCTCGGGGCCGAGGACCGTGTCGACGCCGGGGAAGCGGGCGAACGGGAACACCGCCTCCTTGACCGCGATGTGCCTGAGCTTGCGGCTTACGAGCTTGAAGTCCCTGAGCGGCCGGCCCGCCATCACCTCGGAAGCAATACCGGCGATCGGCAGGCCGATCACCTTGGCGACGAACGGCACGGTGCGGGAGGCGCGCGGATTGACCTCGAGGATGTAGATCTCGCGCCCCTTGACCGCGAATTGCACGTTCATCAACCCGACCACGCCGAGCGCCAGCGCGATGTCGCGCGCCTGCTTCTCGAGCCGGACCGTGACGGCGGTATCGAGCGAGTGGGGCGGCAGCGAGCAGGCGCTGTCGCCGGAGTGGATGCCCGCCTCCTCGATATGCTCCATGATGCCGGCGATGAACGTATCCCGGCCGTCCGCCAGGCAGTCGACGTCGACCTCGATGGCGTCGGTCAGGAACCGGTCGATGAGCAGCGGCCGCTTCTCCGAGACGACGAGCTCGGAGGGCCGGTCGAGCGTGGCGGAGAGCCGCGCAACGTAGCGGTCGATCTCGCCGCCGTCATGCACGATCTCCATGGCGCGGCCGCCGAGCACGTAGGACGGACGGATGACGATCGGGTAGCCCATCCGGTCGGCGACCGCGCGCGCCTCCTTCGGCGTTCGTGCGATGCCGCTTTCCGGCTGCTTCAGGCCGAGCCTCTCGATCAGCGCCTTGAACCGGTCGCGGTCCTCGGCGAGGTCGATGGCATCCGGCGAGGTGCCGAGGATCGGCACGCCGGCGGCTTCGAGCGCCTCGGCGAGCTTCAGCGGCGTCTGGCCGCCGAACTGCACGATGACGCCCTTGAGCGTGCCGCGGCTCTGCTCGGTGCGCACGATCTCGAGCACGTCCTCGGCGGTGAGCGGCTCGAAGTAGAGGCGGTCGGAGGTGTCGTAGTCGGTCGAAACCGTCTCCGGGTTGCAGTTGACCATGATCGTCTCGAAGCCGGCGGCCGTCAGCGCGAAGCAGGCGTGGCAGCAGCAGTAGTCGAACTCGATGCCCTGGCCGATCCGGTTGGGCCCGCCGCCGAGGATGATGATCTTCTGCTTGTCGCTTGGTCGTGCCTCATCGCCATCCGCCGCTTCCGGCCGGCTCCCCGCAGGGGAGACGGAAGCGGCATCGATGAGCCCGGTCTCGTAGGTCGAGTACATGTAGGCGGTGGGCGAAGCGAATTCCGCCGCGCACGTGTCGATCCGCTTATAGACCGGCATGACGCCGAGCTTCTGCCGCGCGGCCTTGACGTTGGCCTCGCTGCACTTTGCGAGTTTCGCGAGCCGTGCATCCGAGAAGCCGGCCGCCTTCAGCATCCGCAACTGCGCCGCCGATCCGGGCAGACCGTGCGCGACGACCCGCGCCTCGAGGTCGACGATCTCCTGCAGCCGCGCGATGAACCACGGATCGATCCGACAGTAGGCATGCACCTCCTCGTGCGAGACGCCGAGCCGGAGCGCCTGCGCGACCTTGAGCAGCCGGTCGGGAGCCGGCCGGGCGAGCGCCTGGCGGATGACGTTCTTGTCGTCGCCCTGACCGAGGCCCTCGAGCGCGATCTCGTCGAGGCCGGAAAGGCCCGTCTCGAGCGAGCGCAGCGCCTTCTGCAGGCTCTCCGCGAACGTGCGGCCGATCGCCATCACCTCGCCGACCGACTTCATCGAGGTGGTGAGCGTCGTGTCGGCGCCCGGAAACTTCTCGAAGGCGAAACGGGGGATCTTGGTCACCACGTAGTCGATGGTCGGCTCGAAGGACGCCGGCGTCGCGCCGCCGGTGATGTCGTTCTCGAGCTCGTCGAGCGTGTAGCCGACGGCGAGCCGCGCGGCGACCTTGGCGATCGGGAAGCCGGTCGCCTTGGAGGCGAGCGCGGAGGAGCGGGAGACGCGCGGGTTCATCTCGATGACGACGAGGCGGCCGTCGGCCGGGTTGACCGCGAACTGCACGTTCGAGCCGCCGGTCTCGACGCCGATCTCGCGCAGCACGCGAAGCGAGGCGTCGCGCATCATCTGGTATTCCTTGTCGGTGAGCGTCAGCGCCGGCGCGACGGTGATGCTGTCGCCGGTGTGCACGCCCATCGGGTCGACGTTCTCGATCGAGCAGATGATGATGCAGTTGTCCGCCTTGTCGCGGACCACCTCCATCTCGTACTCCTTCCAGCCGAGCACGCTTTCCTCGACCAGAACCTGGCTGGTCGGCGAGGCGTCGAGCCCGCGCTCAATGATCTCGAAGAACTCCGACCTGTTGTAGGCGATGCCGCCGCCGGTGCCGCCGAGCGTGAAGGACGGGCGGATGATCGCCGGCAGGCCGACATGGTCGAGCGCGGCCAATGCCTCCTCGCGGTTGTGCGCCATCATCGAGCGCGGCGTCTCGAGGCCGATGCGCTTCATCGCCTCGCGGAACAGGAGCCGGTCCTCGGCCATGTCGATCGCCTCGGCCTTGGCGCCGATCATCTCGACGCCGAGCGCATCGAGCAATCCCTGCTTGTGGAGCGCGAGCGCGGTGTTGAGCGCGATCTGGCCACCCATGGTCGGCAGCAGCGCGTCGGGCCGCTCCTCGGCGATGATCTTGGCGACGATCTCGGGCGTGATCGGCTCGATGTAGGTCGCGTCCGCCAGCTCCGGGTCCGTCATGATGGTCGCCGGATTGGAGTTGACCAGGATGATGCGGTAGCCCTCGGCCTTCAGCGCCTTGACCGCCTGCGTGCCGGAATAGTCGAACTCGCAGGCTTGGCCGATGACGATGGGGCCGGCGCCGATGATGAGGATGGATTCGATGTCTGTGCGTTTTGGCATAAAGCGGCTTCATATGGCAGGTCGCCGCCGTTGGCTATAGCAGGCGGGGCGTCGCGCCGCCGCACCGCCCTGTGGAAAGGTAAAAAGCGCGCCGTGCGGACCGAAATGTCGCGATTCGGAGGGCCATGCGACGTGGGCCCGCCACAGTGTGGTCGCGCACCGCGCATCCGCGATTCGCCGCGTGAACGGCCGGCGCCTCGCGTCGGCCCTTCGCGTCTCGTGCCGATGCGGCTTGCGCGACGTGCGCCAAGGCCCTGGTGGCGCGCTCCATATGTGCTGACCGACAATCCCGATGACTGCGTGCTGCGCGTGACGGCGCCGAGGTCGTGCCAATGACAGATGCCAGAATTGCGTATTGCTATCACGCGCCTCCCGACCGCATAAGGTCGCGGCCGCTGGCGCAGCCGAAAATAGGCCGATCGGATGAGGCGCGAGCATCGAGCCGAGACTGTCGAAATCGCACCATGATCATTGCGACAATTGGCGTCGACGGAC
>Ga0114938_1001089_pt1 | contig 19272 bp, 16 predicted proteins | sample AshMeaBigSpring_FD_88675 | JGI IMG/M metagenome (GOLD analysis project Ga0114938, IMG submission 88675) | Groundwater microbial communities from Big Spring, Nevada to study Microbial Dark Matter (Phase II) - Ash Meadows Big Spring | ecosystem: Environmental > Aquatic > Deep subsurface >...
CGAAACATGGTATCGATTCGTCTATCCCGAGGCGGCGCCAAAAAGCGCCCTTTCTACCATCTCGTGGTTGCGGACGGCCGCGCCAAGCGTGATGGGCGCTACATCGAGCGCATCGGCTTCTTCAACCCGATCGCGGTCGGCGGCGAGGTCAGGCTCCGGGTCGATCGCGCGCGCGCGGACTACTGGTTGAGCCAAGGGGCCAAACCGACGGAAAGCGCCGCCTGGCTGCTGAAGCAGGCAGGGGATCAGGCCCGAGCCGAGTTGCCGGTTGCGGACGAGGCAGGCGCCGCATCCTGAGACCTGCCTAGCGGCCGGTGGTCGAATGGACTCGGCCGAGCCGCGGATGTTGGTGATCGGGAGCGTGACCGGCGCCTACGGCGTGCGCGGCTGGATAAAGGTTTTTTCCGAGACCGACCCACGCGAAAATATTCTGACCTACTCGCCCTGGTATCTAGGGGCATCCAGGCAGCCGCGCGAGCCGGTGGAAGCTCGGTGTCAGGGCAAGGTCCTGGTCGCGCGACTGGCTGGGATCGACGATCGGGATGGCGCCCTCGCACTGATCGGCCAGGAGATCGCCGTTCGCCGCGACCAGCTTCCGCCGCCAGGCCCGGACGAGATCTATTGGGCGGACCTCGAAGGCTTGGCCGTGGAGGCTGAAAACGGCCGGTTACTCGGGCGCGTGGCCTACCTGCTTGCCACCGCCGCCAACGACGTGCTGGTCGTGCAGGGCGAGCGCGAGCGACTGATCCCCTTTTTGTGGGAGGCCGTCGTCAAGACTGTAGATACGGACCGGGGACGGATCCTGGTCGATTGGGACCCCGACTTCTGACGGACGGGGCTCGCGTTGCGCTTCGACATCATCACCCTGTTTCCGGACCTGTTTCGGGTCCTTGCCGGCTCGGGGGTGACGGGCCGGGCGTTGGAGCGCGGGATCGCGGAGCTTCACCTCTGGAACCCCAGGGACTACGCGCCGGATACCCACCGAACGGTCGACGACCGCCCCTACGGCGGCGGACCCGGCATGGTGATGAAGGTCGAGCCCCTGCGTGCCGCGATAGAGGATGCCTCACGAGCCGCGCCGGAGAGCCGCGTAGTCTATCTGACGCCTCAGGGAAGGACCCTCGATCAGGCGGCAATCGTGGAGATCTCCCGCCGCTCCGGCTGGATACTCCTGGCGGGGCGCTACGAGGGGATCGATGAGCGGCTGGTGGAGCGCCATGTCGACGAGGAATGGTCGATCGGCGACTATGTGCTAAGCGGCGGTGAATTGCCCGCGATGGTGGTAATGGATGCGGTCATCCGCCTGTTACCCGGTGCGCTCGGACATGAGGAATCGGCGCAGGAAGATTCCTACGCGGACGGGCTTCTGGATTGCCCCCACTACACGCGGCCAGAAGAGATCGCGGGCATGCAGGTTCCGCCGGTGCTGCTGAGCGGCGACCATGCGGCAATTGAGCGCTGGCGTCTGCAGCAGGCACTGGGGAGGACCTGGCTGCGCCGCCCCGAGCTCTTGCAAACGCGTGGTCTAAGCGACACAGAGCAGTCTTTGTTAGACGAGTTTATACAGCTTCATCAAGACGCTGGATGAGATTAGGAGCTGCGACGCCATGAACATCATCGAGGAGCTCGAGAAAGAGCAAATGGTCCGCGAGATGCCAAAGTTTGCCCCCGGCGACACCCTGGTGGTCCAGGTTAGGGTAAAGGAAGGCAACCGCGAGCGTCTTCAGGCCTTCGAGGGCGTGGTTATTGCCAAGCGCAACCGCGGACTCAACTCCGCCTTCACCGTGCGCAAGATCTCCCACGGCGAGGGCGTAGAGCGCGTGTTCCAGACCTACAGCCCGCTTATTGCGTCCGTTGAGGTCAAGCGCAAGGGCGATGTGCGCCGCGCCAAGCTCTACTATCTGCGCGGGCGCAGCGGCAAGTCTGCGCGTATCAAAGAGAAGGTCTGAACGCGGAGAAAGCCTCTCGAAACAGGCGGCGCGGCTTCTTGCTCCCGAGCATTGAATAAGAGCTTTTTCTGGCACGACTACGAGACCTGGGGCTCGGATCCGCGGCGAGATCGCGCAGCCCAGTTTGCGGGGCTGCGCACTGACGAGGATCTCAACCCCGTAGGTGAGCCGCTGGTCCTCTATTGCCAACCCGCTGACGACCTGCTGCCCCATCCGGATGCCTGTCTGGTCACTGGCATCACGCCCCAGCGAGCGGAGGCGGAGGGTATTCCCGAGTCGGACTTCGCCGCCGCGATCGAGCGCGAGTTGGCTCGCGGCGGGACCTGTGGGGCCGGGTACAATAGCATCCGCTTCGACGACGAGGTTACCCGCCACCTCTTCTACCGCAACTTTTTCGATCCCTACGCCCGCGAGTGGCGGAACGGAAACTCGCGTTGGGACCTGATCGACACCGTCCGTCTCGCCCATGCCCTGCGACCCGAGGGTATCGAGTGGCCCAAGCGCGATGACGGATCTGCCTCGTTTCGGCTGGAGCATCTGACCGCCGCCAACGGCATCGAGCACGCCGGTGCCCATGATGCCCTTTCCGACGTGCGAGCCACCCTCGCCCTTGCCCGTCTGCTCAAGGCATGCCAGCCTCGCCTGTTCGACTATGCCCTCACCCTGCGGGCCAAGCCTCTCGTCGAAGAGCTGCTCGCAAAGGGGGAGCCATTGCTGCACGTGTCCGCCCGTTACTCGGCCGAGCTGGGCTGCATCGCCCCAGTGCTACCCGTCGCCCGACACCCGGTGAACGGCAACGGCGTCATCGTCTTTGACCTGCGTCACGATCCCGAGCCGCTGCTCGCCCTCTCCGCCGAAGACATCCACTGGCGCCTTTTCACCCGCGCCGAAGAGCTTCCCGCGGGAGTCGAGCGCATTCCGCTCAAGACCGTCCACATCAACCGCTGCCCCATTCTGTGCCCCATGAAGACCCTTGACCCGGCAGCGGCGGAGCGCTGGGGAATCGACCCAGCCAGGGTGGCGGATCATGCCCGCCGCTTGACCGAAGCCGAAGCGCTGGCGCACAAGCTGAGGCAGGTTCACCTAATGGCGAAGCTTCCCCCGGATTCCGACCCGGATCTGATGCTCTATTCGGGTGGCTTTTTCCCGGATTCCGACCGGCGGGAGATGGCACGGGTGCGGAAGCTGGGTCCGGACGAGCTTCGTGTCTCGCGCTTTGAGTTTCAGGACCCAAGATTGCCGACGATGCTTTTCCGCTATCGTGCCCGCAACTGGCCGCAAACGCTGAAACCGGACGAGCGAGAGCAATGGGACGCCTATCGCTTCGAGCGCCTCACGGACCCGCAAGGCGGCGCCAGCATCACCATCGATCCGTACCAGCAGCGTTTAACCGAGCTGCGGGACGAGGCGGCCGGCGAACCCGGCCAAATTGCTTTGGTCGAAGAGTTGGAGCAGTGGGCAGAGCGGATTTTCGATACCGCGGGTTGACCGCGGCCGGCCGAAGATCGGCGCGAGAGCTTTCCGCCGGAGGCCTCAGGCGCTTGTCGCACGCCGTTGCGACAGATCGCCATCTTCTTGCGTGATTACCCACATGCCCCCATCGCGGTGGTAGATGTAAGAGTTTCTACGCTATACTGAAAAGTTCTGTTTGAAGGCATTTTTCTCGCTCGAATCCAGATCCAACCTATGGATGAAAAACAGCAACAGTCGCAGCTAAAGCAACTGATCGCGAAGGGTAAAGATCAGGGGTACTTGACCTATACCGAGGTCAACGACCACCTGCCCGAAGGGATCATCGAGCCCGAGCAGATCGAAGACATCGTGCGCATGATCAACGACATGGGCATCGAGGTCCATGAAACGGCGCCCGATATGATCGATCAGACGCTGAGCGACGCCGCCGTCGCGGACGATGAGGCCGCCGAGGCGGCTGCCGCCGCGCTGGCAAGCGTAGACAGCGAGTTTGGACGCACCACGGACCCCGTGCGCATGTACATGCGCGAGATGGGAACCGTCGAGCTTCTCACCCGCGAGGGCGAGCTGCAGATCGCAAAACGGATCGAGGACGGACTCAACCAGGTGTTGTCCGCCCTGTCCGTTTATCCCCGCTCCATCGAGAAGCTGCTCGAGATCTTCGATCGGGTGCGTGCCGACGAGATGCGCCTCTCCGACGTGATTTCCGGGTTCACCGATGCGGAGGAGGCGGTAATGGCTCCCGCCGCACGGCCAACCGCCGAGGTCAGCGATAGCTCCGATACGGAGAGCGAGGATACGGACGACGAGAGCAGCAGCGCGAACGTCGACACGGGCCCGGATCCGGAGGAGGTGGCACGCCGCGTCCAGCTTTTGCGCGATCGCTATACCGTTGTCAAGGATCAACTCGAGCGGTTTGGCCGCGATGACGAGCGCACCCGGGCGGCCATGAAACAGGTCTCTGAGGTCTTCCTCCAATTCAAGCTGGTGGCCAGCATCTTCCACGAGCTGGCGAACATCTTGCGCCACACCATTGACCGGATTCGCACCCAGGAGAAGGCCATCATGGGGCTGACGGTCGAGCATGCCGGGATGCCGCGCAGGATCTTCATCGAGACCTTCCCGGACAACGAGACCAACCCGGAATGGGTCGAGCAGCAGATTGCCTGCGGCGCCCCCTACTCGCAGCCGCTCGGCGAACTGGCCAGGGAGGTGCGGCGCGCGCAGCGCAAGCTGCAGGACGTAGAACGCGAGAACTTTCTTACCATCAGCGAGATCAAGGACGTCAATCGCAAGATGTCCATCGGCGAGGCCAAGGCGCGCCGGGCGAAGAAGGAAATGGTGGAGGCCAACCTGCGGCTGGTGATTTCCATCGCCAAGAAGTATACCAATCGCGGGCTTCAATTCCTGGACCTGATCCAGGAGGGCAACATCGGCCTGATGAAGGCGGTGGACAAGTTCGAGTATCGCCGCGGCTACAAGTTCTCGACCTACGCAACCTGGTGGATCCGTCAGGCCATTACGCGCTCCATTGCGGATCAGGCGCGCACCATCCGCATCCCGGTGCACATGATCGAGACCATCAACAAGCTCAACCGCGTATCGCGCCAAATGGTCCAGGAGATGGGCCGCGAGGCGACCCCCGAGGAGCTGGCCGCGCGGATGGAGATGCCCGAGGACAAGGTGCGCAAGGTGCTGAAGATCGCCAAGGAGCCCATCTCCATGGAGACCCCCATCGGCGACGACGAGGACTCGCACCTCGGAGACTTCATCGAGGACGCCGGCGTAGTCTCCCCCGTAGAGTCCGCGACCATGGAAGGCCTGCGCGAGGCGACCCAGAACATGCTCGCCAGCCTTACCTCCCGCGAGGCCAAGGTACTGCGGATGCGCTTCGGTATCGACATGAATACCGACCATACGCTGGAGGAGGTCGGCAAGCAGTTCGATGTAACGCGCGAGCGCATCCGCCAAATCGAGGCCAAGGCCCTGCGCAAGCTGCGCCACCCAACGCGATCGGACAAGCTTAAGAGCTTTCTCGACTCCGAGTGACGAAGATCGTTTCGGCGAGGGTTCCCGTAGCGTCGGCTCGAACTTACGTCACGATACGGGAAGACAAAATGCTCCGGGCCGTTAGCTCAGCGGTTAGAGCAGGGGACTCATAATCCCTTGGTCCTAGGTTCGAATCCTAGACGGCCCACCAACGCACGAAAAATCCGGACCTCAGTGGATTGCCTCACTGTCCCGGAATATCCAATCCTTATCTATCGGAATTCCACGGCGAGCACGAAGATTGAGGACACTATCTTGGCGGTCGCGGAGAGTGACCGTATGAGGCGTTCATAAGGCAACGCCGGTCGTTGTTCCCTCGTATCGGAAGCGGAGCTTCGCCTGGAAGAGACTCATCATGCGGCGATTTGCCTCCTCGCTCCGCGCAGTGAGGCTTCGACCAAGTGTGCCGTGCCAGGGCATGTCCTTTGTGGTAGCTTTGTGTCCTTAGCGGATACCTTTTCAGGGTCGCGGTATCGACCCGCGTCAGCAGCAGAAATAGGACGGACAAACAAGATGGCAGAACGCATCAACGTCGGCGGCCTGCGGGTCGCCGCCCCCCTCTATCGCTTGATCGAGAAAGAGATCGCCCCTGGTACCGGCATTGACCCGATCGACTTCTGGAAGGGTCTGGCGGAGATCGTCCGGGATCTCACGCCTCGCAACCGGGAGCTGCTCGCCAAGCGCGACGCCCTGCAGGCCCGGATCGACGATTGGCACCGGCAGCATCCGGGTCCGATCCGCGACTTCCCGGCCTACAAGGCCTTTCTGCGCGAGATCGGCTACCTGGCGCCCGAGGGCGAGGATTTCGCCGTGACCACGGGTAGCCTGGATCCGGAGATCTGCGAGATCGCGGGGCCTCAGCTCGTGGTACCGGTGAACAACGCGCGCTACGCCTTGAATGCGGCCAACGCCCGCTGGGGCAGTCTCTACGATGCCCTCTATGGTACGGACGTGCTCCCCGACGAGGGCGTGGCCGCGCGGGGGGCCGGCTACAACCCAGCCCGCGGGGAAAAAGTGATCGCGTACGCCAACGGGTTTCTCGACCAGGCTGTGCCGCTCGAGGGTGGCAGTCATGCCCAGGTGACCGCCTATCGGGTAGTCGACGGCCGGCTGACGGCCTCGCGGGCGGACGGAGGCGATACCGGACTGCGCGATCCCTACGCCTTCGTCGGTTACCGGGATCAGGACGGACGCCTGACGACTCTGCTCCTGGTGCATCATGGTCTGCATATCGAGCTGCAGATTGACCCGGAGCACCCGGTGGGCAAGGCGAGTCCGGCGGGCGTGAAGGACGTGATCCTGGAGTCCGCCATCACCACGATCCAGGATTGCGAGGACTCGGTGGCGGCGGTGGACGCCGCGGATAAGGTCGGGGTCTATCGCAACTGGCTTGGCCTCATGCGCGGCGACCTCTCGGCGAGCTTCTCCAAGGGCGGCCGCATGATGGACCGTTCGCTGGAGCCCGATCGCAGCTACGAGTCGCCGGGCGGCGGCGACTACCGCGTACCCGGACGCAGCCTGATGTTGGTCCGCAACGTGGGCCACCTGATGACTAACGATGCGGTGCTCACCGCCGACGGAGAGGAGATCTTCGAGGGCATCCTCGACGGCATGGTCACGACCTTTACCGCAATGCACGACCTCAAGGGTCTGGGGCGCCACCGCAACTCCCGGGCGGGGAGTGTCTACATCGTCAAACCCAAGATGCACGGCCCGGAAGAGGTCGCCTTCGCCGTCGAGCTTTTCGGCCGCATCGAGGAGTCGCTGGGCCTTCCCCGCTGCACCATCAAGATCGGGATCATGGACGAGGAGCGGCGCACCACGGTGAATCTCAAGGAGTGCATCCGCGCCGCTTCCGAGCGGGTCATCTTCATCAACACGGGCTTCCTCGATCGCACGGGCGACGAGATGCATACCGCGATGGAAGCGGGTCCCATGCTGCGCAAGGGGGACATGAAGGCGTCCCCTTGGCTGCTCGCCTACGAGGACTGGAACGTGGATGTCGGTCTCGCTTGCGGGCTGCGCGGGCACGCGCAGATCGGCAAGGGAATGTGGACCATGCCGGACGAGATGCGCGCCATGGTGGAGGCCAAGCAGGCCCACCCCCTAGCGGGCGCCAGTTGCGCCTGGGTGCCCTCGCCGACCGCGGCGACCCTGCATGCCATGCATTACCACCAGGTCGACGTGGAGACGCGGCAGGCGGAGATCGCCTCCGGCGGTCGCCGCGCCCAGTTGGATACCCTCCTCACGATCCCGGTGGAGGAGAACCCGGCCTGGACGCAGGAGGAAATTCAGCAGGAGCTGGACAACAACTGCCAGGGCATCCTGGGCTATGTGGTGCGCTGGATCGACCAGGGCGTGGGCTGCTCCAAGGTGCCGGACATCAAGAACATCGGCCTGATGGAAGACCGCGCGACCCTGCGCATCTCCAGCCAGCACGTGGCCAACTGGCTGCGCCACGCGATCACGACCCGCGAGCAAGTCCTTGCGACCCTGAGGCGAATGGCCAAGGTGGTCGACGGACAGAACGCCGGCGATCCCCTGTATCGTCCCATGGCCCCGGGTTTCGACGGCGTCGCCTTCCAGGCCGCCTGCGACCTGATCTTCAAGGGAAGCGAGGTGCCTAACGGCTACACCGAGCCGACGCTGCACGCCAAACGCCGAGAGCTGAAGGCAGCGGCGGGCTGAGCGGAAGGTGTTTCGGCCTAGGACCTGCAGCGATACGAGCTGGAGGTCCTATCGGTTCGACCTCGACCGGTTCACCTTTTGTTCAAGTGATCGGCCGTTCCCCCCTGCCGCTTGGGAGCGGACGGGAACGGGCCGATCGGTTACCCTCAAGCCCCATCCTGCGAGGATGGAGGAGCCCTGAGATGTCATCGGTACAGATCGCCGGCCGCGAGCTGGAGCTCAACCAGCGGGGCCATCTTGCGGATTTCGACGCCTGGGACGAGGAGGTGGCCGTTGCCATTGCCGCCGAGGAGGGGATCACGCTCTCCGAATGCCATTGGGAGGTGATTCGTTTTCTTCGCGACTACCATCGGATGTACGAGACCTCGCCCTCGCCCCGCGTGGTCGTCGGCGGGGTTGGCCACAAGCTGACGCTGAACGCTCCCTGCACCCGCAAGACCTTGGATGCCCTCTTTCCCCAGGGCGGCTGTAAGCAGGCGTGCCGGATTGCCGGTTTGCCGGATTATTACTGCCACGGCTGCTGAAATCTCGCGACGGCTCGGGAGAGGGACACACCTGGCTCGCCGAATCGGCGATCCGGTCCTGTGAAGGGGGGTGCGCTTGTCTTTTCCTTGCCGCCTATGCGCGTGAGGCGGAATTCTTTAGCCGAAAACCTCACACAACCAAAAGAACGAGGTGGACAATGGATAAATACATTCCGCGGGTTCTGGGTCTATGCTTGGCATGCCTTTCCGTCCCACCGGTCTTCGGATACGAGCTGCCGGCGCTGAACCTCGGCTTCACCAGCTTCGTGGATGGCGCCCCGCCGGCGGGGCCCGGATGGTATGTCCAGCAGTATGTACAACTCTACCGTGACGGAGGGTTGAAGGACGGCGACGGCAAGGACCTGCGGCTACCTACGCCGCGGGGTTTCGAAAGGTCCGAGGTCGACGTGGACGCCAGTCTCACGCAAGTCATCTACCAGTCCGACCAACCGCTGATCTGGGGCGGTAAGTGGGGGATGAACGCCATGATTCCCTACGCCGGCTTCGACCTGGATCCGGACGATAACCTTGCACTCTCCGCTAACAGCGCCGGGTTCGGGGATCTTCTCATCGGACCCTTTTTGCAATGGGACCCCATCATGGGTCCGAACGGGCCCAGGTTCGTGCAACGTGTCGAGCTCCAGATGATTCTGCCCACGGGTAAGTATGACAGCGACGACGCCCTCAATCCTGGCAGCAACTTCTTCTCCTTCAACCCCTATTGGTCGGCGACCGCCTTCCTCGCTCCCAAATGGACCCTTTCCTGGCGCTTGCACTATCTCTGGAACGCGAAGAACGAGGATCCCTGGAAGCCCTACCTGGCGCACGACAGTCAGGCGGGGCAGGCCGTCCATCTCAACTTCGCGACCGCCTACGAGATCCTGCCCAAGCGGTTGCGGCTCGGCATCAACGGCTACTATCTCAAGCAGCTTGAGGACTCGGAGGTGGACGGAACGCGGCTATCCGATAGCAAAGAGCAAGTCCTCGGCATAGGACCCGGCCTGGTTTACCACTTCTCGCCGCACGACCACCTCTTCGTAAACGGCTACTGGGAGTCCAACGTGGAAAACCGTCCGGAGGGATCGCGGTTCAATATCCGCTACGTGCATCACTTCCACTGAGCAACCGAGCGAGACCCCGCCTCAGACTGATGCGTCCGATCATCGAAATTGCTATCGGTGTCGAGATCGAAAAATTTCGCGAGAGACTCGATGGCGATCTCGATCCCGATTTTGAGCGGCCGGATAGATGCTGCCGTGCAAAGGCCTGACTCGTCAGCGAAGATTTTTTGTCCATCAAGCGTGATTGCCGCGATACAGGTCGAGCGGGAAGCTCTCGGTAATCAGGATCACGGGTTCCTTGGCGATGATGATGCGGTAGGTTCGGTACACCAGGTCGCGCCCACCCGAGGCGCCGTCCTGTTCCGCCGGCTCCAGGCCCACCTCCAGCACCTCCCGGTAGCTCTCCAGTCCGCTGTCGCGGATCAACACCCCGATTCCGATCTCGCGGTCGATCAATCGACGGCGAAAGGATTCGGGAATGCGCTCGGGTCGGATCACGGAGAAGGCGGTGGCGTACACCTGGCCGCTATCGGTGCCCCGCAAGCGGGCATGCCGGATGAGCACGCGGTCGCCGGCGACGACCTGGATCCAATCGATCGACCGCTGGGCGGAGACGAGCTCCTGCTGCAGGGTCTGAACCTCCACCGGCTCCCAGAAATAGGCCTCCAGGATTTTGGTGACGGTCCCGTCGGTCATCAAAAGTGCGCGCAGGAAGGGGGGCAGGGCCTGGATGGCGAGCGAGCCACCCCCTTGCCGATGGATCTCTCCACCACGCAGAAATCCCTCCCAACGGAAGGGAGCCCGGTCTTGCCCATCGGCGCCTTTGCCGTAGTAGCGCTGAACCACGCCGAATAGGCCTCTAGCGAGGTTCGACCTCAGAACGATGCGGCGCGACAGTCGCTGTCGAGATCGAAGTCGAAATTTTGCATCGGAATCCCATGAATCGTGTATTGTTGGCAGTTCGTGCCTTTGCGAAAAGGCAACGCCGCCACTATGGTCAGCCATCGTTGCGGGGGTGTTAGTCGGCCATTTGTTGCTGAAACGCTACAGTGATTGCTGCTCGGACGTGCAGGGATAGTCAACCTCTGGCGCCGAAGTTGCACATAGTACTTGCGATAAGAGCCACAAGTGTGGCACATTTCGCTACGAGTCTCTGCCGTTATGAAGCTAGAGCCCTTTCTGGGGTCGAAACCGCTAGCGGCAGAGATTTTAATCGGTGGGGTCGACACCCCCTGAAAGGGGGCTCCATGACCCCAAACTTTGAAATTTCGTCTGTGGTATTCGGAAAAACCCTGACGATGTGTTATAAAACAATAGCCAATCGGCTTAATCTCATCAGGAGACAACTCGCATGATTTCCAAGACTGTCAAACTGGCTTCTCTCTCCGCTGCCGCCCTGCTGGGTGTCAGCCTGCTCGGTGGCTGCACCGACCAGACCGCCCGTGACATGGCCCAGGAGGCCCTGGACAAGGCCAACGCCGCCCAGGCCTGCTGCGACGCGAACACGGCCCGCATGGATCGCGCCTATCAGAAGATCATGTCCAAGTAAGTCCAGCTCGCTGGCTTTTGCCGGCCTCCCACCCGATGCGGGAGGCCGGTATTTTGATTCACCGCCTTCCGCACCTCCTCCCAGTCCACATTCACCCCCTCCGCGTCTGCCACCGATGGCGGCACGATCTCGCTTAACGGCTTAGATTTCTCCTCGTCCTTGGCATGGACCTCCAAGTAGAGGTCGCCCCCTCGCCAGCCTAGCTTAAAGGGTTGACTCACGATGGTAACGGGCGTCCGCTCGGAAACCTTGGGAAACAGATCTTCGATCCCTTCCGGGTACATCCGAATGCACCCGTGGCTGACCTGCATCCCCAAGCCCCAGGGCTTGTTGGTGCCGTGAATCAAGTACCCCTCTGCGCTCAGACGCAGGGCATACTGTCCCAGGGGGTTGTCCGGACCCGCGGGGACCACCTCGGGCAGAATGTCTCCCATCGCCGCATGCTCGGCGCGGATCGAGGCCGGCGGCGTCCAGGTCGGGTCTTTCACTTTACGGGAGATGTGGAAGTTGCCGAGCGGCGTAGACCAGCCCTCACGCCCGATGCTAATCGCGTAGGTGGTCACCTGGTCGCTTGAGGGGTAGTAGTAGAGCCGCTTCTCGGCGATATTCAGAACGAGCCCGTTCCGGGGGGTGTTGGGAAGTACATACATGGACGGTACCAGCACCTCGGTGCCCTTACCGGGCACCCACATGTCCACCCGCGGGTTCGCGAACTTCATGTCATCGTAACCGAGGTTGTTGTGGCGAGCGACGTCCAGGAGGGTATCCTCCTTGCGCGTCGTTAAATAGAATGCCTCGCCGACAACGCCGTCGCCCGTACTATCCAATCGGTATGTTGCGGCCTGTGCCGGCAGCGCGCACAAGGCGGCTAACAGGCCTATACCAAGCGGCGGAAGCCAGGCCCGGCGCCGCCCCTGCCAATACATTCGCAGTCTATTCATCGCACTTCGATTCCTCATAAGCAATGAGCAAGCCATCCCCGCTCTCTCATGTCCGCAACATCGGCGTCGCTGCGCACGTTGACGCGGGCAAGACGACCCTCACGGAGCGCATACTCTACTATACGGGCGCCTCTCACAAGATCGGAGAGGTCCATGACGGCGCCGCCCACATGGACTACATGGTCGAGGAGCAAAGTCACGGCATCACCATCACGTCTGCCGTCACCAAGGCCCCGTGGCGCGATAATGTGCTGCAGATCGTCGATACCCCCGGCCACGTCGATTTCACCATCGAGGTGGAGCGCTCCATGCGAGTCCTCGACGCCTGTATTCTGGTTCTCGATGGCGTCCGCGGGGTGGAGCCGCAAACGGAAACGGTATGGCGCCAGCGCTCGCGATTCAACCTGCCGGTGCTCTTTTTCGTCAACAAGATGGACCGGCCCGGCGCCGATTTCGACCAAGCCCTGGCGAGCATCCGCCGCCGCCTCAAGGCGGAGCCGGTGGCAATCACGATTCCGCTCCCGGATCGGCACGCGGTCGTCCATTTGATTGACAAGACCCTATTGAAGTTCACCGGCGAGCAGGGCGAAGTGGCAGTCGCCGAGCCCTGTCCGGACTCCCTCTGGCGGGATCTGACCGGCTATCGGGAGAGCCTGCTGCTGGCGGCGGCGGAGCGAGACGAGACGCTGGCGGATCGCGTCCTCGCGGGTGACGAGCCGGCGGCCGCGGAGCTCTGGTCGGCGTTGCGCCGCGGAACCTTGGCCGGGACCCTCTTTCCCTGCTTCGGGGGCAGCGCCCTGCGCAATCTGGGTGTACAGCCGGTGCTGGACGGCGTGATCGAGCTCCTACCCGCGCCTCTGGACCGCCCGCCGTCCGCGGCCGTGCGTCCCGACGAGACCATCGAGGAGGTGGCGATGGACGGCAAGGGGCCGCTCGTCGCCCTGGTATTCAAGGTGCAGATGTGGGAAGGCCGACGCCATGTCTTCGCCCGTGTCTATCGCAACCGGCTGAGGCCCGGGGACGCGGTCGAGCTGCGCACCGCCGACGGCCGCACGCTCCAGGAGCATGTAGCGCGCATCTTTGACGTGGACGCTGGGCGCAAGACCAAGCTGGACGTCGCCGAGCCCGGTCAGATCGTGCTGCTCGCCGGCCTGCGTTTCGCCACCACCGGCGATACCCTGTGCCAGCCCGGCCACCTGCTGAGCCTGGAGCGCATCGACACCCGCGACCCGGTGCTCAGCCTGGCCATCGAGCCGCTGGCCTCCGGCGACGAGGAAAAGCTCCTGGAGGCCCTCGGCAAGGTCCTGCAGGAGGACCCAACGCTGCGTCTGGAGGAGGACCCGGAGACGGGCCAGCGCCTGCTGCGCGGCATGGGGGAGCTGCACCTTGCCATCGTCCTGGAGCGCCTGGAGCGCGAGCAGGGTCTCGCGGTACGCTGCGGCCCGCCGGCGGTGGCGATCCGCGAGACCATCCGCGGCAAGGGGAAGGGGGACGCCCTCTTCGCGCCGCCCCCAGTGCCCGACCAGAAAATCCCGGAACGTACCGCGCGGGTGGTCGTGGAAGTCGCCCCGCGGGAGCGCAAGACTGGGGTTCGCGTGCTCAACGCACCCGCGGCGATCCCGCAAGGCGTTGCCCTGACCCCCGATCAGGCGCGGGCGCTGGAGTCGGGGGTGCGCCTTGCCCTGGCCGCCGGTCCCCTGCAGGGGACACCCCTGGAGGACATCGAGGTCAGGGTCCTGCAAGTCGAGCTATTCGGCCAGGCCTCGACCCCCGACGCCCTCAGCGCCGCTGCCGCGAAGGCGGTGCACAAGGCGGTCGAGGGCGCGCGGCCCGCCCTGATGCACCCGGTCATGAGGGTCGAGGTGGTGGTCCCCGAAGACAATCTTGGGACCGTCTTGGGGGACCTCCAGTCCCGCCAGGCCATGATCCGAGACACCCGGACCGAGGGCGAGACCGTCACCATCGACTGCGAGGTAGCCCTGGAGCGCCTGCTCGGCTACACCACGGACCTGCGCAGCCAAACCCAAGGGCGAGGCCAGTTCAGCATGCAGTTCGACCGCTTCGATCTGGTCTGAGAGATAAGGAATAGAGGGAAGAAAGTCGGGTGGTAATCGCTAACGCGAAAGAACGGCATAGAAGGCACGGATGACCGCTACCGTCGCCCCTGAAGAAACTGCGCAACATCTGCGACGCATCACCGAGCGGCAACGCCGAACCGAAGCCGCTCGCGCAGAGAGGTTTCGTCGGCTCCTTCCCGAGGCCGCGAAAGTATCGCGTGAAGGGTACCAGGTCCAAAGGGTGGCACTCTTCGGATCCCTCGCAACCGGCCGTTACGGCGAGTTGTCGCCGACCTTCTTGACGTCGGCGGAGCGGAAATCGTCGGCCGCGAGGTAGGCCGCCAGCTTCTCATAACCGGGCACGGCGGCGCAATCCAGACCGCGGTAGGCGAGGATCTTCATGGGATGTCGGGCGCAGGGTGAGCGGACGGCCGCCTCACGCGGCTGGCTTCGACATCAGAAGGCCGGCTTCTCCGGGGCGTCCTGATACATCTGGATACTGTTGAGTATCTCGGCCTTGGCTTCGTCGACGCCTCCCCAGCCCTCGACACGCACCCACTTTCCTTCGTCGAGATCCTTGTAGTGCTCGAAGAAGTGGGCGATCTGCTCCATCAGGATTTCCGGCAAGTCGCGGAAATCCTGCACGCCCCGATAGTGTCGGGACAGCTTGTCCGTGGGGACGGCCAGAATCTTGGCGTCGTCTCCCGACTCGTCGGTCATCTTCAGCACCCCGACGGGGCGGCACTTGATCACAGAGCCGGGGATCAGGGGATAGATGGTAACGACCATCACGTCGACCGGGTCCCCATCCTTCGACAGGGTATGGGGCACATACCCATAGTTGCAGGGATAGTGCATCGCCGTGTTCATGAAGCGGTCGACGAACATGGCGCCGGTTCTCTTGTCCAGCTCGTACTTCACCGGATCCGAGTGGGCGGGGATCTCGACCACCACGTTGATCTCGTTCGGCACATTATCGCCGGAGCTGACTCGGTCCAGATTCATTCTCTATCCTCCAGGGGCGAGCGCCACGCACCGATTTGGGCGGCAACCGAGGCGCCGGTGACCGATATTCGGGCAGGGCTGCGCCTTTGCTGCCAAAGGGCGCGAGGAACCCGAGGGGCCTTCCCTTGCCATCCCTTAGACGTCCGACCGGATCAGGCGTCGAATCGCCCCCGGGTTCGGCAATCCCTTGACCGCGAGCTCCGGCACATCTCCGGTCGAGAAGATGGTGACGTCTCCCGCGTCCATGATTCGTTGCAGAATGCCTTGGCGCACCCTTACGGTGCGCACGGAGCCCAGGTTGATCTCGGTGTACTGCTTGTTGATGAGGCCGTGGGTCCAAACGATCTCGTCTTCCTGGATGACCAGATGGTCGACCTTGGACGCAATCCACCAGGAGATCAGCCGAAGGAACGCGATTACCGCCAGCAGGATACCCGGGGTGGCGGCGACCCTGTTGTCTTCAACGGGAATCCCCAGGTTCGTTGCCAAGGGCTTGCCCGCGACCGCCAAGAATATCCCCGAGACGAGGATCAGAATCGCCAGCACAGTGCCGAACGGATTCATGCGCACCATGGAGGGGCTCGCCTCGTACAGCACCTTCGACATCAAATGGCACCCCGGTTACAACTCCCTTTCGAGCCGTTCTGCGTAACGTGCGCAAGGATGCGCGGGTCGGGAGGTTCCGGACGATGGTAGCAGCAACGCCCTGCACGCGAAAGGTTGACAGACGGCGTGGAAGAGCGTCACTTGCCCGCGCGTGGCTGCGACACTGGTAGCGTCGAATACCCTTCCGATTTCGGCTCGCCTGATCTGCCGGGAGATCCATACACCTCATCTGTGCGTCTGCTCTCCAGATGGAGCTCTGCGGAATTAGCGGCATTTGTTGAGGCCGATTCTCGAAAGCGGATGACAACCCAAAGACAACACGCAGAAATGCTTATGTATGCACAGGCTCTGTGGATAACCTTGTGGATGTTGCTCGAATCACGCGCATAACCCTCTGTCGATGTAACGATTTTTTTAGACTGGTCATTTTTTGGCCAGCGTATTTTTCTTATTGCATATCAACAAGATAGAAAATATTACCTAATACTTAAGCCCCCCTGTCTTGAGACCGGTGAACGGATTTGCCCCGCGGCTCCGCCTTGTGCAGAAACGAATCCTCGGCGAGCGCCAGCCCGACCATCGTTATAGAAAGTTAACCGTTCCTTCATAACCGCCTAACAGTCCTGGCCGACACTGTTGCGGTGTCGGGGTGTGCGAGAGCGCTGGAAGGTCTCGCTCGAGCGGATTGGATGGTTATGAGAAGCGTCTACCGAGGTTCCTTGGCCCTTTTTTTCCCGTTCTTCCTCATTGGCCTCTACATCGAATCGAATCCCAACCACTTGCGCCCCGCCTCCGATACGCTGACTGCAGGCCGGCCAGTCGTGCGTATGTCCCCTCGCTGGCCCGGATGCTACGCCAAATCTCGAAGTCAAACCCTTTCCTTCGTCCATGTTTCCGACGTACACGCCCACTACAATCCCGACGCCAGCGGGTCGAGTCCTCTCGCCCGGCTCAAGGGCTTCTACGAGCGCACCCGGCGGGAGAATCCCTTTACCTTGCTCACCAATGCGGGGGACGATTACGAGAAGGGCTCGATCGCGGAGGCTTTGTCCAGGGGGCGGACCACAAGGCAATTGGTGCAGGCGATGGGGTACGACGTCCGCACCCTGGGCAACCACGATTTCGCCTGGGGTCTGGAGGAGCTGCTCGCCTTCAGCCGCGACCCGACCGCGATCGTGCTCGCAACCAACACGCGGATGCTCGACGACAAGTCGGCGGCGAAGCCCGGCTGGACGGATTACGCGGCATTGGAGGTGGGATGCGTGCGGATCGGCTTTTTCGGGCTCGTCTCCAGGCCTTGGAACGAAAGAGACGAGGCATACGACGGCGCCTATTTCCCGGAGCTGAGGTCCGACTTCCGGCACCTCGAAACCGCGCGAGAGATTATCGCCCGGCATCGGCAGGAGGTCGATCTCCTGGTGCTGGTCAGTCATCTCGGGCTTGATGAGGATATCCGGCTCGCCGAGCACACGGATGGGATCGACCTGATCCTGGGCGGTCACAGCCACTCGGTCGAACCCCGACCCGTCGAGGTCAAGGACACCCTGATCCTGCATGTCGGGGCGAACCTGGAGCACATCGGTAGACTGGACATCGACTTCGATGTCCGAGGTCGGCGCATCCGGTCGCGCGCTTTCGATCTGGTGCCAAATCTTGAAGAGCACGCCCCGCCGGATCCGGTCATCGCCGCGGCCGTGACGCGGGTCCTCGCCCCCTATCGCGAGGAGCTCACGGCAGAGGTCGCGCGCATCCACACCCACCAAAGCAAGGACTCCATGGCGCGCATCGCCGCCCGCGCCGCAGTGGAGACCCTGGGGCTGGATGCCGCGCTGGTTGGCGCCCATACCGTCTGGACAAATTGGCAGCCCGGGACCCTGACGCAGCAGGCTGTACTGGACGCCTACCGCGTGGAGCGCGAGCCGGTGGGCGAGCCTGGATTCAGCAGCCTGTACCGGATCGAGGTGACGGGCGCTGGGCTGCGGCGGGCGTGGGAGGCCCTCGCCGACTTCGCCTACTGGGGGCCGCTCGACATCGATCCCGACGCACGCTACACCTTGGCTATTCAGAAGCCACAGGCCTTCCATCAGTCCGAGTTTTTCGGGTGGGAGATCGGAAACCGGCCTCCGGAGCCGGCGACCGAGCTGTGGGAGGCCGTGGTAGCCTACGGCCGTGCACGGGCTCGCGCGGGTCTTGCCCTCGACGCCGAGCCCTCGGAGGACCGAGTACAGGACCTGCTCGCGCTCTCGCCACCAGGTACCGCGCGGACGCCGATTCGCTGACAGAAGCCCGCGGGGCCTGACCCACCTATTCCGGATTTCCGCCGCTCCACCTTTCGCTGTCTTTCGATTCCGACACCGCAGAAGGAGCGCGCTCGACGGCACACAGCCACGAGGGCTCCGCGATGTTACTGGTCACCTGCCGGCAATCCTCCAGGAGACGGAGACTGTAAGCTTCCAGCGCCCAGCCCATGGTCGTCCGCTCCCAGTCCACAAACAGGGCGTAGAGGGCGCCCCTATGCTCGGCGACCCGCCGATGCAATCGCTCGCCGAGCCCCGTCTCCCGCTCGTCCGCACTCACCAGCCAGCCGTGAATCCGCAGGAAGGGGACCTCCGGCGGAAAGGCGGGGATCACATAGGAAAGGGGCGCAACCCCGGCGAGCAGGATCATGGAGCTCGCCGGCTCGGCGAGCCGAGGGGCCTGGACCTCGAGGAAACGCTCGCCCCAGGGATGGCGATCGATGTGTCCCTTGGCGGCGAGCTGGGTGGCCAGCAGGAGGCTGGCCAGGAGCGCTCGCCACGCCCGCCCGGAGAGCGGCATCAGCCCGAAGGCCACGGCCAGCAACAGGGGGGTCAGCATCTCGAGCGGAATCAGGTAGCGGTAGATGCAGAAGAGGGTGACCCAGGCCGTGTAGGTTAGGACGGACCCCCACAACAGGAAAGGCCCCATCAAGGGGTCGACCAAGGGGGAAGGATCCGGTCCGGGGCGCGCGAAGGCGCCCAGCACGAGCGCCAAGGGAACGAGGATGAAGGCGGCCAGGACGCGCAGGTCGCGGAATGAAAACTCGGCCACCAGATAGGGATCGAAGCTGAAGTAGAAGGGGAAGAGAAGGCGAGCCAAGGGGTCCACGGGGATAAAATTCAGGTCCCGGTAGGAATCGGGCTTGATCAGCGAGGACTCGAACAGGCCGTTGAAGTAGGGAAAGAGGGGATTGCCGGTCTCCTGCCAGAGGCTGTACATCCAGCCCCCGGCGAAGATCAGGAAGCCGAGCGCCGCGCCCGCGCCCAAGAGGCCGGCCAGCCACAGCCGGCGCCGCCAAGGGACGGGCAGGAACAGGGCGGCGGAGACGAAGCCCAGCGTGAAAATGCCCGCG
>Ga0114938_1001090_pt1 | contig 19215 bp, 17 predicted proteins | sample AshMeaBigSpring_FD_88675 | JGI IMG/M metagenome (GOLD analysis project Ga0114938, IMG submission 88675) | Groundwater microbial communities from Big Spring, Nevada to study Microbial Dark Matter (Phase II) - Ash Meadows Big Spring | ecosystem: Environmental > Aquatic > Deep subsurface >...
GAGCAGGCCGCCGTCCCCGAGCTGCACGGTGAGGCCGATATCGGGCTTGTGCAGCACGGTCTGGCCGTGGAATCCGATGCAGTCGATCGCGAACGGCTGCAGGGTCCGGTCGCCGATGAAGCGCAGCGCCGCGTCGGCGTGATGCTCCGTCAACTCACGCTCGATGTCGGCAAGGCGGCCAGGGCGCTGCGTGCGGTCGGTCAGCGTGCGCGCCTCAGCTGTCGCCTCGCGGAGGCGGCCACGGAATTCCGGCGTGTAGTCGATCGCCGCCCCGCTCAGGCGGCGCACACGCTCGGTGCCGTCGGTCTCGATGAGTGCGAGATCGATTCCGTCCATCGACGTGCCGCTCATCAGCCCAAGCGCCCGCATCGACTTGCTCATCGCGCCCATCCCGTGCATGTTCCGCCGCGCATCGATCGAAGAGCATACAGCATGTCGCAGCCGAAATCCGACTTCCTCCAGACCCTCGCCGAGCGAGGCTACATCCACCAGTGCTCGGACACCGCCGGCCTCGATTCGCGGGCGGTCAAGGGCGAGGTCGTGTGCTACGTCGGCTACGACTGCACGGCGCCATCGCTGCACGTCGGCTCGCTCATCTCGATCATGATGCTTCACTGGCTGCAGCAGACCGGCAACAAGCCGATCGTGCTGATGGGTGGCGGCACGACCCGCGTCGGCGATCCCTCCGGCAAGGAGGAGACGCGCACGATCCGTCCGATTGCCGAGATCGAGGCCAACAAGCAGAGCATGCAGGCCGTATTTGGCAAGCTTCTGAAATTCGGCAGCGGCAAGTCCGACGCGGTGATGGCCGACAACGCGGAGTGGCTGACCCGACTCAACTACATCGAGATGCTGCGCGACATCGGCCGCCACTTCTCGGTCAACCGCATGTTGACGATGGACTCGGTCAAGCTCCGCCTCGAGCGCGACCAGGAGCTCTCCTTCATCGAGTTCAACTACATGCTGCTCCAGGCCTACGACTTCGTGGAGCTGGCGCGCCGCTATGGCTGCAACCTGCAGATGGGTGGATCGGACCAGTGGGGCAATATCGTCACCGGCATCGACCTCGGCCGCCGCATGGGCACGCACCAGCTCTATGCGCTGACCTCACCACTGCTCACCACGTCATCCGGCGCCAAGATGGGCAAGACGGCGGCCGGCGCCGTGTGGCTCAACGAGGAGCAGCTTCCCGCCTACGACTACTGGCAGTACTGGCGCAACACCGAGGACGCCGACGTCGGCCGCTTCCTGAAGCTGTTCACGACGCTACCCTTGGCCGAGGTCGAGCGGCTATCCGCGCTCGGCGGGGCCGAGATCAACGAGGCGAAGAAGGTGCTCGCGACCGAGGCGACGGCGCTTCTGCACGGTCGCGCGAAGGCGGAATCCGCGGCCGAGACGGCACGCAAGACCTTCGAGCAGGGCGCACTCGCGACCGACCTGCCGACGGTCGAGGTTCCGGCTGCCGACATCCGCAACGAGCTCGGTATCCTTGCGGCTTTCGTCACGGCAGGCCTCGTCAAGACCAACAGCGAGGCGCGCCGCCAGATCCAGGGCGGCGGCCTGCGTGTGAACGATGCCGTGGTGAGCGACGAGAAAGCCAAGCTCACGCGTGCCGACCTGACATCCGACGGCGTGATCAAGCTCTCGCTCGGCAGGAAGCGGCACGTGCTGCTGAAGCCGGTGTAATGCCTATTTGCCGAGCATCACGCGCGGCAGCCAGAGCGTCAGCTCGGGGATGTAGGTGACGAGCACCAGCACGATCAGCATCGGAATGTAGAACACCATCAGCGAGCGCGAGATCTGCTCCATGGTCACCTTGCCGATGGCGCAGCCGACCGCGAGCGTCGGCCCGACCGGCGGCGTCAGCAGGCCGATGCCGAGGTTGAAGATCATGATGATCCCGAAGTGGACGGGATCGATGCCGAATTTCTGGATCACCGGCAGGAACACCGGCGTGCAGATCAGCAGCATGGGCGCGAGGTCCATGAAAGTGCCGAGGATCAGCAGCAGGATGTTGATGTAGAGCAGGAACGTGAACTTGTCGGACGAGATCGCGGTGAAGAACTCCGCCGCGTGCGCGGGGATGCGCATCAGCGCCATCATGTAGCCGAATGCCACCGAGAAGCCGATCATGATCATCACCATGCCGACCGTGCGCACGACGCGGCCGATCAGCAGCGGCAGCTCGCTCCACTTGTAGGAGCGGTAGATGAACATGGTGACCAGGAACGCCCACACGCAGGCGACGGCGGCGCTTTCGGTCGGCGTGAAGATTCCGGAGAGAATGCCGCCCATGATGATGACGACCGTGACGAGGCCCCACACCGCATCGAGCGCGATGCGGGCGGCCTGGTGCAGCGGGATCGCCTCGCCTTTCGGCAGGTTGTTGCGATAGGCGTAAATCAAAACAAGAATCATGAGCGACAGCCCGAGCAGCAGGCCCGGGATGATGCCGCCGATGAAGAGGTGGGCAACCGACACCGTGCCGCCGGCCGCGAGTGAGTAGATCACCATGTTGTGCGATGGCGGGATGAGGAGCGGCTGCAGCGACCCCGAAACGGTGACGGTCGTCGCAAAGATCCGCGGGTATCCGGCTTTCACCATCTGCGGGATCATGACCGAGCCGATCGACGCCGTATCCGCCACCGAGGAACCGGAGATCGCACCAAAAATTGACGAAGCGAGCAGGTTGACGAGCGCGAGCCCGCCGCGAATGAAGCCGACGAACACCTTGGCGAGGTTGATGATCCGCTCGGCCATGCCGCCTTCGCCCATGATCGCGCCGGCGAGGATGAAGAAGGGGATGGCGAGCAGCGGGAAGTCGTCCATGCCGTCGGAGGTCTTGAGCGCAATTGCCTCGAGCGGGATGCCCATCCAGAGCGCGGCGAGCACGGCCGACAGGCCGAGCGCGTAGGCGACCGGCATGCCGATCAGGCAGAACACCGTGAACGAGCCGATGAGAACGAGGGCGTCCATGGACGGGCTTCCGGTCGGCTATTCGCTGGAGAATCTATCGTGGGCGAGGTCGTCGGGCGCGTGCGGCTCGGGGAACCAGTTGCCCTTCAGCAAGCGCTCGATGATGAACAGCGTGGTGATCGCGCCGCCGATCGGCACTGGGAGATAGGAGACGCCGACCGATACCGCCGGGAACTCAGCGATCGACTGGTACCAGGTCTTTTCGCAGAGCTTCATGCCGTACCAGAGCAGGAACACGTTGGTCGCGAGCATCGAAAGCTCGATGCCGACGCCGAGCAGCGCGCGCGGTGTGCCGGTGAGCGCGTTCGGCAGCATGCCGACCCCGATGTGCAGGTGCTCGCGGTAGCACGCGATCGCGGAGAGGAACGACAGCCAGATCATCACCAGGATGGCCATCGGCTCGGGCCATGAGGAGGCCGAGTTCAGCACGTAGCGGGTGAACACGCCGTAGGGAATGATGACCGTGATGACGACGATCGCGAGACCGGCGAGAAACACACAGGCATTGTGCAGCACATCCATGGCGCGGAAGTAGGCTGAGGTCATGGGTGGCTCGTTCGGTTGATCGTCAGTCGGTTCTATGGAATTTGACGTGTGTTTCGGTTGAACAGGCTGTCGCCGACGAGACTGCCCATCAGGCAGCCGACCGCTGAATACTCTGCGAGCAAGAACTACAGTCGGATGAAGTGCAGGTGGCGACAGTTCACTTGCCTTTGCAGACATTCATGCATCGCTGACCTGCTTTGTCGCCGTGCTTCTGCCGGCATTCCTCACAGGACTTGGATGTCGATGCTGCAACCAGTTCCGATCGCCCGGTCGTCGATGGATCCGCCTGAACGGAAACTTGGATCCAAGTGATGGTTAGCAAAGCGAACGCCAGGGCGCTGAGCAATCTACGCATGCATCCCTCGTGACTGACCGGTCCTGTTCGCTCCGAAACCTGACCAGAACCGCGTGACGTCATTCTTGAATTCGACTTTCTGCAAGCGGCACTGCAGGAGGAGGCCGGCCTGCGACAGGCCGGCCTCCCTGTCACTCTCACTTCACCAAGTTGATCTTTTCGATCAGCGCCTTGTGGGCGGCACCGTATTTCTCCCAGACCGGCTTCACCGCGTTCTGGAAGGCGACTTTGTCGGCGGGCGCGATGTCATTGATGATGCCGCCGGCGGCCTTGATCTTCTCGATCGCGGCCTTCTCGCTGTCATACCAGAGCTGGCGCTGCTCCTTCTGCGCCTCCTTGCCGAGCTTGACGATGAGTGCCTGGTCGTCCTTCGACAGCGCATCGAAGCTTTTCTTCGAGAACACGAGGATCTCTGGGATCATGAGGTGGCCAGTGCGCGAGTAGAACTTGGCGTAGCGGTAGTGCTGGCCAGAATCATAGGTCGGCTCGTTGTTCTCCGCGCCGTCGACGACGCCGGTCTGCATGCCGTTGATCAGCTGGTCGAAGCCCATGGCGACGCCGTTGCCGCCGAGCGCGTTCATCGTGTCGACGAACAGCGGGTTGCCCATCATGCGGATCTTGAGGCCCTTGAGGTCCTCCAGCTTGGCGATCGGCTTCTTGGAGTTGTAGACGTTGCGGATGCCCGCGTTCATATAGGCGAGGCCGACGAGGTTGGCGGTCGGGTGCTTGGTGAGCTTGTCGAGTAGCTCGGTCCCGATCGGTCCGTCGATCACCGCTTCCATGTGCTTGCCGTCACGGAACACGAACGGCAGATTGAAGACGTTGAACTCAGGCACCAGCGGACCCATCGGACCGACCGAGATACGCGCGATCTGCAATGCGCCGAGCTGGGCCTGCTCGATCATCTCCTTCTCGCCGCCAAGCTGCATCGACGGGAACATCTGGATCGAGATGCGGCCGTTGGTCGCCGCCTCGAGCTTCTTGCCCATTCGCACAACGGCCTCGACGGTCGAATAGCCGAGCGGGTGCACGTCGGTGGCTTTGAGCACCATCTTGGTCTGCGCAGCGGCGGGGATCGCGCCGAGCGCACCGGTTGCGCCGATCGCCGCCGCGGCGGCACCGAGCTTCATGAATTCGCGACGCTGCATGTGACGTCTCCCTGGTTGCTTCCTCGTTCGCCGGCCGCGTCCCCGGAATCGGGGTTCGCGTGCGGCTTGTAAGCCCGCGGGTCCGGTGCTACAAGGTTGTACGATGACCGGACACCCGGACAACCTAGCAGCCGTGACCGATCCTGGCAAGTTAGCACTTCTCGCGCCGCTCCGCCCGGTACGCAACCGCACGACAGAAGTGATCGAGCGCATCGCCGGCGAGATCTCGAGCGGCCGGCTCGCGCCGGGTTCGCGGCTCCCGACCGAGCAGGCGCTGATGGGTGCGATGGGTGTCAGCCGGACGGTGGTGCGCGAGGCGGTATCGGCACTCAAGGCCGACGGCCTCGTCGTCACTCGGCAGGGCGCCGGCGCGTTCGTCGCGCCGGATGCGGCGCGCGTGCCGTTCCGCATCGATCCCGTCGGCCTCTCCTCGATCGGCGACGTGCTCGAGGTGATGGAGCTGCGTCTTGCGGTCGAGGTCGAGGCGGCGGCGCTCGCCACGGAGCGTGCAACACTCTCGAGCCTGCGCGCCATCGGGCGGGCGCTCGCGGCGATCGACGAGGCGATCCGGCGTGGCGAACCGGCGATCGCGGAGGATTTCGCTTTCCATCGCGCCATCGCCCATGCGACGGGGAATGCGCTCTACGTGGAGTTCCTCACGTTCCTCGGCCGGCACGTGATCCCGCGCCAGAGCATCCGGACGGCGGTCACGACCGGGGAGGAGCAGGCCGCCTATCTGGTGCGCATCCAGAGCGAGCACAGGCTGATCGCAGCGGCAATCAGGAAGCGCGACGTACGCGCCGCGCGCCGTTCCATGCGGACCCACCTCGACAACAGTCTCGCCCGCTACCGCGGCTTGGCGGAGCGCGCACCGAAGTAGGACCATCCATCGAATTGCAGCATTGTCAGGAGATTGCCCATGAAACGCGTTCTGATGACGGGAGCGGCCGGCGGCGTCGGCACGATGCTCAGGCCGCTGCTGCGCGCGGTCTATCCGGAGCTCAGGCTTTCCGACCTCGCGGCGCCCGCGGGCCTCGCGGCCAACGAGCCGTTCGTCGCCGCCGACCTCACCCGGCTCGACCAGGTGGAGAGGGCCTGTGCCGGCATCGACGGCATCCTGCACTTCGGCGGCTACTCGATCGAGGGTACCTGGGAGCAGATCCATCAGGCCAACATCGTCGGGTGCTACAACCTGTTCGAGGCGGCGCGGCGCCAGGGCGTGAAGCGCGTCGTGTTCGCGTCATCGAACCATGCGGTCGGCTACTACCCCCGCACCACCCATATCGGCGTCGGCGTGGTCCCGCGCCCCGACAGCCGCTACGGCGTATCCAAGGTGTTCGGCGAGGCGGTCGGCGCGATGTACGCCGACAAGTACGGCATGAGCGTCACCTCGCTCAGGATCGGCAATGTCGGCGCGATACCGATCGATCGGCGCCGGCTCTCGATCTGGCTGCATCCGGAGGATCTGGTCGAGCTCTGCCGCATCGGCCTCGAGCATCCTGGCATCCGCTACGAAGTGTTCTATGGCGCCTCGCTCAATGCGCGCACATGGTGGGACAACTCGAACGCCTACGCGCACGGCTACCGGCCGAAGCATCGCGCCGAGGACCATGCCGCGCACGCGCTCGCCGAGCAGGCCAAGCTGCCGGCCGATCCGGTCGGCGATTTCTACCAGGGCGGCTCGTTCTCTGCCGACGGGTTCGCCGCACCGAAATCCGGCATCTGGAGCTAGAGCCATGCCGAGCGATTTCACCCGACTGAAGCGCGCCCTGGGTGGCGGCCTGCTGGCCTTTCCGGCGACCTGCTTCAAGCCCGACCTCTCGTTCGACGAGGCGCCGTTCCGCGCGAGCATCCACACCAACATCGCGCACGAGGCCGCGGGGCTGTTCGCGCCGGGCGGTACGGGCGAGCTTTTCTCGCTGACGCTCGCGGAGGCCGAGCGCATCACGCGGGCGACTGTCGAGGAGGCCAAAGGCCGGCTTCCCGTGATCGGCGGCGCGGGCTACGGCACCGCGCTCGCGATCGAGTTTGCGAAAGCCGCCGAGCGCGCCGGGGCCGAGGCGGTGCTCGTGCTGCCGCCCTACCTGATCGGCGCCGAGCAGGCCGGACTCGAGGCCCACATCGACGCGGTCTGCAAGGCGGTCGGCATCGGCGTCATCGTCTACAACCGCGACAACGCGATCTACGCCGCCGAGACCATCGCCCGCCTCGCCGAACGCAACCGCAATCTCGTCGGCTACAAGGACGGGCATGGCGACGTCGAGCAGCTCGTGCGCGTGCGCCACACACTCGGCGACCGGCTGGTGCTGATCGGTGGCATGCCGACCGCGGAGGTGTTCGCGGTGCCCTACTACGCGGCCGGCTTCGCGACCTACTCCTCGGCGGTCTACAACTTCCTCCCCGAGACGGCGATGCGGTTCTTCAAGGCGCTGAGGGGCGGCGACACCGCGACGACCGACCGGCTGCTGAACGTGCTGTTCCTGCCCTATGTGGCGCTCCGCAACCGCAGGCGCGGCTACGCGGTCAGCATCGTCAAGGCCGGCATGCGGCTCGTCGGCCGCTCCGCGGGCCCCGTGCGCCCGCCGCTCACCGATCTCACCCGGGACGAGCATGGCGAGCTCGAGCGCATCATCGCCGCGGCGAAGGCGGTATAGTCCGCACCCGATCCGGAGTGGCATGTCCGATGGCCGACACCAACGTGAGGCAGGAGGGCCGCATCGATCCCGCCACCCCCCGCACGATCCGCATGCATGCGGCCGACCACGTCGCGATCGTCGTCAATGACCTCGGCCTGCCGGTGGGCACGCGCTTGCCCACCGGTCAGGTGCTGCGCGAGCACGTGCCGCAAGGCCACAAGGTAGCGCTCGCCGATCTCGCCAAGGGTGCGCCCGTGCGGCGCTACGATGTGGTGATCGGCTATGCGAAGGAGGCGCTCGCGGCGGGGAGTTGGGTCAACGAGGCGCGCCTCGAGATGCCGGCGGCGCCGGGTCTCGACGATCTGCCGGTCGCGACACGCGCGGATTCGCCTGGTCCGGCGCTCGATGGCTATACGTTCGACGGGTTCCGCAATGCCGACGGCTCGGTCGGCACGCGCAACATCCTCGCCATCTCGACGACGGTGCAGTGCGTCTCCGGCGTCGTGGAGCACGCGGTGCGCCGGATCAAGCAGGAGCTCATGCCGCGCTTCCCCAACGTCGACGACGTGGTCAGCCTCGAGCACATCTACGGCTGTGGCGTCGCGATCGACGTTCCGGACGCCGAGATCCCGATCCGGACGCTGCGCAACATCGCGAGAAATCCGAACTTTGGCGGCACGGCGATGGTCGTGAGCCTCGGCTGCGAGAAGCTGCAGCCGGAGCGGCTGCTGCCGGCCGGCACTTTTCCGTCGGAAGGTGCCGCCGATCCGCGCGGCTTCGGCCTCGTCACGCTGCAGGACGGCGCCCATGTCGGCTTCGACGCCATGATCGCCACGGTCATGGCGATGGCCGAACAGCATCTGGCCAGGCTCGACAAGCGCCGCCGCGAGCCCTGCCCCGCGTCCGAGCTCGTCGTCGGCATGCAGTGCGGCGGGTCCGACGCGTTTTCCGGCGTCACCGCCAATCCGGCGCTCGGCTTTGCGAGCGATCTCCTGGTCCGCGCCGGCGCGACGGTGATGTTCTCCGAGAACACGGAGGTGCGCGACGGCATCGCGCAGCTGACCGCGCGGGCCGCGAACGCCGACGTCGCCCGCGCGCTCATCGCCGAGCTCGGCTGGTACGACCGCTATCTGGCCCGAGGCATGGCCGACCGCAGCGCCAACACGACGCCGGGCAACAAGAAGGGCGGTCTCTCCAACATCGTCGAGAAGGCGATGGGGTCGATCGTCAAGTCGGGCAGCGCGCCGATTGCCGGTGTCGTGCCGCCCGGCGAGAGGGCGCGAACGAAGGGTCTGCTCTATGCCGCGACGCCGGCGAGCGATTTCATATGCGGCACGCTGCAACTTGCCGCCGGCATGAACCTGCACGTATTCACGACCGGGCGCGGGACGCCCTACGGCCTCGCCGCCGTACCGGTGATCAAGGTCGCGACCCGCAGCGAACTCGCGCGGCGCTGGCATGACCTGATGGACCTCGACGCCGGGCGCATCGCGACTGGGGAGGCGACCACCGAGGAGGTCGGCTTCGAGCTGCTCCAACTCTATCTCGATGTCGCGAGCGGCAGGAAGCGCACCTGGGCGGAGCGGTGGCGGCTGCACAACTCGCTCGCGCTGTTCAATCCGGCCCCGATCACATGAGTGCGCCCGCGCGCCCGCGCATCCTCCTCACCCACACGCCCGATATGCGCGCGAGCTACTACGGCGATCGTGCGCTCGCGGCGCTTCGCGAGCTGGGAGACGTGGTGCTGCACGAGGGGCGAGAGCCGCTCGATGCGACCGGCCTCGTCGAGCGGGCGCGCGGCTGCCGGCTCGTCATTGCCGACCGCAACACGCCGGTGCCGGCGGCAGCGCTCGCCAGCCTCGGCGATGTGGTGGCCGTGCTGCGCGTCGCCGTCGACATCCGCAACATCGACGTCGCCGCGGCGAGTGCGGCCGGCATCCTCGTCACGCACGCGAGCCGGACCTGGGTGCCGGCGGTCGCCGAGATGGTAATCGGACTGATGATCGCCGTCGCGCGCGACATCGCGCGCTCCGACCAATCCTACAAGTCCGGCGAGGGGGCGCCCGCGGTGCGGCGAGGCCGCCAGCTCGCCGGCGCGACCTGCGGCATAGTGGGCTACGGCCCGCTCGGCCGGCGGGTGGCGGAGCTGGCGCAGGCTTTCGGCATGCGGGTTCTGGTCAGCGATCCTTATGTGCATATCGAGCCCGGTGCGATCCGGCAGGTGGCGCTCGACGAGCTCCTGGCGCAGTCGGACTTCGTGCTGCCGCTGGCGGTCGCGACTGCGGAGACCGAGAACCTGATCGATGCGGCCGCGCTCGCGCGCATGAAGCCCGGCGCATACCTCGTCAATGCCTCACGCGGCAACCTCGTCGACGACACGGCGCTGATCGCGGCGCTCGGCTCCGGCCATATCGCCGGTGCCGCGCTGGACGTCGGCCGCGCCAGCGACCAGATGCCGACGCTCGCACTCGCCCGCCGGCCCGATGTTGTCGCGACGCCGCACATCGCCGGCCTCACCGAGCCGGCGATCGAGGGCCAGGCGCTGGAGACCGTCGCGCAGGCGGCCGAGATCATTGCCGGGCGCGTGCCGCAAGGGGCGTCGAATGGAGAGCATGCGAGGCGGCTCGGGGCTATGGCGCGTTGACATCGCTCGGCCGTGGCGGAGCGGGCGCACGGCGCAGGCGGTACTCGGGCGACCCGAAGTGCATGTAGTTCGCCCAGTCGCGGCCGCCGAACTTCGAATCGGCCAGCTCCCGGCGCGCCTTGCGCAGAGAGAGCCCGATCGGGTCGCCAGCGAGGAAGCTGCCGTAGAAGGCCATGGCGAAGCGGAGCGCGGCCTTGTCGTTCACCGGCCAGTAGGTGCCGATGAAGTTGGTCGCGCCCTTGCGCATGAGCATCTCCGAGAGCGACGCGCTTTCCGCTAGCACCTTGTCGAAGCGCTTTCGAAACGGCCGGCGCTCGCTCGCCGCTGACTCGGCCTCGGTATCAGCCGCGCGCACGGACCGCATGCGCGCCGTCTCGCAGCCGTTGAGGAAGATCAGCTGCGGCACCACCGGAATGCGCGCCAGGTCATTGGCGGTCAGCCGTCCGTCCGAGCAGAGGAGACCGCTGTTGCCGGCGTCGTCGACATCGAAGTCGGCATGACCGGCGTAATGCAGAATATCGAAGTCTTCCTTCTCCAGAGCCTTCGCAACCGCATCGCAGGTCGCGTCCGCCCAGTGGATGACTTCGACGGCCGCATTGAGTTTGTTGTCTCTGAATAGCGCGGCGAGGCGTTCGCCTTCCTGCTCCGCACACTCTAGCTCGCGCGAAGGATCGTCCGTCTCGGGGCTATGGATGACCAGCATGCGCAGCTCGCGGTCCGCTGGCAGATTGGAGCGGGTCACGATCGCCTCGTTGGTCGTCAGCTTGCGCGACAGACCAACCTCGAGCGCGGGGCACCAGCTGCCGAAGTGCATGGCCTCCCAGGCAATGTCGGAGCTGTCGCGGTCATGCGCCACGACGAAGTAGGGGAAGCGCTGGCTGCTACCCCCGTCCCCTGTCTGGTCGGCCGGTCGCAGGCTGGTCTGGAGTGTCACAGTCATCTCGCTCGGCAAGTAGAACGCTGCGACCTCGCGGCCAAAGAGCTCTGATATCTCCTTTGCCTGCGCCAGCCGCGCATTGGTTGCACCCGCAGCGGAGTGGTTGATGGCGATTTCGCCTTTCTTGATGGCGGCGCCGGTGCCTGAGGTCAGCACGCTGTAGAAGAGTTTGCGGTCACCGTTTGAGTTTCTCTTGCTACCGACAACCAGGTAGGTCGGCTCGATGAGCTCGGGCGCTTGCTGAGCCGCAGCCGCAAGCGGGGCTGCCTTGTCCACCTCTGAATGGCGGATCAGCAGGTCGATGGGCGACTTCTTCACATTGTAGGATTTCAAACCGGGTCTGAAGAGCGCGTCGAGCACCACGAAGCGCCTTGCATCGAACTCGCAGATTCCGAGCGACTTGAACTCATGGTCGGTGTCGTTGCGCTCGAGGCCGGCGACGAAGCCCTCGAGGATGCTGAGAACGGAGACGTCGACCGTCAGTCCCGTGTTCGCACCCATCGGCACAATAGTCGCGGCGGTGATGCGCGAGACGTGCAGCACGCGGGCGAGGTTCTCGCCGACCCGTTCGAGCACATTCGGTTCGAACTCGTCGATGGGCCCGAGGCCGGCGAGCACGACGGCATCGCACAGCGTGGGCCGCCGCGGCGTCGGGATCACTGAGATCTCCCCCTTGCGCGAGCCGATCATGCGGTCGGTGATAAGGCGCGAAAGCGCGCCGCCGAGGAGCGAATCAACCGTCCGCCCGGCACCGGTCGGGTTTACGTTGTCGAACACGCCGAGCACGTAGGCCGGCGACGACACATTGACGATGTTGCCGTGGATCAGGCGGATTTCGAGGCGGCGCGGCTCGGGGGGTCCACCATGCTCTGGCATGACGGCGCTACTCCAAGATTGCTTCAGCTCGCCCCGCTCCCGGCAGAAGGGAACGGCTCGAATTCAGCATCACGGAGGGCTCTTGTACAGATCGGCGCGGCCACAACCCGGTCGGAAAGATGTCCGGCGCGGCAAGCCCCTACTTCTCTCTACTGTTCTCTTCCAGGATCTGCGCCTGGCGCTTGTCGACGTAGCGGCCGACGGCGTCCTTCAGGGCCGCCATCTTGTCGTCGCCCTCGAAGAAGTGGTTGGCGCCGCCGATGACCTCGTGGGTGATCTTGATGCCCTTCTGGGTCTTGGTCTTGCTCGCGAGCTCGGCGACGGAAGCGGTCGGCACCACGCGGTCGATCTCGCCGTTGATCATCAGGCCCGACGACGGACAGGGCGCCAGGAACGAGTAGTCGTAGAGGTTGGCGGGCGGCGCGATGCACACGAACGCGTCGATCTCGGGCCGCCGCATGAGCAGCTGCATCGCGATCCAGGTGCCGAACGAGATGCCGACGATCCAGCAGGTCTTCGCCTCGGGCTTGACGATCTGCAGCCAGTCGAGGGCACTCGCCGCGTCCGACAGCTCGCCCGGTCCGCCGTCCCAGAAGCCCTGGCTGCGCCCGACCCCGCGGAAGTTGAAGCGCAGCGTCGAGAACCCCCGCTCGGCGAACGCGTGGTAAAGGTGGTAGACGACCGGGTTGTTCATCGTGCCGCCGAACTGGGGATGCGGGTGCAGGATGAGCGCGATCGGGCTGTCGGCCGGGGTCTCGTGGTGGTAGCGCGCCTCGATGCGGCCGGCGGGGCCATTGATGATCAGCTCGGGCATGGGATCCTTGGCGTTCGGTGCTCAGGCGGCAGCGGCATGCGCCAGCCCCTCGGCGTGACGGTCAAGACGTAAATCTTGACTTCGCCGCTCGGAATTTCCATATAGAGGGCGAGTTTAGAACTGTTCGAAAGTGGCGGCGTGCCGTCGGTCCGCGATCGGGTATCGGGAACGGGCCTTTTAGCACGATGTGGGGAGGCGGATGCAAGCCTCAGACCGCATTGCCACGGACAGTCATCCGGCGCGATGCGCCGGGCATGGAGTAGTGCGTTGGAGCTGACGACCCGAGGACGATATGCGGTGATGGCGATGGCCGATCTGGCGCGGCACGCCGCCTCGGCGCCCGCACCGCTATCCGCGATTGCCGAGCGGCAGGGCCTTTCGATCACATATCTCGAGCAGCTGTTCATGAACCTGCGCCGCGCTGGGCTCGTCGCCAGCGCCCGCGGCCGTGCCGGCGGCTACAGGCTCGGCCGGCCAGCCCGCGAGATCACCATTGCGGCAGTGATGGCGGCAGTCGACGAGGGAACGCGGATGACGCGCTGTCACGGCGGCACCCATGGCGGCTGCGTCGGCGACAAGCGCTGCCTGACGCACGGGCTGTGGGACGCGCTCGGCGACCACATCCATGGCTTCCTGGCGGGCGTGACGCTGCAGGACGTGCTGGACGGCATCACAACAGGACGCCGGCGCGGGCTGACGGCCTCGGATTTCACGGTCGGGGCGGAATGAGCACGATGCGCACCTATCTCGACCACAACGCGACCGCGCCGCACCGGCCCGAGGTCCGGGCAGCGATGATCGCGGCGCTCGACTGTGTCGGCAATCCGTCGTCGATCCACGCCGAGGGCCGGCGCGCGCGGGCAATCGTGGACGACGCTCGCGAGCAGGTAGCCGCGCTCGCCGGCGCGCGTCCGGCCGATGTGATCTTCACGAGCGGCGCGACGGAAGCGAGCAATGCCGTGCTGCGCGGGACCTGGCGCAGGCTCGTCGTCACGCGCCTCGAGCATCCGAGCGTGCTGGCGCCGGCGCTCGCCTCCACAGCCGAGTGTGTCGAAATCGCAGTCGATGCGTCGGGCGTTGCCGACGCCGGGCGCTTCGCCGAGGCGCTTGCAGTCGGAACCGGGCCGAATTCCGACACTCTCGTCGTCTTGCAGGCCGCCAACAACGAGATTGGAACGCTGCAGCCGGTCGCAGAGGTTGCCGAAATCGCAGCGGCGCACGGCGCCCGAGTCCTCTGCGATGCGGTGCAGGCCGCCGGCCGCTTGCCGCTCGACTTCGCTGCGGGCGGTGTCGACTACATGACGCTCTCCGCCCACAAGCTCGGCGGGCCGAAAGGCGTCGGCGCGCTGATCGCGCGCGAGGGCGCGCCGCTGACCTCGCTGCACGTCGGCGGCGGCCAGGAGCGCCGCCGTCGCGGTGGAACGGAGAATGTCGTCGGCATTGCCGGCTTCGGCGCGGCAGCGACTGCCGCCCGGCGTGATCTCGCCGATATGGCGCGGATTGCCCGGCTGCGCGACCGGCTCGAGCGCGAGGTCCTCGCCGCGTCGCCCGAAGCCGCGATCATCGGTCGCGACGGACCGCGGCTCGCCAACACGATGTGCCTCGCCTGGCCCGGCGCCAGCGCAGTGACGCTGGTGATCAAGCTCGATCTCGCGGGAATCGCGGTGAGCGCGGGTGCCGCCTGCTCGTCGGGCAAGGTCGGCGCAAGCGAGGTTCTCGCCGCGATCGGCCTTGCCCCGGACCTTGCGCGGAGCGCAATCCGCGTGAGCCTCGGTTGGAGCACGACGGAACGAGACATCGACGCCTTCCTGAAGACCTGGCGGACAATCGCCGGTCGCACAACGACGAGGCCGCACGAGCGCGCGGTCGCCTGAGCGGACACACGACGACAACAAGCCCGGCAAGGGCTGCGAGGAGCAGACGAGAATGGCAGCGGTCAAAGAGACGATCGATCAGGTCAAGAAGATCGATGTCGACCAGTACAAGTACGGCTTCGAGACCCGCATCGACACCGTCAAGGCGCCGAAGGGGCTTTCGGAGGAGACCGTCCGCTTCATCTCGGCGAAGAAGGGTGAGCCGGCGTGGATGCTCGACTGGCGGCTCGAGTCCTACCGGCGCTGGCAGGTGCTGGTCGAGCCGACCTGGGCGCGTGTCAGCTACCCGAAGATCGATTTCCAGAACCTATACTACTACGCCGCGCCCAAGGGCGCGGAGGGCCCGAAGTCGCTCGACGAGGTCGATCCGGAGCTGCTGCGCACCTATGAGAGGCTCGGCATCCCGCTGCGCGAACGTGAAGTTCTCGCCGGCGTGAAAGGCGCCAGGGTCGCGGTCGATGCGGTCTTCGACAGCGTTTCGGTGGTGACGACCTTCAAGGCCGAGCTGAAGAAGGCGGGCGTCATATTCTGCTCGATCTCGGAGGCGCTGCGCGAGCACCCCGAGCTCGTGCGCAAGTACCTCGGCACGGTCGTGCCGCCGTCCGACAACTACTATGCCGCGCTCAACTCGGCGGTATTCTCGGACGGCTCGTTCGTCTACGTGCCCGAGGGCGTCCGCTGCCCGATGGAGCTCTCGACCTACTTCCGCATCAACGAGAAGCAGACCGGCCAGTTCGAGCGTACACTGATCATCGCCGCCAAGGGGGCCTACGTCTCCTACCTCGAGGGTTGCACCGCGCCGATGCGCGACGAGCACCAGCTGCACGCCGCCGTGGTCGAACTCATCGCGCTCGATGATGCCGAGATCAAGTATTCGACGGTGCAGAACTGGTACCCCGGCGACAAGAACGGCAAGGGCGGGATCTACAACTTCGTGACCAAGCGCGGCGACTGCCGCGGCCGGAACGCCAAGATCTCGTGGACCCAGGTCGAGACGGGATCCGCAATCACCTGGAAGTATCCGAGCTGCATCTTGCGGGGCGACAACAGTCGCGGTGAGTTCTACTCGATCGCGGTTTCCAACGGTCATCAGCAGGTCGACAGCGGCACGAAGATGATTCATCTTGGGAAGAACACATCGTCCCGGATCATTTCCAAGGGTATCGCCGCTGGATACTCGCAGAATACCTATCGTGGTCTGGTCTCCGCCCATCGCAAGGCAACCGGTGCACGGAACTTCACCAACTGCGATAGTCTGTTGATCGGCGACAGGTGCGGGGCGCATACTGTGCCCTATATCGAGGCGAAGAACTCGACCGCGCATTTCGAGCATGAGGCGACCACGTCGAAGATCTCCGACAACATGCTGTTCTACTGCATGCAGCGCGGCCTTTCCGAGGAGGAGGCGGTGGCGCTGGTGGTTAACGGCTTCGTGCGCGACGTGCTCCAGCAGCTGCCCATGGAGTTCCTCGCCGAGACGCAGAAGCTGATCGGCATCAGCCTCGAGGGGAGCGTGGGGTGATGGCCGGCCGGGCTCAACGATTCATGTTCGATGGTCCTGGCTGGACCTCACAGAAGTTCGGGCCAAGTGAGGCGCGACCATGAATGAGAAAGTCGAAAATCTGATGCTAGAGCAACTGCGGGCCATCAGGGTTGACATGTCTCGGATGGCGGATCGTATGGACACGTTGCCTGCTGAAATGTCATCGGTCAGGCAGCATGTCATGGGTGTGGTCACGATCCAGAATCATGACCACATCGATATCGCGTCCATAAAGGTGCGGCTCGATCGAATCGAGCGACGGTTGGAGCTGGCGGATCAGTAGGGTTAGGAGCCGCATCGCACAGGTGCAGAGTTGACTGAGTGGCCTCAGCGACACTTGCAGGGATTGGGTAGCCGGTGCCGACAAGAGGCCGATGATGAAGAGGGCCGCGCGATCCGGATCACGAGAAGTCCGGCGGCGTGGTGAATGCGGGTTGGCTTTGGAGGAAAAGATGTCGACCGAAATTGCGAAGCTCGAGCAGGCGTGGCTGCAGGCCGAGGCACTGGCCGATCAGGTCAAACAACAGGTGCGCGAGGCGAAGGCGGTGGCCGAGGGCAGGCGGAAGTTCGCAAACGGCAACGGCGGCGCGATCACCGTGATGATCGGCGACGCGGACGAGCTCGATGCGCGGCACGCCGCCGCCGAGCGCAAGGCGAGCGAGCTGTTCGACCGCCTCTGGAAGGCGAAGGAGCAGGGACGGGTGCATGCTTGAGATCAGGAATCTGCACGTCAGGATAGCGGAGGAGGACAAGGCGATCCTGAAGGGCATAAACCTCGCGGTGCCCGCGGGTGAGGTGCATGCGATCATGGGGCCGAACGGTTCCGGCAAGTCGACGCTCGCCTACGTGCTCGCCGGCCGCGACGACTATGAGGTGACCGAAGGCGATATCCTCTGGAACGGCGAGAGCATCCTCGCCATGGAGCCCGACGAGCGTGCCGCCAAGGGCGTCTTCCTCGCGTTCCAGTATCCGATGGAGATCCCGGGTGTCGCCGGCCTCACGTTCCTGCGCACCGCGCTCAACGCTCTGCGCAGGAAGCGCGGCCAGAAGGAGCTGACCACGCCCGAGTTCATGAAGCTCGCCAGGGCGAGGGGCGCCGAGCTCGCGATCGACATCGAGATGTTGAAGCGACCGGTCAACGTCGGCTTCTCGGGCGGCGAGAAGAAGCGCTCTGAGATCCTGCAGATGGCGATGCTGGAGCCGACGCTCTGCGTGCTCGACGAGACCGACTCCGGTCTCGATATCGATGCGCTCAGGATCGTCGCCGACGGCGTCAACAAGCTCCGCTCGAGACAACGCGCAATGCTCGTCATCACCCACTATCAGCGCCTGCTCAACTATATCGTGCCGGACAAGGTGCACGTGCTGTCGGAGGGGCGGATCCAGCGATCGGGCGGCAAGGAGCTGGCGCTGGAGCTCGAGAAATCCGGCTATGCCGGCTTCAAGGGCAAGGCGGCCTGAGCCTTCGCGCGGGGAAGCGGCGGACGGCGCGATCTTTTGAAGGACGGGGACGTCTGAGACCGGGGCGCCGCGCGCGGACGGCCGAACCGAATGCCGCCGTGCGGCGTATGAGGACTGCGAGCGATGAGCGTGGCTCAGATGAAAACGAAGGCCGAGCAGGCCCTTGTCCAGGGTTTCGAGGCGGTCGCGCCCCGGCTGCCCGGCGGTGCCGCGGTCGAGGCGATGCGCCGCAGGGCCATCGGCACGTTCTCGGATCGCGGCCTGCCGCACCGGCGGATCGAGGAGTGGAAATACACCGACCTGCGCGTTGCCATCAAGGACGTGGCACCGGCTGCGGTCGATCCTGGCGGCGCGGTCGAAGCCGCCGCGGTCGAAGCCGCGCTCGGCGCACTCGCCGGCATCGATGCGCACCGCATCGTGTTCGTGGATGGGCGTTATCGCGGCGAGCACTCGCACGGCAAGGCGGCAGCCGGCATCGAGGTCAAGCCGCTCGGCGAGGCACTCGATGCCGCCCAGGACAAGGTCGGCGAGGCGCTCGCGGCAACGAGCGGCCCGGCCGAGGATGCCGTGCTGGCGCTCAACACGGCTTTCATGACCGATGGCGCGGTGGTGCGCGTTCAGTCGGGCGCCGAGCCCGCCAAGCCGTTGCTCCTCGTGTTCGTGCGGGCTGGAGCCGCGGCGCAGTCCATTACGACCCGCAACGTCGTCAGCGTTGGCGCTGGCGCACGCCTGACGCTCCTCGAGGCGCATGTGGCGCTTGCCGGCGCAGGTGATCAGGCGCAGGTCAACACGCTGACCGAGATGGTTGTCGCCGACGGCGCCCGCGTCGCTCACATCAAGGCGATGGCCGAGGCGTCGAGCGTCACCCATCTCGCTACCTGGTCCGTGGCGCTCGGTCGAAATTCAGCCTACCGGGCGTTCCAGTTGACCGCCGGCGTCGGCCTCGCGCGCAATCAATCGTTCGTCACGTTCAAGGGCGAGGGCGCCAAGCTCGATTTCTCCGGCGCGTTCCTTGCGCGCGGTGCCGAGCACGTCGATACGACGCTCGTTGTCGACCACGCGGTGCCCCACTGCGAGAGCCGCGAGCTGTTCAAGGGCGTGCTCGACGGCCGCGCCCGCGGCGTCGTCCAGGGCAAGGTCATCGTGCGGCCCGGTGCACAGAAGACCGACGGCAAGCAGATGGCGCAGGTGCTGATGCTGTCGGAGGACGCCGAGTTCGACAGCAAGCCCGAGCTCGAGATCCATGCCGACGACGTCGTCTGCGGTCACGGCTCGACCAGCGCCGAGATCGATCCCGACCTCGTCTTCTACTGCCGCTCGCGCGGCATCTCCGAGGCGGAGGCCCGCGCCCTGCTGATCGAGAGCTTCATCGGCGAGGCGATCGACAAGGTGGAGCATGCGGCGA
>Ga0114938_1001091_pt1 | contig 19183 bp, 16 predicted proteins | sample AshMeaBigSpring_FD_88675 | JGI IMG/M metagenome (GOLD analysis project Ga0114938, IMG submission 88675) | Groundwater microbial communities from Big Spring, Nevada to study Microbial Dark Matter (Phase II) - Ash Meadows Big Spring | ecosystem: Environmental > Aquatic > Deep subsurface >...
ACTCTCAGGGTCATCCAAATCACCAAAAACTCTCACTTTTGTCGGACAGGTCGCTTGACATGCTGTTGTTGTCTCACCCGCAGCCAAACGTGTGTCTGAACAGAAGGTACACTTATCGACCGTCATCGTTCGTTGATCCACATAACGTGCATCATACGGACATGCATTGATACAATAGGTACATAAGATACATTTGACAGGATCCACCATAACCATACCATCCTTACCATAGTAAGTCGCATTGGTAGGGCACACCATTTGACATGGAGCGTTTGAGCAATGCTGGCACTGACTTGGATGATAGGTTTGTGATGCAATTGAAATATGCGGGAATTGTCCTTCAGCTTCTTTCACACCTACCCAAATGCGGTAATGGTCTTTTAAAAGCAGTACCCCATTTTCTTCTTTACATGCACTCTCGCATGCTCTACAGTTAATACAATTTTTGTAATTAAGTGCCATTCCGTAACGTGCCATAATTAAACCTTTCTAATTGCTACGATGGTATCGTGAAGACAAGACGATCCGTGCATCGGCTCAATCCCGTCTTCGAGTATTTTTGCGTCGTTACCGCCGTTATTGTGCGCAAGATGCATCGCGCTGGAACTGACGCCGAATCCGTGAACGAAGAAGAGCGTATCGGGTCCGATTTTTTCGGTCGGATACGCTTTAATCGTCGTTTTTCCTACCGGACTCGATACTTCGAGTTTATCGCCGAACTTAATGCCCATTTTCGATGCGACCCGTTTATTAATCCATGCGTAATTTTCGGGGACTAAATTGAGCAGTAAGCGGTTATTGGCCGTACCCGATTGCGTAAATTGTGCGTGACGACCGGTAATAAAACGAAATTTACCTTCCGGAATCGCCATCTCATACTCTTTTTTCCATGTCGGCATCGCGTCGATACCTTTTTTCGTAAGCGAATCGAGCACGCATTCGATTTTGCCGGATGGCGTATTGAATTTCAAATTACGAACCGAATAAGCACGTTTATGTTCCGGATAGTACTCGTAATCGTTAACGCCCGTTTTTTTGAAATAGTCATTCATATTCGGATAAAAAACGCCTTTTTCTTTGAGGATTTCCGCCGCACCTTCGTATTTTTCGACGGCATGAACGTTAAGTTCTTCTTGATCGTGGGCAAACGCTTTCGTTAGATCAAACTCCGCGTATACCGTCTCTTCGTCGTCGTCTTCAATGGCTTCTTGAACGTCTTCGTCGTACTTTTTCGTAATTTCAAAAAGCGGTTTTGAAATTTTTGCGCTCAACCCTCGCATGATTTCCATCACGGGTTTGCTCTCAAACATCGGCTCGACGACTTTATTGCGTTGCGCGATGGAAGGTTCGATGCCGCCGTAAGAGACGACCGGATCGGTGCGTTCTAAGTAATGACATTCCGGTAAAATCACGTCGCTTAGCATAACCGTATCGCTCGGCATCGTATCGATCGTGACGACCAAGTCGAGCTTTTTCAAAAACTCCTCGGTTTTTTTCGCGTTAGGCATGTTGTGCATCGGATTGTGTTTGTAGTTAAAAAGTGCTCGAATCGGATAAGGACTTCTGCCTTCTAAAACCATATTTCTAAAAGCGACCCATGAGCCGGAACCGCCGACGACCGCCGCTTCTTTAGACTCGATACGCGGTTTGGCTTGCGCATACATCGGTGCGGGGACTTCATGTTCGACAAGCGGCAAGCTTTTACCGAAACAAATACCGCCCTTGACGTCTACGCCGCCGCCGAGTGCGGAGAAAAGTGCCATAGCACGGCGAAGTTGGAAGTCGTTTTTCGACCATGTCGTACGTCTACCTTGATAATAAACCGCTTGGGGAGCCGCCGCCATAAACTCACGTGCAACTTCGTAAATCTCTTTGGCTTTAATGCCCGTAATTTTTTCGGCCCACTCCGGCGTATACTGGTTACTTAAAATATGTTCTTTGTACGTTTCAAAGCCGTTGAAATAATTCTCGACAAAGGCTTTATTGTAACGCTCTTCCTTAATCGCAACGTACGTCAATGCCAAAACAAACGCCAAATCGGTTCCGACGTTGATCGCCAACCATTTATCGCTTTTGGCCGCCGTATTCGTAAAGCGAGGATCGACGCATACGAGCTTCGCACCGCGACCGTTCGTACGTTTGAAAAAGTCCATCGTATCGGGTGTTACGATCGCTTCTGCACGGTTAGCACCCGCCATAATGACGTATTTGGCGTTATCCAAATCCGCTTGACCGTAACCGCCGATCGTAAGCGAATATCCGGAGACCGTCGTTGCCAAACACAAACTGGCGTGATTTAAAAAGTGGGAAGAGCCAAATAGCGTAAAAAACGTTTTAAACGTATGTTCCGCCATGCCTTCGCCCGCGCAAAATGCTACGGTTGAACGGTTGTCTTTTTCTTCGTCTAAAATCTTGGTCAGTTTTTCGTTAATGTATGCATACGCTTCATCCCACGTAGCACGTTTGAACTTACCGCTACCTTTTTCACCGTCTCGAATCAAAGGGTATTTTAAACGATCGGGATCGTAAAGAGCTTGAATACCTGAGTTACCGCGTGCGCAAAGCATATTTCTGGATTTTGGAAATAACGGGTTCGGATCGAGTTTTTCGACGACGCCGTTTCTTACATGTGCAATTGCCGCACACTTATTGACGCACATTTCACAGAGCGTCGCTACCTTTTTTGTGTCATTGCCGATTTTCTTAGCAGGTGCGCCGGCACTTGCGATCATTGAAGAGGTGCTTAAACTCACTCCTCCTACGACCGACATTGCTACGCTCCCTTGAAGAAATCTCCTTCGTGAGATCTCTACTTTCATCGCTTCTCCTTGTTGTCTTTGGACTTTAAGGTTAGAGCAAAACCGCTCCCCCTAAAAGTGCCTCTTTGTCCCTCCATTGTAAAGGTTAAATCTTAGAAGAAACTTACAATTTCGGCAGAATAAAAGCCCTAAAATAGGAGTTTTGGACGAAATGCCCTATTTATCGAGATCGCAAATACAAAAAAAATTTTACGTTTTTCGTATTTTTCACTCAAAAAAGTAAATTTTTATAAACTTTTTGGAGAAAAATATTTTAATTTTTACCAAAAATGACGTAATAAATCAAAATAATTTGTTTAAGCTTTTTTAATAATAAGCCCTAGTTATGGGAATTTTTCTAAATTTTACTTATGTTAATTATAAATAAATTGATATAAAAACTCTGGAAATAAAAAGTTAATAATTTTTAACTATTATAATTATATTAATTAATTGTAATAATTAAGCTTTAGAAGGAACACCCCAAACAAAAAGTACCTCAAACTCCAAATGACGTTGCGGATAATTTTGAATAAGATGTTTGGTTTGTGCGACGCTAAGGCGTTTTTGACCGCCGCTGACGCCGCTTTGTTTAATGTAGCGAAATAAAGAGAGGTTGTCTTCAAAGAAGAGCCGAAACGTTCTTATTTCAAACCGACATGTAAAGCTCCGCTCGATCGTTTCCATCAGTCCTCTTGCATTCGGAAGAAACGAAGGTAAGCCGCTAAGGTCGTAAAGCGTTTGAAACGTGCGATCGGTAAAGATGGCAAAAGCGATTTCTTGCGCACCCGAAGCAACATACGACAAAAGAGCTTCAAGGTCATTCGCCCATTGCAAGGCGGACGACGAGATCAAAAGATCGCAGGGTAAAAACGTTTGTAATACCGCTTGTGATTCAAAATCGTCGCATACGACTTTGATCGTATCTCCTTTGGGATGCAACGCACACATAGAAGGCGCACTGTCGATGCCGACGAAACGCTCGTAGCACCACGTCAGACGTTTACACACCGCGCCGCTACCGCATCCTAAATCGACCACGCGAGTAGCTTTGCTCGTAATTCCGGCGATCAAATAATCGGCGATGGATTGTTGAAGGGCATTATGCGTATCGTAACGGTAAGCGTTTTTGGAAAATTCGTGAATATGCTTGGCTATCATAACGTGAATTTTACCATGAGAGGGCTAAAACATAAGACTATTTAATTTTAAAATTTTGCTTTATTCACTCCTTTCACTTGAACGAAACATGACTCGATATATGGATTTAAACGATTTTTTAATTGCTTTTTAGATATAATCCTTAGTTTTACAGATATTATGAACATAAAGGACATCTCAAATGACCACCGTTTTATTGGTTTTACAATTTGTTTTAACCGGTATATTGACCGTTGCCGTCTTACTTCAAAAAAGCTCTTCTATCGGACTTGGCGCATATAGCGGCAGTAACGAATCGCTTTTTGGAGCAAAAGGACCTGCCGGATTTATGGCAAAATTTACGTTTGTCGTCGGTATTCTTTTTATCGCAAATACGCTCACATTGGGTTATTTTTACAATCAAGATAAAAAAGTCTCGATTGCCGAAGATATCAAAATCGAAAAAAGCGTCGTTCCAAGCACTCCGGCACCGATGCCATCGGCTCCAAGCGCACCCGAAGCCCCAAGCACTAAATAATCGATGAAATTTTTTTGGTCGCTTTTGCTTCTTAGCGTAACGGTATGGGCAGATGCCCATATCTTTATTTACCATCGCTTCAACGATGATCGCTATCCTAGCACCAATACGTCGTTGCAAGAGCTACGCTCTGAATTTGAGTATTTTAAACGTAACGGTTATGAAGTCGTTTCGCTTGAAAAACTCGTACGAGCACTTCATGCAAAAGAGACTATTCCCGATAACTGGGTCGTTCTCACGATCGACGATAATTACAAAAGCTTTTATCAACACGGACTTGCACTCTTTAAAGAGTACGGTTATGCGTTTACGATGTTTGTCTACGTCGACGCTACGGAGCAAAAATACGGCGATTATATGAGCTGGGACGAACTCAAAGAGCTTGCGAAATACGGTTCGTTAGAGTTTCACTCCATGCATCATCCGCATATGACCGAACTAAGCGACGACGCGATTAAAAAAGATTTTGACGAAGGGCTTGCTTTATTTGAAAAGCGTTTAGGCATAAAACCGCGCTACTTCTCCTATCCCTTCGGAGAGTTTAGCCCGCGTGTCAAAGAAATTGCCAAAAGCTACGGCTTCGAAGCAATTTTAAATCAAAACATGGGTGCGGTTGCAACTTTTAGCGACCCGTTTGATTTAGACCGCTCCGCATTGGTCGGTAAAAGCGATTTAAACGCATTTTTAAAATACAAAGCCTTGGAAGCGACATGGATTGAGCCGACGTATCTTCTTAAAGACGGCAAAGTCGAAACTTTACATGTAAAGGCCAATACAAGTGCAACCAAAGGCGGCTTGTATATCAGCGGTTTCGGCTATCAAGAGCTGAGCCTGCAAGAAGGTGCTTTTCAAGCAAATATCACTAAAATTTTGACCAAAGAGCGCACGAGACTCATCGTCTCCGTGGGCAATAAAATTTCAACGAAACTACTCGTAAAGGATAACTATGGAACTAAGTAAAGTGTATGCCGAACAAAAAGAGCATATGGAAAAATGTATCTCTGCCCTTAAACGCGACTTTATGACGATTCGTAGCGGTAAAGTCTCGATCTCGATTTTAGACAACATTCACGTCGATTATTACGGAACGCCGACCGCGCTCAATCAAGTTGCGACCGTTTTAGTCAGCGACGCTACGACGATTAGCATTACGCCGTGGGAAAAAAAGATGTTACGCGAAATTGAAAAAGCGATCATGCAAGCCAATATCGGCGTCAATCCGAACAACGACGGCGAAAGCGTCAAACTTTTCTTCCCTCCGATGACGAGCGAACAGCGAAAAGAGAGTGCGAAACAAGCCAAAATTATGGGCGACAAAGCCAAAGTTGCCGCGCGTAACGTACGAAAAGATGCTAACGACCAAGTGAAAAAATTGGAAAAAGATAAGCTGATTACCGAAGATCAATCGAAAAAAGCACAAGACGAGGTTCAAAAAATTACCGATGCGACGGTCGCAAAAATAGACGACTTGGTCAAAGAAAAAGAAGCTGAATTGCTCAAAATTTAAGGATTTGTATGCAAATCGAAAACATTTATAAAGAAGCTAACGCTCTTTTAGAAGGGCATTTCTTACTGAGCAGCGGCAAACACTCTCGCTTTTACCTTCAAAGTGCCAAAGTTTTGGAAGACCCGAAAGTCGCTGAAGAACTTGCCGTTGCACTGGCAAAGATGATTCAAGCCTACGGTCTTGAGATCGACACCGTCTGTTCTCCCGCCCTCGGCGGCGTACTTGCCGGATACGAGCTAGCGCGTGCGCTGGGTAAACGTTTTATCTTCGCCGAACGTGTCGGCGGAGAGATGACGATTCGCCGCGGTTTTGACGTAAAAGAAGGCGAGAAAATTTTGGTCTGCGAAGACATTATCACGACCGGCGGCTCCGCGCTTGAAGCGGCAAACGTTGCCCAAAGCATGGGCGGCGTTATCGTTGGATTTGCCGCACTCGCCAACCGCGGTTTTTGTAAACGCGTCGGAAGCGATCTTGAAGCAAAACCGACATGTAAGCTTCCAAACGATGCTCCGTTTTTTGCTTTGGCCGATTTTGAATTTGACATTTACGATCCTAGCGAATGCCCTTTGTGTAAAGACGGAAGTGTTGCCTATAAACCCGGTAGTCGAGGAAACTAAGTATTGATGCGATGGCGCGAGACGAAAAAAGGCGGCTTAAAAGTACCGATTCAACGGTCGATCGACCGTATCGCGCCTTTTTCCAAGCGTGCCAAGGCGTTTATCGTCGACTCGTTTATGCTTCTTATGCCGATTTTGTACATCGTATTTTATCTTGTTTTCGGCTCACGCGAAGGGTTTGCGCAACATTGGGTATTGGGATGGCTACTCGTTTTAGCTCCATACGGCTTCGTAACGACGCTTTTTTTTTACACAAAAGCACAAACTCCCGGTTTTAAAGCCTATGACATCGAACTTAAAGACACGCAAACGCTTCGTACCCCTTCTATCGTCATGCTACTGATACGCTATTTCTCGGCTCTTTTGACGATCGCGACGCTGATCGGGCTTTTATTTCCGCTATTGCGCAAAGACCGACGTACGCTCTACGATTTTCTCAGCCGTAGCGTGCCTCTTTGCAAGTAAGTCCGTGATTTTTACCAAGATTTCGAGTTTTTTCTTTTTCTATTTCGTCGTGACCGGCGTTTACGTTATTTTTATGCCTAAAATGCTTCAAACAATCGGTTACAGCACGTTTCAAATCGGTGCCGTCTTTGCACTCGCTCCGTTGATGCGCTTTATCGTTCCGTTTTTTTTCTTGAAGCATTTTGAACTCTCTCGTACGGTTTTTTATACCGCTTTACTCGGTGCGATCGGTGCAATACTTCTTTTTTATCCTACCATCGAGCATTTTTATCTTTTTATGCTCCCCAATATGCTTTTAGGAGCATGTCTAGGTATGATCTTACCTTATGTTGAGACGTACGCGATGGAACACCTTAAAAAAGAGCGTTTCGGGCGCGCTAGACTATTCGGATCGATCGGATTCATGGCAATCGGCATTATCTTAGCTCGTCGACTGGAACACTTCGACAATGCTTTACACTACCTTTTAGCGGCTATTATACTCACGGCGGCATCGGCGTATTGGCTTACGCGCAATAATGCACTTTTATCCACCTCTAGCGTTGGCAATGAACCCTTTAAGTTTTCACGTGCTACCTTTTTATGGATCAGTTTTTTTCTGATGCAGGTAAGCTTCGGCGCATTTTATAACTTTTTTACTATTTACGAAACCGCTCACGGTATCAGTTTGGAAACGACCAGTTATTTGTGGGCTTTCGGCGTCGTTTGCGAAATTATTTTATTCTACTTTCAAGCACCGCTTCTCAAACGCTTTACGCTTTTAAACCTTCTTCAATTCGGTGTTTTAAGTGCCACCGTGCGATGGTTTTTACTCTTTTTATTTCCCTCGTCGCTTTTTGCTTCTTACGCAACCCAATCATTGCATGCGTTTAGCTTTGCGCTACACCATACCGCCGCTTTGAGCTTACTCTATACGCTTTATGCGCATAAAAAGCTTGCGGCACAGTTTTATTACGGACTCTCTTTTGGATTGGGAGGCTTTGCGGGGGCACTGATTGCGGGAAATTTTTACGGTCCGAGGCTTTACATGTACGCAGGTTTAATAGCGTTACTTTCGCTTGGAAGCCTTTTCCTTTTCAAGGAGAGAGAATAAAATTTTTAAGATAGATCGTTTCGACTTCATAGCCGAAATTCTCTTCGATCATGCTCATCAATTCGCTTTTTAAACGCTCTTTCCCCTCTAGCGTATCCAAACCGTTGGAGTCCATCGTATTGAGGTACTGTAAAACGGCATTGCGAACGTTTTCCATATTGCCCTTGAGTGCTTTTTTGCCGCTAGCGTTTTTCATAATCAAGGCAATGTCGGCTTTCATAATCTTAAATTTTTGCGAGCGAATATTGATGTAAATCGTATCTAAACTCACCTCGTTAGCATCGGTACTCGCATTGGTCGCTTTGGTCGTTACCGCTACGTTTTCGTACGATGAAGCGTTTGCGCTGTCTTTGAGCATATAGCGGATCGTCCAAAAGCCGATTGCAATGAGCAAAATAATAAATCCCAACGTAATTTTGAGCAATTTTTCATTGAGCATTAGCGTTTACTCCATAATCTTTCATTGAGTTTGAGTTCTTCTACGATCCCGACGGCCGTATTGAGAAGTTCAAAATACTCTTTAATATAGGAAAATTCCAACAACGAACGTGTTAATATCGGCTCAAAAAGAGATTTTGTGTAGGCAATAGCGATGTAAATCCGTGAAGCGACGAAAGAGAGATAGATCGGTTGGTTAATTTTTCGTTGAAGAAGCACGATTTTTTCCATTAAGGCATGAGAAAGGATATAACGGCTTTCTATCGGATCATCCCCGTAAACGACAAAAACTTTTTCAAATTCGACGTGATCAAGCTTCATCAGCGAACCTCTCGTGCCGTTCATACCCTGCAACCATGTTCCTAAAACGCCTAAAGACCGCTCTGCTACGTCGGGTAAAACCACCGTTTTGCTTTTAAACGCTTTGTTAAAATCGGCACAAAAGAAAAGTCCTTGGAAAATCGTCTCCAACCGTTCCCTCCCTTTACTATCGCGCTCTTTTTGTTGCGTATGTAAGAAACTAAATCGCACGTCGACGTTCGCAATCGAGCCGCTGACCAGATCGCTTCCTTCAAACCGATCATACGCTTCCAGAAAAAGCTCGCTTCTTCGATACTCTTGTTCACCGATGAAACTTTCTTTGCGATATATAAGCGATGCATCGATCTGATAAAGGAGTTTTTCGATCACTTGATCTTTAAAGACCGCCGTAAAACCCGCTTTTTCGTAGCGGTAGATAAATATAAATATCAAAAAGCCGCTCATAACGCTGAACACACTTGCTTGTAAAGGAGAAAAATGCATTTGTTTATGTAAAACAATGAAAAAAACGATCACTCCAAGAACGATATAAAAAGCCGTAGTTTGGAGTTTTTTCACGATACGTTTACGCTCCTCCTCCAAAGGAAGAAGTGCTTTTTGCATCGTTTCGTAGTAGTATTCGAGTAGCGATGAAAGCGTCGCCATGATACGAGAGGTCGTTAACGAAAAAGATTTTTAACGTTGACGTTCTCACGCTCCGCAACGTCAATACGCAACACTTCCTTTTTCTCCAAGCGCATAAAGCCCGCAAGCAGATTGATAGGAAACATCTCAAGCGCATTATTGTAATCGGTAACGCTTTGATTGTAAGCGCGACGTGCGGCGGAGATTTGCTCTTCGACCTCGTGAAGCGTGTGTTGAAGATGCAGAAAATTTTCGTTTGCTTGAAGTACCGGATAGTTCTCAACCGTTACCATAAGCGAACTTAGCATTGATGAGAGTTCTTTGTCTAACGTCATCTTATCATGCGCGTTTAAACTCGGTTGTAAGGCTTGAGAACGTAAGGAAGTAATTTTTTCAAAGGTTCCCGCTTCATGAAGCATATACTCTTTGAGCGTCGCGACAAGATTGGGAATGAGATTGTAGCGTTTTTTCAAAATCGCGTCGAGTCCCGCAAAGATATTATCGACTTGATTTTTTTTAGAAATTAACGTGTTGTACAAAACGATAAAAATGAAAAGCAGTGCACCGCCGATGATCAAAAACGTTTCCACGACAAACCTCCTCGTAATTTTTAGGCTTTGCAAATCTACATGTAGCTTCGCAAAGCCGTCTATCGATCACGCTATCTTAACGACTCATACGTTTACGTTGCGTCGGATCTAAGTATTTTTTACGAATACGAATATTTAAAGGCGTTACTTCGACGAGTTCGTCGTTTTCAATCCACTCAAGTGCCAATTCGAGGTTCATTTTTCGAGGCGGTACCAGCTTAATCGCTTCGTCAGCACCGCTACTTCTAACGTTACTTTGCGGTTTACCTTTGATCGGGTTGACGTCCAAATCGTTCGGGCGTGAATGCTCGCCGATGATCATACCCGAATAGACTTTAACCTGCGCATCGATAAACAAAACGCCTCTTTCTTGTAAGCTAAAGAGCGAATAACCCATCGCCGTGCCCGTTTCCATTGAAGTCAATGCGCCGTTTTTGCGGTGTTCGACTTCACCGCTCAGCGGACGAAACTCTAAAAACGAGTGGTTCATCACGCCTTCGCCTTTGGTATCGGTCAAAAACTGTCCGCGAAAGCCGATAAGACCGCGTGCGGGAATTTCAAACTCGATTCTCGTCTGACCGTCGCCCGTCGGATTCATCGTCTTCATTTCCGCTTTTTTACGACCGAGTTTTTCGATAACCGTTCCGGTAAATTCGTCGGGTACGTCAATCACTAAATGCTCGTAAGGTTCCATTTTGACGCCGTTTTCTTCTCTGATAATGACTTCGGGGCGACCGAGGGAGAACTCATACCCTTCGCGACGCATATTTTCCGCCAAAATCGTAATTTGCAACTCACCGCGGCCGGAAACTTTAAATTTACCTTCGCCCTCGGACTCGTATTTCATCGCAATATTCGTTTTCATCTCGGATTCTAAACGCTCGGCGAGTTTATTGGACGTAACGTATTTGCCGTCAAGTCCCGCAAACGGAGAGTCGTTAACCGCAAAAACAACCGAGAGCGTAGGCTCTTCGATATGCAAAGGATCAAGCGGCATCGGATTATTCGGATCGACGATACTATCGCCCACGTCAAGCGTCTCAAAACCGGCAACCGCAACGATATCGCCGCTTTCGGCTTCATTGATATCGATACGATCCAAACCGTGAAACCCGATCAATTTAGAGATACGTCCGCGTGTTTGTTCGCCGCTCGCTTTAGCAAGCATGACGGTTTCGTTCTTTTTAATCGTACCGTTAAAAATGCGCGCAATACCGATTTTACCGACGTAATTATCGTAATCAAGGGTAAATACCTGTAATTGAAGCGGATTTTCGGGTTTGCCCGAAGGGGCGGGTACATGCTTAATAATCGTCTCAAACAAAGGTTCTAGGTTTTTGTTTTCGTCGCTCATATCGTACTTGGCGTAACCGTCGCGTGCCGCGGCGTAAACGATGGGGAATTCCAACTGTTGTTCGTTTGCACCGAGCGCAACGAGAAGATCGAACACCTCATCGACGACGCGATCGGGATCGGCGGCAGGCTTGTCGATTTTATTAACGACGACGATCGGACAAAGACCTAAACTTAACGCCTTTTTAACGACAAACTTGGTTTGAGGCATAACGCCCTCTTGTGCATCGACCAACAGTAAAACACCGTCGACCATTTTCAAAACACGTTCAACTTCACCGCCGAAATCCGCGTGGCCCGGAGTGTCGATAATGTTGATTTTCGTCTCTTTATAGCGAATCGCCGTATTTTTAGAAAGGATGGTAATACCGCGTTCTTTTTCAAGATCGTTGCTATCCATCGCTCTTTCTTCGACTTTTTGGTGTGCGCTAAAGGTCCCCGATTGTTTCAACAACTCGTCGACCAAAGTAGTTTTGCCGTGGTCAACGTGCGCGATTACGGCAATATTTCTAAACTCTTGCAAAAAATTCTCCTCGTTATCTTAGCTTTTACATCTCTTAATAAAACATACGTGGCAGGTGTAGTTCGAAGAAGTAATATGTTTCATTATACCATTTTCTCGCTAAATTTACATGTAAAGAGTTGTTACCGATGTGGAATGAAGATTGCTTGTTAAAGACGTGGAATTATCTAAAATTTGAGTATAAGGCAATGAACATGCAAGATCTTTTCTCTTTTGTTCAAACCAAAAGTAGCCCTTTATCCATTACGCCCGTAAGCGTAGCCACTGATATTTCGAATACACAAACTAGCACGCAAGAGGGTACTTTCTCCGAAAGTTTTTTCTCTATGATTTTAGGAAAAATGGCACAAGAAAACGATACTCAAACCGTTGAAGAGCTACCGACCGCTACGACAACATCCTCAAACAATGAAGAGCTTCTCGAAACGACACCGACAACGGAAGAAGCAAAAAGTATCGATGAACACTTACTGGAAGATCTTTTAAGCGTCGTCAATGCCTTGCAAGAAGACTCCCAAACAACCACTTTTCCGACACTGAACGCCTCGTCAAATCTTGAAAAAATTCTTAGCAGCGAAACCGCGCGTCAAGATTTTGCCAACGTTAAAAACGTTAGCGATTTGCTTGACCTCTCAAAAAAATACGACTTAGGTCTCGAAAAACTCTCGATCTCACAAGAGAGCGTGGAAAGCTTGCAAACCAAATTTCCGACGCTAACGCAAAACAACTTTTTTGACGATATCACGACGGCACTCAATCAAATCCAAACCGATGTCCAAACAACAACAACGCAAACAACGACGGTTCCAACGCAAATCGGACTTATGAGTCTTTTAGAAAACCAACAATCAAAAACGCAAACAACGGCTCCGGTAACATCTATTTTAAGCGAATTAATAGCCAAAGAGAATTCTACGGAAACCAAAAATACGCAACAAACAACACAAACGAATCTTAGTACTCTTGAGGAAGAAACTCCGATCGTAAACGAAAAGCAACAAATACAGGCAACGGAAATAATGCCCGACGTTGAAGAAGAAGCTTCGATCCAAACCCTTACAAAACCTTTAGAAACCGTTATTCAAAAAGTTTTACACGAGAGTAATAAACAAGAGGTTAAAAAATCTGAAACATCGACATCGTCTACATTCAGTACCGATACGAACACCGAAGAAGTTTCTACCGTATCAACCGACGATATCAAATCCGTAGCATCCAAAGAGAGCACGAACGACGATGAACTTTTAATAAAACCTCTTAAAAAAGAGAAGCTGGAAGACACCGCATCAGAGGAAATAACCGTAGAAACCCTAAAACCTGTTTTACAAGAAGAGAGCCATATAACCAGTGAAGAGATTCAAACGACCACGGATATTAAAACGGATAATACGATAAAAACAACGACAAAACAAGACTTTAGCACCAATAAATCAACTTCGTCAAAAGAGAGTTTGTCTCAGTTTGCTAGCGACTTAAAAGAGCAAATTGAGTCTTACAAACCTCCGATTATGAAGGTCGAGCTCTCCTTAAGTCCAAAAAATTTAGGCGATGTCGATGTGACGTTATTGACACGGGGCAACAATTTACATGTCAACATCTCATCTAACACAACGACCATGAATCTTTTTACTCAAAATCAAGATGAAGTCAAAAGTGCTTTGGTCAATATGGGTTTTACCAACCTTGAAATGAATTTTAGCGATCAACGCAGTAGCGAACAACAACACCAGCAAAAACAAAGCAGCGGCAATTTTGATGAATTGGCCGCAGAACAAACCGAGGAAGATACGACGCTTCTAGAAATCGTCATTCCTCAATACGTCTAAAACTTAAAAAGGATATATCATGTCAACCACTACTACTGGATACGAAAACCTTCTTGCATCATCATCGTCTTCATCGACAAGCACTACGACAAGCACGACCACGTCATCATCGTCATCCGAACTTAGTAATGATGATTTTTTAACGCTCTTAGTAACGGAAATGCAGTACCAAGATCCGACCGATCCTATGGATACCGAAACGATTTTGACCCAAACATCGCAACTTGCCTCCATCGAAGCGGCAGAAAATACGGCCGATGCGCTTGATGAACTCTCTTCTTCGCTTCAATCGACGACAACGTTTAATGCCGTTAACGCCATCGGGAAAATGGCGAGCTTAGGATCAAATTACATTACTTATGAAGGAAGCGATGATATTACGTTTGAAGTTTATTTTCCTAATGAAATTTCCGACGGTACGCTGACCATTGCCGATAGCGACGGTAACGTCGTTCGCACCATCGATTTAGGAGACACCGCGGCCGGCGAAAGCGGCGTCGTATCGATCACATGGGACGGATTGGACAACGACGGTAATCAAGTCGATGCAGGTTATTACAGCGTAGGTGCAACTTATACCGACCCTGAAGGAACTTCCGATACGACGATTTTAGGGGTTTACCCTATCGAATCGGTTTATTACGAGGACGGCGAGCTTTCTTTAAAACTCGGTTCTAATTATTATTCTATCGACGATGTCGTTGAAATCTACGAAAAAAGCGAATCGTAAAAGGGTTTATCATGAATAGCTCCTTATACAATAACATTTCCGGCGTTAAAAGCAGCCAATTTTACATGGATGTTATCGCCAACGATATTGCCAATGTTAATACGACGGGGTATAAAAGCAGTTATGCGGAGATTTCATCGCTTTTTTCAAGCGTGCTTTCAAGTACCTCATCTTCGACTAACGACGTAGGTCTTGGCGCGTCCGATCAAACAACGGCACTCAATTTGGCGCAAGGGTCGCTTGAAACGACCGACAATACGTTTGACTTGGCATTGGAAGACGAAGGGTGGTTCGGCGTTTTAGGCTCAGACGGATCTACCTATTATACGAGAGCCGGAAGCTTTTCGGTTGACGGTAACGGAAATTTAGTCGATGCCGACGGTAATTATCTTTTAACGACTTTAGGAGGTAATGTTACCGCAACGACGTTGGATGCCGATACGCTTGCGGAATTTGGCGTAAGCGATACTTCGCTTCAAGCTTATAGCATTACCCAACTCGACGATGTCGCCCTCGGTAGCGTTGATTCACAAAGCAAAGTTACCTTACCGACCATACTCTATTATCCGCCCGTTGCCACAACGGAAGCGTCGTTTGCCGCCAATCTCGATCCGACCGTTACCGTCGATACCGTTAGCCTTGATTTGGATGCTGCCGATTACCCGGCAACCGTCACGCCGACGTCTTCCGGTACGATTAGCCTCAGCGGTACCGTTTCCAATACGACTTCGGCACTCGATCCGCAAGAAGGCGACACGATCGTTATTACCCTAACCGATGCCGACGGGTTAACTCAAACGATAAGTACGACTTTGGATGAAAATTTGGAGTGGAGTTTATCCGATTATGATGTCAGCGGACTCAATACTTCGTCGGACTTAACCGTCTCTTCCGTGGTATTAAAAACATCCCAAGAAGTCGCTAACGAAGAGCATTATACGATGACCGTTATCGGTTCCGACGGAGATAAAGATATTTTAGACATGACTTTTACCAAAGTTGTTCCGCAAGAAGACGAAGGAACGACATGGAATGCGGTTTTTAATATTTACAGTTATTATGAAGATTACGATAGCACGAAAACTTATGATACTTCGTTGTATTACGTTGACGAATCCACCAATAAAGTGTATGAAATCGTCGACACGCAAACGGGAACGTTAACTTTTAATAGTGACGGATCTTTGGCAAGTAATACGATTACGACGCTCAATAACGGCGGTACGACCTTAACCCTTGATTTAGGAACCGTCGGCACGTTTGACGGCATGATCTCGAGCACAAGCATTGAAAAAGATAGCGTTGCCGACTATAACGGTTCTTTGGAAGGATTTTTAACGGGCTACGACGTCGATGAAAACGGCAATATCGTTGCAAGTTTTAGCAACGGAGAAAGTTCCGCCGTTGCTAAAATTGCGGTTTACCATTTTCAAAACGATCAAGGCTTAACCCAAGTTTCTTCAACGCTATTTAGCGAATCCGCCAATAGCGGAGAGGCGATTTTTTATACCGACTCCGACGGTAATACGATAGCGGGGACATCTATCGCCAGCAGCACGTTAGAAGCCAGTAACGTCGATCTTGCAACCGCATTGACCGAGCTTATCGTCATTCAAAAAGCATACAGTGCTAGTGCTAAAGGAATTACTACAAGCGACGAATTGCTTCAAAATGCAATCAATATGAAACAATAGTATTGCTAAAGTAACAAAAAAATTGATGGAATAAAAATTGCTTTTATTAACTACAAAAATACCCGAAGAGAGATAAAGGATACGCTATGATGAGAGCACTCTGGGCCGGCGTTACCGGATTACAAGCACACCAAATTGCGATGGATACCGAAGCAAATAATATTGCCAACGTTAATACCACCGGTTATAAATATTCACGCGCGAATTTTGCAACCCTTTTAAGCCAGACCACTTCAATTGCGACCGCACCGACGGGTGATCTCGGCGGTCAAAACTCAACGCAAATCGGTCTTGGAACAACGGTAAGTACGGTCACTAAAATTTTTGAACAAGGTTCTATCGAAACAACCGATAAAGATACCGACCTTGCGATTAGCGGTTCCGGCTTTTTTATCGTTTCTCCAGACGGCGGAACCAGTTATAAATATACCCGTGACGGTGATTTTGAATTTGATGCCGACGGTAATTTCGTCGATAGTAACGGTTATATTATTCAAGGCTGGCTCAAAGACGAAGACACCGGCGAAATTGATACGACCTCTCCGATTACCAATATTACCATTCCTCCCGGTCTAACTACGCCGGCAAGTGCAACGACAAAAGTAACGGTAAAAGCAACGCTTGATTCGGGTACCAGCGTCGGAACCAATAAAACATCGATTTATTCTCTCGATTCAAATAACGGTTGGGTAGATACGAACAGCGATGGTATCATGCAATCTACCGAAGTTCACGATGAAGACGATACCGGAGACAATGTCTTCGACAGTGATTCGGAACTGATTGAACGCGGTATCGATTTTAGCGTTCTTTTTGACTCGGACGGAGAAGCCTTAGGCGTTACGGAAGGTCAAGGTATGTGGGTTAGTTATGCCGAAGCGACGACTAGTTTTACGATTACGGCAGATTCCTCGGGCACGACGACCGTTGATATGACCATTAACGGCACGACGATTAGCGGCTCTATCGCCTCTTCAGACGATGACGATGTCGCTGCATACATTGCTAGCTTAATCAATGCTCAAACGTCATCGACGGGTGTCGAAGCAACGATTAGTAGCGGTAATAAAATTACGCTTACCAACGACAATTCAACCGGAACGACGGAAGCCACAAAAAATATTAAATTAGATTTGGGTAGTACCGCTAGTAGCGTCGGTATGAGCGACACAAGCATTATCACCGCTTACCAATATACCTATACGACATCTTCGTCAACATCCAATCCCGATTATGACGATAGCATTGCAAGAACGTTTACCAGTACCGAAGATTTACGAGCCGCGATGCAAGAAGATGCAAGACTCTACGTCGACTATACGGGTGACGGTACGGCGGACGTTAACGATAGCGTTACCGTTACCGTAAACGAATCGGGACAATACGTTATCGCCAATCCGACGGGTGATGCCTTTAATCAAAACGACGGAGATTATATTGAAACCGAAGTCGTCACGGAAGCTAAATTCAACGAACTTTTAGAGAGTTCTTCTCTAACGTTGCCGGAAGATTCCGTTTTGCCGGCAGGCGATTATACCTTTACGACCGACGTAACGATTAACGGTACGACTTACACCGCCGGTACGACTTACACGCTTGCGGATACGACGCTTGATGATGCCGTTACGATTCCTCAAGGCTCTATTGCGGATTTTTCGGCGGCAACCAGTATTTCCCTTTTGGCAGGAACAAATACGGCGCAAGCGACGTTTAAAGAAGCTTCTTTAAATTATGCGTTAACCAATACCGACGTTACCCTTTCAAGCGGAACGACGTTACCGGCAGGTACGTATACGTTCAGCAGTGCCGTAACCATTAACGGAACAACTTACGCGGCAGGTACTTATGCACTTTCCGAAACGACGTTAAGCAGTGAATTGACCATTCCTCAAGGCTCTTCCGTGGCATTTTCTTCAACGTCGGATACGGTCACGCCCGGTGGGGATTTTGATCTCTATATATCCGTAACGGGACTTAGTAACACGACAAATAGTATTTCTGAAAACGATAGTTTAACGACGGTTTTTAGCGCATTGGCAGGAACTCTTTCTGCCGGTTCGACAACGCGAACGTCCGGAGATTTATATGCCGCTTCATTGACGTCAAGTATCGATATTTACGATTCTTTGGGTTCAAAACATACGTTAACGATTCAATATACCAAAACGGGTACGACCTCTGATGGAGGTACCGAATGGTCTATGACGATTTCCGTGCCGGAACCGGGTGAACTTAATAGCGGCGTTGATCCTGAAAATATCGTAACCGGTACGATTAGTTTTAATTCAGACGGTTCGCTTGCCACTTATTCGCCGAGAAATCTTAACTATACCGCCAATAACGGCTCAACTGCCAATCAAAATATTGAAATTGACTTTGGAACGCTCGGACAATTTGATGGTATTACCAGTTTTGACAAAGACTCCAGTACCACAGGTATCAGCCAAGACGGTTATGCGGGTGGCGATATTAACGGTCTAAGTGTCGATGAAACGGGTACTATTATCGGTAGTTTTACCAACGGACGTAGTTTTGCTTTAGCACAAGTGGCTATGGCAACCTTTACCAATAACGGCGGTTTGGAAAGTGATGGTGGTAACTGTTTTGTTCAAACCTCTAACTCAGGTGATCCTATCGTTGGGCAAGCTGGAACGGGTGGAAAAGGTGCTATTCAAGCAAGCTCTTTGGAGATGAGTAACGTGGATCTTTCACGCTCTTTAACCCAGCTCATTGTTATCCAAAGAGGTTACCAAGCTAACTCTAAAACGATTACAACCGCTGACGAAATGCTTAACACCCTCCTCCAACTCAAATAGATTTTTTTAGCTTAGATATACTAAAATGAGTCCCAAAAAACTTGGGACTCATTACATGAAAATAACACTCAACCACTACACACCTCTTCTTATTTGTGCCGATGCGATTC
>Ga0114938_1001092_pt1 | contig 19177 bp, 14 predicted proteins | sample AshMeaBigSpring_FD_88675 | JGI IMG/M metagenome (GOLD analysis project Ga0114938, IMG submission 88675) | Groundwater microbial communities from Big Spring, Nevada to study Microbial Dark Matter (Phase II) - Ash Meadows Big Spring | ecosystem: Environmental > Aquatic > Deep subsurface >...
ATTCCCCTTTCATCAAATCCTTATTGTGTATTTACATCTATCGTTTGTTTCGGTACAAATAGTAGTTGTGCACTTACATGTTTTATTCTTTAGCCTCTAAATACTCCATGTAAATAAAATCTTACTGAAAAACTAATATTGTTAGCATTTAGGAGGTTGAAAATTGGAGAAAATCTTCAGTATGTTTGAAACAATATGCTTGAAGTTATCGTAAAATGCATTCATTTTTATATATTTGCATCTCCAATTATAGAAAAATTGAACGAAAATATTAAAATCACAGTGATTATTATCAAAAAACTTCATTTGAATAGTTATTTCTGATGCAACGTATATCAAATTATCGTGCACTTTGATTGTTTTCAATTGATTAATAAACTTCAAAACAACGAAAAGTATTATTATGAAAAGTTTATTTATAACCTTAAGGTTGGATAGAATGAAAAATATGGATATAGTAACCCTATACCATAGATTAATAACATACACCAAACAATATACAAACAATACCGACCTGTTAAAAGCAGTAGCCAAACTGGAATCGCATCAAAATAAGTCGGAAGTGTTGCAGCCTAAAAAACGCAAACAACCACTCACTGCCGAAATAACCAAACTACGTGCTGCCAACGATAAGTTGATAATGGCCATACAGTATCATTTAAAAGCTGTGAGCAATGCTGGATTCGAAGAAGAGAAGGCAGTAGTATTCTATTGGGAAAAAAGAATTGCCAAAGTATTGAAATTTTACAAACGCAAACTTATTAAAGAAAAGAATGTTATAAACTTTACGCTGATACGATGGGCAACTAGTGAAAATTCGATTGATGATTTTAGACTGCTTGGTCTCACACGGTATATTGACAGACTCAAGCAAACCGACCATTGTATTGAAGAGTTGCTGGCAAAGCAAAAAGCAATACTCGACACCCGTCCAGCGCCAAACACCACCATACCGACCAAAGAAAAGCTAATTTCCGAAATTCGCTTTTTTTTACGAACAGTAGAAATGCATTTACTGATTGATCCTGCATTAAATGAAAAAAAAGTGGTCGACATGATTAATGAACTGCTTAAAGAATATAGGACACAACTGCGCAATACGACCACACGTAGAATTAGAAAAAATGAGAAAATAATGCAGGCTCAACAGCTCGTTCAATCTAGTTGAAAAAAACAAACCGCAATTTTTTTTTTTGAAACTTCGAAGAACAAAACAAAATCAATTGCCCCCGCGAGGGTGCTATTTTTATTTATAAAACAATAATAAACTAATGAAACTAAAAAACAGTGTATTCATTTCTTTCTTGTTTTTCCTGAATTCACTTCAGGCTGTTGATTTCGATCGCTTTTTTATTTCCAAAGCTTGTCGGGTCGATTTTCAGTTGGTAGGTAATGCTAGTCAAAGTTCGGCATACCTGCACAGAATTATTGAAGAACCTTTTTGGGGTGGACGACAACAGCAACTCGATCGCTATTTAAACCTAGGTGAGTACCGCTTTCAGTTAACCGATAGTGCTTCGGGTAAGCTCATTTACATCGATGGTTTTAGTACCTTGTTTTTCGAGTGGCAAACTACACCTGAAGCCAAACAGGTATCGAAAAGTTTTGAGAATAGCATTCAGTTTCCTCTTCCAAAAGCTGCTGTACGTGTAAGTATCGAAAAGCGTACAGGATTTGATTCGTGGAAGCCATTGTTACAATTTGGTTTTTCACCTTCCGATAAATTAATAGTACGCAATTCGCCAGTGCAGGTACCTGTAAAGGAGATTCAAAAAAACAAAGCTTCGGACCAAGCTGTTGATATTGCCATTGTTGCCGAAGGATATACAGCGGCCGAACAGCAAAAGTTTTTTGCGGATGCTCAAAAATTGGCCGACGATTTATTTACGCACGAACCCTTTAAACGTCACAAACAGCGCATCAATGTGTATGCCATCGCAGCACCATCAACCGATTCGAATGTTTCGGAACCCCATTTAGGTGCTTGGCGCAACACAGCTGTTGGATCGCATTTTTATACCTTCTACGAACCGCGTTACCTAACTACAGAACATGTATTTGCCTTACGCAATTATGCTGCTTTGGTTCCTTACGATGCGATTTATATTTTAGCGAACACCACAACCTATGGAGGAGGAGGTATCTATAATTTCTATGCTTTAGCTTCAGCAAATAGTCAGCGAGCTAAATCACACGTAGTCGTGCATGAATTTGGCCACTCCTTTGCTGGTTTGGGCGATGAGTATTTTAAGGAACATGCCGATGTGCTCGACGATATGTACGACATAAAAGAAGAGCCATGGGAACCAAACATTACTTCGTTAGTAAACTTTGATGCTAAATGGAAAAAAGACCTTCCAGCTGGTACTCCTATACCTACACCAGTTACCGATGAAACCAAAAAACTACCCATTGGCGTTTTCGAGGGTGGAGGTTACCTTACCAAAGGCATGTATCGTCCGGCCTACGATTGCCGCATGCGCACAAACGATGCGAAAGGTTTTTGTCCGGTTTGTGAAAAAGCAGTGGAACGCATGATATTTTTTCTAACAAGTGACAAAGAGTAAACAGCCCGAAAGTAATCAAACGATGTGTGTAATATCAACTTCTGATATTGAAGAAAAAATGAACTACAAAAAGTTAACTATATTCATACTACTAAGTGTTGTTATTGTTTTAAGTAGTTTGGAGTTTGGAGTGTTTTGGGATAGTGTGCTTTTTGTTTCCAAAATGGGCATTCCATTATTCGAAAACGGATTCTATAATTGGCAATCTATACCACTTGAATCTGATCCTGGGCATCCACCTTTTTTAGCATCGTATATGGCTGTTGGTTGGTCCATTTTTGGAAAATCATTAGCAGTATCGCATTGGATGATGCTTCCATTTATATTTGGATTACTGTGGCAGTTGTTGGCTTTTGTTTCTTTTTTTGTAAAAGAAAAGATAGCTCAAATAGCTGCTTTTGTACTGGTTGTGGCCGATCCTACCTTGTTGTCGCAGTTGGTTTTGGTGAATTTTGAAGTTTTGCAGCTATTTTTCTTTTTTGTAGCAATAAACGGAATTTTATATAATAAATCATGGCTAAAAGTACTTGGACTTGCACTTTTAGGACTAGTTTCGCTACGAGGGATGATGCTTTGTGCTGGCGTATTTCTGATTGATTTTTTTATTCATTTGTATTATTATCGTAAATCGCTAAAGAGCTTTTTTACAATACAAATGGTTCTCGAATATTCTTTTGCTTCGTTACCTGCTGCTATTTATATCGTTTGGAGGTTGATGGTAAAAGGTTGGATTATTTCCAATCCACTTCAGCTGTGGGGAAGTGCTTGGGAGTATGATTCAGTGGCCGATTTTTTCAAGAATTTTGCACGCAATATCGTCGTTTTAGGCCATCAAATAACCGATTTTGGACGTGTAATTCCTGTACTTTTTGTAATCAGTACCTTGTTTGTTAAGCGGAAATCACTTCAGTGGAAGCCATTTTTACCAGTTGTAATCACAATTTTGTTTTCTACCAGTGTGATTATGATTGTAAGTTTACTTATCAATAACACAATGGGACATCGTTACTTTATTCCCGTTTATTTGGCTGTAAACTTACTTGCTTTTATGCTTATACATCAATTTAAGCAGTATAAATTGGTATATGCAGGTCTGCTTTGTGCGTTGTTGTTCGGAAATTTTATTGTATATCCTGATAAATTTTCGCAGGGGTGGGATTCGTCGTTAGCCCACGTTCCTTATTGGGGTTTGCGTAGAGATGCAATTAAATACCTAGATGAAAATGAAATTCCAATAGCTGAAACAGCAACTTTTTTTCCAAATAGTACTACCATCGATAATGTTGAATTGAATGGGGATTTACGTTCTTTTCCATATTTTACAGGAGAGCAGCCTTATGTTTTATATTCAAATGTTTATAATTTAACAGATGAGGAATTTGATTTAATTAATAAGAAATATCGAATAATTAAAACATTTAATAAATACAATATCAGAGTTGAATTGATGAAAATGCGCGATTAAACTCAGATAAAATTTTTCAGTAGAAAGTAAATGCCCAATAGCGAACTTTTATCACTTTGTCAAGTTATTTAACCAAATTAGAATTCAACCTTTTAAATTTTTGAAATGAATCAATTCAGTGATCAAATAAATAAGTTACAAGAGAGGATTGACCTGCTTGTAAAAAAACAGAACCAATTTTTTAACGAAATAGAAGAGTTGCGTGAAACAATACATGAACTCCAAAATTCACAAAATGAGTTGACCGAAAACTGTGTAGAAAATCCATCTCAAATCGATGAAGATTCACGGATGGATTTGACAAAAGATGAGAGTATTAAGCGTGGTGATTTTCTACGAAAAACTATCTTATCCATTGATACTACTTTCATTTATAAGTATTCTGCAAGATTGGTTATTGCTTGGTGCATTTTTTACTCCTGAATTAACGACGACAAAAATAACTCCCATTTTGAATCTTAACTTTTTAAGTTCGCTTATATTTATAGTGTTTTTTGTTTTCATTAATTATGTCAATTCCAGCAAAAAATTCTCTTTGAGCCTCGAAAAACAAAAGGATATTCCTAAGATTATTACATTTGCTATTCCCATTATCTTGGTGTTCGCAATCTATTTTACTTTTCAAATGGAAATTTCTATTTACTGGGATCAACTGTTTGCCGAAAGTATGATTAAGATAAAAAGAGCAAGTTACACATTTACATATTTTAATTATGACCTTATTCGGTTTAAATCAATTTGGATAATAAACTATAGCTTATTTTTTATTTCAGCTTTAACTCTAGTCAATATTAAAAAGATCAGAAATAAGCAGTTTGAGTTAATTAATAATGTATTGATAGTATCCGTTTTATTCGTTTTTCTATCGGCGGGCTTATATGTTTTAAGTGAACTTCGCGATAGCTATTTACACCAAATATTTTCAAATTATTATCCAAAACAGGCTCTCAATTTGTGGATAAGATATATTTCGTTTTTATTTGTTAGCTTTTTGCTTTATGCTAGTTACCAAGTTGTAAAACAAAATACTTTGCAACGAATCTATAAAATGGCATTCGAACTTTTATTGCATACAACGATACTTTGGATTTTGAGTAGCGAATTAATTAACTGGATGGATATTGCTCATTCTGATCAGTCGTATAAACTTGGACTTAGTATTCTTTGGGGCTTGTATTCGCTTTTCTTGATTGTTGTAGGAATTTGGAAGAACAACAGGCCTATGCGTATTGGAGCTATTACGCTATTTGGTCTGACCTTGATTAAATTGTTTTTTTACGATATTTCTCATCTAAATACCATTGCAAAAACGATTGTATTTGTATCGCTAGGTGTGTTGCTTCTAATAATCTCGTTTTTATATAATAAATACAAGCATCTCATTACTGATGACTTTAGCGAAAGTTAAAATGATATTCTATAAATCGCGTACTCAAATTGACAAAATGCATGTGTCTATAGTGTCAGAACTAGCTATTTGCATTATTATTGCAGCTTTTGTGTTATCTTTGTAGTTCGAAAAACAAAGAACACAACATGACTTTAAAATCCCAACTAGCAAACCGCATCCTCATATTGGATGGTGCAATGGGAACCATGATACAACGCCACAAACTTCAAGAGGCTGATTATCGCGGTTCGCGCTTTGCAACGACCGAAATACTTCAAAAAGGAAACAACGACTTATTGGTACTTACGCAGCCCGATATTATTTACAATATACATTGCAAATACCTCGAAGCGGGTGCCGATATCATTGAAACAAATACATTTAACGCACAATCCATTTCCATGGACGACTATGGAATGAGTCACTGCGTGCGCGAAATAAACCTCGAAGCAGCCAAACTTGCTCGTAAAGCTGCTGATGCATTTACGGCCGAAAATCCTTCGAAACCACGCTTTGTGGCTGGTGCGGTTGGACCTACTAATAAAACGGCTTCCATGTCGCCCGATGTGAATAATCCAGCTTACCGTGCTGTGAGTTACGACAATTTAGTGGTGGCCTATCAAGAGCAAATTGTAGCTTTGATAGAGGGTGGGGTAGATGCATTGCTAATCGAAACCATTTTTGATACGCTCAATGCCAAAGCGGCGATTTATGCAGCCGAACTTGCCATGGAGCAAACGGGAAAACGTGTAGAGATTATGCTCTCGGCAACTGTTGCTGATACCAGCGGTCGTACCTTGTCTGGTCAAACCATTCGTGCTTTTCTAGCTTCGGTTTCGCATGCAAATGTGCTGTCAATCGGTTTAAACTGTTCGTTTGGTGCTAAGGATTTAAAACCTTACTTGCAGGAAATAAGCAGTTTGGCTTCGTGCTATGTAAGTGCATACCCTAACGCTGGCTTGCCTAATCAGTTTGGCGAGTACGACGAAACACCCGAACGTATGGCGGAACAGGTGGTGGAGTATTTCGACGAGAAACTGGTAAATATCATTGGTGGTTGTTGCGGTACTTCACCCGACCATATAGCAGCTTATCAGGCACTTATAGTTGGTAAAGAAGTGAGAAAAAAGAATGCACCAAACAATAGCTTGGTGTTGAGTGGATTGGAACACCTTGAAATATTATCTCCATCAGTAGCTTTTTACTTAAACTCACCACCGAAGGAGTTGAAGTTTGATAATACCTCACCCCTAACCCCTCTCCTTGAGGAGAGGGGGACTGGTTCAGAACAATGTATTACTAGTGAGAAATGGGAAGAAGGTACTTATCATGCAAATTTTACTACGGATGGTTATAATTGGAATTTGTTAAAAGAAAAGGCTAGGGAGATGCGTAAAGAGCCAACTGTAGCCGAAAATGCTTTATGGCAAGCTTTGCGAAATAATCAAATTGGGTATAAATTTAGACGTCAACATATTATTGATGGTTTTATTGCTGATTTTATTTGTATTGAAAAAAGAGTTGTTATAGAGGTTGATGGTGGAATTCATTTAACTAAGGAACAGAAGGCATTTGACGAATTCCGAACTTTTGTAATTAATGATAAAGGTTATCGAGTTATTCGATATACAAATGATGAAGTGTTAAATCATTTAGATGAGATAGTTGTAAAAATCAAAGATTTATTGGATCTACTAAAATCTCAAAATTCAGCAAACTCTTCAACCCTTGCAGGCTCTGCCCCCCTCTCCTCAAGGAGAGGGGTTGGGGATGAAGTGGTGAAAGTAGATTTAACTAGCAATGTAAATGATACCCAAATCTCTTCAACTCTTGCAGGCTCTACCCCCCTCTCCTCAAGGAGAGGGGTTGGGGGTGAGGTGGATACCTCTAAATTAAAAGATTCCGAAAGTGATTTAAATGGATCTGAATCGAAATCACTTTTTACAAACATTGGTGAGCGATGCAATGTAGCAGGGTCGCGCATGTTTTTACGGTTGATCAACGAAAAGAAATACGAAGAAGCATTAAGCATAGCGCGCAAACAAGTAGAAGATGGAGCGCAAGTGATAGATATTAACATGGATGATGCCATGCTTGAGGCGAAAGAAGAGATGGTGACATTTCTGAATTACCTGGTGTCGGAACCTGAAATTTCGCGCGTGCCTATTATGATCGACTCATCAAAATGGGAGGTGATAGAGGCTGGTTTAAAATGCGTGCAAGGGAAGTGTATTGTTAACTCCATCAGTTTGAAAGAAGGTGAAGCCGACTTTATCGACAAAGCACGTAAAATTCGTGCCTACGGCGCAGCTGTGGTTGTGATGGCCTTCGACGAAAAAGGGCAGGCCGATAGTTATGAGCGTAAGATCCAGATTTGTGAGCGGGCTTATCGTTTGTTGGTTGATGTTGTTGGTATGCCAGCACAGGATATTATTTTCGACCCCAATGTGTTGGCAATTGCTACAGGTATCGAGGAACATAACAACTACGGTGTTGATTTTATTAATGCCACTCGTTGGATTAAACAAAACCTACCTTATGCAAAAGTAAGCGGAGGTGTAAGTAACCTGTCATTCTCGTTTAGAGGGAATAATGTGGTACGCGAAGCTATTCATAGTGTGTTTTTGTATTATGCGATCAAAGAAGGCATGGACATGGGTATTGTAAATGCTGGCATGCTGCAAATATACGAAGATATTGAACCTGAATTACTTCAGCATGTCGAAGATGTAGTGTTAAATCGCCGTCCTGATGCTACAGAGCGTATGATAGAGCTTGCTGAAAAGGTGAAGAATCAAGCTTCGGGCGAAAAGGTTGAGAAAGTGGACGAATGGCGTACCCGCGATTTACAAGGTCGATTGGAATATGCACTTATTAAAGGAATTAGCGAATATTTGGAGGATGATTTAGCTGAAGCCCTTAAAGTGTATGATTCAGCGATTGAAATTATCGAAAAACCCTTGATGAGTGGCATGAATATCGTGGGCGATTTGTTTGGACAGGGTAAAATGTTTTTGCCACAGGTGGTAAAAACGGCCCGTACCATGAAAAAAGCTGTCGCTATTCTACAGCCTGAAATAGAACGTACCAAAGTTCCGGGACAAAGTTCATCGGCAGGTAAATTCTTGATTGCAACTGTAAAAGGTGATGTGCATGATATTGGTAAAAATATTGTTTCGGTAGTGTTGGCTTGCAACAATTTTGAAGTGATTGATTTAGGTGTAATGACCCCTACTGAAAAAATTATTCAAACGGCTATCGACGAAAAAGTGGATATTGTAGGTTTAAGTGGTTTGATTACGCCATCGCTCGAAGAGATGTGTCATGTGGCTGCCGAAATGCAAAAAGCTGGACTTAAAGTGCCATTGTTGATTGGTGGTGCTACTACTTCGAAAGTACATACGGCTGTAAAAATTGCTCCTAACTACAATGGCCCAGTGGTTTATGTGAAAGATGCATCCATCAATACATTTATCGTTTCGCAATTGATGAATGTAAATACCTTGCCAACTTTTATGGCTGATGTAAATAGTGAGTATGCACAACTGCGTGAGAAACAAACTAAAAAAGCAGCTCTGTTAAGTTTGGATGAAGCTAAAAGTAAACGACCTAATTTATTTTAATGCTATTTAATTTGTAAAAATACAAATGATCTTACAAAACGTCAACCTTCGCAGACACTGCTCCCCTCTCCTTAAGGAGAGGGGGTGGGGGTGAGGTCAATATTATTTAAATTTAAAGAAAAGGGGAGACTATTTCTTCACAGTTTTCACAACAGCCCAGTTGTTTTTTAGTTTCGAACTTACGAGCTCCAAGCCATTTTGATTGGCTTCAGCTTCGATTAATGCAATATCTTCGCTGTAGAAACCGCTCATATACAATTCGCCACCCGACATTAAGCAGGCTGCATATTTATCCATATCAGCCAATAAAATATTGCGGTTGATATTTGCAAGGATAATGTCGAATTCTAATCCTTCAAGTAATTCGGCACCGCCTTGCTTTACGGCAATGTTAGTTACATTGTTAAGTGCAATATTTTCGATTGAGTTTTCGGTACACCACTCATCAATGTCGATGGCAAGTAATTCTTTTGCTCCACGCATGGAAGCTAAAATAGCTAATACGGAAGTTCCGCAACCCATGTCGAGCACTTTTTTGCCTTCGAGGTTCATGGTTAAAATCTCACCAATAACCAAGCTTGTTGTTTCGTGATGCCCTGTGCCAAACGACATTTTGGGGTCAATTACGATATCGTAGGTCGTTTTTGGAACATTTTTATGAAAAGAACTGTGTATAACACATTCATTATCAATAATGATAGGTTCAAAGTAATGTTTTTCCCATTCTTCATTCCAATTTTTTGATTCTATTTTTGTAGCTTTGTAGCTAATTGTGGCTTCGAAAACAAAATCGGCTAACAGTTGCTCTAGTTCATTTTCATTGAAAACAGCTTCGGCAATAAAAGCTTCTAATCCATTTTCGATTGGTACAAAGGTGTCAAAACCCATTGCTCCAAGTTCAGCTGCAAGTACATCAGCAATGTATTCTTCGTAAGGCTCGATGCTGAAATCGACTTGAATAAAGTCCATATTGTGTAGTTTTTAATAATTAAAGTGCAAAACTACATAAAAAATAGCAAATGTGAGCAATCGTATGGTAGGCACTTGATAATTAACAATTAAGTACTCCTATTGGCACGATTCTTGTTTTATCTTAAAAAAATATTTACTATAAATTATAGGAGGTAGCATTATGAAAGCAAAATTTTTAATAACAATGGCATTAGTCATCAGTACATTAGTTGCTTATGGTCAAAAAGATGTGGTTGATGATGATATATATTTTAAACCTAGCAAAGAGCTAAAAAAAGCAACAGTTAAACCAATTGAGAAAAAGGCAGTATATAAAAATGGTGCCAAAGAAATTGTGTTCATTGAGCGCGATAAGGAGATTGAAATTATATCTCCGGATACCGCCATTTTACTTGCAAAATCAAGCGAGGAGGATGCGCAAGAAGAAAGCGGATATTACTTAAATGGTTTTAACGGCACTAAATCCGATATGGAATATGCCGAACGTATTCGTAAATTCCATAACCCAAAGTACCGTGTGTTTATCGGCGATCCTGCTTATAACGACATCTACTTTGTAAATAATTTTGATTGGAATGTATATGTAGAAGGTAATTACGCTTATGTAACTCCTACGTGGACAAACCGATATTGGTTTGATTATAATTTTGGCCCGTCATTTAGTTGGGGTAGCTATTTTGGATATGGCTATTACCCATGGTCGAATAGCTCTTGGGGTTGGGGTGGTTTATATTGGGGAAGTTACTATGGTGCAGGTTATCCATATTACGGTTCATATTGGCATGGTTTTAACGATGGTTTTTATTATGGTAATCATTGGAATAATGGTTGGTATGGTAATAATGGCTGGTATGGTGATGGTGGATATCGTAGGCCAGCAAATTACACAGGTGGCGGAAACCGTGTACCAAGTGGTGTTCGTCCTTCTACATTGATTGGTGGTGGCTCACGTAGCTCAAACGGTGTTCGTTCAACAAATTATACTTCTGTCGGACGTTCAACACGCGATGTTGTTAATTCAGATGGTGCTCGTTCTATTCGTTCCGAAGGTTCTATGGGAACACGCTTGCCAAGTTCACGCGAAACAATAAACTCAACGAATGTACGACCTTCAACTGATCGAATGACTAGCACAGGTGCAGTACGTACGTCAGGTTCAAGCACTAGAGTTACATCTGAAAGTGCTGTGAATACAAATTTACGTAATCCTTCGGGAGGCGCAAGTGTAAGTACAGGTTCTTCTTTACGTAATTCGAATTCAGGAACTACTACAAATGGTTCAGTTTATCGTCAAAGTACCGATCGTTCTGCATATCAAACAGGTGTGTCAACTCGTCCACGAACTACGTATCAATCTACTACTTCAGCTAGTACCCAATCGAGACCAGCGCCAAATACAAATAATTCGTATAATTCTGGTTCAACTCGTAGCACTTATTCTACTGGATCGCCAGCTGCCACTCGCGAATCGAGTGGAAGCTCTTACACTCCAAGTACTCGTTCTACAACTAGTTCGTCTTCAAGTAGTTTTCGATCTTCACCATCTCCTACCTCTAGTTCATATAACTCAGGTGGCGGATCAAGCAGTTCATCTTCATCTAGTTCATCACGAAGCTCAGGATCTAGTTCAGGAGGTCGTAGATAATTTGATTTACTTTTAACGGATATCTAATAACTAAAATAATAAGCGTATGAAACGTTTAAATATAGCATTTTTAGCTTTGTTTGCTGTGAGCGCATTGTCGGCTCAAACTGTTTTTGAGGCTGCAAAATTTTCGAATACCGACATTACAGGAACAGCTCGATATATGGGAGTTGCAGGAGCTTTTGGAGCTTTGGGTGGCGATGTTTCGGCAATTAAAGATAACCCAGCTGGTTTAGGGGTGTTTCGTAAGTCTGAAATTTCGTTCACCATGAATGGGCAACTACAGGATTCAAAATCCTTGTGGTCAAACTACAAAACAAGCGATTCGAACTATGGAGCTTCGGTAGATAATGTAAGTTTAGTGTTTGCTAATAAAACATGGCGTGCCGATAATGGTTTTTCAGGTTTGTTAAGTTCAAATTTTTCATTTGGATATAATAAGTTGATGAATTTTAATAGAACCAATATTATTGATGGCAATAGTATGCAGGCTTCTATTACTGATTTTATGGCTAGTTTTACTGGCACATCCTCTGTGAATGATCTTGAATGGGATAATTATCCTCAAAATGGATATTCAAACCCATATCAAAATCCAAATTTATCATGGTTGTCGGTGATGGCTGATTACGGTCGTTTGATGAACCCTGTATATGACGCCAATAATCAATTTACAAACTGGGCTTCATTATTAGATGCAAACGAAACAGTGTTGCCGTCGTATTATTTAAAAGAGTCAGGAGCTGTAAATGAGTTCTCATTCGGATGGTCTGGTAATTTTAACCATAAATTATTCATTGGAGCTACATTAAACCTTCAAACACTTTATCATGATATGGTAAGCGTTTATAGTGAGCAGTTTAGTGGGGGCGGTGATATGAAGTTAATTAATACCTTGTCAACCTCTGGAAATGGTTTTAATGTAAACTTTGGTCTGATTGCGGTGCCTGTTGAGTATTTACGATTGGGTTTTTCTGTGCACACGCCCATGTTTTATCGATTGGAGCAGGTGAATTACGCAACAATGGATTTTAATACCACAGTTAAAGGTTCGACCAATACACCTGCTGATAATTATGTACAATATCGTTACCAAACCCCTTTTCAGTTTAATGCAAGTGCTGCATTTATGGCAGGTGACAAAGGCTTCGTAAGTGCCGAATATGTGTATCGTAATTTTCAGGGAATGAAAATGACTGATGTTGATGGATATAATTTTTCTGATGTTAATTCGGATATTGACAATATGCTCGATGCTGTTAATACCTTTAAAATTGGAGCAGAATATCGTTTGACAAATAATTTTTCGTTACGTGCGGGTTTTGCAAATGTTTCGAGTGTTACCAATTCAGAAGCTCAAAAAGTATTAAGTTCAACAACTGTTCGTACAGATACAGAATATTTTACGCACAATAAAACGAACTACATAACGGCTGGTATGGGTTATCGCGAAAATAATTGGTATGTTGATATGGCTTATACCAATCGGTTACTCGACGAAGATTATCATGCATTTAATACAAATGGATTTAATGAAACGTATCAGGTTGCTCCAGCATCAGTCAAAACAACAAATCACAGATTAGTTTTTACGGTTGGATTGCGCTTTTAGTATCAGTTTATTAATTATAAAAAAAAGTGTCGGGGAAATTTCCTCGACACTTTTTTTGTTTATTATCTTATTCTACTACTTCACCAATCAAAGTGGCTGATGAAGCTGAAAGGATTTTTACTTTTATAAATTCGCCAATCCTTCGGCCTTCGCGTGGGAAAATAACGACTTTGTTTTGTGAGGTGCGACCAAATAGTTGTTCTTTCGATCGTTTTGAATATCCTTCTACCATAACTTCAAACTGTCGACCAATGTCGTTTTGATTGCTTTGGCTAGAAAGCTCATTTTGTACAGCAATAATCTCATTTAGTCGTCGAATCTTCACCTCTTCGGGCACATCGTCTGGTAGGCGTTTAGCTGCTACCGTTCCTGGACGTTCGGAGTATTTAAACATAAAGGCCATTTCGAATTTGGCTTGACGCATCAAATCGAGCGATTCTTGATGATCTTCCTCCGTTTCGCCCGAAAAACCACAGAAAATATCGGTGCCAATAGCAATGTCAGGCATTAGGCGGCGCATAGCTGCAACACGATCGAGATACCATTCGCGGGTGTATTTGCGGTTCATGGCTTGCAAAATCTTATTGCTGCCCGATTGAACAGGGAGGTGGATAAACTTACAAATATTATCGTACTTAGCCATTACCTCCAACGTTTCGTCCGTCATGTCCTTGGGGTGAGGCGACGTGAAACGAATTCGAATATCAGGCACCAATTCGGCAATAATACTTAATAGTTCAGGGAAGCCAATGACTGTTCCATCTTCACGTGTGAACTTGTAGGAGTTTACTGTTTGTCCAAGGAGCGTTACTTCTTTGTAGTTTTTCGATTTTAAATCTTGAATTTCATTTAAAATACTTTCAATATCTCTGCTTCGTTCGCGTCCACGTGTGTAAGGCACAATGCAGTAGGTACAGAATTTATCGCAGCCACGCATGATGGAAACAAAGCCCGAGATGCTTGCTCCAATACGTGTTGGCATTACATCTTTGTAGGTTTCGGTTTTGGATAGTTCTACGTTGATGGCCTTCTCGCCAGCTTCAACGGAGTTAATAAGGTTGGGGATGTCGAGATAAGCATCAGGTCCAACCACAATGTTTACGCCATGATCCGTGATGAGTTCTTCTTTTACACGCTCGGCCATACAGCCAATTACACCAACGACCAATCCTTTTTTCTTACGCTTAAGCGACTGAAAATACTTTAAACGTTGAATAACTTTTTGCTCGGCATTGTCGCGCACCGAACAGGTGTTTACAAAAATGGCATTTGCATCATTGATGTCTTCGGTTAGCTCAAAACCGTCCATTTCCATAATCGATGCTACTACTTCACTATCGGCTACATTCATTTGGCAGCCGTAGGTTTCAATAAAAAGTTTTTTGTCGTTCAGATCGGATTTAGAGTCCGACGAAACAACTTTTGTTTCTGTTTTGTCCATAAGATTTATTATTTCAATGTATGATTGAGCTACAAAGTTACATTTTATTCCTAAATCACGAAAATTGGAGTATCTTAATGTAGTACATTGAAATAATATAGTAAACGAATTAACTATATTGTTGTATTTTAACATTATTTTATTTTATAGTAAGTTATTGTATATTAGAAGTATATAATAATTATATACCTGCCAACAGGTATATAATGATGTTTTTTTAAATAAATTGTAATTGTGCTATTGTGCATATCAAAAAAAGTATCATCTTTGCAGTGTAAACAAACAGATAAATTTTTCATAGTTAAGGTTTAGGTTAAAATGTGGCAATGGGTGGCTGTGAAGTTACCCATTGTTTTTTTTTGTATATTTGCCATTCATAATCGAAATACGAAAAAAATGATTGGAACTATCGTAAACACTATCGCAGTTTTAGTAGGCGGATCACTCGGAATGCTCCTCAATAAAAGTTTACATCCACGTTATCAACAAATCTATTTTCAGGCCACAGGCTTATTTACTATTGCTATAGGAATAGGTATGATGAAGGATATGAATAATATCCTTATTGTGGTTGCTTCAATTGCCATTGGGTCGCTTTTGGGCGAGTATTTGGCACTGGATAGAAGGGTCGAAGCATTAAGTGATTATCTAAAATCGAAGTTGAAAATTGGTAACGATAAATTTAGTGAGGGTTTAGTAACTTCATTTATGTTATTTTGTGTTGGAGCTATGACCATTGTTGGCGCTATCGACGAAGGTGTAGGACGTTCGTCAGAAGTTTTGTTGACAAAATCTCTTATGGATGGTTTTTCGGCTGTATTGTTAGCATCTGCCTTTGGTGTTGGAGTTGTGTTTTCGGCAATCTCTTTGTTTCTATTTCAAGCTAGTATCAGCTTGCTAGCGATGTATGCTGCTACATTTTTTACGGCTGATATTATAAATGCTTTAAGTGCTGTTGGTGGAATTTTATTAATAGGTTTAGGTGTTAATATTTTAGATATAAAGAAATTACGAATCGTTAATATGTTGCCTGCATTGTTGCTTGTGGTGTTGTTGATGTATTTAAATGGCATTTTTCAACTAATTTAACTCAAAAAATTCATACCTTTGTATTTAAATAGTTAGTTTATAAACTGATAATAAATAGAACATGCGTCGAATAGTTATTGCTGATAATCAAAATATTACTTCGTTTGGCTTACGTTTTTTAATACAACAGATAGAACTGGATGTTGATATAGTGGATGTTTCGTGCAAAAAAGACTTGCTTGATCTTTTGCAACAAAATAGCGACACATTGGTTATTTTAGATTATACCTTATTTGATTTTGAATCGGCTAATGAATTAATTGTTTTAAATTCAAAATACCCTAAGGCTGATTGGTTGCTTTTTTCGGATGAATTGAGTGATGATTTTTTAATCAACATACTCTACAATACCAATTCGTTTGGCGTAGTATTAAAAACGAATGCAGGCGATGAAATTCAAACTGCTATTCGCGAATCGCACAAAAGTAGACGCTATATTTGTAATTTTGTAAGTAATATATTGCTCGATGTCTCGAAACGAAATAATGAATCGAAACGACATGAAAACAAGCTTACGATTACAGAGCAAGAGATATTACGTGAAATAGCTCTTGGTAAAACAACAAAAGAAATTGCATCATTACGTTTTGTGAGTTCACATACGATAATGACGCATCGTAAAAATATTTTTCGTAAAATTAATGTCAATAATATACACGAAGCTACTAAATATGCCATGCGTGCAGGTATTGTTGATATGGCAGAATATTATATCTAGTTCTGAGTTGATAGTATTTAGTTCTGAGTTTGTGTTTCATTTTGACATCTCCAAACTCAATACTCAATACTCCAAACTCAATACTCAATACTAATTTCTCCAAACTCAAAAAACTCATATTTAATGAATATTGCTTCTTTACTTTCGGGTGGTGTTGATAGTTCGGTTGTAGTGCATATGCTCAAAGAGGCTGGCTACACACCTACATTGTTTTATATCAAAATTGGTATGGACGATGATGAATTGCTGCACTGTACTTCGGAAGAAGATATCGAAATGGCCACCCTCATTGCTCGTCGTTATGGTTGTAAATTGGAGGTGATCGACTTGCACAAGGATTATTGGGATAATGTGGTGGACTATACAATCCGTAAGGTGCGTGAAGGTTTAACACCGAACCCAGATGTGATGTGCAACAAACTGATTAAGTTTGGCGTGTTTGAACAACGCGTTGGAAAAGATTTTGATAAAACAGCTACGGGTCATTATGCTACTACCTTCGAAAGAGATGGGAAAACATACTTAGGTACTGCTAAAGATCCAATCAAAGATCAAACGGATTTTTTGGCACAAATAAATCATTTACAAGTTTCTAAATTAATGTTCCCCATTGGTCATTTAATGAAAAATGAGGTGCGTGATATTGCTGTGGCTGCTAATTTGCCTAGCTCAAAACGTCCTGACAGCCAGGGTATTTGTTTTTTGGGTAAAGTGAACTACAACGATTTTATTCGTCGTTATCTGGGCGAAAAAGAAGGACCAATCGTCGAACTCGAAACAGGTAAAATTCTGGGTCGCCACAAAGGCTATTGGTTTCATACCGTTGGGCAGCGAAAAGGCTTGGGCTTATCGGGTGGTCCTTGGTATGTTATTCGGAAAGAAGTGGATTCCAACATTGTTTGGGCATCGAAAGGTTTTGATACCGAAACGCAGTATGGTCGTGAGTTTTCGATGCGTGACTTTCATTTTATCACCGAAAACGAATGGCAAGGAGCTGAGGTAGAAGCTGAGATTACCTTTAAAATTCGTCATACACCTGATTTCTCTCGCGGTACGATACTAAAAACGCCCGAGGGATACCGCATTCGTTCCGAAGAAAAATTGCAAGGTATTGCTCCCGGGCAGTTTGGCGTAATTTACGATGCCAATGCACGCTATTGCATAGGCAGTGGCGAAATTCGTTAGTTTACTCTTGATTTGTAAGCTAAAGCATACATTTTCATTTGTTTCACCATGGCCACTAATCCGTTCGATCGGGTAGGAGAGAGATGCTCTTTTAAACCAATCTTGTCGATAAAATACAATTCGGTGTTTAATACCTCGTCGGGAGTATGTCCCGAAAGTACCTGAATTAGAAGCGAAACGATGCCTTTTACTAAAATGGCATCGCTTTCGCCTTTGAAGGTAATAATCCCATTTTCGTAAAAAGCATTGAGCCATACGCGGCTTTGGCAACCTTCAATAATGTTTTGAGGCGTTTTATCTTTCTCATCGATTGGTTCAAGGCTGTTACCCAAATCGATAAGCAAAGCATATTTGTCCATCCAATCGTCGAACTGTGCAAATTCCTCAATGATATTGTCCTGAATTTCGTTAATTGTCATATGTGTATATTGTAGGCCCAAAACCCCAAATCAGGGTTTTAAGGCGCAGTTTATTTAATTGTTTTAAATACTATCTTTGGTTCTTCATTGCAAACTTCTTTGCTCACCTCTTACCGCTCACCTCTTACTGCAAATCGAAGTTTAACGAAGATCCCGATTTATCGGGTCTGCAAACTTCTTTTTTTATCGCTTACCTCTTACCTCTTACCTCTGTGTCTACTCCAGCATCATCACTACCCGTTTCAGAGCGTCGATAAAGCTATCAATTTCGTCGGTTGTGTTGTAAAATGCAAACGAAGCACGTACAGTACCTGGAATTTGAAGCGAATCAATCAATGGTTGAGCGCAGTGATGGCCTGTACGAACTGCAATGCCTAATTTATCGAGTAACATGCCAATATCGTAAGGGTGAATGTTTCCTACTAAAAACGAAACAACTGCACTTTTCTCTTCTGCTTGTCCGATAATTCGTATGTTGGGTATTTCCATCAACCGATTGGTGGCGTATTCAGTGAGTTTATGTTCGTAAGCGGCAATTTTGTCAATACCGATTGATTCGACATAATCGATAGCTGCTGCAAGGGCTGTAGAGCCAATGTAGTCAGGTGTTCCAGCTTCAAATTTGAATGGCAGCTCGTTGTAAGTTGTTTTTTCGAAACTCACAGTTGCTATCATTTCGCCACCACCTTGATAAGGAGGTATGGCATTTAACCATTTTTCTTTTCCATAAAGTGCACCGATGCCTGTTGGGGCATATATTTTATGTCCCGAAAAAACATAAAAATCAGCATCAAGCTCAGTTACATTTACTGCAATATGTGGAACTGCCTGAGCACCATCAATTAATACAGGAATGTTTAACTGGTGTGCTGCATCAATGATCTCTTTTACCGGATTGATTGTACCTAACACATTCGAGACATGTGTAACAGCTACGATACGTGTTTTGCTGTTCAAAAGTTTACGATATTCATCTACGTTGAGTTCCCCTTTTTCATTCATGGGAATCACGCGTAGCTTCATTTTTTTTCGTTCGCAAAGTAATTGCCAC